>Ga0070741_10000714_pt1 | contig 113042 bp, 108 predicted proteins | sample Coa_R1_4_FD_66440 | JGI IMG/M metagenome (GOLD analysis project Ga0070741, IMG submission 66440) | Surface soil microbial communities from Centralia Pennsylvania, which are recovering from an underground coalmine fire - Coalmine... | ecosystem: Environmental > Terrestrial > Soil >... | reverse complement strand
TTTTCCGGCCGGGAGCCTCAAGACTCCCCAAATCGGCCGCGGCGCCCCCGGCGCCCGGTAAGATTCACAAATGACGCAACGAATCCCCTGTGGGTAAGATTTTCAAATGGCTTGATAGGTTCGCGGATGGCGCAGATTCGTCGTCACCTGCCACCTGGACAGGTCATTCGATAGATCATTAAGATACGACGGAACTGAGAGGGGGACATGCCCGCATGAAGGTCCGGGAACTGCTCGACGACTTTGCCGCCAAGCTCGAAGCGGAGCGGGCGCGGGCCGCGACGAAGGGATGGGACGCCCCTGTGTCCCTTGCGAACGGCCGGTTGTGCGCCACGGCGGGCAACCTCTCCCTGTACGAGTTCGAGTCCGCCCAGGCTCCGACCCTGGCTGAGGATTGGCCCGTCACGATCGTGCCGCCGGACGAGGAGGAACCGACCGAAGGCATCGTGCTGGAATATCGCGGGAGTCGGCTGTTGGTGCAGACCTTCGACGCCTTGGGCCAGGTCGTGCCCTCGGCCACGCTGGTGCCGGACGCCTCGGGTTTTCTCCAGACCGCCGCTCGCCGCCTGGCCGACATGGCGACCAAGACCGAGACCTACACGCTCGGCGCGGCGGAGCGGTTGCTGCCGTGGCTGGCGCCGAGTCAGGCGGCGAACGGACAGATCCCGCTTCCCACAACGTCCGCCTCCGTGCTCTCGACCATCTGGACCGAAGATGTGACCGCCCGCCGGCAGAGGCTCGCCGCACAGGCGGTCGAGTTGGTCCGCATGAACAAACGCTTGCTCCTCGTCAGCCCGAGCCACGACGCGGCGGACCAGGTGTTCGGCCTGATCGCCAAGGCGATGAAAGGAGCCGGGCTTCCCTACAGGAGCCACCTGTGCCGGTATGAGTTACCGCTCGAACGCGAGGTCGCCGGAATCGCGCTGCAGGAACTCGGCTTCGAGGCGCAGGTGCACCAGTTTTACGCCAAGTCGAGGGCCGAGAAAGCCGCCCTGCGCAAAAAATACGAACGCTTCCGGGAGCTAAGTCCGCTCCTGGCCCACAAGGCGCAGAAGCAACGCGATCTGGACGAGGTCAAGCTGTTGGAATGGCGCCTGCTGACGCAGCTCACCGAGCTGCAAGACAAGATCAAGGAGATCGATACGACGGTCTCGGCGTACGAGTCGCTGCCGATCTGGAAACGACTGACCATGCAGGCCGTCGGGAAAAATCTCGAATCGCTCGCCGAATACCGTCGACTCTATGAACAGCAGGCGCAAGGCCTTCGGCGCGAAATCGACGTCGCCAAGCGCCGGATCGAGGAACTCGCGCCGGAGGCGGCCGTGCCGAAAGACCTCCGTCCGGAGTTCGAGGAGCTGAAGGCGGAAGTCAAACGGCTCGGGGGCGCCAAGAAAATCAGAGAACTGCTGGCGGCGGAAGAAGGCACCAACCGCCAGGCCTTCATCCAGAACCGCCGCCTCGTCGCGACGACCGCTGCGCGCGTCGTCTCGGATCCGCTCTTCGCTCGCGTGCGCTTCGATGTGCTGCTGGCCGATGAAGCGCCCTGGATTCCCGGCGCCTTCCTGATCGCCGCCGCCGGACTGGTCCGCGAGCGCATCATTTTGAGCGGCGATACCCGCGACATCGCCACCGCCGGCTGTTGGACCGTATCAGGCGACGCGATACGGTGGGGACGGCAAGTGCAACCGGCATCGGCTTGACGCCGCGTCCGCGAATTCGGGATAATCCCCTCCCGACCGCGTGCCGAAGTGGCGGAACTGGCAGACGCACTAGATTCAGGGTCTAGCGCCCGCAAGGGTGTCCGGGTTCAAATCCCGGCTTCGGCACCATACAACGTTCGCTCGTCCACCCTCCCAACTTGCTCGCCGATACCGCAGGGCCGGCAGTACTCTTGTCCGCTTGGACCGTTCGTCACTCGTCCGTTAGCGTCCACTCCGGTCGTTCCAAGAGTGACCTCTGGTGTCACAGGCTCATGAGAGACTGAGGAGTATGTCCCGGACCTCGGACGCCACCGGAGCGCCGACTCGCGCGGCGAAATATCTTGTTGAGAGTTGGCCCCTCTTTTGGCTACAGTCACGCACCATTCAAAGGGAGACCCAATGCCGGCAACGACAGCCGCAGAGTTGACGAAGTTGAAAATTCCCAAACGCTACCACCACACCGTCAAGAGCCGCCTCGCTGTCCTCGCGTATGTCGCGGAGCATGGCCTGAAGCCCACTGCTCGCCGGTTCGGGTGCGATCGCAAAACGGTGCGGACCTGGCACCAACGGCACCGAGCTGCGGGTCTGGCGGGCTTAGCGCCGCGCTATCCGGCCACGCGACCCCGGCGCATCTCGGAGCAGACGGTGCGCCTCATTGAACCGGCCCGCCGCGACCTCGAGTTTGGGACGATCCGGACCCGGATCTGGTTGGAACGCGTCCACCGAATCCGCATCGCCGCAGCCACTATCCGCCGGTCCGCCGGGCCCCGAAACGCCGACCACGTCAACTGACGCTCTTCAGTAGGCCGAACCCTGGTGACTGTGTCCATGTGGACGTGAAGGAACTGAAGATCGCGGGACAGGGATGCTTCCAGTACGCCGCCCTCAATGATTGCGCCCGCTATCGCGTCCTCCGGCTCTATCGCGCGAAAAATCACGCGACCAGCCTCCACTTCTTCGAAGCGTTTCGACAGGCCTTCCCCTTTGTCATCCAAAAGGTCCAAGTCGACAACGGCACCGAATGCTCCTTGGCCTTTCGGCTGGCCGTGCAGGCTGCGGGGATTGGCCTCCGCTACATCAAGCCCCATCGGCCTGAGCAAAACGGCAAAGTCGAACGCAGTCACCGCATTGACGACGAGGAGTTCTGGCGCCAGTCCACCTTTGACGCCTTCGGCTCGGCAGCCACAGTCCTGCTGACCTGGGAGCGGCGGTACAATCATGAGCGCTTCTCCATGGCACTCAACGGGCTCACGCCCGCCGAGAAGCTCGCCACCTTCCGGCGCTCACCTCCTGCTCACCTCGTCGCTCCGCGTTGTCCTCACGCTCTGCAACGCCCGGCCTCTGCTATGGACTCCGTGCCCATCATCGATCCTGGGCCAAATATGAAGCCCACTTTTCTCTCCAACAGATCAGACAACCGGAGGGCCAACTCTTGACAAGTCATTACATCTTCCCCGACCGCCTGGTCGACTCGGAGCTCGGCGAGATTCCGGAAGAAGTGGCAGCGCTTCCTGAGCTGATTGAAGTCGATCCGAGTCGCTCGCTACGTAGGTAAGCCATTGCGCCATACTCGGACGTGGCAAACATGCCGACCCGCGGCCACGCGCCGGACAAAGTTGTCGAGCGGCCATTCGGGTCAGGAACGCGGTTCATCAATGACAACACACTGGTTGCCCGTGTCATGGCTTGCCTTGAGAACGACAGGACAGCATTTGTGGACTTCCTCCGGGAAGGACAGATCGGTTGCGGTTCGACAGAGTGAATCGTCCTGAGACCCAAGCCACTACTTCCGCCCGAGTTTGCCTATTGTCTCGCACGAACAGCTGCGTTTCGTGATTGCGCAATCCAGAAGATGACGGGAACCAATGGTCGGCAGCGTGTCCAAGCCGTTTCGCTCGCCCACTTCCAGTCGCCGCGACCGACAGAGCCTGTCGTGGAGGCGTTTGGCGGAGCGATTAAGCCTTTGTCCGTTCGGTCTTCGAGCGCGATCCACGAATCCTGCACCCTCGCCGCCCGGCGCGATACGCTATTACCTAAACTTCCATCAGGAGAAATTCGAGTGTATAGATTTGCAGGTAAGGTCCTATGAGTGTTATGTTCCTTGTGGTCTTGGACCACACCCAATACGAGGTGCTGAACCATGATAACAGGCATCAGTATAAGAAATTTCCGCTCGATTGAGGCGGATGATATCGCGCTTGCTCCGATCACAGTGCTGTATGGGCCGACATCTTCTGGGAAATCAAGTCTTCTATACGCCACACTGGTGCTGCGCAACTTCGTGGTGAATCCTAATCGACAAGCAGACGGTTTCTTTCATCTCGGCTTCATGGATTTAGGCGGATTCGATGCCTGTGTTTTTAACCACGAAACAAAGCGGAGTATAGATATAAAGCTCAGTTACGCAAGGGATGGCACGACTGCGTCTTACGGGCTGTCTTTGTCCAGGTCCGAAGGTGTGGTCCACCTCAACAGTGGAACAGTCACAATGCAGGGGAAGGTTCCCATACCGTATGGGCTCAATCTGTCATTTTCGTCCACATATATGGATGGTGATGAGGAATACGCGGTCAGTTGGAATGGCATTGCCTGCACCGTTTCTCCAAAGAAGCCCACAGCGGAAACACAGCAGAGGGCCCAGGAGATCGCCACATCGCTAAACGCTTCAAATGAGGTAGTTAGCGGGATTGACATCGCACCGCACAGGCGCGGATTTTTCAAGCCGAATTATGCACCTGCCGCTGTTTCCACTATTCCGACGACCGAAGATGAAGTCGCCTCCATAATCATTAATGATCCGCACATGCAGGCCAGAATCTCTGTGTACACGGAAGAAATATTCGGACGCGATTTTCGATGGTATATAGCGCCCGGCACAGCCACAGCGTATTTCCTGACGACAGAAAAAAAGTCACGAGTTCCAGTTTACTTGGTCAATGATGGACATGGGGTCAACCAAGTTATCTATATGTTGGCGAAGATGCATCGGATTGATATCAGAACTGTTCTCATTGAAGAGCCCGAAGTACATCTTCATCCAACTGTTTTGCGAAATTTCGCTAGAGCTTTGTGCACCTTTATAAGGGAGGAGAACAAGCAGGTGATCCTTACGACGCACAGTGAGCTGTTTTTGACATCATTGCTAGCCGCTGTTGCAGAAGGCCTGATGAGGGCTGATGAAATCAAGTGTCACCTTGCCACAAGAGATGGGAAAAGTACTTTATTCAAAGAACAGAAGGTTCATGAAAATGGTCAGATAGAGGGTGGCTTATCGTCCTTTGTGGAGGGTGAAATTGAGGATCTGAAAAAGTTTCTTGGGGTCAGATAGGCCGCATGTGGCAGATCTGGTCATTGACGAGTGGCTGTGGTCAGATTTGGCGGCCGAGAACACTGTTGAAAGGCAGCGGCAAGCCTTTCAATTTCTTCAAGCTGTATTCATTAAGTGCGATCGGATCGTTATAGTGAAGGGTAGTAAATTTGAGTCGAAAGCGAATGCGTTATGGAAACACACTGATGTAACGCGGCGCTATATAGCGAGGTTCTACAAGGATCGCTTCCTATACAATTCCGACAAGTCACAATTACTTGAGGAATCTCAGTTACAAAACCTGCCTGCGCCGCTCGCCAGCGAAGTCAACGTGGATGATCAGTACCTTGTCCAAGCACTGATCGCTGCAAATGCCAGCTCGATCATCACGACCGATAATCCACTAATCGATATTCTCGCAAGACACGGTCTCTCCAGCGAACACAGAGACACATTCGTTTCTACATATATCTCCCGATACTGGCAAGGATAGCATTTCGGACAATTGCTGTGGAGAGCGGCATTTCAGAATCCGTCATCGAAGACGCCGCCCTCGCTCGGCTCAAGGCCGCAGGCAGGTGGCCAGGACATATCGCCCGGCGTGGTGATGCTCCCAGCGAGGCCAAGGGATGAGCCCCGTCTTCGGATGGACGTGAGGAATCATCGCGCGTGAAGCGGAAGTCCGCAAAAGAGACGGTGGCCGCCGTCCGCCAGGCGACTCCACCTGGCGGAAAGGTCATCCTGTACCGGTCGCCGGACGGAACCGTCGAACTCAATGTCCGTCTGGATGGCGAGACCGTCTGGCTGACGCAGGAACAGATGAGCCGACTGTTCGGGCGGGAGCGGTCGGTGATCACCAAACACATCCGCAACGTCTTCAAGGAGGGTGAGCTGGACGAAGAAAGCAATGTGCATTTTTTGCACATCGCCGGCTCCGACAAGCCCGTCGGGTTCTACAACCTGGACGTCATTATCTCCGTTGGCTACCGGGTCAAGTCCCAGCGCGGTACGCAGTTCCGCATCTGGGCCACCCGCACACTGCGCGAACACCTCGTGCGCGGATATACGCTCAACCGCCGGCGTTTCGAATACGATGCCGCAGAACTCGAGGCGGCGCTGGCCTTGGTGAGGAAGGCGGCCGCTAGCGCGGCGCTGACCACGGACCAGGGGCGGGGGCTGGTCGATGTCATCGCCCGCTATCCGCGGACCTTCTTGCTGCTGCAACGCTACGACGAAGGGTTGCTTGCCGAGCCGAAGGGCCATCCCGGTGGGGTATTGCCTACTGTGCACGAAGCGCGCGCCGCCATCGTGCGGCTGAAGGCCGATCTCCTCCGGCGTGGTGAGGCGTCGGATCTGTTCGGCCGCGAGCGGGACGAGGGGCTCGCCGCGCTGCTCGGCAATCTCGATCAGACCGTGCTCGGCAAGCCCGCCTATCCGACCATCGAGTCGTCATCAAGGACCACCCGTTCGCTGACGGCAACAAGCGCATCGGTTCCTTCCTGTTCATCGAGTTCCTGCACCGCAACGGGCGGCTGGTCCGGGATGGCGAGGTGGTGCTCAACGATGTCGGCCTGGCGGCGCTCGCGCTGCTGGTGGCTGAGTCCGCACCCAAGGACAAGGACGTGATGATTCGACTCGTGATGAACATGCTCGCTGGGCCGCTGTCATGACGAGCTTCACCGAATCGGGCGTCGAGTCCGCGGCGCCGGCCTTGCTGGAGGCCATCGGCTGACGGATCGCGCACGGCCCTGACCTCTCGCCTGGCGGCGAGCCCCTCACCCTGGCGCTCTCCCAGAGGGAGAGGAGAAGTTCTTCACATGTCGTGCTGGCGCAGCGGTTCCGCGACGCGCTGGCGCAACTGAGGCGCAGAAGGAGGTGCCCCATGGGACCAGGTCTCAAGCGGACCACCATCGCCCGCATCGGCGCGGGCGTCGCGTTTCTGTGCGGGGTGATCGGGGTGTTGGCCGGGATCACGGATCACACGTGGAAACTGTCGCCGCTCGGCTGGTTTACCGGCGGCGCCCTGCTCGGGCTGGTCGCCTTGTTTGTGCTGGTTGACGGGGCGGTGTCGTTCGAGCGATCCGTGACCGCGACGGGTCCGAAGCACTAAGCAAGCGGTCTCCGCGCAACGCTTGATTGCTCAGGCATTCCACAGGGATACTCTGTCTTCCGGACAAGGGGTAAGATTCCCGATCGCCTCGCTTACTCTGTCATCGCTCATGCTGAGGGGAGCCATGAAGATCGTGATCAGCGGCGGGAGCGGCTTTATCGGTCGGGCGCTGTGCCGGGTGCTGGCCGCTCGGAACCATGACGTGGTGGTGCTCTCGCGTCGAGCCGGAGAGACCGAGTTGGGCCTTGATCCGTCTCTTAGGGTCGTCGCGTGGGACGGGCTGACCGCGGGCCCCTGGGAGCGGGAGTTGGACTCGGCCGACGCAGTGATCAACTTGGCCGGGGCTTCCATCGCCGAGGCGCGATGGACGGCCGAGCGCAAGCGAGTCCTCTCCGACAGCCGCATCGCCCCCACGAGACTGTTGGCGCAGGCCCTCGGGCGAGCGTCCGCCCGCCCCCGCACGTTCTTTTCCGCGTCCGGCGTCGGCTACTATGGTCCGAGCGACGACCGCCCCTTGCGGGAGCACGACCCGCCGGGAACGGGGTTTCTGGCCGAGTTGTGCGTGGCCTGGGAACGGGAAGCGATGCTGGCGCAGCAAGCTGGAGCCCGCGTCGTCTGTCTGCGCTTCGGCATGGTGTTGGAGAAGGACGGCGGGGCTCTACCGAAGATGCTGTTGCCGTTCCGTGCGTTCGTCGGCGGGCCGGTGGGACCGGGGACCCAGTGGGTGTCCTGGATCCACCGGCAGGACGTCATCGACCTGATGGAATGGGTGTTGGCCACCCCGACGGTGAACGGTCCGGTCAATGCGGTTGCACCCTCGCCGGTGACAATGAAGCAATTCTGCGCCGCGCTTGGGCGGGTGTTGCGCCGACCGTCCTGGTTGCCTGTGCCCGAGCCGGCGCTGCGCCTGACGTTGGGCGAACTCGCCTCCGTCCTCACGACGGGACAGCGCGTCCTGCCCGGGGTGGCGCAGCAAGGCGGCTTCCGATTTCGCTTTCCTGAGGTGGATGGCGCCTTGCAGGCGATCTTCAACCCGGCGATATCCGCCAGATCTGCGGCATGAGAGCTCGCATTGCGTCTAGCAAGTTCGTTGCATTGATCCGCCGGTTGGTTCTTCTCTCACCCGTTCCCGCTCCTGTGCGGGGGAATGGGAACGGGGCGAGGACGCCACCCGAGGCCGCGTGTCCTCACCGGTTGGCATCTGATCGGGCCGCGCCGTATGCGTGACGAGACTTCCGGCGCGTGGAGCCCGCCGCTGCGTCTCGGCATCAGCCGCTGCCTGCTCGGTGACGAAGTTCGCTACGACGGCGGACACAAGCGAGATCACTTCCTCGTCGAGGTGCTCGGCCGTTATGTCGAGTGGGTGCCGGTCTGCCCGGAAGTGGAAGCCGGCTTTGGCGTCCCACGGGAGGCGATGCGGCTGGTCGGCGATCCCCGGCACCCCCGACTCATGACGGTGACCTCCGCCCGCGATCGGACGGCGGAGATGGCGCGCTTCTCGGACGAGCGGGTCCGCGAACTGGAGGCGTTGGACCTTTCGGGGTTCGTCTTCAAGAAGGATTCGCCCAGTTGCGGCGTCGAGCGGGTGCGCGTCTTCAATCGCCAGGGGATGCCCAGCCGCAACGGTATCGGGCTGTTTGCGCGGGCCTTCATGGATCGTTTCCCGTTGATTCCGGTGGAAGAAGAGGGCCGGTTGTGCGATCCTGTGCTCCGCGAACACTTCATCGAACGGGTGTTCTGCTATCGACGCTGGCGCGACCTCCTGAAGGGACGCATCACGCGCCAAGCCGTGGTGGAGTTTCACACGGCGCATAAATATCTGCTGATGGCGCACAGCCGCGAGCACGTTCAGCGCCTTGGGCGCTTGGTGGCGAACGCCCATCGGTATCGGCCGAGCGACTTGGCCCGGCAGTATGGCGCGGGGTTCATGGAGGCGTTGAAGGTCAAAGCGACGGTCCGCAAGCACGTGAATGTCCTTCAGCATATCGCCGGCCATTTGAAGGGCCTGTTGAAGGCCGGCGAACGGGACGAGTTGCGCGACGTCATCGAGGATTATCACCGTGGGTTGGTGCCGCTGGTGGTGCCGATCACGCTCCTGAAACACTACGTCCGAGCCTATGACGTGGCGTACGTGCGGGACCAGGTCTATCTGAATCCTCACCCTAAGGAGCTGATGTTGCGCACCTGCGTATAGTGGTACGCGCAGCGGGTTCGGCGGAAGGAGAGACGGTGATGCAGGAACACAAGCGCGGCACCATCCTGGTCGGCCACGGCGGGATTCCGAAAGATTGTCCGTACGAGTTGGTCATGAAGCTCAAGCGGCTGGAAGCGCAGCGACGGGCGACCGGCGGCGCGCCGGCGGCGGAGGAAGTGGAACTGGATCGCCGGATTCGCCGGTGGCCGCGGACAGGCTCGAACGATCCGTATAAGGCCGGACTCGAAGCCCTGGCCGCGCGGCTCGAGCCGCTGCTGGAGGGAAGCTTGTTCCGCGTCGCCTACAATGAGTACTGCGCGCCGACCTTGGAAGAGGCGGTCGACGAGCTCCTCAAGGAGGGAGCCAGGCAGATCACGGTGATCTCCTCCATGCTGACGCCCGGAGGGTCCCACGCCGAAATTGAGATTCCGGAGACGATCGACCGCCTTCGGCGAGCGCATCCCGATGTGGTCTTCCACTACGCCTGGCCCTTCGATCTCGATGTGGTCGCCGGCATGCTGGCGACCCAGGTCAAGGGGTTTGCCGGAACGTAGCGGCGGCGAGACGGCAGGCCGGCGAAACGCGGATGTGTTGTGAGCGACAAAGCGTGTAGAATCGGCCGCCCGCGTTCCGTGAACACGGGCGGCGCGCAGGACGAGAGGAGAAGCGACCATGTTACGGGATGAGCTGGCGGCCGCGTTTCTTGCGACCCGGTCGTTCAAGTGGGATCCCCACGGCGGCTTCAAGCTGGCCTCCGGCCTGACCAGCCCGTTTTATGTGGATTGCCGCGTCCTCATGGCCCACCCCGGCCCCCGGGCGCTGGTGGCGCAGGCGGCGTGGGACCTCGTCAAGGATTTGGAGTTCGACTGTGTCGGCGGGCTGGAGTTGGGCGCCATTTCGATCGCGACGACCCTCTCCGATTACGGCTTTCGCGCGACGCCGCGGCGGGATTGGCGGACCTTCGTCGTCCGCAAGCAGCCGAAGGATCACGGGCTGGGGAAGTTGATCGAGGGGGCCGTTCAGGCGGGCGATCGGGCCTTGATCGTGGACGACGTGCTCACCAGCGGCGGATCGCTGCTCAAAGCCGTTGCTGCGGCCCGCGAAGCCGGGCTTGTTGTCCGCTATGCCTTGGTCATCGTGGACCGGAAGGAACAGGAAGGGCGGGCGAACGTCGAACGGCAGAGCGTGACCCTGTTCAGTCTGTTGACCATCGAGGATCTGATGCGCCGGCACGAGAAGGCGTCCACGGCGGCGAAAGCCTGACCCGGCGGGGCGCCGCAGCTATTTGCACTCGAACTGAATCCCCCAGCGCCGTTCGTGGATCACGTCCTCCGCCCCTCCCATTCCACCTGCGATCCGGCTTCGTCCTTTCGCCTCTCCCTCCCGGACGATCGTGTACTGGCTGCCGCACCGTTGCGCGATCAGGTGCAGCGCGTCGCGCCGAAACGGTGACACCAGGTGGCCTTGCCCGCTGTTGAACGGATACACGACGATCCCGCCGCTCTCGGTTTCCTGCACCAACTTGGCGCCGTCCGCGCAGCCGCTCCCCGCCAGGACACACGCTAGCGCGACGGCTCTTGACCAGCCTTTCATGGGGCTCCTATCATACGTGCTGTTCGTCTCCTGCCCGACGCACCGTGTCCCTGCGCGGAACTTCTCGGTCACAAGGAGGAAGGACCATGGCCTATCGTCGATACATTGTGTGGGGCAGCCTTGCGCTGATCTTCGTGCTGACCGGCGCGAGCGACGTGCCGGCCTATCATTCTTACGTGCTAACGGTCCAGCAACTGCGGGCCGGGTTAGACAAGGCGCCGTCGTTGGCCCAGAAGGGCTTTTTCTTAATCGACGTCCGGTCGCCGGAAGAACACGTCACCGGAGTCATTCCGGGGACGGACCGGAACATCGATTTCCGAGAGATCAAAGCTCGCCATCGCGAGATCGGCGCCAAACCGGACGACCACATCGTGGTCTACTGCCAATCCGGACGCCGCAGCCATATTGCGGCCGAAACGCTGGCGGATCTGGGGTACCGCCACGTCTACAACGTCAAGGGCAGCATGAACGCCTGGCTGGAAGCCGGATATCCCGTCGAACCGCCCCGTCGTTAGCGCCGTGAGGTCCGGCCCGGGGCGGTCTTGTCTGATTCCGGGCGCGCCGCGTCCCGGCGGGGTTTCGCGCCGATGACAGCAGGCAAGGGGACATGTCTGGACACAGACCCGTTCACGATGTCCCGCCAATCCGGCGGTCCGCTCTCTGCGCTCCGGCTCGGCAGGAGATCGGTCCGGATGAACACGTCGGAGGACGAGCCGCCATCCATCGCCATGGCCTGACGGATCGCGGGAAAACCGTTCCGTAGGCACTCGGCTAACCCGTGCAGCGTGACGGCCTCCGCGGTCTTGATGACAAGGATCCGTCCCTCCCCGTCTTCCGCCACCACCGTCTGCTGGGCCCGTTTCCCCGTCTGGCGCACCCGCAGCTTCCCCGTGCGATCCAGCAGCATCAGCGACTGGGCCGCCTCCCGGTACGAGGGATTCTCTTCGTGGAACGGCTCGAAAGCCAGGTCGAGCACCCGGGCCTTCCGGAGGCCTGGGACGACCGGTTCGGCGACGAAGAGGGCTTGCCAGGAATGGTGCCGCTTGGCGCCGAGGATCCGCCCTTCCTTTATCAGCAGACCCAGATACGAGTAGTCCTCGCGGAATAGGCCGGCGTTGAACAGGACGTGGGCGCCGGTCCGGTGCTGCCATTCCTGAATCGTCAGCGGCGCGCTGAGCCCTTCGTCGTGAAACTGGAAGATCGAGAACTCGAATCGTTCCGGATCGATTTGCACCATGAGAAGCGCCGGCACGTCCTGGCAGTTCGGCGCCGGGCGCCACAAGGTCACCGCCAAGCCGTCGGCCAACCGATTCCATTGGATGCTCTGGGCGGGGGCGCCGTCGAGAGACCCCGTGTACCCAAAGAGAATCAGCAGAATGGCAGAGAGGAGTCGGGCGGAACCCGACCGGCTCGCATGGAAAGCACCCTGATCGCTGCACCGTCGCATCTGGCGTCTCCGGCCGCCGCGAGCCGATCGGCTCGCGGCGGGTGGGGCACATCCGGAAAGATTCCCATCGGGACCGTCGAACGGGAGTATAGAGAGCCGCACGGAGGAGCGTCAATCGGCCCGGCATGGGGACGGGGAGGATGCGTGTGAAAGCGCCCGCCGGCTGAAGGATGGAAGAGAGGAGGGTCAGTTCTGTGTGTGGGCCGCCAGATGCTCGCCGGCGCCGTTCCGCCCGGGTCCAGATTTGCCGTCCAACAGGTCCCGGACGGTTCTCGCCAACACCTCGGGCGTGAAGGGCTTCTGCAGGAACGCCGTCCTGCGCTCGTCCATTCCGGAGCCGACCCCGACGTCGTCGAGATAGCCGGACATGAACAGCACTTTCAGGTCCGGCTTGATCGTCAGCAGATGGTGCGCCAGCTCCCGTCCGCTCATGGCCGGCATGACGACATCGGTCAGCAGCAGATGGATGAATCCCGTCTGTTGCGTGGCGAGCAAGCAGGCCTCGACCCCGTTCTTGGCCTCGACCACCCGGTAGCCGCATTTCCGCAACTCTTCCCGGATGACGTCTCGCACGCTCGGCTCGTCTTCCACCAGCAGAATCGTCTCGGTGCCTCGCGACACCTGTTCTGGAGCGGAGACGATTGGGGCGGTCTCGGTTTCGGATTCGACCTTTGGGAGATAGATGTCGAACGTCGTTCCTTTCCCTACTTCGCTCCAGACGTCGATCCCGCCGCCGCTTTGCGTGACGATACCGAACACGGTGGAGAGCCCCAGTCCCGTGCCCTTGCCTTCCTCTTTGGTCGTGAAGAACGGTTCGAAGATGTGGGACAGCGTGTTCACGTCCATGCCGCAGCCGGTGTCGCGGACGGACAGTTTCATGTACGAGCCGGGCGGCAACGGCCGCAGATGATGCATCGGAGTCCGGACGAGCGTGGTCTGCGAGATCTCGATGCTCAGCTTGCCCCCCCGGGGCATTGCGTCGCGGGCGTTGACGACCAGATTCATCACGACCTGTTCGAGCTGGCCTTGGTCGGCCTTGACGCGGCCTTCGTCCGGGTCGACGGTGACGACCAGTTCGACGTCCTCGCCGATCAGGCGGCGCAACATGCTGTCCAGGTTCTGCACGACACTGTTGAGGCTCAGCACTTTCGGCTCGAGCGCCTGCTTGCGGCTGAAGGCCAGCAGTTGCCGGATCAAGGTGGCGGCCCGTTCGCTGGCCTTCTGGGTCTCCTCGATCTGGGCCCGCAGCGGGTGGTCCGGTCCCAGCTCGCCGAGCAGCACCTGGCTGTACCCCATGATGACGGTCAGGAGGTTGTTGAAATCGTGCGCCAACCCTCCGGCCAGCCGCCCGACGGCTTCCATTTTTTGTGCCTGGCGGAACTGCCGTTCGCTCTGCCGCAGGGCCTCCTCGGCCCGCTTACGTTCCATTCGCTCACCCACCTCGCGGAGGGCGCGCTGGACCGACGGCACCAGCCGGCCCAGCCTCTGCTTCAGGATGTAATCGGTCGCGCCGCGGAGCATCGTGTCGATGGCCAGTTCTTCGCCGAGGGTGGCGGAGACGAAAATGAAGGGGATATCGGGCCGGAGCTCGCGGGCGATGGCCAAGGCAGAGATGCCGTCGAAAGACGGCAGGGAATAGTCGGCGAGGATCATGTCGTACCCGCCGCGTTTCAGGGCGGCCAGGAAGTCGGCCCGGGTTTCGACGCGGTCGGCTTCGCAGGGAATCCCGCCCTCCGCCAGCGTCGCCGTAATCAGCTCGGCGTCGGTCGGGTTGTCCTCGAGCTGCAGCACGCGCAACGGTGTCTTCATGCTGCTCTCCGTGTCGAGACGGTCCTACGTCGCGGCCCCGGCTCCTTCCGGCGGAGGTTCGTTGATCAGCCCCCAGAACATGCCCGATTCTTTCACCGCCTTGAGGAACTGTTGAAACTCGACCGGTTTGACGACGTAGGCGTTCGCCCCCAGCGCATAGCTTTGGGCGAGGTCGTTCTCCTCCCGCGAGGACGTCAGCATCACCACCGGGATCGGCCGGAGCCGGGCGTCGGCCTTGATGGTGCGCAGCACTTCGAGCCCGTCCACTTTGGGCATCTTGAGGTCCAGGAACACGACCGCGGGATTGCCCTGCAGGCGCGTCTTGTACCGCCCTCGGCAATAGAGGTAATCCAGCACTTCGGCGCCGTCCCGGCAGACGACGACCTTATCGGCGAGATGATGTTCTTCCATGGCGGCCAGCGCGAGCTCCGCGTCCCGGGGATTGTCCTCGGCCAGCAGGATCGGTTTACCAGCGGTCATGCGGAAGCCCTCGTCGTCGGCAGGGAGAAATAGAACGTCGCGCCCTTGTCCGGTTCGCCTTCGGCCCAAGTCCTGCCGCCGTGCCGGTGGATGATCCGCCGGACATTGGCGAGCCCGATGCCGGTCCCTTCGAATTCTTCGGCCCGGTGCAGCCGCTGGAACACGCCGAACAGCTTGCCCGCGTATTGCATGTCGAAGCCGACGCCGTTGTCCCGCACGAAGATCACGGCTTCGTCGGGGCGGCTGCGGTCGCATCCGATCTCGATCTTGGCTAGCGGGCGCGTGCCGGTGAACTTGATCGCGTTGCCGATCAGATTCACCAATACCTGCCGGAGCATCGACGGATCGCCTTGCACCTGCGGCAGCGGCCCAATTGTCCAGGAGATCGCCCGCCCTTGCAAGTCATGCCGCAAATCATGCAGGACGTTCTTCACCAACTGGTCCAGATCGACCTTTGTGCGCAGCATTTCCGTCCGGCCCATGCGCGAGAAGATCAGCAGATCGTCGATCAATTGCCCCATCTGCTTGGCCGATTCCGAGATCGTTTGGAGATACCGGCGGGCCTTGTCATCGAGGGCCGGGCCGGCGCTCTTCTGCAGCAGGGCGGCGTAGCCGTCGATATGGCGGAGGGGGGCCCGCAGGTCGTGCGACACGGAATAGCTGAACGCTTCCAACTCCTTGTTCGCGGCCTCCAACAGTTCGCCGCGCCGCCGCAGCTCGGCCGCGACACGCTTGCGCTCGGTGATGTCGTGCCGGATCAGGTAGTACACCGAGGCCAGCAGGACGAACTGCAGCAGCGTCCCCGCTCCCAGCAGGAGAATCGTGCTGCGCGTGCTCTCCGCCGATTCCGCGACGCGGCGGCGAAGCGCGCGGTTCTCCTCGTTAGCCATTTCCGCGATGACGCCGTGGGCCGCCGCCAGTTCGCGCTTGGCCGCCCCTTCGAGCGCCATTTGTCTGACCCCCTCGAATCCCTTCCGTTTCCGTAGTTCGATGGCGGCGGCCTCCGCCTCCAGTTGCTTCTTGATCAGGCTTTCGAGGAAGTTCACCCGGCTTTGCTGCGCCGGGGCGTCGGCGGTCATCTCACGGAGGTAGCGAACGTATTCAGGTGAACGGTCCACGGCGTTCTGGTACAGAGCCAGATAGGCGCTTTCGCCGGTGACCAGGAACCGGCGATGACCGCTCTCCGCGTCGTCGAGGGTGGCGGCAACCCCGTCGAGGAGGTCCAGGAACGCGTGGCTGCGGGCATCTAGGCGACTGTTCCGGATGAGCGTGTCGGTGTTGTGATACGACACAGTGGTGATCACCAGCACGCCGGCGAACACCAGTCCGAATCCCGCCAGGATGCGACGCTCGATGGGCCAGTTCTGAAACCAGCGGAGCCAAGGGAGGCGCGCGCCTGCCGTCCCGGTCGGCGCAGGTTGGTCGAAGGCGGGGGGAGGTTCCGGCTGAACGGCTTGGGGCGGCCGCTCACGGTCGATGTCGTTCGTCGGACACATGGGCACACCGATGACCTGATCAGGTGATCGAGGCTCCTGGTGATGGAAAGGACTGTACCGCCGCTTCCTCGAACGCTGCAAGGATTATTTGCGTCGGTTCGGACCGGGACGGTGTCGGCGGACGACGCCCCACGACGACGGATCAGCCCCCGAACGGAGGGAGCGGGGACGTGACCGAGGCCGTTGGGCCGGCGAGGTTGGAGAACATGAGGGTGGCGGCGACCACCCAGTCGATAAATGGTTGAGGGTAGATGCCTAGGATCAGCGTGCCCGCCAGGCCCACATAGACCACGGCTCTCATCGGTCCGGAGACGCTCATGGGCGAGGGATCCGTCGGCTCGTTGATGTACATCTTCTTGACGACGACCAGATAGTAGTACATAGAAATCACGATGTTCGCCAGGCCGACGATGATCAGCGTGTAGAGCCCCTCCCGAATGGCCGCCACGAAGATGTAGAGCTTCCCGATAAAGCCCGCGAGCGGCGGCACCCCCGCGAGGGAGAGCAGGAAGATCAGCATCGCGAACGCCAGGAACGGCGACCGGCGATTGAGACCGTTGTAATCGTCGATCTCGTCGCTGCCGATGACATTCCCCACCGCGATCACGACCGCGAAGGCGCCGAGGTTGGCGAACAGATAGGTCAGCAAATAGAAGAGAATGGCGTCGCTGCCCATCTTGGTGCCCGCGGCCAGCCCGATGAGTACGTTCCCGATCTGCGCGATACCGGAGTAGGCCAGCAGGCGTTTGATGTTCCGCTGCGCGATGGCCACGATGTTGCCGTACGTCATGGACAGGATCGAGGCGCCGACGAGCAGCAGCACCCAGGTCGGCTTGAACGTCGCGAGCGCCACGAAGAACATGCGGATCAGAATCGCGAAGGCCGCGCCTTTGGGCGCGATCGAGAGGAACGCCGTGACCGGCGTCGGCGCTCCGTGGTACGTGTCCGGAATCCAGGCATGGAACGGGACCGCGCCGATCTTGAAGCCCAGCGCGGCGAAAATCAGCAGGAACCCGATCGCCAGTCCCGGGGTGGCGGACGCGGCGGTCATGTCGGCGAAAACGATCTTGCCGGTTTCTCCGTACACCAGGCTGATCCCGTAGGCTAGGAGCCCGGCGGCGAACACGCCGAGGATGAAGAATTTGAGCCCCGCCTCGTTCGAGGCCATGTCGTCGCGCAGGTACGCCACCAGCACGTAGAACCCGAAGGTCGAAAATTCCAGCGTGATGAAGACGGAGAGCAGGTCGTTGGCGGAAGCCATGAACATCATGCCCAGCGCCGACATCAGGACCAGAAAGTAGTATTCGCCTTTGAAAAATCGGAATCGCTGGACGTAGTCGATCGAAGCCAAAATGACCAGCACCGTCGCGCCGACGATGAACATCTTGAAGAACAAGGCCATCCGGTCCACGACGAACATCCGGTTGAAGAGCGTGCCCGAGATCCCCGACAGATCGAACCAGGCGAGACACCCCAAGGTCAGCACCAGTCCCCCGATGCTCAGATAGGCCAGTTGCTCCTTCGGGAGTTTCGGCAGAGCGAAGTCCACGCTCAGCACGACGCACAGCCAGAACGTCAGAAAGATCTCCGGGAGGAGCAGCAGGAGATCGGAACCGGTCATGGTGAGATTGAACGTCATGAATCGTTTCCTTGCTGGTAGCTGACGGCCGACAGCTTCAAGCTACTCGCTGCTCGCTACACGCTTCTCGCTCACCGCCGGGAGTTCACGGCTTTTGTCAGGCTCCGCCGCCGCAATCGGCACCACCTGCGTGATGCGCGCGACCAACGGATCGACGCCGGACCGGATCACCGAATAAAAATGTCCGGGGAAAATGCCGAAGCCGATGCTGCAGGCGATCATCAGGAGCAGCGGCAGCCGGTCGACGATCGCCACCGCGTCGTGGGCATGGCTGTAGTGTTGCGACATCGGCCCGTAGAAGACCCCGCGCATCATCCGGAAGAGATAGGCCATCGTCAGCACGATGCCGACTACGGCGATGACGACCTGCAGCGGGTACTTGTTCCAACTGCCGACGATGATCATGATTTCGGCGATGAAGTTCACCGTGCCCGGCATGCCGATCGAGGCCATGCAGGCCACGATGAAACAGCCCGCGACGAAAGGCATGCGGTTGACCAGTCCGCCCAGCGAGGGGATGTCGCGCGAGTGGGTCTGGTCGTACACCCAGCCGGCCATGGCGAAGAGCATGCCGGTCGCCAAGGCGTGGGCGAACATATACAGCACCGCGCCGGTCAGGCTGATGTAGTCCAGCGCCGCCATCCCGAGGAACACGTACCCCATATGGCTGGAACTGGAGTAGCCGATCACGTACTTGGTGTCCTTCGCGTAGAAGGCCACGAAACCGCCGTAGATGATGCTGAAGACGCAAAGCACCGCGGCGATCGGCATCAGCTCCCGCGTCGTCTCCGGCAGAATCTCGAACGCCACGCGGATGATCGAGAAGTGCCCCAGCTTCATCAGCACGCCGGCGTGCAACATGCTCGTGGCGGCGGGCGCGGCGGCGTGCCCGACCGGCGACCAGGAGTGCAGCGGCCAGATCGGGGCGATGGAAGCAAAGCCGAAGAAAATCAGGAGCCAGATGATGTCCGCCAGCAGCCCGGTGAATTTCGCGTGTTCGCGCAGCACCAGAATGTCGAACGTGTTCAGGCCGGAGAACTTGTAGATGAGGAGGATTCCCATCAGCGCCACGACCGCCCCTGCCGAGAGAAAAAGGGTCAGCTTCATCGCCGCGTATTCCTTGCTGTTCGAGGCGAAATTGAAGATGAAGCCGACGGAGTCCCGTTTCTTCAGCCCCTCGGGGTCGGTCATCTCCAGATAGCCCTTCGTGTGACTCCCCCAGATGCCGAGCAGGAGGTACATGGGGATCACGGACATCTCGTAGAAGAAATAGAGGAAGAAGAGGTCCAGCGACATGAAGACGCCGATCGTCGCCGCGGCCAGGACCAACAGCGAGATGTAGAACTCCTTGGTGCGGTCCTTGATGTGCCAGGAGACGAAGATGCCGGCGAACAGCAGAATGGAGGAAGCGAGGACCAGCGGAGTGCCGATGCCGTCCACGCCGAGGTAGAGCGACACGCCGAGCTGTTTGGACCATTCGTACCGCCAAAGGAATTGGAACCCGCCTTTGACAGGGTCGTATGCGTAGAAGAGGTAAAACGAGGCGATCAGCGAGATCCCGGCCGAGACGGCGGCGATCCCGCGCACCAAGAGCGCCTGCCGGTTCGAGACGAACACCAGCGCGATGGACCCGACGAAGGGCGCGAATAAAATGTAGAGCAGCGTGTAGTCGCTCATCTTCAAGTCCCGTGAAGCGTGAAACGTGAAGCGTGGGGGGAGGCGGTGCGCGAGGATCGCTCCGCTTCGCCCAACGCCTCACCTCTTACGCCCAACGGTTGTCCCGCCGTCGCGCCCCGTTCCAGCCTGTCCACCAGCGCCTGGATCGATCCGTTGATCATCCGCAGGAACGGGGAAGGATAGAGCCCGATCCAGAGGATCATGACGCACAGCGAGACCGCGATGGCGGTTTCCCGCGCGTGCAGATCGGGCATCGCCTGCCCCGGCCCCTTCGTCAGAGGGCCCATCATCGACCGCTCGTAGTACCACAGAAAATAGGCCGCCCCGAAAATGACACCGGTCACCGCAATGGCTCCGTACACCCATTTGGCTTTAAACGCTCCCAGGAGAATCAGAAACTCGCCGACAAACCCGTTCGTCCCGGGCAATCCGATGGAAGCCAGGCCAATGATGAGCAGGAACGTGGCGAGCAGTGGCACTTGCCTGGCCAGCCCTCCGCCCAACACGGAGAGTTGCGTGCTTTGCCGTCTCGCGTACAGGAAGCCGGCGATGAAGAATAAGCCGGCGGTGCTGAAGCCGAGATTGATCATCGTGAGCAGGCTGCCCTGGAGCCCCTGAAAGTTCAGGGTAAACAGACCGACTACGCAAAATCCTAGGTGGCTGATGCTGCTGAAGGCCAGGAGCCGGCGGAAGTCCGGCTGGATCAAGGCCGTGATCGCGCCGTAGAGGATCCCGGCGAGAGCCAGCGCCATCACGACCGTCACGACCACTTCGTTCTTCGACGCTTCTGGCAGCAGCGGGATGCTGAAACGCAAGAACCCGTAGGTCCCGAGTTTCAGCCCGGCGAGCACCACGGCCATCCCGATCGGTCCCTCGAGCAGGGCGTCGGGCAGCCAGGTATGGAACGGGAACACCGGGGCCTTGAAGGCCAAGCCCAGGAAGATCAGCCAGAAGATCACAAGCTGCTGATCGACCGGCACCGGCACCGTGAGCAGCTCGAGCAGATCGAACGAATAGGACGGCTCGACATGGTGCGAAACCGCCCACCGGTGGTAATTGATGTCAAGCAGAGCGAACCCCACCAACATGAAGACGCTGCCCAGCAGCGTGTACAGGACGTACTTCAACGCCGCATAGTGCCGTTCCGGCCCGCCTCCCCAGAGCTTGATCAGGAAGTAGCTGGGGATCAGCATGAGCTCCCAAAAGACGAAAAACAGGATCAGGTCGATCGAAACGAAGACCCCGATGATCGTGGTCTCGAGTCCCAGCAACGCCATCAGATACAACTTCGCCTGATGCCGGACCGTATCCCAAGAATAGATCACGATCAGCACGGTCAGGAACGCCGTGAGGCCGACGAACAGCACGCTGATGCCGTCCACCGCCAGGTGGTAGCTGATCCCCAACGGAGGAATCCACCGCGCCCGCTCCGTGAACTGCATGGCCGCCGACTCCGGCACGAACCGCAGGAGTACGAACGCGGCGAGCGCCAGCTCCAGCAGCGCCACCGCCAGCGCCGTGACTTTCACCAGATCCTCGTCCTCCAGAAGCCACAGCGCCACGGCGCCCAGTAACGGGAGGAAGAGCAGACAGGAGAGGATGGGGAACCCTGCGCTGAATTCTTCTAACATCGCGCGATGCCCTTTACGCGCTCTACCGTAACGCGATCCCGATGGGTGACGAACCGGTCCACCAGAGCAGCAGGAGATGGACCAGGATGAACAGCCCCGCGACGATGATGGCTGCGTAGTGATGGACCATGCCGCTCTGGAGCCTGCGCCAGGACCGGGCGGCCAAGTGATTGGCGTAGCCGATGACGTTCAGGACCCCGTAGATGACATGCTTCTCGAACCAGGTGCTGACGGCCGAGCCGGTTTCCGTGAGCCGGCCGACCGTGCGGACGACCCCGTCGATCACGGTCCGGTCGAACCAGTCCAACAGCACCCCCAGGCGCTTCGTCGGTTCGACGAACAGCGCGTCGTAGATCTCGTCGACGTAATATTTGTTCAGCAACGTCCCGTAGGCCACGGGCATCCGCGCGGCCCACGCGTCCGCCGTTCCCGGACGGGCGCGGTACAAATAATGGGCGAGCCCCCACCCCGCCAGTGCGATCACGGTGGCAACGCCCATCAACGTCAGCACCACCCCCGCGCTCGGTTCATGGGTGTCTCCGGCGGCTGCGGCGACGGGCCGGAGAAAATGATGGAACCAGCCGCTCTCCGGCGGAACGCCTGGGAAGCCGCCGACGACCGAGAGCGCCGCCAGCACGACTAGGGGCCCGATCATCACGGGCGGCGCCTCATGGATGTGCTCGGCCGTGTGGTGATCCACCCGCGACTCGCCGTAGAACGTGAGGTAGGTCAGGCGGAACATATAGAAGGCCGTGAGGAAGGCGCCCAGCGCGGCCATCGCGTACAACGCGTAGTGATGGTGCGTGAACGCGTGGGCCATGATCTCGTCCTTGCTCCAGAACCCCGCCAAGGGAAAGATGCCGGCGATGGCCAAGGTCCCGATCAGGAACAGCCGGTGCGTCCAGGGGATCTTCGATTTGAGGCCGCCCATCTTGCGGATGTCCTGTTCGCCACCCAGGGCGTGGATCACCGAGCCGGCGGAGAGAAACAGGAGGGCCTTGAAGAACGCATGGGTCATCAGGTGGAAAACGGCGGCTGCGTACGCGCCGACGCCGCAGCCCAAAAACATGTATCCGAGCTGGCTGACGGTCGAATAGGCCAACACGCGCTTGATGTCGGTCTGCACCAACCCGATCGTCGCGGCGAACAGCGCCGTCCCGCCGCCGACCCACGCCACCGTCGTCATCGCGACCGGCGAAAGGTCGTAGATCGCGTGATTGCGGACGATCATGTACACGCCGGCGGTGACCATCGTGGCAGCATGGATCAGCGCGCTGACCGGTGTGGGGCCTTCCATCGCGTCGGGTAGCCAGGTATAGAGCGGAATTTGCGCCGATTTGCCGACGGCGCCGATGAGCAGACAGAGCGCGATCGCGGTGGCGGTCTCGGGCGCCAGCGATCCGACCTGCGCGAAGACCTTGGTGTAATCGAGGGTTTTGAAATTGACGAAGACCAGGAAGATCGCCAGCAGGAAGCCGGCGTCGCCGATTCGATTGACGACGAAGGCTTTGGTCGCCGCCTTGGCGGCCGACACGCGGTCGTAATAGTAGCCGATCAGCAGGTAGGAGCACAGCCCGACGCCTTCCCACCCGATGAACAGCACCGCATAGTTGTTGCCCATCACCAGCAACAACATGGAGACCATGAAGAGGTTCATGTACGTGAAGAAGCGCGTGAATCCTTCTTCGCCGTGCATGTACCCGACGGAATAGACGTGGATGAGGAACCCCACGCCGGTCACGACCAGCAGCATGATGCAGGTCAGCGGATCGATCAGGAAGGCCAGGTTGATCGTCAGGTCGCCGCCGAAGATCCATTGATAGACCGTCACCTCGCGGGCGGCGCCGCCGGACTTCACCGTGTCGGCGAAGACGCCGATCGCGCAGAGAAACGACAGCCCGACCGAGCCCCAGGCGAGCTTGTGCGCGGCCTCGTGGGAATAGCGGTGGCCGAGCAGGCCGTTCAGGATCACGGCCGTCAGCGGGAAGAGAGGAATCAGAACGACCAGCAACTCGAACACGTTACCACTTCAAGAGGTTCATTTCGTCCACGTTGGTCGAAATCTTGCCTCGGAACACAACGATGATGATGGCCAGGCCGACGGCCGCCTCTCCCGCCGCAATGGCGATGACAAAGAGGGCGATGATCTGGCCGGCCATCGACTCCAGGTAATGCGAGAAAGCGACGAGGTTGATGTTCGCCGCGTTCAGCATGATCTCCACCGCCATCAGGACGATGATGAAGTTCCGGCGGATCAACACGCCGATCAACCCGGTGGCGAACAGGATCGCGCTGACGGCCACGTATGCGCTCAGAGGCACCATAACCCGTTAGGTGTAAGGCGTCAGGGGGGGAGGCAAAACCCCGAAGCCGGCTGCATGGACCCGCCTTTCTCCGAATCTCAACCTCTCACGCCTCACGCCTTACTCCCTCACGACCTCCCGCGTCCGCCGGCGGTGGGGTCTTCGCGAGGACGATCGCGCCGATGATGGCCCCCAGCAGAAAAACCCCGACGATCTCGAAGGGCAAGAGATAATCGCTGAACATCTTGATGCCGACCGCATAACTCGCGCCGTCTTGGAGAACCGCTTCCGCGGGCGCATCGCCCTTCGATCCGCCGAACGGCGATCGGAGCACTAGGAGCAGCAACTCGCCGGCGATGGCGACGGCGGCGAAGAGGATCAGCGCGTAGCGGGTATGAAAGTACCGCTCTTCCGTTTTCAAATTGAGCAACATCAACACAAAGAGGTAGAGCACTAGGATTGCGCCGGCATACACGATGATCTGCACCGCGAAGAGAAATTCGGCGTTGAGCAGGACGAACAGGCCGGCGACGTGCAACAGCAGCGTCAGCAAGGCGAGCCCGCAGTGGACAGGGTTCTTCAACGCAACGGTCAAAATCCCCGCTGCGATGCTCACTAGGGAGAAGTAGGCGAAAAAGACCGAGACCATGCAGGTTGGATCAGCTCAGATGTTTAGGCGGCGGCTGCGTGGGCTTGAGAACCGACTGGGGGAAAAAGTATCGGTATTCACGGCTCCACTCGTCGTCCTTTTCCTGGTTGTGGGCTTGCAAATATTTCTTGGCGTCAGCGAGATGGCGCTCGCCGATCTCGTAGAGCCGCTTCTTGTCGAACAACAGTTGTCGTTTGTCGTGGGTGGAATATTCGTACATCTTGGTCATGGCCAAAGCGTTGACCGGACAGGCCTCCACGCAATAGCCGCAGAACACGCACTTGGTGATGTCGATATAGAACTCGCTGGCGTATCGCTGAAGCGGGCGGGTCTTGTCTTCCGCGCTGATGACCTTGATGCAATGGGAGGGACAGGCGGCTTCGCACAGATCGCAGCCGACGCAACGTTCCTGTCCGTCGTCGTACCGGAGCAGTCCGAGCGCACCCCGATGCGTGTCGGGGATGGTCCGATGCTCCCGGGGATACTGGAACGTGATGGGGCGGTGGAACATGTGCTTGAACGTCACCTTCATCGCATCCCAGATCTCATAAAACAACGCGGCCTGGAGCACTTTTTTCGCGAGGACGCCGACGCTCATCTTACTCTCCACTCAGGACTGCGGCTGGGTCAAGCCGGCAGAGCTTACTCTCAACCGCCGACCTTTTCAATATTGACCCACGTGAACTTGAAGGACGGAACTCCGGTGGTCGGGTCCGCCTCGACCGGCACCAAATCCTTGACCGGGGGCTGATTGAAATGCTCCGGGAAGAAGCAGGCGCCCGGCATGATGGCCAGATCCGCCTCCACGCCCAGTTCCACCGATCCCTGCTCCGAAGAGACCCTGACCTTCGCGTTCTCTCCGAGCCCAAGCCGTTCAATGTCTTGAGGGCTCATCCGGAGCCGCCCCGTATTGGGGGCGATCTTGATCAGTCCCGACGCCTGGGTGGACAGCTTGCCGGAATGGTAGAGAACCTGCCCTATCGTCAAACCGAACCGATGGCCGTTCTCCGCCCCCGGTTGCCGCTTGCCGCTTGACGAATAACGACTCCTGACCTCGGCCGCGTAGCCGTTCGTAAGATAGGAAGCTTCCGGTTTGGGAGTGATCTTCCGTGGTTGGCCCAGGTTGTAGTACCCCGGCAGCAGTTTCATGATCTCGTTCTGGATATCCTGCGCCGACTCGTAGCCCCACTGGCAGCCCAACCCGTTCGCGATCGCCGTCATGATATGCCAATCGGGCACGCTCTCGCCGAGAGGGTCCATCGCCTGCCGCACGCGGAGGACCTTCCCTTCGAGGTTGGTGAAGGTCCCTTCCTTCTCCGCGTAGGTGCACGCCGGCAGCACAAAGTGGGCGAGTTGCCCGGTCTCCGTCAGGAAGGGGTCCTGGCAGATCAGCAGGTCGAGCCGATCCAATGCGGCTCTCACGTCGACGGACGCGGGCAGCGTCGCGAGCGGGTTTTCGCCCACGAGGTACAGCGCCTTGATGTGCCCGCTCCGGCAGCGCGCCAGGATGTCCATGAGGGTCGCTCCCGTTCCGACGGCGGGCAACGTCGCGTCCCAGGCCTTAGCGAATCGCTCGCGTGCGGCCGGGTCGTCGAAGCGGGCTTGGCCGGGCAAGAACTCCGGAGCCGCGCCCATGTCCACCGCGCCTTGCTCGTTGATTTCTTCGGTGAGCGTGCCCACGCCGCATCCGGGCCGACCGAGTTTGCCGGTGACCCAGGCGAGATCGATCAGCTTGAGCACGTTCTGGTACCCGTTCGGCCGACGCACGATACCCTCCGCGCAAAGGGCGATGGTCCGCGGCGCTTCCGCAAAGATCGCCGCGGCTTCGCGGATCTGTTCGACCGCAATGCCGGTGCGGTCGGCGATCTGTTCGAGCGAAATCCCGGCAGTCGCCTCTTTGAGCGCCGCGAACGCTTCCGGATACGGGCTCGTCGCGTCTTCGTCGACCAGATCCTGGTCGATGACCGACTTGACCAACCCGTCGATGAACAGTCCCTCGGTACCCGGCTTGACCAGCATGGGATGAGAAGCCAGTTTGGCGATGTTGGTATTGGCCGAGTCCACAACGATGACCTGCGACTTGTAGACCCGGATCGACTCCTTCACGCGTACGGCCGTGAGCGGATTGGTTTCGGTGATGTTGCTGCCGACCAACAGAATCGCTTTCGCCTTGGTGATGTCCTCCCAATCGTTCGGCATTCGCCCGACGCCGAGCGCGCGGCGGGCGGCGTGGACGAAGTTGAGATGCCCGTAACGGGCGCTGCTGTCGAGCTGGTTGGTGCCGATCGCCGTCCGCATGAGCTTCTGGAACAGATAGAGCTCTTCGTTCGTGCAGCGGGCTGTGATCAGGCCGGCCACCGCCTGCGGGCCGTGCATCGCCTTGATGTCGGCCAGGCGGCTTACGAGCGTGGATATGGTCTCGAGCCAGGGTGTTTCCACCAGCCGATTGGCTTTGCGGATGAGCGGCTGTCTCAACCGGGTCTCGCTGTCGAGATACTGGAAGCCGAAGCGGCCCCGAACGCACAACCCGCCGTGGCCCTTGGCGGTCTCCGCACGGTCGCCCCACTTGTTTTTCCAGGATAGCGGCGAAGTCACGCGGATGACCTCCGAATCCTTGGTCTCCAGATACATCTGGCAGCCGTCTCCGCAGTAGTTGCAGGTAGTCATGGTCTTTTTCATCTGCCAGGGCTTGTAGAGATACTTGGAGTACTTGTTCGTGATCGCCCCCACCGGGCAAACCGCGAGGCAGTCTCCGCAGAATTCGCAGGAGAGCGGGAGGTCGCCTTTGGCGACCACCTGGTTGAAGCCGCCCTTCTTCATGAACTGCAGCGCATCGATCATCAGCACATCCTTGCAGACGTTGATGCACTCGGCGCAGGCGATGCAGCGGTTCATGTTGAAGTCCAGGACCAGGCTGCGCGTGTCTTCCGGGATGAACTTCTGCTTGGCGTTGGCGAGGTTCGTCACGCCGTGGAGAAAGGCCATGTCCTGTAGTTCGCAATGACCGTCCGCGTCGCAGACCGGGCAATCCAGAGGATGCACCGAGAGGTGCTTCTCGACCGCCTTTTTTCTGGCCAGGAATAAATCCTCCCCTTCCGTGCGGATGACCATGCCGGCCGCGGCCTTGGCTGTGCAGGACCGGACGGGCGCTTTCTTGCCCTCCTGCATCACCAGACACATGCCGCATGAACCGAACGGGTCGAAGGTGTAGTGATAGCACATGGCTGGAATGATCTTACCTATGCTGGAGATGACGTCGTACAAGGAAACCCCGTCTTTGGCCGTGACGGTCTGGCCGTCGATGGTCAGCTCGATCGTTGCCGCTTCGACTTCAGGATTGGTCGCCGGTTTCAATGCCATAGTTGCCTCAAGTACGATTTAGCGATTTCGTGATTGATTCGGGTCCGGACACTTCGCTAAATCGCCGGATCGCCAAATCACCGCATTCTTCACCGATCACATTCTCCCATGACGATATCGTAGGTCCCGAAGATCGTCACCGCATCCGCGATCATGTAACCTCGCGACATGTGGTCGAACGCGCCCATGTGGATGAACGAGGGAGCGCGGATTTTCAGGCGATAGGGCTTTCCTCCGCCGGTGCTCACGATGTAGAACCCCAACTCGCCTTTGTGGGCCTCCGTGCCGCAATAAATTTCGCCTGGAGGGGCGTTGAACCCCTGCGAGAAGAGCTTGAATTGCTGGATCATGGACTCGAGATTGGTGAAAACCCGGTTTTTCGGCGGCAGCGTCACGCTCGGCACGTCCGCCATGATCGGCCCTTCGGGCATCTGATCCAGACATTGCCGGATGATCTTGACGCTTTCGTACATCTCCCGGACGCGGATCCAGTACCGGTCGTACGTATCGCCGTTCTTGCCGACGGGAACGCTGAACTCGCAGCGAGGATAGGCGGCATAGGGTTCGTATTTGCGCAAGTCATAATCCACGCCCGACCCGCGGAGCGTGGGGCCGCTGAGCCCGAAGTTCACCGCGTCCTCGGCGGAGATCACCGCCACGCCTTTGGTGCGCGCGAGCCAAATACGGTTTTTTTCTAGGAACACGACATACTCGTCGATCTTGGGCGGGAAATAATCCAGAAACTTCCGCAGTTTGTCGATGAGCGACGGGGTGAAATCGCGCTCCACCCCACCGATGCGGTACCAACTCGTGGTCAGCCTGGCCCCGCACAGCTCGTCGAACCAATCCAGCAGGATCTCGCGGTCGCGGAAACAATAAAAGAAGACGGTCATGGCGCCGATGTCGAGCGCCTGAGTGCCCAGCCAGAACTGGTGGCCGATGATCCGTTGGACTTCCGCCACGATCGTGCGCAGGTACTCGGCGCGTTCCGGGACGGTGATATTCATCAGCTTTTCGACCGCCCGACAGTAGGCGAAGTTGTTGTACATGGCGCAGACGTAATCGAGCCGGTCGGTGTGAGGGATGAATTGGTGGTAGGTCCCTTCCTCGGCCAGCTTCTCGACCCCCCGATGGAGGAACCCCATGACCGGCGTCGACTTGACGATCCGCTCCCCCTCCAGCTCCAAAATCACTTTCAGCACTCCGTGTGTACTGGGGTGCTGCGGCCCCATGTTCAGGAGCAGTTCTTCCGTCCGGAGCGTAGGAAGCGTGGCGCTTTCCGGATGTTCGGGATCGACCTTATAAACAGTTGTCCGTTGATCTTCGAGTTTCATCTTTCGTAGCGAACAGCAAGTAGCTGGCTGCGAATAGCTCTAAGCTATTCGCGATCGGCTACTTGCTAGGTTTCATTCAAAAATTCGAACGTGTCGCGCCAGCCCTTGCCGCGCAAGGGGAAGTCCTTCCTGAGCGGATACCCTTCCGGGTAATCGTCCGGCATGAGAATACGACGAAGATCGGGATGGTTTCTAAACCGGATTCCCATCATGTCGTAGACCTCGCGTTCCATGAAGTCGGCGCCTTTCCAGATATCGGTCAAGGAGTCCACGACGCAATCCGATTCGGGGACCCGTGTCTTCAACCTGATCCGGTGGCGCTTCCTTAGCGAATAGAACTCGTACACCACCTCAAAGCGCTCTTCGTCGTCCGGCCAGTCCACCGAGCTCACATGGACGATATAGTCGAACTCCATTGCCGGATCGTCGTGGAGGAATTGCGCTACTTCATGCAAGGCCTCCCGCTTGACCGTGACGGCTAGATCGCCACGCCACTCGACGGCCCTCACGAAACCGTCCGGGAACGTGTCCTGGATTCTTTGCGCCAGAGGATGCATGTGTCTACGCCTTTACCTGTTCTGGTTGCTTCGTAAACACCCGCCGCTGCATGATGCGCTCTTGCAGCTTGAGGATGCCGTCGAAGAGCGCTTCGGGGGTCGGGGGGCAGCCAGGGACGTAGATGTCCACCGGCACGAAGCGATCCACCCCCTGCACCACGCTGTAGCTGTCGTAGATATTGCCGGATGTGGCGCAGGACCCCATCGCGATCACATACTTGGGTTCCGGCATCTGGTCGTAGATCTTCCGGATGACCGGCGCCATGCGTCGGCAGACCGTCCCGGCTACGATCATGAGATCGGACTGCCGCGGCGAGGCCCGAAAGACGCCGGCCCCGTAGCGGTCCATGTCGTAGCGCGAGGAGACGGCGGCGATCATTTCAATGGCGCAGCAGGCGAGTCCGAACGTCATGGGCCAGAGCGAGCCCTTCCGCGCCCAATTCACCGCTTTCTCGACCGTCGTCGTGATGACGTCGAGACGGCCGTCTTTTTCATGCCGCCCGATCTGAATCAACCCCATCCGTTTCCATCTCCTTTGCATTCACACGTGACTGAGCGGGTGGCGCCGAACAGGGTGCCCAGCCGCGCGGAGCGGGGACCCTACACCGGGCGGGGTTCGAGCACGGCTGGGCTGTTCGGCGCCAGGACCACCTCAGTCCCACTCCAACGCCCCCTTTCTCCACGCATACACATAGGCGACCAGGAACAAGCCGATGAAAATCAACATTTCGACCAGCCCGATCAGTCCGATCTTGTCGAACACCACGGCCCAGGGATAAAGAAAGATGACCTCGATGTCGAAAATGACAAAGAGCATCGCGAAGATATAATAGCGGACCGGGAACGGCATTCGCGCGTCGGAAAAGGGTTCGCTGCCACATTCGTACGGGCTGAGTTTTTCCGGTTCCGGATATTTCGGCTGGACCAGGTAACTCACGAGAAGAGTCACCACGCCGAAGGCCAGCGCGATCACGATAAACAAAAGAATCGGAAAGTATCGCGTCAGATAATCCAGCAGAAGCTCAGCGCCGGTCATAGGAGCCGCTCTCTCAAGACTTTGACTTGAAAAGAATCCCGAAAATCTTAGACCCCGCCGAATTGCAATAGCAAGAGAACAAAGGACCTAGCAAAGGCCTTCCGAAAGCCCTACCGAACCCGAAGCTGACCGCTCCAACCGTACTGGATAAACGAGAACAGGCGATCAACTCGGAGGTAGAACACAATGCCCGAGTTTACTTCTTCATCTTGTCGGAAGCCATGCGAAGCCCCAGGGGAGGATTGCCGGACTGCGCATCCCATTCGGTTTCGAGAGCGGACAGTGCCTTGATCTTCTTCCTACGATGAATCTGGGTGTCGATTCGGCGACGGCCCTGCGGGGCGGGGCTTTGACGTTTCCGCTCCGGCGATCGCGATCGGTTCGGCATGGGAGAACACTCCAGGTGCGGCGCACCCTCAAGGTCCTGAAATCGCTTGACAACCCAGTATGGTTTGCTAAGGTTGGCAAGTCAACATCGTGGACGACCCCGATGCGCACTCCACCGTCCGGAATCTTGTCGGCTCTTCTGATCTGCGCGGTCCTCGGCGGATCGATCGAGGCTCCGGCACAAGCTCAAGATGCCCAGAGTGTCAGGCTTGGTGAGGCTGCCCTGAGATTTTCCGCAGGGTACATCCGCGAAACGATTCCCATGGACGGGGTCGTTAACTCCCTGACAGGAGACAATCAGACAACCGGCAATCGCATGCTCGTCGGGGGAAGCGATACCGTCTATTTGCGGTTGGCCAGCCCCGGAGAAGCCGCGGTCGGCGACTTGTACACCGTTTACAGACGCATCCGGAAAGTCTTTCATCCGGCGACTGGTCGCTACCTGGGGTTCCTGACCAATGTATTGGGAGTCGTCCGAGTCATTCAGGTCGACCGCGAACTCATCACTGCTCACGTCATCCGTCCATACGCGGCTATTTCGCCGGGCGACGGGGTCATGCGATTCGTCCCGCCGCCCCAGGAAGAGACAGCGCCAGAGGCCAGTAGCTTCGGTGAGACCGAAGGCATGATTGTCGAAGTCCAGACGAATCAGTTCTTGATCGGTCAACGGAACTTGGTGTACCTGGACAAAGGGCGGCTTGACGGACTCGGGATCGGAGACCGGCTCGAAGTCTTCAGAACCGGCTCAGGACTTCCGCGGCGCACCCTCGGAGAAGTAAAAGTCTTGGCGCTCGAGGACGGCACGGCGACGGGTTTGTTGACGCGGGCCACGGCGCCCATCCTGCGAGGCGATCGCTTTCGGTTGAAAAGTTCCGACCTCGGTGGGTCGGCCGGAAGTCTGCTGCCTTCGGAACAGCTGCAACCGGAGATTGAGGCGAAGAGGCCCGGCGAATCGGCTCCTGCTGCCGGAAGGGACAAGATTCAGCTCCAGCAGGTCGGGAGCCGCGCGTTGATCAACCTGGATGAGCTTGTCGATCAGTTGGAGTATGCATCGGGAGAGGTCACGGTCAAGCCCAGCGGGATGAAAATCCTCGAGCAGATCGCCGACTATCTCAAGACCGTGACCGACAAGCATATCCGAGTCGAGGGTCATGCGGACAACGTGGAGATCGGCCCATCGCTCAAGGCCAAGTATCCGACCAACTGGGAACTGTCCAAGGCGCGGGCGTCCTTCGTGGTGCGGTATTTGATCGAAAAGGGCGGCATCGACTCGGCGCAGCTATCGGCGGTCGGGTATGGCGACACGAAGCCGGTCGCGAGCAATGCGACCGAGGAGGGCCGCCAGAAGAATCGGCGAGTCGAAATCGTTCTCTATTCTTCGGAACCCTCCCAGAATGAACCAGTGCGTGCGCCGGAGCAGTCGCCGGCCGGCCAGACGGGACATAGTTTTTCCCGCCTGGGAGCCTCGTCGTCGGTCTCCGATACCCCGGACGCACCGCCGCAACCGAGCAGCCAGGCTCCCGCTGACCCCGCAACTCAGCCACCCGGACAAGCCGCTCCCGCGGCAGAGGCGAGCGGATCCGACGTGACCATTCCACCGACCCAAGATGCCCCTACGCCTCATCCTGATCAGCCGTCTGGTCCCGCGCTGTCCCAGCCGTAGTCGAGTGGCCGCTTCCGTCGCTCTCGTCAGCGCCTTCGCCGCTCCGGACGCTGTGAATCTGCTCTGACAGCGGCTTCGCCGCACGATCGTTCCGCATTCCTTCCATTGTTCCGCGTCGGAGGAGCCTGCTAGAATGCCGCATGCCCGACGGCGTGTCCGCTCCGCACTCAGAAACACCGGCTCCGGTTCTGCCCCTCTATGCTGAGGTCATCATCCCTCGACACGTGGCGCGGACATTCACCTATCTCATTCCGGCTGGACTTCAAAACCGTACCCGGATCGGAAGCCGGGTGCTCGTTCCCTTCGGACGCAGTTCCCTGCAAGGCGTCGTGGTCGCGGTGACTGACCGGCCGTCGGCGGAATCCGCGTTGAAACGGCTCCGGGAGATCCGCTCGCTGCTCGACGACAACGGCAATGAGCTGAGTCCCGAGTTACTCGAGTTATCCCGCCTGATCGCCGAGCGCTATCTCGCGCCCTGGGGCCAGTGTGTGAGGTTGGTGCTCCCGCCGACCCAACCGAGGCGTCGAGAGGACAAGTACGTACTGACTGACGCCGGACGTCGGGCGTTGAGCGGCGCGGAACGCCTCTCCGCCGCGGATCGGGAACTCCTGCATCGGCTCGCCCGACGAGCGAAAGGATTGACCGAAGCCTCATTGCGGAATGCCGCAGGGACGTCGTTTAAGCAGGCGTTGAGGAGAATCTCGCGAAAGGGCTGGGTGCACAAACAGGACGCCGAGCAACATGGTCCGGGAGCGGGGACCAAGCGACAGGCAGTCGTCGCCGACGAGAGAGGCGAGCTCGATCCGCGACCGATCGTTTGGGGACTCGATCCCAAGGATGTCTCGCCGGAAGCGCTCGATCGGCTGATCGGTTTGTGCGATGCTCCCCGGCATGTTGCGGTTCTCCTCCATGCGCCTCCGGAATACCGTCTCGCTTGTCTGCTGCGGGTCGCGGAAGCGATGCTGGCGCGCCGGCTCGCGGTCCTGGTGGTCACAGGAGAGGTACTCCGGGCCGGGCAGGTTGCGCATCAGGCGAAGTCTCGCTGGGGAGATCGGGTCGTTTTGGTCCACAGCGGGTTGCCCGCAGCGGTCCGGGCGGAGGGCTGGCGGAGAATTCGCGCAGGCACGGCGAGCGTCGTGATCGGCACGAGGTCGGCGGTCTTTGCGCCGGTCTCATCCCCGGGGCTGGTCTGGATCGACGGAGAAGAAGACGCCTCGCTCAAGGAGGAGCAGGAGCCCCGCTACCATGCACGGGACGTAGCCTGGATCCGCGCCAGCCGGGGTCGGGCGCTGCTCGTACTCGGCTCGTCCCATCCGTCGTTGGAGACCATGCAGGCGATTGAGCGCGACGGAGGCGCGCTCTACCTTGCGCTCACAGCTCCGGGTCAGCCGAGGGTGGAACTGGTCGATCTCAGGACGTATCCGTCCGGCACGCTCCTGTCGCCGCCGATGGTCGAAGGCATTGACCGCGCGCTGGCTCAACGGAACAGGGTCGCGCTGTTTCTCAACCGCAAAGGGTATGCGCGGGCTCTCACTTGCCGCGATTGCGGGAGCGTCCCGCGGTGCGAACACTGCAGCGTGTCGCTCGCCTATTACCGCCGGATCGGCCGCTTGATCTGCCAGTACTGCGGGGTGTCCGTGGCGCTTCCCGATACCTGCACCTCCTGCCGGGCGGCGAGGCTCGAGCCGGTCGGGTTCGGCACCGAACGCCTGGAGGACGAGGTCAGACGCTTCTTCCCGAAGGCCAGGATCGCACGCCTCGACCGGGACGTGATCCGGCGTACCTCGCAGGTGGAAGCGGTCCGGCGCATGCTCGGGGCCGGAGAGCTGGACTTGATCATCGGGACGCAGTTGCTGTTTCAGCTCGGGCCTCCCCCCCTGTTCGGATTCGTCGGTGTACCGTATGCGGACGCCGGATTGCACCTGCCGGACTTTCGCGCCGCTGAACGGACCTATCACGCCTTGCTGGACGCGATGCGGTTGGCGTGTCCGGACGAAGCCGGTGGTCGAGTCGTCCTGCAGACGTATTTGCCGACCCACCATGCCGTCGCCGCGGTCGTCGATCGGGACTTCCAGATGTTCGTGAAGACGGAGCTTGCCGTGCGCGAGACCCTCGGCTATCCGCCCTTTTATCATCTCATCGGTTTGCGAGTGTCCGGCAGGAACGCCGAACGGGCGGAGACGGCGGCGGTCCGATGGGGGGAGTTGTTGAGAGAGCAGGCGAGGCGGGCCGGGCGACAGTCCGCTCACGGCGCGATGGTCCTGTCGCCGGCCGAAGGCCCGGCGTGCATTCGACGCGAGACTGACGGGGTGGGCGTGTTGGGTCCGGTTCCGGCGCCGGTCGCCAAAGTCCGCGGGCGGTATCGCTGGCATCTGCTGGTGAAATCGACCGACCGCGAGTTCGCACGCGCCCTTGTGGGCGCAACGCTCGAGCGGGTCGAAGAAGAGAGGACATCGAAGGATCTGAAATTCGAGGTGGACGTCGATCCCGTCGAGGCTTTATGAAGGACGAGTCCCCTTCGGCTGAGACGGCTGGGAGGTCCGGCGATCTCCGGGTTTGTCAAAGAGCACACCGCCGTCACCGCCGCGAGTTCCCGCTCGCCTAAACAGTCCGTAGGAGAAAGTGATCCAGAAGATGGACGAGAAGAGCCCGAAGAGGATCGCCGTCATCATCGTTCCCAACTGCTCGTTCGTAGGCTCGGTCGTCACCGATCGGATCTGAATCATCGTGACGATCGGCCACGCCGCACTCTCAAAGCCCAGGAGCAGCGTGGACCAAGCCCAGATTTCGCCGATCGTTCGGCCGCGCCACAGCAGGAATCCGGCGGCCGCGAGCGCCAGCGCGGCGGTCCATGCGAGGGGCAACTCACTCCAGATCAGCCCAAACCCGACGGCGACCACGAGGCTACCGAACAGGGCGTTGAGGCGGAGAGTCCACATTTCCGAGGGTGTCGGGTGGTCGGCGCTCGGTTTTGAAAAGAGCGAAAGCTCGAAGCCGTTTGTTGCTGTCTACTCGCTGTATTCCCGAGCAGTGTGAAGGGATCGCGGAGCGAAGTCAACCGCGGCTCGGGCCGCCGAGGAGGGAAGCGACACGAACGAAGGGCCGACCCGGAAAAGGGTCGTTAATTCTGGAGTTCGGCTCGAGCCGCTTCGAGCAACGCCTGCATGTCGAACGGTTTGTGCAGCGTCCTCCTGGCCCCCAACATTTGCGCGACGTCTAGATGGTTCAGAATCCCGATCATGTCGCTCCCGCCGGTGATGGCGATGATCTTGGCAGACGGAAACTCCCGACGGAGCGCGATGATGCTCTCCAGCCCGTCCTGATCCGGCATCAGAATGTCCATGATCACGAGGTCGGTCGGACAGCGGCGGTATTGGTGCAGACCTTCCTTCCCGTCTCGGGCTTCGTGCACTTCGTAACCGGCCTCTTCCAGCGTCCGTCGGATCATGCTCCGGATTTGGTCCTCGTCGTCTACGACGAGCACTGACGGCATGATCACCTCCTCTCGTCCACAGTCTAGCCTTCAGTTCCCAGCCGGCGACGGCCTGCGCGCTTGGGACGTTACGGACCGGACGGTTCTATTGTCCTTGCCGCTTGACAAAGAACGCCGCTGCTTGAGCCCGTCGCGTGACCCGGAGCTTCTGAAAGACGTTGGCAAGATAATTCTTGACCGTCTTGTCGCTCAGACCCAACGCGGCGGCGATCTCTTTGTTGGTTTTTCCTTGGGCGACAAGCGCCATGACCCGTTCCTCCTGCGCCGAGAGCGGGTTTCCTTTCACCGTTTTGTCGGCGGTTCTCAAGCCTTTGATCCAGGCGAGCGTGCGCTCCATCAACGACGGATCCAGAAGGGACTGTCCCTGGGCGATGCTCCGAATAGCCCGGATCAGCGCCGCCGCGTCGATTTCCTTGAGCAGATAACCGTGAGCGCCGGCCAGTGTCGCGGCGAGGACCGAATCGTCGTCCGCATACGAGGTCAGGAACACGATACGCGTTGAGGGGCAGGCGGAAAGGATCTCGCGACAGGCTTCGACGCCGGAGCCATCCTGCAAGCGGGCGTCCATCAGAATCACGTCGGGTTTCAGGCGCAGGGCTTCGCGAACCGCCTCGGTCATGGCCATGGCCTCGCCCACGACTTTGATGTCCCGGTGACGGCCGAGCACCGTGCGCAGGCCGATGCGGACGACCTCATGGTCGTCGACCAGCATCAGCCGAATCGGCTTCAACTTAAGGCTCGGCATGGGGAGCGTCTTTCGGGATCTCGAAAACGACGCGGGTTCCTTGCCTCGGTTTCGACAGCACCATGAACTTGCCGCCGAGCCGCTCGGCGCGGGCGGCCATGTTGGCCAGCCCATGACCGACGCCGGTCGCTTTCTTCGGATCGAACCCGATCCCATTGTCCTGCACAGTGAGGCGTACGCAGTCCCTCAAGACACGGAGCGAGAGACTGCCTCGATCGGCGCGGGCGTGGCGGAGGCAATTGCTGACCGCTTCTTTCGCGACATTCAGCAGGTGCCCACGCCAGTCCTCGGGAACGCTGGCGGTCACCTCCGTGTCGACGATCACGCGGAAGCGCATTGCGTGCGGTCGTGCGAGAGCCTGGACCATGGTCCGTAAGGCCGTCGGGAGTTCGTGGCTCATGGCCGATTCGGTGTTGAGACCGGTGATGAACGACCGGATCTCACGCATGACGTCGTTGAGCTGGGCGACGGCTCGATCCAGCGTCTTTCGGGCTCGTCGGGGATCTTGTTTCCGGGGAGGTTTGCAGGCTTCCAGGTTCAGGCCGACGGCGTACAGCGATTGCAGAATGTCGTCATGCAAGTCCTGGCTGAGCCGCTGCCGCTCTTCCAGCGCCGTTCGCAAATCGCGTTCGCGTTGACGGAGTGTCTCTTCCGCCCTCTTGCGTTCGGTGATGTCGGCCAGGAGGCACAGAATTGCGTACGGGAGGCCCTTGTCGTCGCGCAGGAGAGCGGTCGAGAGTTCGGCGTGGAGCAACGCGCCATTCTTTCTTCGGCGGATGACCTCCAGCCCGGCGAACGATTCGTCTCTCAAAACACGGTCCCGCAATGCGAGATGTTCTTCGCGTTTGTCTGGCGGAATGAAGGGAAGCATGTGGCCGACGGCTTCATCCTCTCGCCAGCCGAATATCCGCTCCGCGGCGGGGTTCCACAGCTTCACCTTTCCCTGTAGGTCGATGATCACGATCGCCATCGGTGAGGAGCGGACGAGTGCGGTCAGCATGCGATTGGTGACCCGCAACTCTTCTTCCGCCTCCTTACGGTCCGTGATGTCGCTCAAGGAACCTGACATGCGGAGCACGTTCTCGGCCTTGTCCCAGATCGCCTGGCCCTTGGCGCGGAACCAGCGATAGCCTCCCGCTTTCGTGCGAAGTCGATATTCCACGTCGTAGGGCATCCGGCGCTCGATGTGGTCGAACAGCACCGCGAAGACCCGGTCGCGATCCTCAGGGTGCAGCAGCGGCGTCCAGCTCCCCAGGACGTTGGGGAATTCATGCTCCTCATAGCCGAGCATCTCCCTGACGCGCGGAGACCACCACACTGGAGTTTGAGGATCGTACCAAGGAAGGTCGGGCGCCTTATGGCCGTCCCATAGCCCGTCTTGGGAGCCGCGCACGGCTAGATCGAATCGCTCGACGCTGTCCCGCAGAGCCGCCTCAAGCTGTTTGCGCTCGGTGATGTCGCGCAGGAAACAGAAGAACCGGCCGCCGCCCTGGTCGAGGTATCGGATGCTGACGTCGACGTCGACCGGAGTGCCATCCTGACGCCGAAGGCATGTTTCGAAACGGTCCCCGCCGGATTGCACGATGCGCTGGATCGTGCGCGACACCGCATGAAGCTCCTCGGCGACCTCCAGGTCATGAACGTTCATGGCGAGCAACTCATCCCGGCCGTAGCCGGTCAAGCGGCCAAACGCCTCGTTGACCTCCACGATATTGCCCTTCCGGTCGAGTTCGCAAAAGCCATCCAGTGCGGTCTGGAGGATGGCCCGGGTCCGTTCCTCCACCCGCCGGCGACCCAACTCGACCCCCGCGCGGGTTGCGAACAACGTAACAACGTGCGCCAGGTCGAATGGCGTCCGGATGGGCTCGTCATGGAGCAGGCCGAGCACGCCCAAAGGCTGGCCTGCGGCGTTGGCCAGCACGGCGCCGCAATACGCCTCCGCGTTCATGCCGGCGGGCAATGTGGAAGCGGGGAACCGCTGCCGGAGCCCGCTGGGGAAATAACAAAAGCGCTCGCGCAAGACCTGGGCGCACGGCGTTCCTGCCAAGTCGTATTCGAAGTTGTCGACAAAACGGCCTCCGGCCCACACCGCCAGGGTCCGAATCCGTTCCTTCCCTCCGGGCAACAGCTCGCCCACCAGCGCGTATCGGACATGGACCGCCATGCCGAGGCGGTAAACCAGGGAGCGAAAGAATTCCGGTCCTGCCGAAGGGTCCGTGCCCGCGACCACGGCGCTCAAGACATCGGCCTGGGCCTTGAGTCGATCCAGGGCGGATTCGAGACGTTCCGCCTGTTGGATGACGAGCGCTTCGTACACGCCCAGCAACTGCTCGAGAGCCGACACCCGGGCCAGCAGTTTTTCCGACTCGCCGACTGCTCCGTCCGGGTTCATGGCGTGCTCTCCTGCGTGTCGGTCCTTGCGTCCGGCGCGAACACCCGGTTTCCATCGAACGGCAGGACCGCCACCTTCACGGCCAGCGCCAATGTCCGGAAGAGTTCCACCGTCTCCCGTGGGATCTCCGCTCTCGTGAACAGGATGACGGTGAACAGATTCCCCGAGGGCAAGAGCCCGCCGAATCCCACCACGGATTGGATCCCGTAGCGTAAGACGAACTCCTGCTGAACCGGCACATACGGGCTGCCCGCCGCCCGGGGAACGAAAAAGACGTTGTAACTCTTCTCGTGCTCATCCACGAGCAGTTCATGGCCGCTGGGCAGCAGCGCATCGACGGAGACTCCACATTGCGTCAAGAGTTGGGAAAACATCGGGAACTGCATGGAAAACCGATCACCCGTAATCGGGACCGCCTTGTAGTGCTTAGACTGCGTTCGGTCGTTCCATTCTGGTCGCAGTCCCGCCGAAGCCATCAGGGTTAGACACTTCGTGGAAGGGGTGTCGGGTTGACGGCCTAGCAGACCGACGACGTAGCGGCGGCTTCCTTCATCGAGTGCGCCGAAGGGATGGGTTTTGAAAAGTCGCACGAGCGCGCAGGCCGGCTCGGGTGACGACGAGAAACCCATATGCTCGTAGAAATACCGGACGACACGTCCGGCGACTTCTTCGAGGCTCGACGCGCCTACGCCCAGGGCGCGAAGCGCGGCACTGCACTGAGTCATGCTCCGCAAGCTGAACTCTTGCAAATTGTACAGGCGGCGGTCGGCGGGCCGGCGGTCAGACACGTTGGACGACTCCGGTGGAGATATTGCTGAGACCACGAAACAAGCCGCGAGGCCTTAACGATGATATCAGACCGGCCGGCCGGTTCCTTCGCCTGCGGCCCATGGCGGTGCGGCTACGAAGATCGCTCACAAGGTGCGGAGGCTTGAAAACAGCTGTCCGAATCGAAATCGTTGCCTTCGACGGGATGGAATCCGTCCACCGGTAGACGAACACCGAGGATTGCGGCCCATAAAGAAGCCGGGGAGAGGAAGGGTGGTGCCGAAGGGGGGACTCGAACCCCCACGGGTTGCCCCATACGCCCCTCAAACGTACGTGTCTACCAATTCCACCACTTCGGCGCTGGGCGGATTATAGAAGTGGGCCAAAATGCTTGTCAATCAACCGCTTGTCCGGTAGAATTGGCGCCGCTCAGAGAGCCGTCGGCGTCCAGTGCGACCGCGCATCACAACCGCACCGGGGATCAGGTGCTCGCCTCGTTTCAGACTTCCACAACCGGTCGTCCGACAGTGAAGATCGCCGCGTTCTTCGACGTGGACAATACTCTGCTGCCCGGAACACCCAGCGAAGTACGGTTTTTTCGCTACCTGTGGAGGACCGGGGTCGTCGGCTGGCGGGAAGCCGGCGCCAGCCTGTGGTGGTGGCTGCGTCACGTTCCACCGGTCTCCCTGCAGCCCCTTCGGGAACGGAAGCTCTATCTGACCGGCAAGCACCCGGCCGAAATGGAATCGTTAGCAGAGGCGTTCTGCCGGGCCGAGGTCTTCCCGTGCCTGTCCGTCGACGGGTTGGCCAAACTCGATGCCCATCGGCGTCAAGGACACGAGATCGTGCTCATCACGGGCTCTCTCGATTTTTTGGTCCAGCCGCTGGCCGCTTTCTTAGCGGTGAAGGCGGTCTTGGCGGCCAGGCCGGAACGGACGGTGGCCGGGTTCACCGGTTGGCTCATGGACCCGCTTCCCTACGGCGACGGAAAGCGGCGGTTGATGGCGGCCTTTGCGCGGCAGAACGGGCTCGATTTGGGCGAGTGCTATGCCTATGGAGACAGCCCGGGAGATGTGGAGGCGCTGCGGGCGGTCGGCCACCCTATGGTCGTGAACCCAATCAGAGGGATGGCCCGGATCGCCCGCCGCCATGGATGGCCGATTGTACGATGGGAGTAAATGCGGCAATAACTCTCAGCGGTCGATTGTCGGCGCTCAGTCCTCGGACAGAAGGGAGCGCCCGTGCCTATGCTTTTCATGGCTGACCGCTGATGGCTGACGACCGAAGGCGCATTGGTTGAAATGTTGCGCGTGACGGAAATTTTCCAGAGCATTCAAGGAGAATCCACCCATGCGGGCCGGCCCTGCGCGTTCGTGCGGTTGACCGGGTGTCCGCTGCGGTGCGTCTGGTGCGATACGGCCTATGCCTTTTACGGCGGTGTCGAGATGTCCCTCGACGAAGTGCTGGCGAAAGTCGCGGCGTTCGGCTGCCGGTTGGTCGAGGTCACGGGCGGTGAGCCGCTGCACCAGCCGGAAGCCTACGCGCTGATCGAGCGGCTCTGTGCAGAGGGTTACGACGTGCTGCTGGAGACCAGCGGCGCGATCGACATTTCGCCGGTCGACAAGCGGGCCCATGTCATTCTCGACATCAAATGTCCGGGCAGCGGCATGATGGAGCGCATGTGCTGGGCGAATGTCGCCCGGTTGACCGCCAAGGATGAAGCGAAGTTCGTGCTCAAGGATCGGGCCGATTATGAGTGGGCCAAGGCGATCCTCCGGCGATACGAACTCGCCGACCGGTGCCCTGTGCTGTTCAGCCCGGTCTTCGGCGAGTTGGACCTCCGCCAACTCGCCGAGTGGATCCTGGCGGACCGGTTGCCCGTTCGCTTTCAGATTCAACTCCACAAGTACATCTGGGCGCCCGATATGAGAGGAGTATGAACGGGAAGCCCCAGCCGTCGGCGTCGGGCTGAGAGCCGATAGCCCGCGGTTTGTCAATGAGCAAGGAGACGGAATGAAGATCTTGCGAGTGATCGCGAAGCAAGGGCGAGTCGAGACGGAGCAGGCCGAGGTGTTGGTGCTGACACATTTCGAAGGTGATACCGCGTTCCGGGACGATGCCTCTGCGGTGGATCGCGCCCTCGACGGCCGCCTGCGCGATCTGCTGAGAAGCGGCGAGTTTGAAGGCAAGCCGAACGAAACCGTGCTGTTCCATACTCAGGGCAAGGCTGCCGCCAAACGCGTGCTGCTTGTCGGCTTAGGCAAGAAAAAGGACCTGCGCTTGGATACGATCCGACAGGCGTTCGGTTGCGCCGCCAAGCGCGTGCGCCAGGCCAAGGCCACCGCCTTCACGGCGGCTCTGCCGCAGGTTTCTTTGCCCCGCACGTCCGCGATCGAGGTCGCGCAAGCGATGGTCGAGGGCGCCGTGCTCGGCAGCTATCAGTTCAGCGCGTATCGCAGCGAGAACCGTGCGGAGGCGAAGAACCTTGCCCGCATGACCGTCGTTACATCGCGCCCAGAGGAACTGGACGATCTCAAAGAAGGCGTTCGGCGCGGCGTTGCGACGTCCGAGGCGGCCGTGTTCGTGCGTGATCTCTGCAACCATCCCTCGAACGTCATGACGCCGTCGCGCATCGCCCAGGAAGCCAAAACCATCGCCAGAGAACACGGTGTGAAGCTGAAAGTCCTCGAGCGTGTGGATATGGAGAAGCTGGGCATGGGGGCGTTGCTGGGCGTCGCGCGTGGCAGTCACGAGCCGCCCAAGTTCATCATCCTCGACTATCGCGGCACCGGGACGGAAGGCCGGCATGCGAAGCCTATCGTGTTCGTGGGCAAGACGATCACGTTCGACACCGGCGGGATTTCGCTCAAGCCGGCGGAGAACATGGAACAGATGAAGGCCGACATGACCGGCGGCGCGGAGGTGCTGGCGACCGTGCGCGCGGCGGCGCGCCTGCGTCTGCCCATCCATGTGATCGGCATTCTGCCGGCGACGGAGAACATGCCGGGCGGCGGCGCGATGAAACCGGGGGACATCGTGAAGACGCTTTCCGGCCAAACCGTCGAGGTGCAGAACACAGATGCGGAAGGGCGGCTCATTCTGGCCGACGGCCTGGCCTACGCGACCCGTTACAAGCCGGCCGCCGTCATCGACGTGGCGACCCTGACGGGTGCGTGCATGGTCGCGCTGGGGCAATTCGCGATCGGCATGTTCGGCAACGACGAGACGCTAAAGGAATCCATGCGGAAGGCCGGGCTCAAGACCGGAGAGCGCGTGTGGGAAATGCCGCTCTGGGAGGAATATTTCGAACAACTGAAAAGCGACGTGGCGGATATGCGGAATATCGGGGGGCGCGGCGGGGGCATGATCACCGCGGCCCTGTTCCTCAGCAAGTTCGTCGGCGACTATCCTTGGGTGCATCTCGACATTGCCAGCACCGACTGGAGCGAGCGGGAGCGGGCCTACATCCCGAAAGGCCCGACGGGAATCGGCACGCGGTTGTTAATCCAGTATCTGATCGACCGGACGCTATAGCTAAAGCATTGAGCGATGAGCGCTGAGTTGACCCTGCGCGAACAAGTCGGCCAACTGTTCATGGTCGGATTCTCCGGCACTGCGGTGTCGAAAGACGTGGCGTCGCTCGTGACCGAATACAGGCCCGGCGGGGTAATTCTGTTTTCGCGCAACCTGGAGGCGTTGGATCAGATCGTCCAGTTGACGAACGACCTGCAACGACTCTCGCCGCGCTCGCCGCTTCTGGTCGCGATCGATCAAGAGGGCGGGCGGGTTTCGCGCCTGCCGGCCGGGTTTACCATCTTTCCGCCCTGCGCAGTCTTGGGCGCGTGCCGTTCCTACGACTTGACCTACGCGGCTGCGGCGACCACCGCCGCCGAGCTTCGGGCTGTCGGCATCAACATGAACATGGCGCCGGTCCTGGACGTCAATAGCAATCCGACCAACCCGGTGATTGGGGACCGGGCCTTCGGGTCGGACCCGACGACCGTCTGCGAGATGGGGCAAGCAACGGTGGCCGGGCTGCAGGACAACAAGGTCGTCGCCTGCGGAAAGCACTTCCCAGGGCACGGCGATACCGTCGCCGACTCCCACCACGAGCTGCCGGTTGTCGAGGCGCCGGTGGAACGATTGCGCGAAATCGAGCTATCGCCGTTCCGCCACGCGATCGCGCACGGCGTTGCGTCCCTCATGACCGCGCACGTGCTCTACCGGGCCTGGGATCCGCGACTGCCCGCCACGTTATCTCCGACCATCCTCACCACCTTGTTGCGGGGAGAGATGGGCTTCGACGGGGTCGTATTGACCGACGATCTGGAGATGCACGCGATCATCGACCACTACGGCATCGAAGAGGCGGCGGTCCGGGCTTTCCTGGCGGGCGCTGACATGATGCTCATCTGTCAAGACCCGACTCGCGCTGCGGCGGCCATCCAGGCGATGGAAAGGGCCGTCGAGGACGGCACCATCCCTGCGGGCAGGCTTGCGATCTCGCTGGGGCGGATCGCCCGACTCAAGCGGCAGTTCTTGTCGGCCTACAAGCCCGTCTCGCTCGCAGATGCCAAACTGGTCGTGGGATGCCGAACCCACAAGGCCTTGCTGGATTCCATCCGGCAGGCGAGGGATCGGCTTCTGAAAGCGCAGGCGTGAAGACGCCCCCTGATCAGTGGGCCGGCCCTAAGGAGATCTGGGCCTGGTGCATGTATGATTTCGCCAATTCCTCCTTCACGACGCTCATCGTCACCGTCGCGTACAGCGTCTATTTCGTTCAGGTCGTCGCCGGCCACCTGCGTCCGGAAGGCCTCGCGGAACGGCTCTGGTTTTGGGGGTACGCCGCCTCGATGTTCGTGGTAGCGGTGTTGTCTCCGACGCTCGGCGCGCTGGCAGACGAGCGGGCGAAAAAACGGGCCTTTCTCATCGGCTCCACGGTTCTGTGCGTGGTCTGCACGGCGCTCCTCGCGTTGGTCCGAGCCGGCGATATCGGGCTGGGGCTGACGCTGTTCGGGCTGGCCAATATCGGTTTCGACCTGGGTTTTGTCTTCTGCAGCGCATTTCTGGTCGAGCTGGTTCCGCTCAGCCGGATGGGCCGGATTTCCGGCTACGGCTGGGGGCTGGGCTATGTCGGCGGGCTTCTTTCGTTGGCGCTGGCCTATCCGTTCATCCGCGGCGGCTTCGTGGAGGCCAATTTGCCGCTCTATCGGGCGAGCTTCGCGGTGACCGCCGCGTTTTTTCTCGTGGCGGCGATTCCGACGTTTCTCTTCCTGCGGGAACGCGCCCAACCGCAGCAGTCGAATGCGACGACCGCGGTCTGGCGGTCGGTCTTTCGCCGGCTCGGCGAGACTGCCCGCCGGCTTGGCCACTACAGGGATCTCAGCCGCTACCTGATCGCCTATCTGGTGTACACGGATGCGATCAACACGGTGATTGTGGCCTCGGCCATCTTCGCGAACAAAGTCCTGGACTTTACGCCGGGCGATCTGATTATGTACTTCCTCGTCACCCAAGTGAGCGCGGGACTCGGGTCCATTCTGTTCGGCGTCCTTGCGGATCGAATCGGCGCGGCCCGGACCATCACGGTGACGCTGTTTCTCTGGACCGCGCTGGTGGCGGGGGCGGCGCTGGTGCACACCCACGGCCAATTCTACGCGATCGGGCTTCTCGCCGGCGCGGCCTTGGGCGCCAATCAGGCGACTAGCCGGACCCTCCTTGGACGGTTTACTCCGCTGGGGCGGCAGGCGGAGTTTTTCGGATTCTTCTCGGTCGCCGGCAAGTTCGCCGCGATCATCGGCCCGCTGGTCTACGCCGAAGTGACGGCCTGGACCGGCAGCCAGCGTTGGGCAGTCCTGTCGATGGCGATATTTTTTGCCGTTGGCTGGTTGATCTTTCGGACTGTGGATGAGGGACGAGGCGTGGCGGCGGCGAATGCGAAGGCTTGAAGCGGAAGGAACGTACAGGCTCTATGGCTGTCAAAAAAGGCGACATCATCGATGAACGGAAACGACACCCGGAAGGATGTGGCCTGGTGGTGAAGGTGATGGCCGGGGGCGAGGGGTTTGAAAAGATCATCTGCTGCGGTCATGAACTGACCGAAGCAGATGTGGTCTCCGAAGTGACGCCGGCGATGGGCCGCAAACGGGGCGACTTAGAGGCTGGAACCGTGCTCGATGAGAAAAAACTCCACCACGACTCCTGCGGCCTTCGCGTCATGATCATGGACGGTGGAGCTGGCTTTCAGGAAATCCGATGCTGCGGGCATTTCCTGACCACGACGTCGGTGCGAGGGCTACAGTTCGGCGGGATCCGAGGACCCCTGACGGAGGGGTTCGAGCGGCCGGGGAACGCGTAGGCGGACGGTGCCGGAAAGACGAAACGGTCGCCTGTGGCCAGCGCGATCCTCGGCACATCATCCCGGAAACGGAGGTCTATGCGCGATCGCACGGAGCTGATCAAACGGAGTCTCACGTGGTTGGAATGGCTGGATAGCTGGGGGTACATCACCGCCGGACTCAGCCTGCTCGTCCTCGGCATGGTGATATTCGCCCAAAGCTGGATTGTTTTTCTCCAGCGCGCCACTCAGTCGAATCTGCACCCGGCCGGTCTCAAACTACTCAACGATCTCTTGCTGGTCATCATCCTGCTAGAGTTGTTCAGAACCGTTATCCGCTATCTGAAGACCGATGTCCTGCTCCTGGAACCCTATCTGGCGGTCGGTATTATCGCCTGCATCCGGCGAATCCTGACCGCCAGCGCAGAATTGGCCCATCTGCCGGAGATCACGGCCGAAATGTTTACCCGGTATCTGCTGGATGTCGCCCTGAACGTCGGGGTCATCATGGTCCTGATCTTTGCCGTCTTCATCCTGCGCAAACGGCCCGAGCGGTCGGTGTTGGTGTCGTCCGCCCTGGAAAAGGCGGGCGGCTGAACCGCTTTCTCGATGTCTCTTGCGGGACAGCGCTACCCAAGAAGTCCGCACCGTCCGGGCCGCACGCTTCTCGCGCCTGAAACGCACAGCCGCCTTCGCGGGAGGGCCTGCCGTCGCGGCGTTGGTCTTGTTCGTCCCGTCTCCCGAACTTCCGCGTGACGCCCAGGTCCTGGCGGCTATTCTGACCTGGGTCGTCCTGTACTGGGTTGTTGAACCCATTCCCTTGCCGGTCACCGGGGTGCTCGGCGCAGTCCTCTGCGTCATGGTCGGGCTCGGCTCGTTCCGGACCGTGTTCGCGCCCTACGCTCATCCGATTATGTTTTTGCTCATCGGAAGTCTACTGCTCGCGGAGGCGATGACCGTTCACGGGGTGGCTGGACGATTCGCCGCCGCCCTGTTGTCGGCGCCGTGGGGGACCGGTCCCATGCGCCTGTTTCTGATGATCGGGATCGCGACCGCCAGCGTCTCCATGTGGATCAGCAACACCGCGGCCACGGCGTTGATGTTGCCGATCGCCCTGAGCATCACGACCTCAATCGGTGCAGATTCACAAGCCGTTCGCGACTCTGACCGGGCGGGCCTGCTGCTTCTGTTGTCGTTTGCCGCCACGGCCGGGGGCATGGCCACCGTCATCGGCACGCCGACGAATCTGGTCGGAGTCGGACTGATCGCCGAACAAACCGGAACGGCCATTTCGTTCGCCACCTGGATGGCGTTAGGCGGTCCGCTGGCGCTCGCCCTCCTCGCGATCGCCTGGGGAGTCGTGGGATGGCTCCATCCCGCCGCGCTCCCGGCGGTGTTCAATCACCATTCCCTACAGAGGGGACCACGCCAGGCGCTTGGACCCTGGACGCGGGGTCAAGTGAACGCCTGTACGGTGTTCGGCGTCGCGATTCTGCTATGGATCCTCCCGGGACTTGTGGTCGCACTGGGGGACCTGGATCATCCGGTTCCCCTCTGGGTCCGGATGTTCTTGCCCAGCGAGCGGGTGGCCCTCCTAGCCGCGGGCCTGCTCTTTGTCCTTCCAATCGACCTGCGGCGAGGCGAATGGACACTGTCGTGGAGGCACGTGGTAGGCATCAGATGGGATGTGCTGCTCCTGTTCGGGAGCGGGTTGGCGTTCGGCGAACTGATGGTGAAGACCGGCCTCGCGGATTTCATGGGCCGGGGCTTTGTCTCCCTGTTCGGGAGTCACACGATCTGGAGCCTGACGGCGGTGTCGATTGCGGTCGCGGTTGTGGTCAGCGAGCTGGTTTCCAACACCGTCACCGCCACCATGGCGGTTCCCCTGGCCATCGCGATCGCACACGCGACCGGCGTTTCGCCGCTTCCACCGGCGCTGGGCGCCACGCTCGGCGCAAGCCTGGGTTTCGCCCTGCCGGTCTCCACGCCACCCAATGCGATCATCTACGCCACCGGGTTCGTCCCTTTAGGCAAGATGATCCGTGCTGGCCTCCTCTTCGACGTGATCGGGGCCGCCATGATCTGGGTGGCGCTCAGGCTGCTCTGCCCTGTCTTGGGGCTGACCTGACAAGCAAACGACGAACGCTATGACCCAACGAAAAAGCATCGTCCTTTTGCTGATCGAGATCCTGAGCAGGTGTTGAAAAACATTCTGAACGCCCTTGAAAGACGAAAAGCCACTGATCTTTGAGGCGCCAGGATACCCCGCAAGACGTTCAAAAAAGCCGTCGCACCCGCCAAGCGGGTACCCGGCTGGCGGACTTTTTCAACATCCTGTTAGTGGTCGCCGCGCGATACCACCACGATGGGTCGCCTCTTCCTGGCTGCTCCTCTTGCCCAAGGGCGCCGGTTATGGCATCATCACACCTTCTGAAGGTTGAATGATGGCCAATCTGCTCGAATACGTCGGCTGTATCCACATTTATCTGGGTCCCTATCGTGGGAATCCGATCGCACTCTATCTGAAGCGCGGGAATGGGGTCTGCGAGATCGGTCCCAAGGCGTATCCATGGAACGATGTTGTCGGCATGGGCGAAACCCCGAACCGCGCCGCCGCCGACTTCGAAGAAAAATGGAAGGCGAAAGGGTTGTCCCCCGACATGTATACGGGACCGTCCTGGGAAGGGGGGATCAAACCCGAAAAGCCCGCGCCACCGAAACCTGCGGCTCCGCCGAAGCCCCCTGCGGCTGCAGCTTCAGAATCCGGCGGTCCTGCACCGGCTGCCTCGCCTCAACCTGCCGACGGCAGTCCTGCGGTCGTGACGTCTCCAGTGCCTGAGTCAGTCGCTTCACGGACGGGAGCCTCCTAGCAACAAGATTTCCTCATAGGATCTCGCTCTCCCTCATACGCTTTCTGATTGTGGGATGGCCTGTTGCTCCCGCAAGGGTTCGTCAGCCAATTTGCTGCGCTTGATGCCGTAGCCGAAATAGATGGCAATCCCAACCACCGTCCACACGCCGAATCGAATCCAGGTCATTGTGGGAAGGAAGGCCATGAGGCCCAGGCAGGTGACCATGCCGAACACAGGGATCCAAGGCATGAACGGAATGCGGAAGGGACGGCGTTGTTCGGGTTTTGTCCGCCGCAGGACGATCACCCCGAGGCAGACGAGGACAAACGCAAACAAGGTCCCGATGTTGGTCATGTCGGCGGCGTCGCCGATGGGGACCAGCGCCGCGAGCACAGCCACGCCGACTCCGGTCAGGATTGTGGCATGGTGCGGAGTGCGGTAGCGCGGATGCACTTTGGAGAGCCACGGGCTCAACAATCGGTCCCGCGACATGGCGAAGAACACCCGGATCTGTCCGATCATCATGACGAACAGGACGCTCGTGATGCCAGCCACGGCACCCGTCGCGACGACGGCCGCGCCCCAATTGAATCCCACCACCCGCAAGGCCTCGGCGACCGGCGCGTGTACATCGATCTGCCCGTAAGGGAGGAGTCCGGTCAGGACTGCGGCGACTGCGATATAGAGCAGGGTGCAGATGCCGAGGGAGGCGATGATCCCGAGAGGGACGTCCCGCTGAGGATTCCGGGCCTCCTCAGCCGTCGTCGAGACCGCATCAAAGCCGATATAGGCAAAGAAGACGATCGCCGCCGCGGCGCCCACGCCTTGGAACCCAAAGGGCATGAAGGGCGTCCAGTTGGCCGGCTCGACAGCGGAGATCCCCACCCCGATGAAAAACAGAATCACGGCCAATTTGACGAGCACGATCAAGCCGGTGGTCCGTGCGCTTTCCTTGACGCCCAGCACCAGAATCCCGGTGACGAGCAGGACAATGATCGCGGCCGGCAAGTTGACGAGGCCTCCGTCTACACCGGGCGCATGCGTCGCCCAATGCGGCAACTCGATCCCGCAGAATTTCAGAATGTTGTTGAAATACCCGGACCATCCGATGGCCACGGCTACGCAGGCCACGCCGTATTCCAGGATCAGATTCCAGCCGGTGAGCCAGGCCAAGAACTCTCCGAGGGTCGCATAGGAATAGGTGTAGGCGCTGCCCGAGACAGGGATCATGGCCGCGAACTCGGCATAGCATAGGGCGGCGAGCGCGCAGGTGAGTCCGGACAGAACGAACGAGAGAATGATGCCCGGTCCAGCGCCCGGTCGGTGGGCATCCCCGACGATCGCGGTTCCGATCAACACGAAGATACCGGTTCCGATGATGCCGCCGATGCCCAGACCGGTCAGATCCCAGACGGTCAGGGTCTTCTTGAGCCGATGTTCCGGATGATCGGCGTCGGCCAGGATCTGATCGATGGATTTAGTCCGGAACAGGCGACTGGCCACGTAGGCTCCGACGCACGCGGTTGCACAGCGGGGTCAAGAGACGGACATCGCTGACGAAAAGTATAGCAGGTTGCCGGCGGAAGAACGCTCCGCCCAGCTCGGCGCATGGGTTACGATTTTCCACGGGCGGCCTTGAGAAAGGCTTGGAAGAGACGTCGGTGAATGTGGTGTCGGTCGAAGAGAAACTCCGGATGCCATTGCAACCCCAGCAGAAAGGGATGATGCGGCGACTCGATGGCCTCGATGACGCCGTCCGGTGCGACCGCGCTGGCCGTCAGGGACGGTGCGAGCTGCTTGACCGACTGGTGATGGGAACTGTTGACCCGGATCCGATCCCGCCGGACGATCCGTCTGAGCAGGCTCCCCGGTTGCACCGTGACAGGATGTGAGAGCGCCGTGGCAGGCTTGGCCTGCCGATGCGGTAGAGCCCGGGGGATTTGTGACGGGATATCCTGGAAGAGGCTCCCGCCGAGGGCGACGTTGATCGTTTGCATCCCGCCGCAAATGCCCAACAACGGCACGGCGCGCTCGGCAGCCAGTCTGGCCATTTCCAACTCGAATTCCGACCGCTGTCGGCTCATCACGCGGAACTTGTAACGTTGTCGTTCACCGTACAAGGAGGGAGGAAGATCGGGACCGCTTCCGGTGAGCAACACGCCGTCCAGGTTCTCGAACAGCCGACGTCGAAGGGCAGGATCGGCCGCGAGCGGGAGAATCAGCGGAACGCCGCCTAGTTCTTCGATCGCGCGTACGTAACGGGCGCGTAAAAAATAGGTGGGTTCCCGGCCCCCCATGTCTTCCCGGTCTCCCGCGTTGAAATCCGGGGTGACCCCGATGACGGGTCTCATTAGGGGGTCGGAGCCGGCTCCGGCGCGGCCGAGTCGGGGCCGGCTTCCTCCTCCGGGGGAACGCCCAAGAAGCGCACCGGTTTGTTCCCTTTCAAATGGTCGGGAGTGATGACGTAGGTACCTCTGATGCTGGTGTCCCAGACCTTCTTGGCCGCCTTCTCGTCCGCTCCCGTAAAGACATACGTCAGCCCGCCGACGATGCCGCCGCACAAGGCGAAAACGACCTTGGCGACTCCATAGGGAATCGTGAGCAGGGCCGCTCCGATACCGAGGCCGCCTTGGGACTCGGTCGATTCGGTACTTCCCTCTTCCTTGGTCTGCGCGGTCGCTAAGGGCTCAAGGGTGAAATGGCAGATCGCGAGGACCATGACGACCGCCATGATTCTGAGGCATCGAGCGCTCGATCGATTCCGCTTGTCGATCAACGGTGCCGCTTGGAAATTATCCACGTGCGCGTCCTCCTCTTCCCGGTTAACGTTCGACGAACTGGGCGCGGCAGGGCCGCGTTTGTGTTCGAGTCATTGCTTATAACAAATTCGACCGTGAATGCAAACCCCTGCACCCAGGACCAGGCGATCAATTGGCCGTGGGGAGGCTCGATCCCTCGGCGAGGTCGAGTTCCGTCAGGATATGCGATTTGATGACCGTTTGGTGTGCGACCACGACCCTATCCAGCTCGCGGGACCAAGAGTCAGCACGAAGCTGTTGGTTCTCCTGGACGAGACCGGCCTGCAACGCCAGATCGAGCTTGCAGGCACAGAGGGCTTGCGCGAACAGGTCTTCAGCGCGCGCCACATACCCTTGCCGCTCATCTTCGGGAATCCCGGTCAGGACATGATCCAGCCACTTGCTCCAGCCGAGCGTCTGGCGCGCGCGTTCCAGTTGTTCCAGGCCGATCTCGACCGCCACTTGCACGCCTCCTTTCCAGCTCCGCTTCTTAACGTTGAACACGCAGGACAAGCGGTTCGGATGCTCGGCGACGGGCTCCGGCCCGAAAAAGAACGTGACGCGATATTGAGTGAGTTCGAGCGAAGGATCAGGGAGCAAACGCGCCCTCCATAAAAAACAAGCAGCCGTCCGGCGCATTCTACCATGCTCGTCGCTGCGCGCCCACCGCCGATTGACGGTGTTCCGACAGGGCGATAAGATGCCCACGATGAGCGAGTCGCCGGTTCTCAGCCAACGCGTCGATGAGGTTCAACAAGCCCTCCGGGAGCAGCCGGGGCTGGACGGCTGGCTGTTCTATGATTTCCGCGGCAGCGACCCCCTGGCCTACCGGGTTTTGCACGTCGATCCCGCGACTCATGCGACGCGCCGCTGGTATTACTGGATTCCGACGCACGGCAGTCCGATCAAACTGCTGCATCAGATCGAGCCGCACGTGCTGGACCACTTACCGGGGACCGCCCTTTCCTACGTGTCGTGGGAAGAGCAGAAAGCCCGTCTCGGTCAGATGCTCAACGGCGTGCGCCGTGCGGCGATGCAGTACTCGCCGATGAACGCGATTCCGTATCTTTCGAGGGTGGATGCCGGCACGATCGAGTTGGTGCGGAGCTTCGGAGTCGAAGTGGTGACCTCCGCGGACTTGGTGCAACGCTTCGAGGCGGTCTGGAACGATCGACAACTGGCATCCCATCGGATCGCGGCTCAAGCGCTCCGCCGCATTGTTGACGAAGCCTTTGACCGCGTCAGGATCTCCGTCGAGCAACGTACGCCGCTGACGGAGTACGCGCTGCAGCAGTTCATCTTGTCGCGCATGAGGGCGCACAGCTTGGTGACGGGAAGCCCGCCGATCGTAGCGGTGAACGAGCACAGCGCCGATCCGCACTACACGCCGGGACCGAGCGGCTCAGCCGAGATCCGCCGCGGCGATCTGGTGCTGATCGATCTGTGGGCGAAGCGGCCGGAACCGGGGGCCGTCTATGCTGACATTACCTGGACCGGCTACGTGGGCGACCGCGCACCGGCCCGCCAGCGTGCGGTCTTTGAGATCGTGCGACGGGCGAGGGATGAGGCCCTATCGTTCGTCCAGCGCCAGGCGGCGGCGGGAAGATTCCCCTGCGGATGGGAAGTGGATGACGTCTGCCGGCGGGTGATCCGCGACGCCGGATATGGAGAGCGATTTCTGCATCGCACAGGCCATTCCATCGGGCAAGAGGTGCACGGCAATGGGGCGAACATTGATAATCTGGAAACACAGGACACGCGTCGGCTCCTGCCGCGGACCTGTTTTTCCATCGAGCCGGGCGTTTACCTGGCCGGCGAATTCGGGATACGCAGTGAGATCGATGTCTATCTCTCGGACCAGGAAGCGATGGTCTTCGGTCAACCGGTCCAGACCGAGATCGTGCTGATTCTCAAATGATGCTGTCAGCGTTCAGCTTTCAGCCATCAACTTTCAGGATCGCGGAGTCCCTTTCTTCGGAAGGCGAACGCTGATCGCTGAAGACTGATCGCTGAAGCCGAGCGCTCCTCATGGAGCCTCGCTTGACACCGCCTGCGAGCACGGGCTAGAGTCACCCAAGGCTTCAACCCGCGAGGGACCACGCGATGTTTGGCACCCTAGGCTTCTCCGAACTGATCATCATTCTGGCCATCGTGCTGATCATTTTCGGTGCGGGCAAGTTGCCGCAGATCGGTGAAGGGCTGGGTAAGGCGCTCAAGGGCTTTAAAAAGGAAGTACACGACATTCCACCGCCAGAAGCCATCCAGCCTCCTCCGGATCAGCTGCCTTCCCAAGCGCAGCCCAGGCCCGCGGCGGAGGAGACGCAAGTTGACGCCGGCCAAGCGGCGTCCGCCGCTCCCAAGCCGACGGCGCCCTATACACCGGGTCCGGAACTGACTCCAGGAACCACGGCTGCGCTCATGGCGAATCTTGGGCCCCAGGAAGCGCAACCCAAAGTCGTCAAGGCAGCCCACGCCGCACCGCCCGTTGCGGCGAGCCCCGCCTCCGCCGGCGCTCAGGGGAGCCAGCCGCCGACGATGGAGGAGCGGATGGCGACTCCGCCTCCCGTCGCGCGAGCGCAATATCCACCGTTGCCTCCGAGTGCGCAACCTAAGCCGGTTGCGAAGCGTCCCTCTGCAATCGTGAACAAAGAGGCCGTCGCTCGGGTACAGGCGCAACAGGCGGCCCTCAAGCAGAAGGCCGCACAGCAGGCGCAGGCGGCGTCGCAATCGGGGGGACTCTCGCCTCAAGATATGCAGAGTCTCGGGTCCGGACTGGGCGACGCGCTGCGGACGTTCCGGCAGGCGGTCGCCGACGTCCGCAACACGGTCGATCCGGAGATGCGCACCATTCAAGCCGAAATGGACGCCGCTCAGAAAGAGATCGAGCAGTCCATCGAGGCGGCCAAACAGATGCCGGCTGTGCAGGAAGAACCTCCCAAGCCGGCCTGATCAGCCAACAGTCCTCCAATCCGGTTTCAGCGACCCTTGCGCGCGATCCGTCGCCAAGCTTCTTCACCTACCATCCTTCTCCTGATCGGCATCCTCGTTCTCCTGTCGGCCTGCGATCGAGATGAGCCGCCACGCAGCCCCGATGCGATCGTCTCGTATCTGGCGTCGCTACTCGCGGACATGGACCCCGAGGTTCGACGAACCGCGGCGGAAGGTTTAGGAAAGCTAGGACAACCGGGCGCGACTGAGGCCTTGGTCAAGGCGCTGGATGATCCGGACCCCGCTGTCCGTCAGGCGAGCGCCTGGGCTCTTGGCCAGCTAGGGGAGGACGTGGCCGGTCGGGCTTCATGGCCCCTGATCGGTCGGCTGCGCGATTGTTCCGAACAGGTCCGGCTCAGCGCGGCCCAAGCGATCGCCGAGATCGGAGAAACGGAAGCCGTCGTCGAACGGCTGGCTCAGGCGCTCAAAGCATCCGATGCGACGACGCGGCGGGCAGCCGTTCACGCGCTCCTCTCGCTTGATGCGCCGCCAGCTTATCCGGCTCTCGTTGAGGCGCTCCGGGATGACGATGCGGAGGTTCGACAGGGAGCGGTTGCGGCGCTGGGAGAGTTGGCCGATTCACGGGCGATTCCCCTCATCCGCGAACGTCTCTTGCACGATCCCGCGATCGGCGTGCGGGCCGAAGCGGCATTTCGCCTGGGAAAGATCGGAGACCGAGCGGCCGTTGCCGACTTGGAAAAGGTGGCAGCCGACGATGCGGATGCGGGAGTGCGCCGCTGGGCGAGGTGGGCGAGCGAACAGATCAGCTCATCGCTCGATTCCGGTTCAGCGCATTGACGAGTTCCAGAACTTGTGCGCGGGCTTCCGGTGCGATGTCCGTAAACTGGACACCCATGCCGGGAAAGAGCAGGTAGCGTTCGGGCTTGTTCCGGGTCCAGGCGACCTTGGCCTTCGCCTTGAGCTTCTCCCAGGGCCGGTCGGGAAGCGAGAATTCCACGGCCAATTCGGTGCCCTGCGGAAGCGGGGTGCTGCTCTCGATGAACAATCCGCCTCCGCCGATACCTCCGGTGAGGCTGTCGAACTGTTTTCCTTCCGGCGTCGTATAGCGGACACGGATCGCCAACGGCGCCCGCGGATGGGCTCGGCTGTGCGCAAAGCGTGAGTCTTCATCGGAAGACAGAATCCGGTCGATGACGGCCTCCCAGGTCAGTGTCCCCAGGCGCTCGCCGTTGATCCCCACGAGCGTGATCGTTTCCTGGTCGCAGTCGATATCGAGGGCTTTGCCCTGATGAGCTTCTGTCGCAGTCACCGTGAGTTTCATACACGATTCCCTTGCCGAATCGAACCGGTTATGTCGGCTGGCCGACCGCTTGGAGCGATCTGACAAGCTCGAGAATGCGGGTCCGCGTGTCGTTCGACACATCGGTGAACCGCACGCCCATGCCCGGAGAAAAGGTATATTGATCCGCTTTGGGGCAGACCCATGCGACGACCCCTTTGGCTGTCAGCCAGTCCGACGGGCGTTCCGGCAGGGAGAATTCCAGCGCGAGCTTGGTTCCCGCGGGAAGCGGCGTCTCGCTTTCGATGAACAGTCCTCCGCCTCCGATCCCTCCCGCTCGGCCTTCGAAATGATGCCCTTCGGGAGTGCTGTACTTCACCCGAACGGCCAACGACACCCTCGGCTCACTTCGCGCGTCCTTCGCGCTCTGGGGTTTGCGATAGGCCAAAATCTGGTCGATGATGAAGTCCCAAGAAAGACTGCCCAGCGGCTCGCCGCCGATTCCCAGCAGCGTGATCACCTCACGCGCGGGATCCAAATCCAGGGTCTTGCCTTTGTGTCGATTGCTGGAACTGACGGGCAGTTTCACGGTCGCACCCGGCGGTACTTTCCCTGAGGGTTAGTATAGCGCAGGGTTCGGAAATGTCGAATAGAAGCTGTGAATCCGCCCGCGGCCCGGCGAGGCCGGCGGGGAACGGGGAGAAGAAAATGGGCAGGGGCCCGATCGGCGTGGAAGAAAGCCTCAGCCGGCCATGATCGTGGGAACACGACCCGAAAGGGGGCCGGTGCGTTGGAAATTGGGTGCGGCCAAGCCGTCGGGTCCCCCGGCTTAGGCGCTCTTCATTTCTTTGTCCTGTTCGTAGAGGCGGATCGGCTGGCTTTTCCCGGAGATGACTTCTTCCGTAATGACAATTTCTTTGATCTGTTTCTGTGACGGGACGTCGTACATAACGTCCAGCATGACCTCTTCCAGGATCGCGCGCAGGCCGCGGGCGCCGGTTTTCTGCATGTAGGCTTTGCGCGCGATCGCGCCAAGAGCTCCTTCCGTGAACTTCAGTTTCACTTTCTCGAAGGAGAGGAGCTTCTCGTACTGTTTGGTGAGGGCGTTCCTCGGCTCGGTCAAAATGCGGATCAAAGCCTTTTCATCGAGCTCCTCAAGGGTGGCCACCACCGGCAGGCGCCCGATGAACTCCGGGATCAAGCCGTACTTCAGGAAGTCCTCTGGTTGAACCTGAGCCAGCAGCTCTCCCAGACGGGCGTCGGAGCGGCTTCGGACTTCCGCGCCGAAGCCCATGGCTTTGCGGTTCAATCGCTGCTCGATGATCGAGTCGAGCCCGACGAAGGCGCCGCCGCAGATGAAGAGAATGTTGCTCGTGTTGACTTGGATGAACTCCTGGTGAGGGTGCTTACGGCCGCCCTGCGGAGGCACATTGGCGATCGTGCCTTCGATGAGCTTAAGCAAGGCCTGCTGAACACCCTCGCCGGACACGTCCCGCGTAATGGAGGGACTGTCGCTCTTGCGACTGATCTTGTCGATCTCGTCGATGTAGACGATCCCTCGCTCGGCCCGCTCGACGTCGTAGTCGGCGGCCTGCAGCAGCTTGAGGATGATGTTCTCGACGTCCTCGCCGACGTACCCGGCTTCGGTCAGCGTCGTCGCGTCCGCGAGAGTAAAGGGGACATCCAAATACTTCGCCAGCGTCTGAGCCAACAGCGTCTTGCCCGTGCCGGTCGGCCCGACCATGAGGATGTTGCCCTTCTGGAGTTCAACGTCGTCGACTTCACGGGAGGAGATGCGCTTGTAGTGATTGTGGACCGCTACGGAGAGGATTTTCTTGGCGCGGTCCTGACCGATGACGTACTGGTCGAGATGGTGCTTGATCTCGGCCGGCTTCCTCAGCTTAGATGAGATCTCTTCCTTCGCTTCTTCCCAGTCCTCCGCGATGATGTCGTTGCACAGGTTGACGCACTCGTCGCAGATGTAGACCGTGGGGCCGGCGATCAGTTTGCGCACTTCGTCGCGGCTCTTGCCGCAGAATGAACACCGGAGGTGCCGATCCAACTTTTCCTGCTTCGGCATACCGCTTCCCCTGAAGCTATTTCTCTTTCGCCCCGTCCTTTCCCGACTCGCTCTGTTCGAGCCCCTTAGCGATCTTTGGAGGACGAGTGATGACCTCGTCGATGATACCGTACTTCTTGGCTTCTTCGCCGGACATGAAGTAATCGCGTTCCGTATCCTGGGCAATCTTCTCCAGCGGTTGGCCGGTATGCCGGGCGAGGATGTCATTCAGCCGCTCGCGAATCTTGAGAATTTCCCGGGCGTGGATGTCGATTTCAGTCGCTTGTCCCTGAAACCCTCCCATCGGCTGGTGGATCATCACCCGCGCGTTGGGCAGCGCGAACCGTTTGCCCTTCGTACCTGCGGCCAACAGCAGGGCACCCATGCTCGCTGCCTGGCCCAGACAGATGGTCGTAATGGGCGGCTTGACGTATTGCATGGTGTCGTAGATACCCAGGCCGGCCGTCACGCTGCCGCCCGGGGAGTTGATATACAGGTTGATGTCCTTCTCCGGATCTTCGGCTTCCAGAAACAGCAGTTGAGCGATAACGAGATTCGCGAACACGTCGTCGATCGGGGCGCCCAGGAAAATAATGCGGTCTTTGAGAAGGCGCGAGTAAATATCGTAGGCGCGCTCGCCTCGATTCGTTTGTTCGATGACAATCGGAACCAGCATGCCGTGCAATCCTTTCAGCTAGAAAGTCGTCGGTAGTCTACCATAATTTGGTGTCCGCGCGTGCTCAGGATGTGGTGAGAGGAAGGAGCGGATGACGGTCATCCCTGAATCACCGAATGGCGATAGACGAAATCAAGGGCTTTGTCCGCCAAGATGCGGGCCTTCAATTCGTCCACCGACTCTTGTCCGCCCGCAAGGATCAACCGCCGGAGTTCATCCGGCGACAGCTTGAGTTCCCCGGCCAGCCGGGCGATTTCCGCGTTGATATCCTCCTCTTCGACGGTCAGCCCTTCTTTTTCGGCGATCGCTTCCAAGATCAGGCCGATCTTGACCCGGCGTTGGGCTTCTGCGCGGTTCTCCTCGCGAAATGTGTTGAGCTCCTCCCCGCGGATCGCGGGTTCATCCTGGCCAGCTCCCGTCCCTCGTTGCCGGCGGCGTGCCTGCAGGTGCTGCCGAAGCATGGCCGACAGCTCCCGTTCCACCAGCGTCTCGGGCAGTTCAAAGTGATGAATTTCCGCCAGGCGCTTCAGGATCGTGTCCTTGTACGTTTCCTCGATGTCTTTCTTCAGCGCCTTTTCCAGTTCGCCGCGGAGTCGGTCCCTGAGTTCCAGCAAGGAATTATAGGGACCGCAGTCCTTGGCGAATTCATCATCGACCAGCGGGAGCCTTTTCTGTTTGATCGAGCGGATCGTCAGGCGGAAGACCACCGTCTTTCCGGCCACCCGAGGATCCGGATGGGTCGGAGGATACGGTTGGGAGATTTCCACCGACTCTCCCTCTTTTTTGCCGAGGAGATGCGGGTCGACCTCGACGCCGAGGATCGGGGTCCCCGACCCGACCTTATGGAGCAAACCTTCTTTCTTAGCCCCTTCGAGGGACGCGTGGTCGAGAAACCCTTCGACGTCGAGGATCGCATAATCCCCCTCGCTGAGCGGGATTCCCGCCGGCGCGGCCTCCAGCCTGGCATGTTGCTCTCGGAGGACCTCAATCGCTCGCTCGATTTGTTCTTCGGTGACCGTCCGTTTATCTGGTTTGAGCGAGATGGGATTAGGCGCCTTGTAGTCCCGCAGCTCGATCTTGGGCTTAATCTCGACGGTCGCCGTAAAGGTAAAGGCGGCGTCTTTCTTGATCTTCACCCGCTCCAACGGCGGGATTTCGACTAGGATAGGGACGATACCGGCCTGTCGGATGGCTCGATCGTAGTAATCCGGCACAAGTCTCCGGATGACGTCTTCCTCCACCGTCTTCGCATAGCGCTTCTCCAGCAACGCCAGGGGGGCTTTGCCAGGACGGAAGCCGGGAATTTGGACCTGGCGGTTCAGTTCATTGTACGCTTGAAGAAATCGCTGCTTGACCTCCTCGGCCGGCACTTCGATCTTGAGCGCCCGCTTCATCGGTCCGAGTTCGGTGACTTCCATCTTCATGTGTCGTGAACTCCAGCCGACAACCCGACCCCCGGCATCCGCTTTCTGTCGGGAACTTAATGTGTCGGTTCGGGTTTTGAGGGTTGCGGATCGGTTCGCGAGATCGTTGGTGCGAGAGGGGGGACTTGAACCCCCACGGTTGCCCACGAGATCCTAAGTCTCGCGCGTCTGCCAGTTCCGCCACTCTCGCCCCTGCCGATCTCCAGCGGAAGCGCAATCACCGCGTCGCGCGCGCCCTTCGGCTGCCTCGCTACGGCTCTCTTGTACAGCCCGTCGCGCGCCACTGTCAACCATGATTGTCCGAGGCGACGGGCGGCTTCGGGTTCCTCGACGGCTGCGATCGATTTTTCGATACGGGGGCGACGACCGCGCTTTCGCTCGACGGGCCAATGGTGAGTTTAGATGAGCCTCGCGGCCTCGTCGGAGTCTCCCGGCGAAAGGAGGTAGCGCAAGGGTAGATTGGGCGGTATAATAGCCAATCGAAACACTCGGGAAGGTTTCCGGATCTTCACGGACTTGGCCGGTGGCGTCTCGGTGTTCAACTCCCAACGTTCTCGCCGGTTGATCGGGTCTTTCTTCCTTGACACAGACTCGGAAGCCTTGACCGTCGCGCGGCATGCGATGTCTCTCGCGAAGCGCACCGGAAGGAGGTGCCAAATGAAACGATGGGTTATCATTGGAACGGTCTTGTTCGCTGCGGTGGCCTTAGCGGAGACCAGTTGGGCGTATCGAGATTATTTCAGCCCCGAACAAAAGGCCCAACTGGCCAAGATTCAGACAGTCCTGGTGGAAGCTATCGCCCTCACGGACAAAGGCGCAATCGACGCCGGGCCAATCGCGGAGGTCGTTACGCGTCGTATGAGCGAACTCGGCTATACGGTTGTCCGTGACGGCGCGAAACCCCACGACGTCGTCTTCAAGGTCAAGTGCGAGCAGCGGAAAACGTGGGAAGGCACGACAGCGGCCGGAGGAGATAACGATCTCCCCGATGCTCCCTCTCGGCTATGGAAAGGGCCGGCCTGCCAATTGACGTATGTGCTGGGCGGCATGAAGATCAAGTGGCAGAAGGAAGTACGGACGGATTTTGAGGACGCGGTGCAGGCGGCAAACGGCGGAGACCCCGGCGCGTTCGCGATGGCCAAGCTCAAGGAGCGGCTGGAGCAGTACGATTTCCCGGTCCTCGTCACAGCGGAATGGGGGCAGCCGGATCGACTCATTAAACTGTTGGATGACAAGGGTACGAATCAGTTGCGAAGGCTGAAAGTGATTTCGGTCCTTGGCGAAATGCAGGCGGACGAGGCGCTGCCCAAACTCAAGGAGGCGCTGAAGGACAAAGACTTGGCCAAGCAGGCGGCCGTGGCCTTGGGCAATGTCGGCAGAGACGGCATCCCACTCTTGATCGATATTCTGAAAAATTCCAAACAACCGGAGCTCCAGGCTGCGGCGGCGAAAGGCTTGGGCGATGTCGGGAACCTATACGGCGACAATTCCGTGGTGCCCCCGCTTCTCGAAATGCTGGATGCGCCAGGGATCGACGTGACCGTGCAGACGGAGATCGCCTGGGCGCTGGGACGGGTGCCGGACCGGCGGTCTGTACAGCCGCTGTTCGCGCTCGACCGAAAGCTCCAGAAAATTCGGAATGATCCACCGGATCCATTGATCAAGAAACTCAAGGAAGCGGTTTTCTGGGCCATTAAACAGGTTTACACGGAAGACCAGTACAGCTAATTCGGCTGCGCGCTTAACGCGGCGACGAGACTGATAGGCCGCGAGTCGGTTCTTCGACTCGCGGCTGTCAGCGTTTTGAACACCCTTTCATTTGGTTCGGCCGTCGGCCTTTCTCCTGTTTCTGTACGCCTTAATGAGCTGATTACGTCCGCAGACCTTTCATTTCTTTATCAGCCACCAACCGGCCGGCTCGGCAAGTGCGCGGCGGCTTCGGCCGACGTGCCAAGCGGTGTTGTACTTTTCCGGCACGTTCACCCCACAGGAGGACGCTCTATGAGCACGATCTCGCGTCGACGCTTTCTTCAACTCTCCGCCTTCGCCGGCGGAGCGTTCGTTCTCGGTGACTGGGCCGATCAGGTTCTGGAGCTTGCGGGACGGCCTCGCATCGCCTCGGCCGCTGACCCGATCAAAGTCGGCATCATCGATCCCTTGTCCAGCCCTTATAAAACATCCTCGATCCACGACGTGCATGGGGCCACAGTGGCGTTGGACCTCTATAACAAGCGGGGCGGGGTACTGGGCCGTCCGGTCGGCCTCATCGAGGCCGATGACGCGTCCAACGTGGACACGGCGATCAAGGCTGCCACCAAACTCATCAAAGACGACCGCGTGGATTTCCTGATGGGTACGTTCAACGGCGACGTGGCGCTTGCAGTCTCGGAACTGGCCAAGAAGGAAAACAAGCTCTTCATGGTCACCGGCGCCTACATCATGGACTTGACCGGCTCCCGTTGTAACTCGCACACGTTCGTCTTCATGCCGAACGCCCGGATGCTGGCCCAGGCGGTGACGCCTCATATCGTCAAAGCTTACGGCAACAAGTGGTTCATGATCACGGCCGACACGATGGACGGCAAGGCGGCGCTGCAGGCTATGACCGATGCGCTGAAGGCTCACGACGGCGACGTGGTCGGGTCGGTCACGACGGCCTTTGGTGCACCCGATTTCAGCGGTCCACTGACGGACGCTAAGAACGCCAAGCCTGGTGCGGTCATCCTGAACCTCTACGGTTGGGATCTCGTTCATGCGCTGAAAGCCTACACGAAACTGGAACTGGCGAAAGAGAAGATCGGCGTCGGGGGGATGATCGGCGGTGAGCAGATCGGTCGACCGTTGGGCTATGCGAACAATGCCGGCGTTTGGGGGTTGATCTGGGATCCGAAAATCAATACCGAGGGCTCGAAGCGCTTTATTCAAGGCGTGATCGACAAATACAACCATACGCCGACGTCGCGCTGTTACCTCGGCTACACGGCGATGATGCAAATCTTGGAAGCGGTCCGGCGGGCCGGGACGACCGAGACAGCGGCTGTGATCAAGGCCTTGGAGGGCCATGAGTTCGACGGGCTTAAGGAAGGCCGCTCCTACTTCCGGGCCTGGGACCATCAGCACGTGCAAGATGTCCTGGTGGGCGAAGCCTACGGAAAAGAGCTGGGACTGGGCCACTACAAGATTCTCGCCACAGTGCCGGGAGATGCGGTCGCCGGCGGGGTCGAGCAGAACACCTGTCGATTGTGAGATGCGCTCTTCGCTGAGCGACGGACGGCCGGTCGCAGCCCGGGCTGCGACCGGCCGTTGTGCCTAGCGTCCTTGCTTCTCCCCTGCTCTGGCCCGTCCCTTCCGACCATGCTCGCCGGCGGCTTCGTCAGCCCGGCCGAGTCCGCGCTTTTTCCCTTTCTTCTCTGATTTCATCTCCTTTCCTGCCTTTTTCCCGCCTTCAGCCTTGGGCTCCTCGGCAGCCGCGGGAGCGGAGGGAGCCGGCTCGGCCGGAGCGGCTGGCGGCGTCGCCGGAGCGGATGGGGCTGGTTCCTCCGCGAAGGTCGCGGTAAAGATGAGCGTCATAACAATGGTCAGCAAGCTTCTCAGCATCGGTCTCATTGGCATACCTCCTTGCGGCTGGAAAGCAGGCGACCCGGCGATGCGGCTACCGCGCCATCAGGTCGTTCAATGACTTGTCGAGCGTTTCTATTCCTTCGGAGCCCCCTGCTGAGCAGCGGATTTCATCGGGATGATGAGTTAGGCCACCTTCACCTCTGAGGCGCAGTGAGCGCACTTCGTCGCCTTGAGGGGAATCTCGGAAAAGCAGTACGGGCAGGGTTTGGTCGATGGAGCGGGCTGAGCGTCCGGCTTCCTCGTCAAGGCGTTGACTTGCCTGACCAGAAAAAAGATCGCAAACGCCACGATCACGAAATCCAGGACCGCCTGCAAAAACACTCCGTAGTTGATGGTCGGCGCACCGGCCGCTTTCGCCGCGGTGAGCGAGGGATAGGGCTGACCGGACAGGTTGATGAACAGACTGGAGAAGTCCACTTTGCCCAACAGCAGACCGATCGGCGGCATTAGGATGTCGCTGACCATGGAGCTCACGATTTTGCCGAACGCCCCGCCGATGATGATGCCGACGGCCATATCCAGCACATTGCCGCGCATGGCGAACGCTTTGAATTCATCAAGCATGGTCGTCCTCCAGATTCAGGGTGAGTTGCAGGGGATGGACCCCATGGCTGGTGAGGCTAGTTCCGCTACTGTCCAAAGAGTTTCTTCAGGGCCTCTTGGCCTTTCTGGATCGCCTCTTCCGCGCTCCCGGATTTCAACATCTCTTGGACCGTTTCTTTCACCTTTTCTTTCACCTGCGCTTGGACCTTGGCGCCAATGGCCTTGGTGTCAAGCCCGTACACAGGCGCCTGCGCGGTACCGGTGATAAGCAGCGGCACAGTCATTCGGCCGCCCGCCATGGCAAACTTGGCCGCCGGTGAAGCGGCAGCGATCTTCTGACTCAAAGCTTCAGACAGGTTGAGGGTAGCCTTGAGATTGAACGTCTGGTCGAACCCAACGGTGCCCGCCACCGCGGCCTGGAAATCGTGGCTCTCGACCAGCAGCCTCTGCACCGTGATCACACCCTGCTTGATCACGACGTCGCCTTCAATCGTCGAGAACACCGTGGCTTTTACATCGTCCGTCGTGATGCCGGTCACTTTGAGCAGAGCGGCCACCCCCTGCAATAGGTTAACGCCTTCGAGTTTGCCGTCCTTGACGGCCACGTGGCCCACGCCCTCGAGCGCCTTTGTGAGATCCGACATGGAAAAGCCGCGACCCCGCACGGCGAGATCCGCGGTGGCGGACCCGCTGATCGACAGGACATCCGCGCCGACGGCTTCGAGGGCCGGTCCCAGGTGCAGTCCCTGGACGGCCACGTGCGCATCAAACGGAGGCGCTTCGGTTCCCAATGTCAACCCGCCCTGCGCCTTGATCTGTCCGTTCAAGAGGTCGAACGCCAGATTACTCACCTGCGCCTGCTGGTCGTGCAGTTCAGCGGAGATTTGAAGATTCTTGGTTTCGATGGGTTTGTTGAGCGGCAATGCCACGGGGAGGTCGGCGGTGTTGATCACCGGCGAAGCAACGTTGATGGAGGTACGGCCGCTCACAGACCTGCCCGTGAGGACGAATTGCGTGTTCCCGAGCGATACCGTGGCGGTCGCCGCTTCGATGTCGGTGGTTTCCTTGAGCGGACCGAACCCGCCGTCGATCGTGAGCGGCACATTCATCGGCTGCACGAGCGTGGAAACATGAAGGTTCGGCGTCTGGCCCAAGCCGACAGAAGAGAGCCGCACGGTCAGGTCCTGCAACGTGTATTCGGCCGGCTTCTCCGCCGAGAGATCGCGGTACGTCACCTTTCCTCCGGTCAGCGACACGCGATCAACGGCCAGCAGGGCCAGAATGCGGAGCGGGCCTTCGGGCGGATGGGTCAGCACGCGGGTCGTGGCTTTAGGTTCGGCCGGACCTTTCTTCCCGATGGTGGACACATTCAATGCGCCGTCGCGATTCTTGATGACGGTGATGGCGGGGTCCCGCAACGTGATCTCTTCGACCTCGACGCGGCCGCTCAAGAGCGGCATCAGCTTGACGCCGATATCGAGCGAGGTCAGGGACGCGAACGAGTTCGAGCCGAAGGCGGGATCGTCGAGCACGGAGAACTCGGCTATTCGCGCACCGATCCGGGGAAAGATGGTGAGCCGGATGTCTTTAAGCGAGACTTTCCGATTCAGTGCGTCTTCGATGATGGGGCGGTACTGATCCTGGTATTTGTTGAGATCGATGATGAACGGAAGGAGGAGGGCCAGGAGTACCAGCACAAGAATGACGAGGCCGAGACCCGCCAGGAGTTTCATCATGTCGCCTCCTCTGGTTGTCGCTGCAGTATAGTGAGGCTGCTCCATAAGGGTCAACGCGGGCGACCATATTTCCTTCGTGCCCGGGATAGTTGAAACCGTGTTGGTCTCCGCGATCCGAACCGAGCGGATCGGACCTGTCTTGGGGTCGGTTAAACAGGCCCGAAACGGGCCTCCTTCACCTTGCCGCTGGTAGGGTCGCATGCTAAGATGCTGTTTCTCTGCTGGTAACCTGGGTGGTGTTCGGCTCATGATGAAACACGACGAAGCGCTGCGGAGCGAAACGGCAAAGATGTTTTCTGCAGCCGCCAAGGCTTATCTCAGGGCGGCAGGTTTGGCTGGTGATGGGACGAAGAGGACGGAGCACGGAAATTGAACGTCGTTGAGGGGTTGCTCCGGGTGCCAAGAGCCATCACAGGGCGCCCGGTTCCGCTAGCGAGGTGGAGAGGTGCGAGAGTGGACGAATCGGCGTGCCTGGAGAGCACGTGTGTCGGCAACGGCACCGTGGGTTCGAATCCCACCCTCTCCGCCAAACCGCACTTCGTGCGTACCGTCGGCCTCTTTAGAGGCTTATCGTAACTAAGGCCGACGGATAAGTGCCGCCGGTGTTATTGGGCGAACAATGCTGAGGACTGAGCGCTGAGTTCAAGCGGAGCGAACGGCCTAAAGCTGTCCTTCATAACTCAGCACTCATCACTCAAAACTTCTTGAAGGATAGGGGCTGGGCCCTGTGCAACAGAATCCTGTGAATCCCGCCAGGTCCGGAAGGAAGCAACGGTAAGCAGGCTAGTCTGGGTGCCGCAGGATTACCTGGCCCCGCTCAACCTCGAAGCGAGGAATGTTGAATTCTGAATTATGAATTAGGAATTGCCTGAATCCGCTCAATTCATAATTCCACATTCATCATTCCTAATTCGGAGCCACGCGACGTTGGATTATCAAGTTTCAGCTCGCAAATATCGGCCCGGCGCGTTTGGGGACGTGATCGGGCAGCCGCACGTCGTTCAGACGTTGGTCAACGCGATCAAAACGAGACGGATCGCGCAGGCCTTCCTGTTTTCCGGCACCCGAGGGGTGGGCAAGACCACGGTTGCACGGATTCTGGCCAAAGCGCTCAATTGCGAACAGGGACCGACCGGCACGCCGTGCAACGTCTGTCCGAATTGTGTCGAGATCACACAGGGAACCTCGGTGGACGTGATCGAGATCGACGGCGCATCGAATACGAGCGTCGACGATGTGCGCGAGATCCGCGAGAACGTCAAGTTCACGCCGTTTCGCGGGGGCTATCGCGTCTATATCATCGACGAAGTCCATATGCTGTCGAATTCCGCGTTCAACGCGCTGCTCAAGACGCTGGAAGAGCCGCCGCCGCACGTGGTGTTCATCTTCGCGACCACCGAGATTCATAAGATCCCGCCGACCATCCTTTCGCGCTGCCAACACTACAACTTTCGGCGCATTCCCCGGGCGGACATTATCGAGCGGTTGCGTCACGTGGCCGCGCAGGACGGTATTACGATGGAGGAGCGCAGCCTAACCGCTCTGGCTCGGGCCAGCGAAGGCAGCATGCGGGACGCGCTCAGTCTCCTCGATCAGGCGGTGGCCTTCGGTGGGAAGACGATCAACCATGCCGACCTGGAGGCGCTGCTCGGGGCCGTGCCGCAGGAACACGTCCGTGCGATGATCGAGGCCGTTATTGCGCAAGACAGCCCGGCGGCGCTGCGCGTGATCCACAACCTGCTCGACCAAGGTCATGACCTGCGCGCCTATTGCGCCGATCTCGTCGAGTACGCGCGGAATCTCCTGGTGGCCTCGGTAGTGCCGTCGCCACAGGATCTGCGGGGGCTGATCGAGGCATCCGAGGAAGACATTCGCCAACTCGCATCGGATGCCAAGATGTTTACGCCGGAGCAGGTGCAGGAATTGTTTCTGATCTTGACCCAAGCCGAAGACGCTCTGCGGCTGAGCACCCATCCACGATACGTGCTGGAAGTGGCCGCGGTTCGGGCCACCAGGCTGATCGGCTCCGGCACACGGGATGCGGTTGTCCCCGCGCGCGAGAAGGCTGTGCCGGCTGCATCAGTGAAGCCGGAAACAGCCGGCAAGCCTGGCCCATTCTCACATTCCACGCGGGCGGCGAAAGTTCCATCGGTCCGAAGCTCGGCGCCAGGCAAGCCCGTGACAATGAATCCGTCATCGGCGGTACCGCCCGCCGGAGAGCCGCACACCGCCACGTCGACCGCTGCACGTGCGTCGACAGACCCGGCTCGGGACTGTGGCCGACCGCCGGTCCCCGTCCTGGGTTCCGTTTCGGCCGACAAACTGTCCGTCGAGAACGAACCCGCACTGTCCGCACCCGTGACCGCGTCGGCCTCTCCGCTTCGGCTCGACTGGGAACAATTTCAGGAAGAGGTCACGAACACTCATCCCGGCATTGCCTCGTTTCTCGAACGAGGGCGTTTCGTCGGGATCGATGGGAATCAGGTCACCATCGGTTTCGCCAAGGGGGAAATGGTGGCCCGCTCGTTTATTGAGAGGGAAGACAACCTGCGGACCATCACCGAGCTTTGCCAGCGGTTGGCGGGCCAGCCAGCCCGTCTTCGCGTGGTTGAGTTAGGGGACACGGATCAGCCGGGACCGACCATAGCTGAGATACGAGCGGCCAAGGAGCGAGAGCAGCGGCTGGTGCTGTTCGAGCGCGCCCGTGCCCACCCCTTGGTTAAACAAGCCCTCGAGATGTTCGGCGGGGACCTCGTCGAGGTCCGCGAGACTTCAGCTCCGGAAACGCACCGCGCGTCCCCGTCACGGGAGGCTCGATCATGAAGAATCCGTTCGGCAATATGGCCAACCTGGTGAAGCAGGCGCAGGCCATGCAGGAGCAAATGGCCAAGCTCCAGGAACAAGCGGCGGCGAAGACCGTGACCGGCACGGCCGGCGGCGGGATCGTCACGGTGACGGCCAACGGGGCAATGCAGATCGTGAGCGTCGTCCTCGATCCGGAGGTCGTCAAGTCAGGCGATGTGGACATGCTGCAGGATTTAGTTACAGCGGCGACGAACGAAGCGCTACGCAAGGCGCGCGACATGGTGTCCGAGGAAATGAAAGCGTTGACGGGCGGCTTACGAATCCCCGGACTGTTCTGAATACGTGATGCTGCGAAGAAGGAAGACGATCGGAGCATCTTCGATTCATCGTTCACTCCGTCACCGATACCGGCTCCGTAATGGGCGTTGATCAACAAGGGTTGCTGGCGCGGTTGATCAGTGAGTTGGTGAGACTGCCCGGCATCGGCCGGAAAAGCGCCCAACGCCTGGCCTTTCACTTACTCAAAGCGGAACGCGAGGAGGCCCTGCGGCTGGCCGAGGCGATCCGCGCCGTCAAGGACGGCCTCTCGTTCTGCCGTCAGTGCCGGAACATCGCGGAAGGCGAATTGTGCGAGTTTTGTTTGGATTCCAAACGTGATCGAACCAAAATCCTCGTGGTGGAGGAACCGAGCACGCTGTACGCCATCGAACGCGCCGGCGGCTATCGCGGGCTGTACCATGTTCTCTTAGGATCTCTCTCGCCGCTGGACGGGGTCGGTCCTTCGGACATTCGGGCGCAGGAATTGGTCGATCGGCTAAAGGCGGGCGGAACCGAAGAAGTGATTCTCGCCACTAATCCGACCATCGAAGGAGAAGCGACGGCGATCTATCTCACCAAGCTGGTGAAGCCATTCGGCGTACGGGTCTCGCGGATCGCTTACGGGATTCCGGTCGGGATGGATATCGAGTATGCCGACGAGGTCACACTTCTGAAATCCATCGAAGGAAGACGAGAGATGTAAGGCCGTGGTCCTCCGCGGCCCATTGACCCTCTCAGTCGCCGACTGATATAGTTTGGACTCCGCCGAAGCTTGGAGCCCATCGACCTGTACGATGAAGTCTCGCCCATCAGCCAAGGCAAAAGCGAAGGCCCTAGGCCGCACAAGACTCGCCAAGTCTCCCCGGTCCCGGTCCGGCGATCAATATCCGGACATTCGTCGCGACCTTGAACGGCAACGCGCCGCCATTCTGGAAGAAGCCGGGGAAGTGCTGACCAATCGCGCCAAATTGGAGAGTTTCCCCGACGTCAGCGATCAGGCCTCGGCGGAGGTGGACCAGAACTTTTCGTTGCGGATTAGGGAGCGCGAGCGGAAGCTGCTGAAGAAGATCGACGACGCGCTCGGCCGTCTCGCCACCAATACCTATGGTATCTGCGAGCGGTGCGGTGAGGAGATCCCGTACAAGCGACTCAAAGCCCGCCCCGTCACCACCCTCTGCATCGCATGTAAGACCCTCCAGGAAGAAGAAGAGAAAATCCGCCGGTAAACCGCTCTCGTCCCGCGGCGCAGAACCTCGCGGTTCGAAAAATCCGGACACTGTCTGGATGGAATCCTCCGGCCGAATGGGCGCACTAGCGGCGCAGGGTCTTCAGCTTTTGTCGGGCCCGGTCGGCCCGGTCGGCCTCCTCGGGGATGCCTTGGACGAGCGCCAGGTAGGTTTCGTACTCGGAAATGGCCCGCTTGTGGTTGACGGATTCATAGGCTTCCGCCAGGTTATAGCGGGCAATGGCGTAGTTGGGCCGCAGGGTGACCGCTTTTTCGAAGAAGGCGAGGGCGTTTTGTTTGTCTCCCAGTTTGGCGTACACCGTCCCGAGATTATTGAGCACCTCCGGCGTATTGGGCCTGATCGAGAGGGATTGCAGCATTTCAGCCTTGGCTTTCTCCAGATCCCCTTTCTTTTCCCAGGCGACGCCCAGGCGATGATGGGCTTCCGCTAACCAGACCTTGTTGGAAAACCCGCTCACGATGGCTTTCTGGTAGGCCTCGGCCGCGATGTCATAGTTCTGGGGACCGCAATAGGCCAGTTGCGCCGTCTGCCCTCGGGCGAATTGCTGGAGCGACGCGAACGGCTCCTTGTCTTCAGCACCCTGACTGTCGATGCGCTGGCCCTGCTTGGTCCCGGATGGATTGCGGAGACGGTCGAGAAACTCCTTTCGATAGGGAGAAAACAGTCTGACATAGGGATCGACCGAAAACGAAGCCTGGAGCAGCGTGGGGTGGTCGCGATCGCCCAGGACCAAATATTGGGTGGTCGTTTTCTCGTCCCCCGTTTCGTAGAGGGCGCTGGACTCCATGTCAGCCCGACTCGCCAGCTTAGCGACATTGAGATAGAACTCCAGCGAAGGCTTAAGCTGTGAGAGGGTCCGACGCAAGACGGAATACGGTGCCAAGTCGAGCCCGGCAGGGTAGGTAAAGAGGGCACCGACGAGAACGCCGTCCTCGTCGAAGAAATATGACTCTTCAGCTTTGGATGCGCTGTGCTCAGCCGGGATCCGCAACTCTTGCCCGCTGCCCCAGGGTTCACGCTGGATGGGAACCGAACTGTGTCGTTGGAGAAACACCGTCTTCTGGTCGCACAGCGCGGCAGACTTCAGGAGGAGAAGGTCGCTGGCAGAAGGTGGAAGATTCGACGGAGGTCCCTCCGTCGCACAGGCGACGGCAAGAGCCGTGACGGCCAAGCCGAACGGGATGGAACGGTGTCGCTCAGGACGCTGCTTCATCGGGATCGCTGGACGCCCGGGCGGTTGGCGCCCACATGAACCCTAAGATACTGCTACGGGGAAAGGCAAGAGGGAAACGATGCGCGGTGAAGTGAAAGGAAGCGGCTCGTCTCCAGATTACTGAGTCCCTAAGCGATACCGCTGGGCGTCGAGCATCGCGTCTTCGCTTGTGTACCCGTGTAAGTTGGGATTGAGAGAAGACAGACCGTACACAGGCCGGTTGACCCCGTAGTCAAAGCCCACCCCGATGGGATGCAGAAGAAACGCGATCCAGCGGAGCGGATGGTCGTTGATAGGAGAAGCGGCCATGGGATTGGTATAGACGAGGGATGTGCTGTCCATCGCGCCGTAAATACTCGTCGGTGGAGTGTAGCCTTCCGTGTTCGTGCTGGCACAGCCGCCAAGGCTCAACGCCGCTGCGATTGAGAAAGCCGTTCCGACAAGAAACCATGCTTGCCTCATGCCGCACCTCCTGTCATTCAGCAAGAAAGCTCAATGACCCGCCCCAATGCTACACACGGAGTGTAGCCTACCGTTGGCATTCTGTCCAGATTTTGCCTCGTTCCGCCACCTGGGCGGCTGCGGGGACGAGGGACAAAGAAATAGGAGTTATGTGGGTTGAGGACTTTATCCGCCCCCCATTGATGATCATAAGGCGATGAAGGGCGGACGGACCGCACGACGTGCGTTATGGTGGGCGATACTGGTATCGAACCAGTGGCCTCTTCCGTGTGAGGGAAGCGCTCTCCCACTGAGCTAATCGCCCACCCGCACACCAGTCTAGCACGGTCGTCGAATCATGTTCAATCTCGCCGGGCGCGAGAACCTCATGTTTCCGTGCCTTTCCGCGCACCTGACCGAGTATCTTGACTCGACTCGCCAGGTACAATTAGCAGGTGTTGAAAAAGCGCCTTCGTCACCGTGAGAATACAACATCCAAGGAGACATGGACAGGTTCTACATCGCCTGCCGATGGTCTCTGAAGGCCGTCGCCTCGGTCGAGCAAGTGGCCGGCCGGCGGACTTGCTCAACATTTCGTGCGGTCTGCCTCGTGCACCGACCGCAAGGAATCATTCAGCGTGGGGTTCTCCGCCTTGCCTGCCCTGCGGCATAGCACGCTCCTTTCGCCGATGAATCTCGTGGCGTTGCGACTGACGCTTGCCGTCGCGTGGCTCGCCCTCTGCGCTTGCGGAAAGCAAAGCGACGCGGTGGTGTCCATCGCCCTACACCCCACGAATCCGAACATCATCTATGTCGCCACGAATGAGGCGGTGTACAAGACCCGAGACGGCGGGACGACCTGGGAGAAGTTTGCGAACTTCAGCGCCAGGCGGGTCACGGTCGTCGCCGTCGATCCGCAACTCCCGGCCACCGTCTATGCCGGCACAATGGGGGACGCGGTGTACAAGAGCCCCGACGGCGGCCAGCATTGGCTGCCTCACAACGTGGGTCTTAAAGAGCATGTCTCCTACGTCAACCAGTTTGCGTTTCATCCGACCCGCACCGAGATCGTCTACGCGGCCACGACGGTCGGCGCCTTCTATACCAAGGACGGCGGCAGAGAATGGGAAGAGCGCATGAACGGGATGAAGGAAGTTCACATCGTCGTGACCATCGCCATGAATCCCAAGAACCCGCAGATCTTGTACGCGGGTACGACTGGAGGAGTCTATCGGACCCGCGACGGCGGAGCTTCTTGGCACAAGATCAATAACGGGTTGATCCCGGAAACAGAGCTCATGGCGTCGATGTCGCTCGGCGTGAATATCCTGGTCGTGGACCCGCTGGCCCCCGATACGGTCTATGCCGGGACCACCAACGGTCTGTTCAAGACGACGAACGGAGGCGACACCTGGGAACGAATCGGCCGCTCCCTTCCGGATCAGTTCATCAGTACCATGCTGATCCACCCGACCGATCACAACGTGCTGTACGTGGGAGGACGTGCCGGCGTCTTCAAGAGTCACGACGCCGGCGCGAGTTGGCGGGCCATGAACAATGGGCTTGAGACGTTGAACATCCGCACGATCGTGATGAGCCTGCGCGATCCGAGTCTCTTGTTCGCCGGCACGAACGGCAGCGGGCTTTACTGCTCGACCGACGGCGGCGAGACCTGGACCCGTGTGCCGTTGACCGAAGCCACCGCAGCTCGGGTCGCCGCGACCCGCTGAACGACGAGAGACGCCCACCATGCCGATCATCCTGCTCGTCCGTCATGGCGAAACGGACTGGAACCGCAGCGGGCAAATCATGGGCGACCGGCCTGTTCCGCTGAACCAGCATGGCAAGGATCAGGCGCATCAGCTTGCCACTTGCTTGAAGGACCGTCGAATTCAGACCGTTTATTCAAGCCCCGTCACGCGGGCGGTTCAGACTGCGGAGATTCTGGCCTCGGTCTTAGGGGCGTGCGTCACCGTGCTGCCCGGTCTATCGGAAATCGGGGTCGGCGAATGGGCGGGAAAGTTCTGGAAAGACTTGGCCGACGAGCCGGTGAAACAAAACTATTACATCAAACCGCACGAAGCCAGGCCGCCGGGTGGCGAAACTCTGGCCGAGGTCCAAGCCCGTGCCGTAGCGGCCATCGAGGAGGCCTGCCGCAACGGAACCTGCGAACCGTTCTTGTTCGTGTCACACGCCGACGTCATCCGCTCGGTTCTGGCGCACTACCTGCGGCTGGACTTCATCGGCCTACGCCAGGCCCGGATCGACCATGGCTCGCTGACGGCGCTGCGTCTCGTAGAGGGGGCCGCCGAGTTGCTCTGTCTGAACTATACTCCCTCAACCGCCGGCCTGAGTCTGTAAGATCTCAGGCGGTGCTTTGTTCAGCTCCCGGTCTTTTGACCAGACTCGCCTCCGTGTCGGTACCGGCCGCGATACGCCGCCATCACGTCGGAGAGCGCCTTCCATTCTTGCGCCGTCAGAATTTCCTTCATCTTGAAGCGCAGGCCGAGGATCTTTGACGCCGACCGCATGCGGTGGTTGTTCATGTCGTCGAGGATTGTCGTGAAGTCCTCGGGCGCGGCCTCGTAGTTGGCGTTCAGCTCATAGAGCTTCTGGTGATACTGCCGGCTTTGCTCGGTCGAGTGCCTGATCTCGCCCAGGATCTCGCCCAGGATCTCGTTCACCTGCTTGGCCTTGGCCGGATCCTGGATCGTCTTGTCGACGAGAGCGGTCATATCCTTGGCGGCCTTCTCCCATCCGTACTCGCCGCCGGAGTATCCCATCCGTTGGTGATAGGAGCTGCACCCTGCGAGGACCACCGCCATCACTGCCAACAACGCGACGCCGTTCACTGCCTTCATGCTGGTCTCTCCTTTCGACAAAGAGTCCACCTCGTCATCCCCTTGCTTGCCTGGCACAAACCGCTATATCCTTTTCAAGAACCCAGCGCCGATCGTTTATGTCCGAAGATACCAGCAACGCGCCGCGCCCTTTCGATCCCATTCCGCGACTGCGCGACGAGTTTCGCCGCCACCTGGAAACGTTTTATGCGAAGTTAAAACTGGCGCCTCCCTATCACAGTGTCGAAAAGGCCGTTCTTCAGCTTGCGACGACTCTCAAGGCTTTGCCGCCCGCGGAACGGGATCACATCGCCGCCGATCCCGAGTTGCGATGGGCCCGGTATGCCGAGGCATTCACGGCGGCCGGCCTCAATCAGAAGCATCGCGGCATCATCCTCGGGTTGGCCCGGTCGCGACAGACCCTTGACCTTCCGAAGGAGTATGACCGGTTCCTGGATACCTTCATGACGTAGCAGCCCGACCGGACGGCTCCTCCAAGGCGGCTCGCAGTTCCTGATAGAGCTCGATGAGACGGCCGTTCTCCAATCGATAGGCGAACGCCACGGTGATGATGCCGAATGCGACCACCAACAGACCCAACCCTGTGACGCCCAACCCCATCAAGAGTCCGCTGAGGGACGCGGCGCCGCCTTGCATAATGTAGGCGATCAGGAACCAGATCGTCCCCAGCCCGACGACTCCGAACCACAGCAGCGTAAGAATCGCCGAGGACCAGGGAATCCGCTTCGTGTATACCAGCCAGACGGTCTCGCCGTCCGGAATGACGTCGATCGTGCCTTTGATCGGCCAAGCCGTTCGAAACCGCAACGAGAACAGATGACACTGGGGGCGAAGCGTCAAACGCCTCTCTTCGGGGAAAAAGCGGGCGACGCCATGCGGAAGAATGAGCATGCCGTCGCGATTGAAGCGGTCTTTCAACTGTAGGAGATTCGTGCCGTTCAGCCGGTCCTGGCCCCGAGCGATCCCGCAGCCGTAGCGACTGGCATCCGGCCAGAGACTCGAAAACAACCACCAGTCGCCTACGATCAGCCCGAGGAACAACACTGCGGCAAACAGTCCGGCCAGCGCCATCGGTGCCTACCATAGCACATGCGAAGGCACGTCGAAAGACGGGGAAAGACAGGCAGCCCGTCTGATGACGTGACGGCGGCTCTGCGCAGGCGGCCGCCATGCACGAATCTGTTGACTCGGTGTGACGACTTCGCTACAGTAAGCCCGTTTTTTGTCCGGGCGGGCACGTAGTTTCAACATGTCTGGTTCCCCGCCTTAATTGGTTTCCCTCACATCAGTGAAGCCGTCGGCTGTTACTTCCGCCGAGCGGGCGTCCGCGGGCAGGCGCGTGTGAGGCGTGGAGGCAACATGGACCTTCAAAAAGTCGAGCGTGTCTATACGGCTTATGCCAATATCTATGACCATGTGTTCGGGAAGGTGTTTCACGAGGGACGGGAATCCGCGATCCGCAATCTCAATGTGCAGCCCAATGAGCGAATCCTGGAGGTCGGGGTGGGCACCGGGCTGGCGCTCCCGATGTACCCCCGCCATTGCCAGATCGTGGGCATCGATCTCTCGGAAGGCATGCTGGAAAAAGCGAAAGAACGGGCCTCGGCCCACCGATTGAGCCATGTGCGGCTCTATCGGATGGACGCCGGCGCGATGGAATTCCCGGACGACAGTTTCGATACGGTGGTCGCCGCGTACGTCGTGACCGCCGTGCCGGATTATCGCAGTGTCGTCAGCGAAATGATCCGCGTTTGCCGGCCAGGTGGACGGATCGTGATGCTGAATCACTTCAGCAACGGCAACAAGCTCATTGCCGCGGTCGAGCGAGTCATCTCCCCGCTGACCAAGCATCTCGGCTGGCGTACGGATCTGTCGCTCAACACCGTGTTGGAAGGGACCACGCTGCAGGTCGCGAGGAAAGAAAAAGTCAACCCGCTGCGCTTCTGGCATCTTGTAGAGTGCGTGAACAACAAAAACGAGCGGGCGGGGTACTCGAACGGCTTTGCCCGCACGAATGGGTCTAAGAACGGCGGCGGTTCCTTTCGAAGCTGATCGGCCGGCCTCACTCCGACTCGTCCACCCATCGACTGCGTTCCAGGAGTTTCCCGTTGGCCCAGTCCATCCCGGGAATAATCGTATTCCCGACCAGGCAGTTGCCGGAAAACGTGCGAGCGATGAGATCGGCCAGCAGCGCCAGCACCCGGCCGGCCTGGCCGGCCTGATGGGCAGACGTCTGCAGGACGATCCCGAACCCGGCCCCATCCAGCGGTCCGTACGTCTGGACGAAGACCGAGCCGAGGTGCGGGGCTTCGTGGGAGGACGCGGGAATGAGTTGGCCTTCCCAACGGATCGCCGGATGGCTCGCTCCGTTGACTCGTTTCGCTTTCCACGAGCAGGGAAGCCCTGCGCGATCCAATTCGGCCAGCAGCCATTCGACCGTCGGTCCTTCGCCGGACTCGGCCTGGAACGTCCATTGAGCCAGATGGCTCGCCAGCGCGGCTTCGCTAGAGGGCTTGGAGACTTCCTCCAGTTCCGCCTCCTCGCAGACGACGTACAGCTCCCCCTGTGGATCGAACCAGAATCGCAGCCGGTCGGCGCTGGCCTCGGCATGAATCACGCCCAGCGTCGAACAGTCGGCGCCTTCCTGTTCGAAGATCGAGAAATCCGTCACGCCAAACATCGTCAGCCTGGCCACCCGTGTGACCCCGCGAACGTGATAGCGGATCACCGTGGTCACCGTCGTCCCGGCGAGCACGTCGCACCCCGACTCTTCGTCGAACAACCGGCGTTTCGAGACATGCACGTCGGTGACATAGCCGCCGCGGAACCCGTGCGTGTGTGCAAGCAGCCAAGCCAGCTCTTCGGCGTTGCGAATGGAGTGCCGCATGGGCCAATTGTAGCGCAGCCATCGTGCAAACGGTAGACGGTGGTCGCGATGTCGGCAGCCCTTCCGACGGCGGGCTTGACGATCGGAAGCCGGTTGTGCTTCATGTCGCCTGACGGAAACGTCTGGAAAGATTGTTGTGACGCTCAGACTTGTGCGGTGGAAGCGCTTTAGGCTTTTGCTGGCGCGAGAGAGCGGAGAAATGCCTCTCAGGTGTCCATGCGTGCCGTCTGTCTGCAACATGTCCCCTTCGAAGGGCCGGGCGTTTTTGCCAGGCACCTGAATGCTCGCGACGTCACTGTCGAGAAGTTCCTCGTGCCTCGCGACGGCATGCCCAAAGACTCCGGCGATCTGCTGATCGTCATGGGCGGGCCGATGTCGGTGAATGATCCGGATTCCTGGATTGCGGAGGAGACGGCGTTCATTCGCGCGGCGATGCAGGCCAAGAAGCCTGTCCTCGGCATTTGCCTCGGCAGTCAGTTCATGGCGAAGGCGTTGGGGGCACAGGTGCGTCCAGGTCGTGCCTTGGAGATCGGCATGACGCCGATCCGGCTCACGGACGACGGGAAGAAAGACCCGGTTTTCAGCCAATTTCCTGACACGTTCGAAGTCTTTGAATGGCACGGTGAGGTCTTCGACCTGCCGGCCGGCTGCGAAGCGCTTGCCGGGTCGGCGATCGCGCCCATCCAAGCGTTCCGATACGGTTCGCGTGCATACGGCCTTCTCTTCCATTTGGAGATAGAGCAATCCGGGATCGACGCGCTCTGCCGGGAGTGTCCTCAGGATGTCGCGCGCGCGGGCTTGCATCGGGCCACGTTGATCGAAGCCGCGAGGTCACATCTCCCACAGCTCCATAACCGAGCCGGTACACTCATCGACCATCTGCTCGCTTTCCCACGTTGATTGCGGCCCTCCGGTTCTAGTACCCTAACGCTTCTTCGGCAGGCACGTGTGTAAGCGGCGCCGCGCTCGATCTTCCCGGTAGAGAGAGTCAGCGCTGACGACTGATCGCCGAGAGCTCGAGAGTTCTTGAAGAAAGGAGTTCATTCGCATGTCCGGTTTCCCGATCGAATACGCAACTCGTATCAAGACCCTGCCTCCGTATTTGTTTGCCGCGATCGACAAGATGAAGCAGGACGCGATTGCACGGGGCGTGGATATCATCAACCTGGGAGTGGGGGACCCCGATCTTCCGACGCCGGCGCCGATCATCGAGCGCCTCAAACAGGCGGCGGCCGACCCGAAGAACCATCAATATCCGTCGTACGAAGGGCTGCTGTCATTCCGTCGGGCCGTGGCCGACTGGTATAAGCGCCGGTTCAACGTCACGCTGGATCCGGCCTCGGAAGTGCTGACACTCATCGGCTCCAAGGAAGGGATCGGGCACGTCCCGCTGGCCTTCATTGACCCTGGTGATGTCGTGCTGGTCCCGAGTCCCGGCTATCCGGTCTATCCGGTGGGGACCAGCTTCGCCGGCGGGGTTTCCCATATCATGCCGTTGACCAAGCAGAACGGCTTTCTGCCGGACCTGACCGCGATCCCCAAGGACGTAGCGCGGAAAGCCAAGCTGATGTTCCTGAACTCGCCGAACAACCCGACCTCCGTCGTCGCCGGCATGGAGTATTTCAGACACGTGGTGGAGTTCGCCCACGCAAACCACATCATCGTCTGCCATGACGCCGCCTATTCGGAGATCTTTTACGACGGGCGGCGGCCGGCCAGCTTCCTGGAAGTGGAGGGCGCAAAAGACATCGGCATCGAATTCCATTCGCTTTCCAAGACCTACAACATGACCGGCTGGCGCATCGGTTTCGCGGTCGGTAACCGGCAGGTGCTGAACGGCTTGCTCAAGATCAAAAGTAACCTGGATTCCGGATGCTTCCAGGCCATCCAGGAAGCCGGCATCACCGCGCTGGAACTTGAGGATTCCGTCACCGACGGCTTGCGCAAGATCTACCAAGAACGACGCGACACGCTGGTGCCGGGACTCCAAAAGCTTGGGCTGGAGGTCGAAAACCCTCCGGCGGCCTTCTATGTCTGGATCACCGTGCCGAATGGCTACACCTCGGCGTCCTTCACCGCTCACTTGTTGGAGAAAGCTGGCATCGTCACCACGCCGGGCAACGGTTTCGGCGCGCCGGGCGAAGGCTATATCCGCATGACCCTCTGCACGACCAAGGAGCGACTGGCGGAAGCGGTGGAACGGATTCGCAAGGCGGGATTCTGAACGCCTGACGTCTCATCCCTGATGGTGTTTCATGGAAACGGTCTTCATCGGCTTCGGCTCCAATGTTGGCGATCGGCTCGATTTCTGTGATCGGGCGGTGACGTTGCTGGGCCTGCTTCCCCATTCCCGCGTCACCGGGGTGTCATCGCTCTATGAGACCGAGCCGGTTGCAGACCGCACCGATCCCGGCGCTGACTGGTTCCTGAACGGCGTCCTGCGGATGGAGACCGACGTGACGGCCCGGAGTTTGCTGGAGGTCTGTCGGGAGATCGAATCCTCGTTGGGCCGCAACCAGGAGCATCGAGACGGACCGCGGACACTCGATCTCGATATCCTGTTTTACGGCGCGCATATCATCCAGGAGCCGGGCTTGGTCATCCCCCACCCCCGCGTGCATCTGCGGCGATTTGCGCTCGTGCCGCTCGCCGAACTGGATCCGGACTGGACGCATCCTGTCTTGAACCGCACCGTCAAGGCCTTGCTGGACGGTCTGGACGACCGGGCGATCGTCCGCCTGCTTGACCCGCAGCCGGGCTCCCGCTACGGCTCGCGCCCCGTCTGTCATCTGCGCGCGTCCGAGCGAGAGCCGATCTCATGAACATCATCACAACTCCTCGTGCGATGGCGATGTGGAGCCGCCGGCTCCACCGCGAAGGCGTGACGATCGGCCTCGTGCCGACCATGGGCGCCTTGCATGAAGGGCATCGCGCGCTGATCCGAAAGGCCCGCCTGTCCTGCGACGCGCTCGTCGTGAGTCTCTTCGTCAATCCGCGGCAATTCGGTCCGGCTGAAGACCTGGCCCGCTACCCCAGGCCATTCGCGCGGGACCGAGCCCTGTGCGCGCAGGAGGGGGTCGATGTGCTGTTCGCTCCGAGCCGAGAGGCCATGTATCCGCCGGGGTTTCAGACCGTGGTCACCCTTCCCCAACTGGCGCGCTGCTGGGAAGGGGCCGTGCGGCCGCATCACTTTCAAGGCGTGGCCACGGTGGTGACGAAGCTGCTGTGCCTCGTGCGGCCGCACATGGTCGTCTTCGGGCAGAAGGACTATCAGCAGGCGGTGCTTGTGCAGCGTCTGGTGGAAGACCTCAATCTCGGCGCCACCGTCCTCATTCACCCCACCGTGCGCGAAGCTGACGGCCTCGCACTCAGTTCCCGCAACGTGTACCTGACGACGGCACAGCGCCGCGCCGCGCCGGTCCTCTATCGGGCCCTCAAGGCAGGGCAGGCCGCCATTCGATCCGGCATCCGGTCCGGAGTCCAGATCAGCCGGATCATGCATGACACCGTGGCCGCCGAACCGCTGGCCCAAATCGACTACCTCGTCATGTGCGACGCCCGGACGCTGAAACCGCTGCGGCGCGCAGCCGGGAAGGTCGCGCTGCTGGGTGCGATCAGAATCGGCAAGGTCCGCCTGATCGATAACCTGCTCGTGACGGTTCCGGCGAAAAAAAGGAGGGGCGGGCGAACGGCTCTTAAGGAGCGGCGGCCTGGCTGAGGAGCAGGTTGTGGACCACCCGACTGAGACGGGTTTTCTCTTGAGGCTCGACTTCAAGGAATTTCACGCCGACGGTGGACGGGCGCACGCAGCAGACGATCGCCGTCTCGACCTTGATCCCCGGCTCGCGGGTGGATGGCTTCAGCAGGAGCTCCACGAACGTCCCGCGAGCCAGAGGCTGGGTGGTTCTCACCGAACATCCTCCCATTGAGAGATCGGTTACGACCTCGTCAAGAGAGAGCTGGTTCGCGGCGAAGACGGCGGGGAAGTTTGTGGGAAGCCGTTTGTACTCGCGGCGGTCGAATGACTGGGTCGCATCTTTGAGCCCGCGCCGCAGAGCGACGAACCGGTTGGTGCAGACCTGGCAACGGAACGGATACACGTTGAACCACCTCAGCAGAGGCTCCAGGCGACCCTGATGATGAGTCACGCGGACAAAGGGAGTACCGCACTGGGGGCAATGAGGGCCCTTCATCGGCGGCCTCGCACTCATTCTACTGACTGTGTAGGGCACCCGGGTGCAACGCGCAGTAGGCTTGCGATGTTCTTCTCCCAACTGGGGACGCGATGGTCCTCAAGCGCCTGAAGTGCGATCTGCGACCACGTTTCAAGCTCGTCCAGCTTGGTTTTCAACCTCGTGATCGGCACAAACCCCGCCCGAGTGATCAGGCCTTCGCGCTTGGTCACCTTGGGTTCGGCCAAATCCCATATGTGCATGATGCCAAGATGAACTTTCCCGACGTCCGTTGAATCATCGTTGATCAACGCGACAATGTGCTCAACATACGATGTGTCGATCTTCACTTCTTCGTTCACCTCTCGGCGCGCGGCCTCCAGATACATCTCGCGATCCGACGAGAACAGGCTTTGGTCGGCAGGCTCGATGTGACCGCCGACCCCGATTGATCGCATGGCGACGAGGCGCGCCTCGCTCGATTTCTTCCCTCTCACATAACTGAAGACCGAATCACGGTAGCGAAGCACGACATAGGGAATGAATTGCTTGTAGCGTGGGTCCTCCTCGGCAACACCACGATCAATAAAACGGTTATTCGCAGGGTCCAGAAGGGCGCGCACATACCGCTCGGTCTCAATGGCGTAACCCTGAAACTCGCCAATGTTTCGGAAAATGCCGGCCTCAAAGACCAGTACGCTCTGGCCCATATTTATTCATGGCAACTTCAGTCCGCCTCGTTGTTCGAGGGCCACGCGGTTCCTGGCGCTGGCCGCCGACTTCGACCGTGTGACCTGAGTTCGGGCCTCCGCAGCGAACGACGATGTCCACGTTATCCCGGAGAGCCAGGTAGGACGTGACTTTGCCTTTACCTTCCGAGCCGTATTGTCCGCCGACGACAACGGTGAGGGGCATGGCCTGCCTATCGAGTTGTGATGTCTGTTAGCAGACTGCCCAGCTTCGGCACGATCAAGCATTCTTCGCGACGATCCCCCAGGGCTTCGTACTCTCCGGTCAGAAAGAAATATCCGACCACCGCCGACGTCATCGCGTCGAGCTCATCATGGCTACAGGATTGGGAGAGATACGCGCCACGAATGCCGAAGGCTTCCAGGCCCTTGGCGAGGTCTTCCAGGCTGGACCGCTTCCGGGGGATTCGCAGGATGTCCTGGGCTGCGCCGGGGTAGCTCTCGATCACGGTGTATCCACGCTTGCGAAACGCTCTCGCGAGGCGCATGCCACGTTCGGTCAGTTTCCGCATGCTCGGCAAGAGACAGGGATAGACCCTCACCCCACGCCTCCACAGGATGCGCTCGCATTCGCGCAGGATGCCTTCGGCCCGGCATGGACACGACTCCTCGGTACAGCATCGCCCAAGGGGAATGCCCAGCGGCGAATCAATCGAAATGACGTCGGGAGCCTCTTCGACGGTTTTTTGGATGAGTTCCTTATCGGTTTTGATCAATCGCGTCTCGGCCAAGTCTCCCTTGAGCAAAGCCCAACCTGTCGGGCGTTCTTCTGATGCCCGAAGATCGATTCCCACAACCTTCGGCATTCTAAGCATGCCCGGCATTTTCGCGAAGAGGTTGCTGAGCGTGACGGTAGGTCGCTCACTCGGCTTCGATTTCAACACGAGCTTGTGACCGCCCACGACAAGCTTGGCGCCTACCCCGTTTACCGATACCTGGACAGGCACCGGTTTGGGATGTGGCAATCGAGGCCCTTGGTGGGAAAAACCGGTTCCATTGAGGAGTCGGCCGGCTAACTGCCGGCAGCTAAAGTGAATGAGGCTGCGCAGGCTCGTGACATCCGCCGTGTTGTATTTTACGAGCCGCTCAAGGGCGGTGAGATCCCCGCGAAGATACCGTGCCCACAGAACCGTTGCCATCAGTCCATCGACCGATTCGGCTTCCTTGCTTCTCCGTAGTCCGAGGCGCCGTTCAATCTGTTTCAGTCCCCCCGAGTATCCAAGTCTCTTCAACAGATAGCGAAGATCGAGGTGAATCGGCGGCAATGGCAGGGTGGGAAACTTGGTTTTCAGGAACGGAATGTCGAAGAGTGTGCCGTTAAAGGTGATGACAATCTGGTATTGCGGGAGCAGGTCGTTAAGTTGATGAAGATTATGCCCGGAGATGAGCGTCGTCACCCGTTCCCCGTCATAGAGGCCGACGAGCGTGATGTCGTCGTAGTAATGGGAGAGCCCTGTTGTCTCGATGTCCAAAAAGACGGCCCTGGCGTGAAAACTGGGATACAGCCGCCACCATTCCTCGCGGGGCAAATATTGCGCAAAGAATTGTACGTCGGTTTGTTCAAGAGCTGCAGCCGACTGCTCGACAAGGCGAGAGATGTCCTTCCGAGAACGAAGAGACGTTGCGATCGGTACCGATGATGAAAGGAACTGTTTCCAGGATGTGATCCCGTGTTGCCACAATGCTTTTTCTGTTGGCTGGCCAATTCCTGGAAGGTGAACGAAAGTTCGCGGAAGGATCTCAGTGGTCGATGACACTATCTTCGTCTCCACCTGGCTAATCGCCCTTGTGGTAGCGTCTCCGGCACCTGAGGTGCGCTGACTCTAGACCAACTCTCAAGGAAAGTAAAGATCGATATTGCTGAGGCGACCGCGATACGGCGCGATACAACCTTTGCGGATCACTGAGAACGGTTTCGGAAACTCTTACGAAAGACCCTGCTGTCTGGAGATGTCAGCGTGGTTTTACATTGGAAGGATCGGTGTGCCACAAAGGAGGCTACTCGGTCTCGACGGGCAGGCATTTGCGCGGCACGATCTCGGCCGGCTCCAGCGGAGGGACCTCCTTGTCCGACGCCACGCCCAACTCCTTGAACCGGCGCGCGGCCGGCAGAATCCTCGTCTCCAGTGAGCCCACCGCTTTGTTGTAGGCGATCACGCTTTTCCCCAGCGCTTGGCCGACGTCGTTCAGGTGCTCGGCCAGCACGGCCATCCGTTCATAGAGGTCCTTGCCCAAGCGGCCGGCCTCCTCGGCGTGCGCCGCCAATCGCTCCTGCCGCCATCCGTAGGCGACCGCGCGGAGCAGGGCGATAAGCGTCGTCGGCGTCGCGATCACGACCCCGCGCGCAAACCCGTCTTCGATCAACGTCGGGTCTTGCTCCAGCGCTGCGCCCAGAAATTGCTCGCCCGGCAGGAACAACACCACGAACTCCGGCGCCTGAGGGAACTGGTTCCAGTACGCCTTGAGACTTAAGTCATCCATGCGCGCCCGCACCTGCGCCGCGTGCCGGGCCAACTGTTCAAGACGCCGGACCTCTTCCGGCGCTTCGTGGGCTTCCAGGTAGGCTGAAAGCACCGTCTTGGCGTCTACGACGATCTGTCGGCCGCCGGGCAGGTGGACGACCATGTCCGGACGCAGGCGCCCATTGTCGCCTTCACCCATATCTTGTTCAACGAAATCGCAGTGGGCCACCATGCCGGCCAGTTCGGCTACGCGCTTCAGCGTGATCTCGCCCCATCGGCCGCGCACCGTCGGCGCCCGCAAGGCTCTGACGAGGTTGCCGGTCTCCTGCTGAAGCCGTTGCTGCGATTCGGCCAGGAGCCGGAGATGCTGGTCCAGCCCGCCGTAGGCCGACTGGCGGGATTGTTCCAGCGCGTGGAGCTGTTCTTCGTAGCGTTTGAGGGCTTCCTGCAGCGGCTTGACCAGTTCGTCAATCGCCTGTTGGCGTTGTGCGAGCTCGCCCTTGGCCTCCGCCTGGAGGGTTTCGAAGGAAGTCTTGGCCAGGTTCAGAAAGGCTTCGTTGTTCTGCCTGAGGGCTTCACCGGAGAGCGCCTGGAAGGCCTCGACCAGATCCTGCCGGGCCTGGCTGAGCAGCGTCTTCTGCTCTTGGAGATTCTTCAGAGCTTCTTCCGCGCGCGTCTCGGCCGAGGCCCGAGCCTGTTGGACCTCAGCCAGTTCCTGCCTCAGCCGCAGGACCTCGGCCCGCTCCTGCTCGGATTGTCGACGAAGTTCGGAAGCTGCGGCCTCCGCCCGCTGGGCCCGTTCCGCGCCTTCGATCAGGCGCGCGTGCGTCTCTGCGCGGAGCCGCGCGGCGGTCCAGAGACCGGCGAGTACCGCGCCCAACAGAAGGCCGGCGGCGAAGCCCGTTAGCAGGCTCGTCACGTCAAACATCGGCCGACCTCCGCCGCATGGTGTCGCAATGGGCCAAGGTCTGAATCACCATTGGCTGTGTTGGGAAAGCGGCGCAAGCCTACGAGAATTGTCGAGAAAGGTCAAGCCGTACGGCGCAGAGTATGGACAGAGCCCCCGAAAAAATCCCGTTCGTGACAGGTGAAATGATGGTATTGAGGAAGGTAGGATAGGACCAGTGAAATCATGGCTCGGAGGCCGGAACCATGCGAGCATGGAATTGCCAGGACACCTTCCGTTTTACCCTCGGGGTGCTTGCCCTCGTGATCACCGCGACACACAGCCAGCCTGAGCACGGCATGGCCTTTCCGGTGAGCGGCGCGGCATGGTCCGATGCCCAGTGGCAGGCGCACTGCAAAGACGTCCGTACCAGTTACAACCCCCAAACCCCGCTTCGCACCGACGCGTTGACGATCACGCCGGCCGATCCCCGTTTTGTGGACTTTGTCTTCTGGGTCTGGGCGAATAAGATCATCGAACACCAAGTCGAGCAGGTCGGCGGTACCGAGTGGAAGGGGCCGGCCAACGGCGTGATCTTCCACTGGGCGCCCGGCTCTCGCTGGGAGACCCACACGCTCGTCCCCTTCGACGATGCCATCCATCACATCTCCGGCGAACATCACTGGACCGACAGCATGTTCAAAGAATTCTTTGAACCGTTCGGTCCGATCAAGGGGGTAAACATCGCCGAACGGCTCTCGATGGACAAACCGCCCACCTGGGCGCAGTTCCTTCAACATATCGGCGGACCGGAAAGTCCTTACTATCGCTATGTCTTCCACCAGGAGGCCGCGATCAACCCCTCGCGCCGCGTGGTGATTATGACCGGCGGACAGGGTGTGTTGTTTGAGTACACGTTCGACCGGTACTTGAAAGAAGTCAAAGAAGTGCTGACCGACTGCAAGGCCTATCAGTTCTTCCAGCTCTATGACCGGTATGGCAAGGGCTTCGCGTCGACGATCGGCTGGGCGGGCCAACCGGTGCCGAAATATCCGGAGCCTGCCGGTTCCGGCACCACCTTGCAAGACCATCATTGATCAGAAGGAGGCGAGCGATGTTGCGCCTATTCCCACGGAGCACTCTTATCGGTTTCCTGTGCTGGGCGGTCTTTGCCTGGGAGGCCCAGGCCGCCGATCGGGCAAGGCTGCTGACCGAGCCGGGCGTCTACGCCACATTCGCCGTATTCGCCGTTGACGAAGACTGGTGGAAGCTGGACAAAAATACCCGTGCTTTCGCCGCCGCGGCGGTCAAAGAGGTGATTCGGAAACACGACGAGAAGATCGCCATCGATGTCTATCTCCTGCGCGGGCTGTCCGATCATGCGGACTTTTTTCTTCGTCTTCATGCCGGCGAGATGCTCGACAATCAAAACTTTCTCCTGGATTTCATGAGCACGCCGCTGGGACGTCATCTCCGTCACACACATACCTTTAACGGGCTGACCAAGAAAGCCAACTACGTACCAGGATTTCCCGACGACCTGAAAGCGGCGCTGAAAGCTTCGGCCGACGCGGGACCGATGCCCTACGTGATCGTCGTGCCGATCCGCAAGGATGCGGAGTGGTGGCGGTTGGACCAGGCGGCGCGGACCGAGATGATGAAAGAGCACACAGAGGCCACCGTGGCCTATCTTCAGACCGTGAAACGCAAGCTCTACCACTCGAGCGGCCTCGACGACCTCGACTTCATTACGTATTTCGAGACCGCCAAACTCGACGACTTCAATAACCTCATCATCGCCCTCGAAAAGGTCAAGGAGAACCGCCACAACCGTCGGTTCGGTCATCCGACGCTACTGGGGACGGTCCGCCCGCTAGATGAAATTCTCGACATCCTGACGAGGTAGATGGGCTTCAACCGGCGTTGGGGCGACCGATCCGCTTGGGAAGCGAGGCGATCCCGGACGCAAGGGCGACCACCAGCGGGCAGGACGGGAAACGGCGGGGAGACATTATGGCGGCTATAGCGGCCGGATGAGGCCTCGTCCTGCGTCCACCGCGATGCGGTCGCCATCCTTGAGGAACTTCGTCGCGGATGGGACGTTGACCACCGTCGGCAAGCCATATTCGCGGGCGATGATCGCGCCGTGGGACAGCGTGCCGCCCATTTCGACGACGAGACCAGCTGCGAGGCTGAAGACCGGCGCCATGCCGGGGTCGATCACCGGGGCCACGATGATGTCACCGCGGTTGACTTTCCTGAAATCGTTTGGAGAGAGGAGCGCACAAACCGGTCCTTCCACATAACCTGCGCTAACAGGGGTCCCGCTCAGCGTGATACCCGTTAGCGCTGGAGGCTGCCCCTTTTCCGCACACTCTCTTTCCGGCCCGTCATCTCGTATCGTGTCCGGCACCCGGTGCGCCGCATGCTCCGCCCGTTCCGCCCGCCGTCTGGCGATCAACCTTTTCCAGTCTTGCGAAGGATCCAACGCGATGGCTCTGATCTCTTCGGCGGTGAGAAAGAAAATGTCGTGTGGGGTGTCCAGTACGCTGGTTGCCGAGAGCTGTTCTCCCAGCGCCAAGGCCAGATGTCGGGTGGCGGCGGAAAAATACATGAGATGGTGGCGGTTCGCCTCGCGCAAGGAGAGGAATCGGCAGAGTCGCCGGTACCACCATCGAAACGCCATCCAGTAGTGGAGACGCCATCCCATTCGTCGGCGGATGACCCTTAGAGCTGCTTCCCGCGCGGACTCCTGCCGCTGTTGGATCTCCTCGACTGATTTCCCGCCCGTCGCTTGCAGGTGCGCCCGGATGACGCCGAGCAGATAGTCCGGGTTCTCGCTGAAGCGGGGCGTGGCCACGTCGGACTCGCCGATCGCCCTGTGGCCAAATTCTGCCAAAAATCGGTCGAACTCCTCGAGGAACCGCGTGTCGGCCAAGGCGGACCGGAACCCATCTGGGGTCCATGGATCGGTGAGGAAAAAGGCCCGTGCCCGGTCTTCACGCCTTGCCTCATTTGCAAGTTCGGCCAGCCAAAGCACCTGCCTGGCGCTGATGATCGTGCCCTGTCCCTGTAACGACGCGTTCAGCAGTCCCCGCCACCCTTCGCCGATCGCCCGAGACGAGAGGAGCCCGAGTGTCCGCAAAGTCTGTCCCACGCCGGCCACGATCGCGAAGGTCAGGTCGTGTTCCCGCAGTCGTGTTCCGATCCGGTCCATTCGCGCAAGCAGTTCCACTAGGCTCAGGCCCTTGAGCGAATCCGCATGAAGATCAGTTGCCATCCGCTTCATCTCGGCAAACCAGGCGGGCGCCTGCCGCGCGGCCTGGCGCATCTTCCACATGAACAGGCCTCCCGCCCATAGGCGTGTCCACCAGGGTAGCCGTTCGACGTCGGCCGGTGGCAAGCCGCCCTGCCCGCCCATCTGTTCGGGGACATCTCGCGGGTCGCCACCCAGTTGCACCATGAACGATTGAAATAACGTGACGTTGATGTAGGGCCGCCCTCGGACGATCCGCACCGCTTTGACGCCTTCCGGGATCACGCAGCCCGCTTCCCGATAATGTCTGAGGATGTGGTGGTCCATGAAATGGTCCAAAAAGGAAAGTCCCATAGGGCTCGGCAGCTCCGGCATGGTCTCTTTGAAATTGGCGCGCGACCACTCGCAGGGCCAGGGTGTCGGGCCCGACGATGCACAGGCATGCGTCATAGGCCTCGCCTGCAGCAGCCAGATTCCTTGATGATCGATCGCCCACTCGACATCGACCGGTTCGCCCAACACCCGCTCAACCCGTTTGACCAGGATCGCCAACTCCAGCGCCTGCCATTCGTGAAGGGCCGGCGCGCGTCGAGCTTCTTCCTCGACCGGCTCATCCTGGAGACCCGTCGCCGTGGGCACTCTCCGTCTCGGCTTCTCCGCGATCGTGCGTTCCACCACAGTGGCCGTCGGCGTTGGCTTGGATTCGTCGCAAGCGATCACATAGTGGTCCGGAACGATCTGACCGGCCACGAGCGAGTCGGCCAAACCAAAGACGGCGTTGACCACCACGCGGTCCGTTCGACCCGGCACCGCATCCTGGGAGAACGCGACGCCGGAGGCGATAGGAGAGAGAAGCGGCTGAATGATCACCGCCATCTTCGGCGGGTCGGCTTCCACTCCCCAGTGGCTGGAGTAGGCGAAGGCCGTCTCGGTCCACAGGGAAGCCCAGCAGGAGAGCACAGCGGCCGGGATCGTATCCCGGGTCACACCGAGCGTCGTTCGATAGATACCGGCGAACGATTTCCCCGCCGCATCCTCGCGCGAGGCCGACGACCGTACCGCCCAGAGCCGGCCCGCGCCGGCCGGTTTCTTCCTTTCCAGTGCGTCCAGCGACGCGGCCAGCCGCTCGAAGATCGGCTGCAGCAGGATCGGCTGCTCGATCGCTCGCCGGCAGGCGGCCAACATGGCCGGGCGGTCACGGTCGGATAAGGTTTGAAGCATGCGCCACCGATCGTGCAGATGAATCCCCGTCCGTTCAAGCGCTTCTTCGTACAGCGCCGTCGTCAGGCAGATTCCGGACGGAACGCGGAAGCCGTGAAGGATCAAGCGGTGTAATCCGGCCGCCTTTCCACCGGCCAGCGCGCGGTCTTCACAGGCTTCCAAAGGCAAGAGGGCGGGATGGGTCATGGGATGGGATTACACGGAGACGAGGACATACAAGTCGTTCACGTTCGTGCCGGTCGGGCCGGTCATAATATGGCTTCTCAGTTTTTGGAAAAACGGATAGGCATCATTGTCGCGCAGCGCGCGGGCCGCATCCAGCCCCAATCGCGCAGCGCGCCGGGCCGTCTCACCATCCGCTACTGCTCCGGCCACCTCGGTCGGTCCATCGGTGCCGTCCGTGGCGAAGCCTGCGATCCACACCTTGGGCAACCCGGCGATCTCCACCGCCGCGGCCAGCGCGAACTCTTGGGCTCGTCCGCCCCGTCCGCTTCCCCGAACGGTGACCGTCAACTCTCCTCCGGCGATCAGGCAGCAGGGGCGTCGAACGGGTCTGTCGTCCGCCACGATCTCCCGTGCGATAGCTCCGAAGACTTTCGCCGTTTCCCGCGCCTCACCGGTCAGCGTCGTCGTCAGAATCACCGGAGCAATCCCGGCGGTTTTCGCCGCGGCCGCAGCCGCCTCCACGGCGGCGCGATTGTTGCCGATGAGGAGATTTTGCACGCGGTGAAAGATCGAGACGCCTGGCTTCGGCGTCTCCGCAATCCGACCTTCCGTCCCCTTGACAAGGTGCCTTCTGACCGGAGTCGGCACCGACTTCCAGATCCCGTAGCGCCGCAAGATGGCGCAGGCCTCGGCGTAGGTGGTCGGGTCTGGCGCCGTCGGGCCCGAGCCGATGGAGGCCAGATCGTCGCCGATCACATCGGACAGGATTAGACCGATCACCCGTGCCTGCGTCGCGGCTGCCAGTTGTCCTCCTTTGATCGCGGAGAGGTGTTTTCTGACCGCGTTGATCTCTTGAATGGCCGCGCCGCTCTTGAGCAGCAACTGCGTCGTCTTTTGCTTATCGGCGAGGCTGAGGCCGGAGACCAGCGCCGGCAGCAGGCTGGAGGCGCCGCCGGAAAGGAGCACGATAAGCAGGTCGTTCGATGCAAGGCCGCCGACGAGCGCCCGGAGCTTCGCGGCGGCCCGCTCACCGGCCCGATCGGGAACCGGATGACCGGCTTCCACAACCTCGATCTTCCTGGTGGGGACCGCGTGGCCGTATTTCACCACCACCAGGCCGGTGTTCAAACGATCGCCCAGAATTCGTTCCAGAGCCTGAGCCATCCTTGCGGACGCCTTGCCGGCCCCGACCGCAAGGATACGGGTATCGTGCCGGAGGTCGTAGGTCCGTCGACCGACCCGGAGTGTCTCTCCTTTCCGTCGCACATGGCGGCGGACCGCTTCGACTGGGTCCACCGCCGAGAGCGCAGCCGCGCACATCCGTCCAAGGAGCGCACGGATTCGAGGCTGCGGCACACCGACGCGCATGAAGCAGGACCTTACGGTGTCTTGTCCTGTTTGAAGCAGCGGTTGGGGCAGGTCTGCCGCGGGACTTTGATCTGATAGGTTCCTCTGGGCAGGAAGTCTTTTCGGATTTCCGGGTTCAACATCTTCAGCTCGAGGAAGTAGGTGCCGAACTCTTCGGCGATGGCGGTGAGATGCCGTTGCGCTTCTTTGATCGTCACGGTCACTGTCTCGGTCTCCAACGGCGCGTACAAATCTTTTTTCGTCAGCCCGAGATATTTCTCCGGTTGGGAGTAGATCTCTTTCGCCGCGATGATCCGCGGCACGTAGCGCATGGTTTCACGCGGGCCATGGAGCTTCCAGTAATCGTTCACCTTTTGCTCTTTGAGCAATTTCCTGATGCGGTCTTCCCCCGCATTGTAGGAGGCCATCGCCAGAAACCAGTCGCCTTGCTGGAAATCCTTCAGGTGGCGGAGGTACTTGATGGCGGCCTCCGTCGACATCTCGAGATTGCGCCGCTGGTCCAAAAACTTATCGCTGTGCAGTTTGTATCGTTTGCCGGTCGAGCCGATGAATTGCCAGGGGCCGGACGCCTTCGCGCGGGAATAGGCGGCGGCGATGCACTTGCTCTCCACGAGCAGCATGTACTTCAGATCGTCCGGCAAGCCCGCCTCGGCCAACTGCTTTTCCACCGGCGGGAAACACCGGCCCATGCGCTTGGCGAGGATGATGCTCTCGCCCTGATCCTCCAGAAACTGATAGAACTCGTACTCGATACGCTCGCGGACCTGCCAGTTGTCCAGCGGCACCGGTTGACCTGCGAAGGTCAGCTTTTCTGGAAGCTTGAACGAACTCAGGAAAAACCGTTCGCCTTCCCGTTTGATTTCCGGCAGGATGACGAGGCGATCTTCCGCGTCGGAAAGCTCCTCCACGGCTCCTTCGGCTGGAGAATCGCGGTCGGGATCGGCAACAACGCTTTGCGCCTCCTGTTGCCGGTCGTGACCGGGAGGAGAAAAAGCGTCGGCCATTTTCTTGGAAGACTGCAACGTCGCGGTCGCGGCTGCCGGTTTCTGTTCAGACCCGACGGACATGACCAGAACTCCCGACATCAAGGCCGTTGCGAGGGCCGGCAAGGCTGTGAAGTGCAGCCGCATGCTGGAGAAGATCCTTCCTGGATTGATTCGCCCGTCGGTATTCTGGCCCATGCTAGCAGCAAGTCATGGGACGGGCAAGAATGAACGTCCTTTCCAATTCGTGCTACACTCGCGCCCCATGCGCGCGCTGGATCTCTTAAACGAACGGATCGTTCAGTGCTCCCGCTGCCCTCGACTGGTTGCCTATCGTGAAGCGATCGCCCAAGCCAAGCGACGCCAGTTTCGCGACTGGACCTACTGGGGCCGTCCTGTTCCGGGCTTCGGTGATCCCGACGCCCGTCTCTATGTGTTGGGACTGGCGCCGGCTGCCCACGGAGGCAATCGAACGGGCCGAGTCTTTACCGGCGACCGCAGCGGTGACTGGCTTTATGAGGCGCTGTACAAGTTCGGCTTCGCCAATCAGCCGACCTCGACCCATCGAGATGACGGGCTTCGCCTTTGCGACTGTTACATCGGCGCGACGGTCCGGTGCGCACCGCCCGGCAACAAACCCTTGCCGGATGAATTTGACAACTGTCGGCCTTATGTGCTTGAGGAGTTACGCCTACTCACACGGGTGCGCGTCGTGATCGTGTTGGGAAGAGTCGCCTTCGACCACTACCTGAAGGCCTGCCGAGACCTGGGCCGCACGATCCCTTCGCCGATCCCTCCATTCGGTCACGGATTGTCGTACCTCCTCCCGTGGGGCGTGACGCTGATCGGGTCGTATCATCCCAGCCAGCAAAACACCTTCACCGGGAAACTGACACGCAGGATGTTTCACTCCGTCTTTCGGCAAGCCCGAAGACGGCTGGAACACCGATGAGCGCGGCGCCGACGAGTCTGGTTATTTCCTGCCCTGCGCCTCCCAATCGGCCAGAAATTTCTTGAGCCCGACATCCGTGAGCGGATGCTTCACCAGTTGTTGAAAGACCGCGAAGGGCATGGTGCAGATATCCCCACCGGCCAACGCCGCCTCCACGACGTGCTGCGGATGCCTGACGCTGGCGACCAGGACTTTGGTTGGGAAAGCGTAGTTGCGGAAGATTGTCACGATCTGGCGAATGAGCTCCATACCGTTTGAGCTGACATCGTCCAGCCGGCCGATGAACGGGGACACGCACCAAGCACCCGCCTTAGCCGCGAGAAGGGCCTGGGTCGGCGAAAAGCACAGCGTGACGTTCACACGAATACCCTCCGCCGCCAGCCGTTTTGTCGCCCTCAAGCCTTCGGGGATCAGCGGACATTTCACCACAATGTTCTTATGGATTTTGGCCAGCTCGCGCCCTTCTTTCACCATCGCATCCGCTTCGACACTGACTACTTCGGCGCTGATCGGTCCGTCCACGATGTTGCAAATCTCGAGCAGCACGTCTTTGAAGCTCCGGCCTTCCTTCGCCACGAGTGACGGGTTCGTCGTCACTCCGTCCAGCAGGCCGAGGCTCGCCGCTTCTTGGATCTCCTTCACGCTCGCGGTATCAAGATAGATGTGCATGGTTCTTTCCTTTCGTGCTGGAGGCCTCCGTCACGGTCGTCGTCCCTCCTTTGAGTGATTGTAAAAACATCCCAAGGGCAATGCAATTCCCTGTCCCGCCAGGTGTGGTTGTTTGACAGGTATGGAAAGCGGGGGTTACAATTTTCTGCGCGTACACCCGTCCTTTCTCTTAGTATGCCGAATCGTTGAACGGATCTCGCCCTGAGGAGGAATCATGAAACGGCGATCGGTCTACGTTGTGCTTATCGCGCTGCTGTTCGCCGCCTGCGGGCGGAACCCCTACCTTGAGGCCTCGTTGAAGCCTGCCGAGTTGCAAGGGAAGGACAAGGCATGGTTCGAAAAAAATTGGGGGGCTCCGGACGGCAGGGCGCCGCGCTTCTTTGGGGGCGAGACCTGGACCTACTACCGTATCGCCGGCGGTAAATCCGGTCCGCCGCTGTTCAATTTCTCTCCGAATGAATGTCAGATCACGCTGAAGTTTGATAAGGAAGAGAAACTCACCGATTACAGTTATTCCGGTTGCTAACCGGATAACTGCTTCTGAAAGATCTGCGCGCAGTCGCGGCTACAGAACAAGTAGGTCTGGCCTCCGATCTCTGCAGTCACCGCCATTCCCCTCGGGACAAAGACCTTACAGACCGGATCCTGCACCATCTTGTTGCGGTCTTCCATCAGCGGTCCGCCGCCTGTATCCCTCCTCCCTGATAGCTCTCTGATCACGCTTCGAATAAGAAAATACAAAAGGATCAGGAGCCCCGCAATTAACAATAGCCTATACATTGCGGTTACCAGCAGAGGTCTCCACAATCCTATGGGAGGCTTGATACCCTGTCAAGAAGCGAGCTGACTGAGTCTGGTACCACCCTTCTGACAGCCTAGCGTGCATGGGCCGATTGTCCACCTGAACGAGGGGCCTTTGCACAGAGAATCCAGTACTTCAGGAGGATAGTCATAGGCACAGGTCGATGTTAGAGTCGCCACATGCAGACTTGCGACAAATGCCGCGGGACAATGTTGCCGGAACGGGCGGTGGACCTTGACGCAGGACTGGCGATCACCGTCTTTGCCTGCTTGAATTGCGGTCGGCGAAAAGCCATCGATCCTGAGCCGAGGCCCTTGACGGCGCGACATTAATTCCGCACTGTGCAAAACGATCACGTCCTCTTCATGGGTGATAACACAGGCTGCGGGAACGGTCTGTTCTGTTACCGACGCATGGCCTGTCGGAGTTCAGGGTCGGGTGCCGGTCGGGCAGAAGGCTGGGCCTGGAAGTCCGCGCGGGCCGAGAATCGAAGCGGATGCCCGAAGACAAGATATGTCCGTTCTCTCAAGATCCAATGAAACCGACTGTTCATCGAATTTCGACCGTTCCCCTGACCGGGATACTCTGTTGTCCGGCATGCTACCGGCTCATTAGTTTCACACGCGGGCAGAGCACGGTCCAGTGTCATGCCTGCGGCGCCGTTGTCAGCGGTCCGGCCCTTCCTGCCTCCTGCAGGTAGGCGCATCAGCCGCTCCTCTACTTGAGCCCCAAGACATCCTGCATGTCATAGAGTCCGGGAGGTTGCTTCACGACCCACCGCGCCGCACGAAGGGCCCCGCGGGCGAATGTGTCGCGACTCTGCACCCGGTGGACGACCTCGATGCGCTCGCCTATGCCGCCGAAGAGCACGGTGTGATCGCCGACGATGTCGCCTGCTCGGATTGTCTGAATGCCGATTTCCCCACGCTTGCGCTCCCCGATCAACCCTTTCCGAGCGTAGACGCCGACCTGGGCCAAGTCGCGGTTCACTGCCCTGGCGAGCACCTCCGCCATCTTCAGCGCCGTACCGCTCGGCGCATCCTTCTTCAAACGGTGATGCGCCTCGATCACCTCGAGGTCGTATTCCTCGCCGAGTGTCTTGGCCATCTCGGCGATCACTTTGAAGATCACATTGACACCCACGCTCATGTTCGGCGAAAACACGCACGGCACTTGGCGCGCCAGACTTTTGAGTTCGTCCAGTTCGTGAGGCGAAAAGCCGGTAGTGCCGATGACCATCGCCCGGCGATGCTGGGCCACAGTGCGCAGGTGGGCGAGTGAGGACTGAGGAGTGGAGAAATCGATGACCACTTCGCCGCGCTCCAGGAGCGTGGACAGGTCGTCGGTGATCGGTACGCCCGTCTTGCCGCATCCGGCGTTTTCTCCTGCGTCCTCGCCGATCGAGACGTGGCCATGGCTTTCGACCGCTCCGGTCAACGTCAAAGCGGCCGAGTCCTTGATGAGCGCCACGAGCCTGGAACCCATGCGTCCGGCTGCACCGGCAACGATGACTTTAATCACCTGGACCTCGAAAGTAGCTTGGAAGCATTGCGCCTTCAGCGACGGGCAGGGGAAAACTGACGTTCCGAAGACGACGGCGGAGAGCTGACCGCCGAACGCGATTAGATCAGCCCGTACTCTTTCATCACCCGTGCCAACTTGTCCCGATTCTCCTGCCCGATCGGGCAAAGGGGAAGACGAAGCTCTTCCTCGATTTTCCCCATCATACTGAGGGCCGCTTTGACGGGGATCGGGTTCGTCTCCAAGAACAGAGCGGCGAATAAAGGGGACAGTTTAAAGTGCAACCGCCGCGCTTCCTCCACCCGCCCTTCCGCAAAGGTATCGACCAGGTAGGCCATGTCCCGCGGCGCGATGTTCGCTGTGACCGTGATGACGCCCTTGGCTCCGACCGCCATCATAGGCAAGGTCAGCGGATCATCGCCGGACAACACGGTGATCCGATCTCCGCACATCTGGACGATGTCCGAAGCCTGTTGCACCATCCCGCTTCCTTCCTTGATCGCCACGACGTTCTGTACGGAAGTCAGACGGGCCACCGTCGCCGGCAGCATGTTGACTCCGGTCCGCCCCGGAATGTTGTAAAGGACAATTGGGATATCCGCGGCTTCGGCTACGGCCTTGAAGTGGCGGAACAGCCCTTCCTGAGTCGGTTTGTTGTAATAGGGGGTGATCAGCAGAGCGCCGTCCGCCCCGACGCGTTTCGCATGCTGGGTCAAGGAAATGGCTTCTTCGGTGCAGTTGGAGCCGGTCCCTGCGATCACCGGGATCCGACGCTTGACGACCTCGACGGTGAAAGCAATGACCCGTTCGTGTTCTTCATGCGAGAGCGTGGCAGATTCCCCGGTCGTGCCGCACGGCACGATCCCGTCGGTGCCGTTGGCGATCTGCCATTCAATGAGGTCGCCCAATGACCGTTCATCCACCCGCCCGTTCTTGAAGGGCGTGACGATGGCGACTAGTGAGCCGGTAAACATAATCTGTTCCTCATGCAAAAAGGTGACCTGTCGTTACCTGAGGAAATCGGGAATGGTTTCGCCGCGCACCAGATCTGCATAGGTTTCCCGTGTGCGGATGACATGCATCTCTGCACCCTTGACCAGGACTTCCGGCGCCCGCGGCCTGGAGTTGTAATTGGACGACATCACGAATCCGTAGGCGCCCGCGCTCATGACCGCCAGCAGCTCGCCCGGTTTCGCTTCGGGCATCGCCCGATCTTTCGCCAGAAAGTCTCCCGACTCGCAGACCGGGCCGACCACATCGACGGTCTTACGTTCGCCGTGCGCGGCCGTTTCCCGAACTGGACGGATATCGTGGTACGCGCCGTACAAGCTCGGGCGGATGAGATCGTTCATGGCCGCGTCCACGATCACGAATCGTTTGGCCTCGCCTTCTTTGGTGTAGAGCACTTTTGTGACGAGAACGCCAGCGTTCCCCACGATGACGCGGCCCGGTTCCATGATCAATGCGCATTTGAGATCCCGCACCAGCGGCGAGATGGCGTCCGCCAGATCCTGAGGCCTTGGCGGTGATTCGTCGGCATAAGTGATGCCGAGCCCGCCGCCGATGTTGACGTACCGGATTCCGATCCCCTGCGCCTTGAGGGCCTCGACCAATCCGAGCACCTTCCGGAGCGCATCAACGAACGGTGTCACATCGGTGAGCTGGGAGCCGATATGCTTGTGGACCCCGACGACCTCGATGTGTTTGAGCGATGACGCCAGCTTAAACTCGTCTAGCGCGCGGTCCGCGCTGATCCCGAATTTGCTTTTCTTCAGCCCGGTCGAAATATAGGGGTGTGTCTTGGGATCGATGTCCGGATTGATCCGCAGCGCCACCCGTGCCTGAATGCCCATCTCGGCTGCGATCTCGTCGATCGCATGGAGCTCGGCCGAGGACTCCACGTTAAACATGAGAATATCAGACTTGAGCGCATCGCGGATTTCCTCTCGGCTTTTCCCGACCCCGGCGAACACGACCTTTGAAGCTGGCACGCCGGCCTGCAAGGCGCGGTACAATTCGCCGCCCGACACGATGTCCGCGCCGCTGCCCTCGCGGGCCATCAGGCGCAGGATCGCCAGATTGGAATTGGCCTTCATGGCATAGGCGACGATGTGGGGAATGTTCTGGAACGCGCTGTCGTACGCCCGAAAGTGCCTCACCAACGTGGCATGGCTGTAGACGTAGCACGGCGTGCCGACTTCCTTGGCGATACGACTGATCGGGACGTCTTCGCAGTAGAGTTCGCCCTGTCGGTACTGAAAATCATGCATCTTGGAAGTCCTCGCTCAACAAGTCGAGCCCGTGGATTGAGAGCCCATGGAGCGACGCTTCGAAGGCAGCCTTGAATTTCCGATAGCGGACTCTGGCATAGGGCATGACGGCTTTCAACGCTTCGCCGTCCAGCAGGGCGTGCAACGCATCGGGGGTCGCATGTTTCAAATGCTCGAAATTGACGATAATGTCGAGCCTGGCCTTCTCCGCCGCTTCCTTGATCCGCTTGAGCAGTTCCTGCGCATTCAGCCGGTCGAGCGTGCCCTCCAACTCCACGACCAAGGCGGCGAGTCGGTTGTGCCGTTTAGCTTTGATGTTCAACCAGAGTTCGTGGGCCGGCCCCGAGGTCGCATCGAACCGTTGCTTGATCGCATGCAGCGCGTTGGGGATCAGATGCTCGCAATCGATCGCTGGCAGTTTGGCTTGGAGATTCTTCAGAACTTTGGCCACCGGGGAGAGGGTACCCCGCGGGCACGCCCGCTTGATCAGCTTGCGGAATTCCCGGTTCATTTCCAAGCGAGCGATAAATCGCTGCTTCGTTCCCATCAAGCGGTACCAAATCGACGGGAGCGAATAAAATCGGTGGTTGGCCCAGTAGAACCCCTCCTGCAGCTGTTCGGGTGTCATGCGGCTCGGATAGAAGACGACGTGTTTGCCGTCGTACTTCGCCCAATCGTGGTCGAAGATGCGGCCCTCTCGATTGTACCGCTCGTACAACGCCGTACCCGGGAGCGGGGTGAGTACGTTGAAGTAAGCCAGCTCCACCCGGTTCTTCACCAGGAATTCCACGGCCCGTTCAAACACCGATTCGTCATCGTTGTCGAACCCGAACACGATGCCGGGATTCACCATGATCCCGTAATCGTGAAACATTTTGATCTCCTGCGAGAACTTCTGCACACGGTTGAACGGCTTGTTGGTCTCCTCCAAACAATCTTCGTCCAGCGACTCCATCCCCACGAAGACTGACACGCAACCGCTCTCTGCCGCGAGCTTGACCATCTCTTCATCGTCACCCAGGAACAACGTCGACTGGCATCCCCATTTGATGTTCAGCGGCTTGAGCGCCGTCCACAGTTCACGGCAGTAGGCGCGGTTGCTGTTGTGCAGGTCGTCCACGAACGCGAAGATCGTCCCGTCCTCGATGCCCAGCCGGATGCGCAGACCGGTCAGGAACGCTTTCCAGAGCGGCTCGTTTCGCATCCGGTCGACCAGTTCGCTGCGGATCCATTGCTTGATCTGCGTCAGTTCTTTTACGACCTCCTGGACAGGCCGACGCCGGGTCGTCTTTCCGTTGAATGGGGACACGCTGCAAAACTCGCAATCGAAATGGCATCCCCGCGTCGTGAAACTGCATTGCCGGGTCATGTAGGCATCCGGACTGAGCAACTCGACGCGCGGGCTTTTATAGCGTTCAAGCGCGGGAAACTTTTCCATCTTATACGTGCGCTTCATCGCGCCGGCTTCGAAATCGGCGATCAGCTCGGGCCAGAGATCCTCCGCCTCTCCACAGACGATCGCGTCGCAGTGCTGGAGCGCTTCATCCGGACAGTAGGTCGGATGCACCCCGCCCAGTACCACTTTCTTGCCGCGTTTCCGGAACTCTGCGGCGATCTCGTAGGCCCGCGGCGCATAACAGGTCATCACCGACAGACCCACCAGATCGCACGGATGCTCGAAATCGATGTCCCGCACCGCCTCATCGATCAGATCGACATGCCAGGTCTCCGGCGTATAGGCCGCGATCACCGGCAGGCTCAACTTCGGGAACCACACGGCTCGCCGCTCCGAGGCCGTCAAATGATAGGGGTTATTTCTGGGATAGGGATCAACCAACAAGAGGGTCCTCGTCTTTGTCGTTGTCCTCGCGGGTCGGATCAGCTCCATTGGTTTCTCCTCCTGATTTGTGATGCAGCGCCCATTGCCAACCAGGCTGAACTTCGCCGCCCGGTTGTGGCCCATCTTTCTCACACGAGCAAGCTCATGCCCGCTATCTCGTCCCGACCGGCCTCAACGGCGGCAGCTCCGGCTCGGAAGGCGGCTCGACGGCGCCTGATCCGGCCTCCTGCCGTTGGGCGGCCTGTTCTCGCCCCTTGGCTTCCTGTTCCTGCTCCTTCTCCAGGCGTGGGGCGATGCCCACATCTTCCGGTGCGATGGGAGCGCCGATGACGCCGCACCCGACGCTGATCGCACAGATCGCCGACATCAACACGAACAGGACAACCGGTTTTGGCCATTGCCTTTCAGGTCGCCCAACGAACCCCATTGAGCGGCCGACGGATGACCCAACCAGAGGGCAAGCTGCACGCCCCTTGAGTGACATGCCGACGTCAAGCCCGCGGGATGTCAACCCTATCATGCGAGTTCTTTTTCCAAGGCTTTAATCCTCGCCTCGACTCGCTTGCGCGCCGTGCCGCCGATCTGAGCCTTGCGCTCGACTGCACCCTCCACCGTGAGCACGTCCATCACGTCTTTGTCAAATCGCTCGGAGAACGACCGGATCTCGTTCAGCGTCAGATCCCCCAAGTTCCTCTCCTGATCGAGGCAGAACCGCACAATCCGGCCTGTGATGGCATGGGCCTCCCGGAATGGGACGCCCTTCGAGACGAGGTAATCTGCCAACTCCGTGGCCAGCATGGCACCCGAGGCCACCGCGCGCTCCAGCACCTCGCGGTTGACGGTCAGCCCCTTGAGCAGTTCCGCATAGACTTCGAGAGAGGCAGACACGGTATCCAGCGCATCGAAAAGCGCTTCCTTATCCTCCTGAAGATCACGATTGTAACTCAGCGGCAGTCCCTTGAGGATCGTTAACAGCGCGAGGAGATGGCCGTAGACTCGACCGGTTTTCCCCCTGACAAGCTCCGGCACGTCGGGGTTTTTCTTCTGCGGCATCATGCTGCTGCCCGTGCAGAAGGCATCCGGCAAATCCACGAATTGGAACTCCTGAGAGGTCCAAAGAATCAGTTCTTCACTCAGCCGGGACAGGTGCATCATGATCAGCGCAAGCGCGGCCACCACTTCGACGGCGAAGTCCCGGTCGGAGACGGCGTCGAGGCTGTTCTCCGTTACGGTTGTAAAACCTAGAAGACGCGCGGTGTACTGGCGATCGACCGGATAGTTCGTGCCGGCCAACGCTCCCGAACCCAGCGGCATCACGTTCAGCCGGGACAGGGCATCTCTCACCCGCCCTTTGTCGCGCTCCAACATCTCGACATAGGCCAGCAGGTGATGGGCCAGCAACACCGGTTGGGCGCGCTGGAGGTGCGTATAGCCCGGCATGACCACATCGAGGTGCGCCCGCGCCTGAGCCAGGAGCGCGCGCTCCAATTCTTCAAGCCGCCCGGTGACTGCCTTGAGCGCATCGCGCAGATACAACCGAATGTCCAGCGCCACCTGGTCGTTTCTGCTGCGGCCGGTATGCAGTTTCCCGCCCAGGGGTCCGATCAGTTCCGTCAGCCGGCGCTCGATGGCCATATGGATATCCTCGTCCTCGGGGACAAAGGGGAAGCGTCCGTGATCCAACTCCGCCTTCACGGCCTCCAGCCCGCGGATCATTTCGGACGTCTCGCGGGAGGTCAACACACCCGCCCGCTCCAATGTCTTGCAATGGGCGATACTGCCCCGGATGTCATGCGCGTAAAGCCGCCGGTCGAAGGCGAGCGAAGACGTGAACGCCTCTACCAGTCGGTCGGTACGGTCGCGAAACCGCCCCGACCACAGTTTGGCCGTATCGTGTGAAGCGTGAAGCGCCGTGTGGGAATGGCCGGCAACCGTCTTCTTCCCTTTCTGAACGGCCAGTTGTTTCTTTGGGCTCATAGGTTCTCTTCCAGCACACTTGGCGCGATGCGCTTCGCGAACTACGCCTTCTGTTTCTTCCGTTGCGCGCGGATGGCGAGCCGCAGCGCATTCAACCGGATGAACCCTTCCGCGTCCTTCTGTCGATACGCTTCATCTTCTTCGAACGTAGCCAAATCCAACCGGTAGAGCGACCTGGGTGATTTGCGGCCGACGACCATGCAACCCCCTTTATACAATTTCACTCGGACCGTGCCGGTGACGTCCTGTTGAGCCTCGTCGATCGCCCTCTGCAACATCTCCCGTTCGGGGCTGTACCAGTATCCATAATAAATCAGTTCGGCGTAACGAGAAATCAAACTGTCGCGAAGATGCAAGACCTCCCGGTCCATCGTCAGCGACTCGATCCCCCGATGCGCGACATGCAGGATCGTCCCGCCCGGTGTTTCGTAGACGCCGCGAGACTTCATGCCCACATAGCGGTTTTCGACCACGTCCACCCGGCCCACCCCATGGGCTCCGCCGAGACGATTGAGGTGTGCCAGCAGCGTTGCCGGGCTCATGCGCTTCCCGTCCACCGCGACCGGGTCGCCCCGTTCGTAGTCGATCTCGATTTCTCTGGGTTTGTCCGGCGCCTTTTCTGGCGAGACGGTCATCTGGAAGATTTCTTCCGGCGGTGCCACCCACGGATCTTCCAAGATCCCACCTTCGTAACTGACGTGGAATAAATTCAGGTCCATACTATAGGGCTTGGCCTTGGTCGCCGTCACCGGAATGCCGTGCGTCTGCGCATACTCGATGAGTTCCCGTCGCGAACGAAACGCCCACTCGCGCCAGGGCGCGATGATTTTGATCTTCGGGTCGAGCGCGAGGTAAGTCAGTTCAAATCGGACCTGATCGTTCCCCTTCCCCGTCGCACCGTGTGACACGGCGTCGGCCCCTTCCTTCCGCGCGATTTCGATCTGGCGCCGGGCGATCAGCGGCCTGGCGATCGAGGTTCCCAGAAGGTAGCTTCCTTCGTAGACAGCGTTCGCCCGTAACATTGGGAAAATGTGGTCTTTCACGAAAACCTCGCGGAGATCTTCGACATAAACTTTTGAAACGCCTAAGGTCTGCGCCTTCGCCTTGATCGCCGTGAGATCTTCTCCTTGCCCGAGATCGGCGCAAAACGCCACCACCGAGCAGCCGTACGTTTCTTGCAGCCATTTCAGGATGACGGACGTGTCCAGCCCGCCCGAATAAGCCAGCACCACTTTCTTGACCGCACTCCGTGCCATGGGTCTTTCCTTCTATGCCTGTCTGCGGTCTCGACGCGTGGCTCCCCGATTCGACAGCCATGTGACCAGGATGGCCTTTTGCATGTGCAAGCGGTTCTCGGCCTGATCCAAGACGACAGATCGCGGGCCATCCAGGACGTCGGCTGTGATTTCTTCGCCTCGGTGCGCCGGCAGGCAATGCATCACGATGGCATCGGGCTTTGCGCGCCGCAATAGCCGCTCGTTCAGTTGGTAAGGGGCCAATGCTTTCAGGCGACGGGCCTGTTCCCGCTCACGGCCCATACTGATCCAGACGTCGGTATAGACCACATCGGCGTCCTTGACCGCCACGACGGGATCTTCGCCGATTTCGATGATGCCACCGGTCTGTTGCGCTTCGAGCCGGGCGACATCGACGATATGTTGATCCGGCTGATAGCCGGCAGGACAGCCGAGGGCGATCGTCATACCCATTTTGGCCGCCGCCTCGATGAGGGAATTGGCCACATTATTGCCGTCGCCGACATACGCGATCTTGATCCCTCTGAGGCGGCCCTTTTTTTCGCGAATCGTCAAGAGGTCGGAGAGCGCTTGGCAGGGATGACTCAGATCGGTCAGCCCGTTGATGACCGGAATCGTCGCCTCTCTGGCCCACTCTTCGACGGTCACGTGGTCGTAGGTCCGGATCACCAAGCCGTCCAGGTATCGCGACAGCACCCGCGCCGTGTCGGCGATGCTTTCCCCGCGCGAAAGTTGGATGTCGGCCATCGGGAGGACGATCGCCTGCCCTCCCAGTTGATTCATGCCGGCTTCGAATGATACGCGCGTCCGCGTCGACGGCTTTTGAAACAAGAGGCCGAGCATCTTGCCGGCCAGCAGCTGAGGGGTTCCGCCGCGGCGGTGGGTGCGCTTCAATTCGATGGACAGGCGCAGCAAGGCGTCGATGTCCCGCCTAGGGATAAGACCGACGTGCAGCAAGTCTTTTCCAAGCCCTTGGCCAGGCTGTCGGCCAGTCACGCTGACAGGACATCCTGTCATGGCGACCTCCTCGCGCGGTTCTTTACGCTCGTTTGTTGAGTACCTGCGACAGCGCGTCCAACAAGCGATCGATCTCGCGCTGGGTGATGATGAGGGGTGGAATGAAACGTAAGACCCGTTCCATCGTGCAGTTGATCAAGAGTCCGCGAGCCAAGCAGTCCGTCACAATCTGCTGGCCGTCGATCGCCAACTCCATTCCTTGTAGCAAGCCGAGGCCGCGCACGTCTCTCACCGTACGGTGCCGATCTTTGCATTCCGTCAAGCCCTTAGCCAGATAATCTCCCATCCGGCGGGCGTGGTCCAGGATCCGCCCTTCCAGAAGGACCCGCAGCACGGCCAACCCGGCGGCGCAAGCCAGCGGATTGCCGCCGAATGTGGACGCGTGGGTCCCCGGGGTGAAGACCTCCGCCACTCGGCCGGTCGCGAGACAGGCTCCGATCGGGACGCCACCGCCCAGCCCCTTGGCGAGGGTCATGATGTCCGGCTCGACACCGAATTGCTCGTACGCGAAGAGGGTGCCTGTCCGGCCCATGCCGGTCTGGACCTCGTCGAAAATCAACAGGACGTCCCGTTGCCGGCACAACTCCCGTAATCCCTTCAAATAGGCGCGGTCTGCGACTTGAACTCCACCTTCGGCCTGGATCGGTTCCAGCATCACCGCGGCTGTCTTGGCGGTGATGGTTCTTTCGACCTCCGCTAGGTCGTTGAACGTCGCATAGCTGAACCCCGGAACGAGCGGGGTAAAGCCCGTCTGCACTTTTTCCTGACCGGTGGCTGTAAGGGTCGCGAGAGTCCGGCCATGGAACGAATTCCGCATCGTGATGATGTCATGCCGACCAGGCCCATACTTCTCGAATGAGTAGCGTCTGGCCAACTTGATCGCGGCTTCGTTCGCCTCCGCACCGCTGTTGCAGAAAAACACCTTGTCGGCGAATGAATGGTCGACCAACGCCTGCGCCAATCTTACCTGCGGCTCGGTGTAATAGAGGTTGGATGCGTGAAGGAGATGTTGGGCCTGTTTTTGAATGGCCAGCGTCAAATCAGGATGGGCATGGCCTAAGACATTCACCGCGATTCCGGCGACAAAATCGATGTACTCTCTCCCTTCCATGTCATAGACGCGACTGCCCCGACCGCGCACGATCGAAATTGGCTGTCGTGCGTAGGTCGGCATCAGATAACGTTCCGCGTCTTGCTTGAGCTGCTCGGTCGGCATCGCGCTCCACCTTACGTGAATTCAAAAACCCTAACACACCGATAGGGTGAAAGCAATATCAAACTCGCTGACTGAATCTTCTATCTCTTTCTGATCGTTGAGAAATTTCATCGACACGGCGTGTGAGTGAAGTCCCGGGAATGTGATAAGCTCAGCCCATGAAATCCTGTGAAACCTGTCGACAGGTCAATCCGGACGACGCGCGCTTTTGTCAGCAATGCGGGACCGCGTTCTCCTCCGTCCAGCCGACCGAGCTTGTCTGGGATGAAGCGCAGCTCTGGCGGAAATTCATCGGACCTAATGCCGATCGGTATCTGGAGACGTTCAAGAAATTCTCGACTGCGTCCGGACCCCGCTTCGCCTTCACGTGGAATTGGCCGGCATTTCTCTTTGAGCCCTTCCTTTGGTTCCTGTACCGCAAGATGTATCTGTACGCGCTGGTCTATGCGGTCGGGCCAGTCGTGGCGTTTTACTTCACACAGGATCTGTCGGCGGATTTCGTCTGGCGGATCATGGCGGGGGCCAGCGCGAACTATATCTATTACTGGCACATCAAGGAACAGTTGGCAAAGATCGGATCGCAGCGGAGCCTGGACGTCCTCAGCCGGGACCGGATCTTGAGCGATTCCGGGGGGGTTCAGCCCTACGTGGTGTGGGTCGGAGTCGGGTTATTTGCTTTGAAGGTGGCGCTCCTCATCGCCCTTCTGCAAGCGGGTCCGCCCGATCACGGTGGCTCCGCTCCTTCCCGAACACAGCCGGCGCCCACCCGGACGAGCGCCTGAGACCATGGCCGGACTTTTCCGGTGACTATGCTGTGGCCAGCGGGGCGCGCGCGCGTTGCCAGGTGATCCAGGCCTGAAACCACTCGAAATCGTGCCTATACGCGGTTCCACCTGGTTCGGCCGCGGCTTCTTTCTGCTCCAGTTGCGTGTAGGTCCGCGGCCAGTTCTTTTGCCACCACGACTTGAGTTCCTCCGCTCCGTACGATTGGCCGCTCGTCTGGGAGATGCCGGCGGCCGCACAGACTTCAGCCACGAGCGGCCAGTAGCGATCCTTGCCTAAGCCCAGCGTCTTGAAATGTTCCCGCAGGAGAAAGACCACCCACAGTTCCGCGCTGTTCTTTTTATTGTGTTTGAACGGTTGGGTCTGCCGGAGCGGAATCGGATCGAAATTCTTGATGACCGACGTGTAATCAGGTCCGCCGTAGCTGCCCGCCACCTCGGCGATCCCTTCCAGCATCCGGGCAAGTTCCACTTCCACCACCGGAGTTGTGCCCTGGGGTATCCTGCTGGAGTCGGCGGCGGTTGTGAGCGGATTCGGGGCCGTCAGCAATTCGATCAAGGGTTTCAATTCCCTCAACCGTTCGACCGCGCGTTTGAGGATTTGCTCGGATTCCAGCCAATAATCCTGATCGTTTTTCGACATGCGCTCACGGCCGGGCGGCGGGAGCACGGGCGGAATCCAATATCGGATCAAAACGAACAACACATAGTCGATGTTTCCTCCCGCCCGCCCGATCCGCTCCAACAATCGACCCGGACCGAGCGCATGCTTAAAGAAAAACTCTGCTCGTTCGCCGACGCCGAGGCGCCGCGCCATTTCGATCCACCAGTGCTCGAGTTTCTGCCAAGATAGAGTTCGTGGATCCTGAACAGAGGCCATCGCCCATTGCCCGTATAAAGAGCCGCGGCACCAGGCGGCATGGTACTGACTGCACGGGGTGATTGCAAGGAGCCCCAGAAGATGCGTTTGCCGAAGTCCAAGGCTTGACTTGGAGCGACGATTGCGTATCCTGTGGCAAGTCTAAGGAACCTATTAGAAAAGAGTGAATAGCGAGCGGGAATAGCTCTGAGCTGTTCGCCATGTTCATGCTGCCGGGTACTCGTTGCGGGGGAACCCATTGCCTTTCATTTGCAATAGGTCGATTGCAACGGGTCGCGGCCCAATGTTCATGGAGACTTTTTGGCAACCGGAGAGGTAGCAATGGGTCTGCTGGTGTTGTTGCGTCACGGTGAATCGCAATGGAATCTCGAGAACCGGTTCACCGGCTGGGTGGACGTCCCCCTGTCGGCGAAGGGTGAAGAAGAAGCGCGGGAGGCGGGTAAGAAACTGATCGGTTATCGCTTTGACCGAGCCTTTACGTCGGTGCTGACCAGAGCGATCGAGACTCTTCGAATCGTTCTGGAAGTCATCGGACAGTCCCACATTCCGATCGAAAAGGACCAGGCCTTGAATGAACGCATGTACGGCGAATTGCAGGGGCTGAACAAGGCCGAAACGGCGAAGAAATATGGCGAACAACAGGTCAAGCTGTGGCGGCGGAGTTACGACATTCGTCCGCCGGGAGGAGAAAGTCTCAAGGACACAGCGGAGCGCGTGCTGCCCTATTACAAATCCCGTATTGAACCCCACGTTCTCGCCGGGGAAACCATCCTGATCGTCGCCCATGGCAACAGCCTGCGCGCCCTGGTGATGCACCTCGATCGTCTGACGCCGGATCAAGTGCTCGAGCTGAACATCCCCACCGGCGCTCCCTTACTTTACGAATTCGGCCCTGAGGGAACGGCCGCGGTGCATCGGTATCTCTAGCGCCAGCCGCTCAGCCTCCGGTGCGCATCCCGGCTATCGGAACTACCAGAGCACCTTGTCGAGCCTCTCGACCGGGATCACCTCCGGTATCAGAGCGATGGCGGTGGCGTTGTCCTCTGGACGCTCGGCCGCTTGCGTCGCGACCGCCTGAAGGCTTCCCGTTTACTCCGACAATCCGATCTTCGTCGCGGCGGCGCGCGTCGGCGGTGTGAGCCGGACTTGCTTGGGAAAACATCGTGGCGGCATGTTTCGAGACCGATTGAGAATCACACCGCTCTCCGGCCGGCTCGACACGTCGGGAGTCGGCGGAAGCTTGTCCTGCAGAGATCGCTATGATAGAGTCCGCGCGGCTGGTGTTCTGCAAGAGGAGAACGGAATGAGCGGAGTGCGTGACAAGTTAAGCCAGGTAGTGCTCTCAGGCATGGTGGCGGCCGTGCTGGCTTCGTCGATGCCCGACCTCGCACGGGCGGATGAGAATCGCTGGGGATTCGGCACAGACCTCGGTTTCTGGAGCGGGACAACCGATGGGACGGTCTTCGCGCTTGGATTCAATCTTGACTATTATTTGGATCGTTCGTTCTCCTTCGGCCCTATGATGTTGTTGGCGCCGACCGGAGATCTGACGCAGATCGCTTTCGCCGGAGTGGCCAAATACCATTTGCGACTCAACAACGGCATCAACCTCGTGCCGTTTGCAGGCATCGGTTTAGTGCACGCGGATCTGGATCGTGGAGCCGGTCCGAACCGTATCGACCGCAACGATACTAGCCACTTCATTCCGCTCGGCCTCTCCGCCGAATACCAGGCTACCAGAAACATTGCGCTGGCTACGACTCTGATGGTCAATCTGCATCACATCACCCTCTCCCCCCCGGTCCCAAACGACAATACCAGCGTGGCCGTGATGTTCGGAATCCGGTTTGGGCCTTAGTCGGTCGGAATCTGTTGCGTCGGAGCCCCGCAGTCTGGGCTCAGAAGCCAGGCCATCTTCGTCCCGCAAAAAGACCGCCGGTTTTTTGATCCAGGCGTCCCAAAGGGCGCGCGGCGCATTGCGATGCCTCTGCTTAGAGGTAAAGTCACACGAAGGCGCGGATGTCTTATCCGCGGTCTCTTGCGCAGCCGGGTTTCTCGTGAAAAGAGTCGAAGAAAAGGCTCGCCGCCGCATTAAAGGCTAGGCGACGCGGGCAGGTCGCCAGCGTAGCCCGATGTTCAGGACATCTTGAAGCAGATCGCTATAGGAGAGGTTGGCCCGCTGTGCGGACTCGGCGAAGTCTTCGTCTTCGGCGATTTGCGGATTCGGATTGGCTTCCAGGACGTACACGCGACCCTCCGCGTCAAGGCGGAGATCGATCCGCGCATAGCCGCTCAACCCGAGGGCGCGATAGACCCGTTTGGCCAGATGCTGAATCTGCTCCGTCATTCCCTCCGGAAGGTTCTTGGCTTCGCACGAACGGATGCCGTATTTCTCTTGGTATTTTCGACTCCACTTCACCCGCTCGGTCGCGATGCGGCGCGACTCGTCCGGCATCTTGTCCATCAGCAGTTCCCACACCGGCAGCACTTGCAGGTGGGAATTCCCCAGCACGCCGACGTAAAGTTCTCGCCCCTCGATGTACCGCTCGATGATGGCGCCCGTGCCGACGCTGTTATGAATGAACGCCACGCGCTCCCGTAGCTTCTCGTCGTCTTCGACGATGGAAGCCTGCGAAATCCCGAGCGATGCCTCCTCGGAGACCGACTTGACGATCAGAGGAAATGAGAGCCATTTCGGCCGCTTTACCGAACGGCCCAAGGGAACGACGATGAACTCGGGAAATGGAATCCGGTGAAACGACAGGACTTTCTTCGACAGCGCTTTGTCGCGCGCCAGCATCAGCCCGCGCGGATTGCAGCCGGTGTACGGAACGCGGAGCAGCTCGAGGTAGGACACGACGTTCTGGTCATACACCGCCACGCCGTCGAATTCCTCGAGCAGATTGAAGGCGATGTGCGGTTTCCACTCCTCGACGGCGCTCCGAATGACGCCCAGGTCGCTCTTCACGCCTAGGGGACGGACTTCGTGGCCCATCTTCCTGAGTGTCGAGACCACGTCGTACTCGGTTTTCCATTCCACCGTCTTCAAATCATGCCCGTTGGTGTGTTCCGGAGGAACGAGGTCCTCGTGCATCAGGACCAGGACACGGAGTTTTCTCATAACGCCACCCGGTGACGGCCGCTGTGGAGATAGTTCATCGTTTGCACTGTCAACAGCACCGTGAAGTCGAGCTTCGCCTGGTCTTCCGGAACAGCAAGCCGCAGATTTAATTCACGACAACGGATGATCATGTTCTCGAGCACCTGATCGATGGTGTATTGATATTCCCCCGTCCAGCCGGCGACCTTGCGGCGGACTTCCTTGCGGATTCGGCTGAGAAAGGCGGCCGCTGTCTTGTTGCCGGCAAAAGCAGGCGCGTCGGAGAACAGCCGGCGGAGATCGGCATCGTAAAAATTCGGGCGTTCCACTCCGTAGCGCTCGCGCTTCTGTTCATAATGTTCCCGTAAGGTCTTGCTAAGACTCGAGAGAGGATCGATCTCCTGCGTGGATGACACCTTGGGCGGGACATCAGCCAGCTCCCGCATGAGCTGATCCATGTATTCGAGTTTCTTGAGCGCAGGCCAGCCGCGGTAGCGTTCACGCCACATTGAGTCCGGATCCAGCCAAACGGCGAAGGTCTCCGCGAAGTCCTCGTCCGGATGGCTTTGCGCATACCAAATGTCCAGATGCAGCACAAAGCTGCGGCTATACGGCTTGGGCGTGTAATAATCGGGATAGGGCTGCGACGACTTCCCGAACAACTGCTGCCGGCGCCGGCGCCGACGAAGCAGGTGGGCATTTTCGATGGCATGTCCCGTCTCATGGCGCAAAATGCGCATGCACCACTCGGCAGTTCCGCCCTCCACCTCCAGCATTTGGCTGAGTTCGAGCCGAGCGAGGCGTGGATGCGCCAGATAGAACGGAATGGCAATCCCGGGAACTCCGTCCGGGGTGAACCACTCGTCGGACAGCCAAAAGTGCGGTCTGAAGACCAATCGTCTGGATTCAAGCTCGGCATACAGCCGCGCAATCTGTTCAGAGAGAAATCCTCCACCGAGACCCAACCGCAGATCGCACAGTTTCAGATTCAGGAGCTTGTCGTCCGGCCAAGCCACCCAAGGCTGATCGTCGGGTGCGTTTGAGAGGATTCCGGCCTCGTCCGTGCCACCTTGCGTCACTTATGACCTCGTCCGGTCTTCGCGACAATCGCCGCTCTCGGTTGCTTGGCACTTCTCCGCACCAGTTTCCAAGTCCTTCGTATACGCAGGGCTACGCGAGACCCCGTTCATCCGGCACCGACAAACCCTTCAAAATATAGCACTTGAACAACTCATCCCTGCTTTGTACAGGCGTGTGTTCCCTCATCTTTATTCTGCGCCAGGCTTTTGGATTATGGAAGACAGGACGAGGTTAAGACGTTGAATTTCCACTGCTCCTCATGAGCCCTGGGATCGTCCCGCGGCATGACAACGCGGTCTTCCATGAGTCTCGGGCTCAGCCTGCGGCAGGAAATGCAGGTGGCGTCCGACCTAGGGCCTGTGTCGTTGCCCACGCCCGATGTTCTTCTGGTCTCGAAGATGGCCGTATAGGAACTCGGAACCGATAGGCGGGGGTGGTGGAAACGGATCGGAAGACGGACCGGCAGGAAGGAGATAGGGACGCGAAGGGGCCGGAGGCTCGTCGAGCCTCCGGCCCCTTCGATGGAATCAGCCGCGCGCTGTGGTTACAGCCAGTTCACCCGCTCGGCCGGGCGGATGTAGATCGGCTCCTCGACCTGCTGC
>Ga0070741_10000713_pt1 | contig 113118 bp, 111 predicted proteins | sample Coa_R1_4_FD_66440 | JGI IMG/M metagenome (GOLD analysis project Ga0070741, IMG submission 66440) | Surface soil microbial communities from Centralia Pennsylvania, which are recovering from an underground coalmine fire - Coalmine... | ecosystem: Environmental > Terrestrial > Soil >... | reverse complement strand
CTCATAGCCCCCAGACCTGGGTGATGCGAACGTAGCCGACCCCGCTGTCGGCATGACGAACGCGCGCGAAGTTGCCGACGGTTTCGAGAAGTTCCAGTACAACGTCCTGCTCGACCTCGAACGCGATCGGCGCACTCTCCTCGGGTTGTTCCCGGACTTGCGCGCGCGGCACGCGCACCAGCAACATTCGGCGCGCGTCCAGCTGATTGCTCTCGATCCAGGCTAGATCGCCAGCGGCGTCGCGCACCTTGATCCAGCCCTCGAGCGCGACCAGCACCTCCACCGGGTATTGACGCCCAAGGATGAAGAGCTTGCGCGCCTTGCGTGAGGGCGCGTCGTACAGGATGGCGGCGTCGACCCCCACCGCCCGATATTCCACTGCACTAGCGAACGCGCTATGCAGTGCCAACCAGCCCGCAACGACCAGTCGACCGGATCGGAGAGCGATCCGCGCGCGAAGCATTTGCTCGAATCGGCGTCTGCGCCCGAATTGATACCTGTTCGTTACTTAGTGCGTCACGGGCGACGGTTGCTGCCCTTGGCTGGCTTGCTGCTGAACGCGCTGTTGATAAAGGGCTTCGAAATTGACCGGAGCGAGCAAGAAAGGCGGGAAGCCGCAGCGGCTGATCGAATCCGAGATCGTCTCGCGCGCATAGGGGAACAGGATGTTCGGGCAGGTGATGCTCAGCACCAGATCCAGACTCTCCTGGGGCAGGTTGCGGATCTGGAAGATGCCCGACTGATGCGCCTCGACCAGGAATACGGTTTTCTCGTTGACCTTCGCCGTAGTCGTCACGCTCAAGGTCACTTCGTAATGGCCGTCGTTGACGGGCTTGCCTTCGGTGCTCAATTGCACGTCCACCCGCGGCGTCTCGCGCTCCAGGAATACCTGCGGCGCATTGGGCACTTCTAGCGAAAGATCTTTCACGTAGATCTTCTCGATGGTGAATACCGCTTGGGGCTGCTGCTCCTCGGCCATGATCGCCTCTGCTCAAGAGAAAGGGGCATTCTAGCCCGAATTGCGGCGCGCCCGACCATCGCTCTTTATCTTTGGTCGTCGCTTCGCCGTGAAAAACGCGCCACAGAGAACACAGCGGTCACGCAGAGATTGCCCATCGATTCTGCAATACGGCAGCAAACATCCGCTTGTCCTGTGCCTATCCTCCGCGGCACATGCAGTTGTCCTGCTTCGTGTCTTCGTGCCCTCGTGTGAACCGCTGGCCGGCGTCACGCATGACGCTGCAGCCAAGCCCGCATGCGCATCGCATCCAGCGCACCCGACACTCGATCGATCTCCTGTCCGCCCTTGAACACGATCATGGTCGGGATGCCGCGAATGGCATAGCGCGCCGCGATCTGACCTTGCGCGTCGGTGTCGAGCTTGCCGAAGCGCATCTTCGCCTTTTGCTCCTTGGCGAGCTGGGCGAACACCGGCGCCATCATCTTGCAGGGTCCGCACCACGCGGCCCAAAAATCGACCACGACGGGCAAATCATTGCGCGCGATGAACCGATCGAAGCTCTGCGCATCGAGCTCGACCGGTGATCCGTCGAGAATGGGCGCATGACAACGCCCGCAGTTCGGGCTTTCGTGCAAGCGCTCTTGGGGAAGCCGGTTGACGGCACCGCAATGCCCGCAAACGACATGAACGTTTTCGGTGTCCATCGCAGCACCTACGCGACGTCGCTTTTCAACAGCGGATCGAGCTCGCCCGCGCGGTCGAGAGCAGCCAGATCGTCGTAGCCCCCAACATGGACGTCACCGATGAAAATCTGCGGAACGGTGCGCCGGCGACTGCGCTCCATCATCTCGGCCCGGCGCTCGGGCTCCAGGTCGACGCGAATCTTGTCGAACTCGACGCCCTTCGAGCGCAGCAAGCGCTCCGCCATACTGCAATAGCCGCAGTAGCCGGTTGCGTACATCACCACGCGTTTAGTCATCCTGCCCATCTCCACTTCACCACGCTAAGCCTTTTCGACCGGCATGCTGGCCTGCTGCCACGCCTGCATGCCTCCCGCCAAGGCGTAAACGTCCTCGACACCCAACTTCTTCAACTCGGCGTAGGCAGTGGTCGACCGGTTGCCGGACGCGCACACCACGAGCACAGGCTTGCTCTTGAGCTTTTCCAGGTCTTTGGTCCGAGCGCTGAACGTGCTGAGCGGGATGTTGCGCGCATTCGGAATATGTCCATCCTTGAACTCGTTCACCTCTCGCACGTCCACGATCACGGCGTCTCGCCGATTGATCAGTTGAACGGCTTCACTCGCCCCGACCTCCCGCGTGCGGCTGAATCGCTTGGCAATCGTGGGCCAGACGAACATGAGGCCGCTGACGATGGCGATCAATACCAACCAGATATTTTTTTGTATGAACTCGACGGTGCTCATCCTCTACCCATCAGTGTTGCGATACTTCCGCGTGTTGAACCCTCTCGACATGCTGCAGTAGCGGATCGAGCCCAGCCAAGCCCTGCTCGCGCACGCTGCGCAGCGCCACGATCGCTTCCCTCTCATAGGCCGGGAAGGCGACAACCGCGCGATCCCACTGCCGGGTAGCCGCTTCGTGGTCGCCCCGCAAAGCTAGGAGAATGGCCTGGCGATACACCACATCGTCGACTGGAAACACACGCATCGCGCGGTCGTTGACGGCGATTTTGTCGTCCAAGTGATCGCGGTCGAGGTGAATCGTGCGCGTCAGCCCGAGCTCCACGAGCGGTGCCAGCAACGAGCGCCGATGAACGTCGAGCAGCATTTCCTTTGCCTGCCGATTGACCGACTCATCGGTGCTCACGTACCGGTGACGCTGCGCCAGAAAGCTCTCGAGCAACCGATAGTCGCGCGTCAGTTGACTCAGCGTGACCCAGCCGAGGACCACCATCGCGGCCGCACTCCAACGCAGCGATCGCGGGCCAGCGAACACGGCGCGCGATTCTACCGCGCCCCCCTCACCCAACCCAAGAACCAAGGCGGCGATCCCCAAGAAGAAGGCATACCAGAGCGGGTATTCGAGCAGGCTGTGGGTGAACAAGATGGCCGCCACCGACATGAGCCACCACTGCTCGGGGCTCGGAGTGCCGCGAAACAGACGCACGACCCATGGCACGACGGCAAGCAGCAACACGACCAAGCCGATCAGGCCGAACTCAGCGAGGACGCTCAGCAGCAGGCTGTGCGCATTGTCGTTGAAGCCGCCGATGCGCGGCGGCGGCAGGGTCGGTGCGGTCAAAAAGTACGCATAACCAAATTGCCGGAATCCGTGCCCAAACCAGGGCGCCTCGGTGAAGATTTGCCACGCTCCACGCCAAATGGCGATTCGCTCCTCGCTCGAGAACACGACTCCCTGCAATCGCCCCAGGCTGTTGATGGCATCGGGCAGCGACCCGGGCAACAGCGCGCCGAGCACCGGTGGCAGAGCGTAGAAGGTGAACAGCGTCGTTAGGCCAAAAACCAACAAGCGGCGTGCCGTCGTACCGGGTTGTCGCCACATCAGCCAGCCGGCGAGAATCGGCAGCGCAAGCAAGTAAAGCAGCGCAGTGCGCGAGCCGGTGAGCAGCAGCACGTAGACAACAAGCAGCGCGAGCGGCAGCGCAAGCCAGGTGCGCACCGCGCGCACCGCGAACAACAAGGCGATCGACGCCAGCCCCAGGGCGAGGTAATCGGCGAGATGGTTCGGCTGCGCAAGATTGCCCCAGACGCGGGCATTGGACGAGACGACGATGTAGGCGCCGAAGATCCCGTAATGTTGCGTGAACTGCGCGATGCCGATCAGCGCGCTGATCAGCGCGCCGGCCAGCAGGAACCAAGCGAGCGGACGCACTAGACGCTCCAGCCCGTATTGGCGCCGCAGCTGCGCAGCCAGCACGATAAGACCGGCGGCCCACAGCAGATACAGCGCACCGAGTAGACCTTGCTGCGCAAACGTGAGCCTGCCCGTGAGCATCTGCCCGACCAGAAGGAAGGCAAATCCCAACGGTAACCAGACGATGCGCGGCAACGGCAGATGGCGTACGAACGGTAACGCCAGCGTCATCGCCAACAAACCGAGCCCACCGGCCAGCGCCTCGGCGTAGAAGCTCGGGATCGGCGGTGTCTTCACCCAGAACTGAAAGGGCAGAACGAGCATCAGGCCCAAGCAAGCAAGCGCCGCGAGCGATGGAAAGCGAGCGTGCAAGGGAATGGGAGCGAGCGTGCCGGCTTCGATCGGTGGGATAGGCTCGGGTGGTGAGACGGGCGAAGCCAAGTCGTTCATGCCGGCGATATCGGCAAGAGAAGAGGGGTTCTGGACGATCACGTGCCGAGGCTGGAACCGGACGGTGATCGGCTGCAAAGATGCATAAGGCTAGAATACCTCACCTCAACCCTGCACCTCGTCGAACGACCAACCATCCATGCACAAACTCGTTCTTTTGCGTCACGGCGAAAGCATCTGGAACAAAGAAAACCGTTTCACCGGCTGGACCGACGTCGACCTGTCCGAGCGCGGTCGCGAGGAAGCGCGCGAAGCCGGTCGCTTGCTCAAGCAAGGCGGCTTCAGCTTCGACCTCGCGTTCACCTCTGTCCTCAAGCGCGCGATCCGCACACTGTGGATCGCGTTGGACGAACTGGATCAAATGTGGCTGCCCACACAGAAGTCTTGGCGGCTCAACGAGCGCCACTATGGCGCTTTGCAGAGTTTGAACAAGGCCGAGACGGCGGCGAAGTTCGGCGATGCGCAAGTCAAGATCTGGCGTCGTAGCTACGACATCCCGCCGCCCGCCCTCGAGCCGAGCGATCCGCGCAGCGCGGCGAACGATCCGCGGTATCGAGGACTCTCCCCGCAAGAGCTGCCGCTCACCGAGTGCCTGAAAGACACGGTCGCACGCTTCCTTCCGTTGTGGAACAGTGCGATCGCACCCGAAGTGGCACGTGGGCAGCGCGTGCTCATCGCCGCGCACGGCAATTCTATTCGAGCGCTGATCAAGTATCTCGACGATGTTTCCGAGGCCGACATCGTCGAGCTGAACGTCCCCACCGGCATTCCGCTCGTCTATGAGCTCGATGCGAAGCTGAAGCCGATTCGGCATTACTACCTGGGGGATGCCGCGCGGCTGGAAGCAGCCTTGCAAGCAGTCGCTGCGCAAGGAAAGGCCGCACCGGGAAAGGCGAAGGGCTGAATCGACCCGGACGGGTTCGAGGACCACGGATGAGGTCGAGATGGGTGCCGGCCGGTTGAAGCCGGCGGGCTGGGCGTTCGTGGTGCTCGCAGCGCTGCCGGCATGGGCACGGGCAGGCCCGACTGAAGATCTCAAAGATCTGCGGGAGCGACTCGAGCGTCTACAGAAGCAGCTCACCGAGTCGGAAGCGTCGCGCTCCACCGCAGCCGACGCCTTGCGCCAGTCCGAGCGCGCGATCAGCAACACCACGCGCCGGCTGTTCGAGCTCGAAAACGAGCATGGCACGGTCGAAGGACAGCTCTCGGCACTAGCCGCCGAACGCACGCGCCTCGAGGCGAGCACGGCGCGTCAACGCGACGAGCTCAACGCGCTATTGCGCCGAATCTACATGCAAGGCCAGCCCGACGCCCTCGTCCTCATCCTCTCGGGACAGGACCCCAACGAGCTGCCGCGGCGTCTGCATTATTTGGGCTACATCTACAACGCCAGAGCGCAACGCATCGAGCAGCTGCGCAAGGACATCACCCAGCTCAATGCGATTCGCGAGCAAGCGCAGCGTCAGGCCAAGCATCTGGCCAGCCTCGAGGCCGAGCAGTCCCGACAAAAGCAAGCGCTGCTCAGCGAGAAAGCCGAACGCCAAGCGGCATTGATGAAAGTCTCGGATGAGATCGCGCGCCAGCGCCGTGAAATCGAAACGCTCAAGCGCGACGAAGAGCGCCTCGCGCGTCTGGTGCAGAAGCTCGCCGAGGAATTGGCCGCGCGCGCGAAGGCAAAGGCGAAAGCGCGCAAACATGCATCTCGCGCGCACGACAAAGAGCAAGCTGCCACGCCTGTGCCGTCGGAAGCGCAAGCCACCGAATTCGCCAAGCTCAAGGGGCGGCTCACCATGCCGCTACGCGGGGAACTTGCCAACCGCTTCGGCAGTCCACGCTTCGAAACCGGGCTGCGCTGGAATGGAATATTCATCAATGCACCGGCGGGGACGCCGGTGCACTCGGTGGCGGAAGGCCGAGTCGTTTTCGCCGACTGGCTGCGGGGCTTCGGCAACCTGCTCATCCTCGATCACGGCGAAGGCTTCATGAGCTTGTACGGCAACAACGAAAGTTTGCTGCGCAAAGTGGGGGATAGCGTGCCAGCAGGCGAGACCATCGCCGCTGCAGGAACCAGCGGTGGCAACCCGGAATCGGGTTTATACTTTGAGATGAGGTTTCGCGGTAAACCGGTCGATCCCCTCGCGTGGATCAAGGTGAAACAAGAAAGCGGCGCCGATTGAGACGACGACCCGACCCGCCGGTTGGGGGAACTAGCCAGCAGCAGGAACGTAAGGAAGATTTCATCTATGCGCACGTCAATCAAACAGGCAGCACTGATCGCGCTCGGCGCCGTCCTCGGTGTTCTCATCAGCCTGAACTTCTCCGCCGTCGCGGAGAAGAGTACCGGCCCGCTCCCCGTCGAAGATCTGAGAGCGTTCACCGAGGTATTCGGCCGTATCAAGGCGGATTACGTCGAGCCGGTTGACGACAAGAAGCTCATCTCCGAAGCGATCAACGGTATGTTGACCGGCCTCGATCCGCATTCGGCCTACCTGGATGCCGAAGCGTTCCGCGAGCTGCAAGTCGGCACCCAAGGCGAGTTCGGCGGGCTGGGTATCGAAGTCGGCATGGAGGACGGCTTCGTCAAGGTCGTCTCTCCGATCGAAGATACGCCTGCTTATCGCGCGGGCTTGAAGCCGGGCGATTTGATCATCAAGCTCGATGAGACCAACGTGAAAGGCATGTCGCTCAACGATGCGGTCAAGCGCATGCGCGGCAAGCCCAATACCGACATCACGCTGACCGTCATTCGCAAAGGCGACGCGAAGCCTCGCGTGATCACCCTGACCCGTGCGGTCATTCAGATCCAGAGCGTGAAATTCAAGCTCGTCGAGCCCGGTTACGCCTATGTGCGCGTCACCCAGTTCCAGGAGCACACGCCCGAGAAGATGGTCGCGGCCCTCGAGAAGATGTTCAAGGAGAACGAAGGCCCGATGAAGGGTTTGGTGCTCGACCTTCGTAACGACCCCGGTGGATTGCTCAACGCTGCGGTGGCGATCTCCGCCGCGTTCCTGCCGCAAGACTCGCTGGTGGTCTACACCGACGGTCGCACCGAGGACTCCAAGATGAAGCTCTACGCCCGCAGCGAGTTCTACCTGCGCGGCGGCAAGGACGACTTCATGAAGAAGGTCCCTGCGGCGGTCAAGACCATTCCGATGGTCGTGCTGGTCAACGGCGGCTCGGCCTCCGCATCCGAGATCGTGGCGGGCGCCCTGCAGGATCACAAGCGTGCGATCGTGATGGGCACCCAGACGTTCGGAAAGGGCTCGGTGCAGACCATCCTGCCGTTGGGCAACAACACCGCGATCAAGCTGACCACCGCGCGCTACTACACGCCGAACGGCCGCTCGATCCAGGCGAAGGGCATCACCCCGGACATTCCGGTCGAGGAGGCAACCATCGCCGAGGCGGATCCAGCCTTGCGGATGCGCGAAGCGGACCTGGAGCGTCATCTCTCCAATCCGACCGATCCGGACGCCCCGGCTGCCAAACCGGCTGCACCCGCCACGTCACCCGCCAACAAAGACTCGGGTGCCCAGCAGCAGCCTGACAAGCAGCAGCCGGCCGCCAAGGCCGAGCCAGCAGAAATGGGCTCGAAGGGCGACTATCAGCTCACTCAGGCGCTCAACCTGCTGAAGGGGCTGCAAATCATCAGCAGCAAGTAATTCGGAAGCAGATACTGCATCCTCCGCCTCGGCGGAGACGTTCGACAGCCGGCAGGTAATCCCTGCCGGTTTTCGTTTCTCGATTGCATCCCAGCGACGCGGCCCAAGCACCTGCTCCATCCGCTTCATGCACGGAGAGGGACCGGCTTCGAATCTGAAGGAAACAGTGCGATGGACCCCCAGGACGTCGACCTCAACGACACCCAATTACTGCGCTATAGCCGCCACATTTTGCTGCCGGAGATTGGAATCGAAGGCCAGCAAAAGCTAGTGACTTCGCACGCCTTGATCATCGGCCTGGGTGGCCTTGGGTCGCCCATCAGCCTCTATCTCGCGGCGAGCGGCGTCGGGCGCCTCACTTTGTGCGATCACGATCAGGTCGACCTCACCAACCTGCAGCGTCAGATCGTGCATGACAGCGGGAGCATTGGGCTCGCGAAAGTGGAATCGGCACGCAATCGGCTCGCCGAGATCAATTCCGAGACACGCGTGGACGTGATCCGCGCTCGCGTGGAAGCCGAGCAACTCAAGGCACTGGTTGCGGATGCGGATGTCGTCATCGACGCGACCGACAACTTCACCACACGCCATGCGATCAATCGAGCGTGCGTCAAATATCGCAAGCCGCTGGTGTCCGGCGCGGGCGTGCGCTTTGACGGGCAAGTCACCGTGTTCGATCTGCGCCGCGCCGATAGTCCCTGTTACGCCTGCTTGTTTCCCGAGGCAGGCGACCTCGAGGAGATGCGCTGCGCGGTGATGGGCGTGTTCGCACCCCTAGTGGGCATCATCGGATCGATCCAGGCAGCCGAAGCGTTGAAGCTGCTGATGGGCGTGGGGCAGCCGCTCAACGGCCGGCTGCTGCTGCTCGATGCGCTGTCGATGCAGTGGCGCAGCGTGCGCTTGTCGAAGGACCCACACTGCGCGGTGTGCGCGGATGCGAAAAGCTAGGCCTTGGATTACCAATGCGAGTGGCGCGCCTCTTCCGCTACGGGAGCTCGAGCCTTAAAGATGCAACCTGCGCAGCATGCCGGGCAGCTGCGTGAGATGCCGGATATTGACGTCGACATGACGCGGAGCGCGCGCCGACGCGTCCACCCATACCGTTTTCATACCCAATCGCTTGGCCGCTCGCAGATTCGTCAAGTTGTCTTCCACCATCACGCAGCGACGAGGATGCAGTCGATGTTTGCGCAGCAGTCGACGAAAGCCGGCGGGATCCGGCTTAGGACGAAAGCCCGTATGCTCGATGGAAAAGACATCGTCGAACAGATCCGCGACGCGTAGCAAGTGCAGCACCGCGCGGGAGTAGTGCACCGGGGCATTGGAGAACACGAATTTGCGGCCGGGCAGCCGCTGCAGCAGCGGGCGCAGCAAGCCGTGCCGAACAATCGCGTCGGCGAGCGATGGAAAGGCGTGCGTTTCGCGCAGAAAGTGATGCGGGTTGACGTCGTGATGGCGCATCAAGCCGAGCAGGGTCGCGCCGTAGCGCTTCCAGTAGTGGCTGCGGAGGGCGTCGGCCGCGTCGCGATCGATGCTGAGATGGCGCGCCACATATTCCGTCATCGACCGATTGAGATGCGGGAAGACGTGAATGCTGGCGTCGTGCAGCGTGTTGTCCAGATCGAAAATCCAGACCGGCCCAGGTGCCACCCGCGGGCGCCGGCGCATGGCGGTTCCCGACCTCAACGGCTGCGAATGAGCGTGCCCACCCCTTCGTCGGTGAGGATCTCGAGCAGCAAGGCGTGCTGGACTCTACCGTCGATGATGTGCACGCTCTTCACGCCGCCCTTGGCCGCGTCGAGTGCCGAGGAGATCTTCGGCAGCATGCCACCGGAAAGGGTGCCGTCGGCAAACAGCTCATCGATTTGCTTGGGCGTGAGGCCGGTGAGCAACTGGCCGTTCTTGTCGAGAACGCCCGGTGTGTTGGTGAGCAAGATGAGCTTCTCCGCGCGCAAGACTTCGGCGAGCTTGCCGGCGACCAGATCCGCGTTGATGTTGTAGCTGCTGCCATCGCTGCCCACGCCGATCGGCGCAACCACCGGAATGAACTCGCGCGTCTGCAACAGAGTGATGATCTCGGGATCGATTGCGTCGACCTCGCCGACCTGGCCGATGTCGAGCATCTCGTCGTCCTTGTCCTTGTTGGGGACGAGCATCTTGCGCGCGCGGATGAACGAGCTGTCCTTTCCAGTAAGACCGATGGCGCGGCCGCCATGGTGATTGAGCAGCGTGACGATTTCCTTGTTGACAAGCCCGCCGAGCACCATCTCGACCACATCCATCGTCTCCGCATCGGTCACGCGCATGCCCTGGACGAACTCGCCTTTCTTGCCGACCCGCTTGAGCAGTTCGTCGATCCGCGGGCCGCCGCCGTGAACGACCACCGGGTTCATGCCGACCAACTTTAGCAGCACGACGTCGCGCGCGAAGCTGTGCTTGAGATGCTCGTCGGTCATGGCGTTGCCGCCGTACTTGACGACGATCGTCTTTCCCGAGAAGCGGCGGATATAGGGTAAGGCTTCGGCCAGGATCTTGGCGCGCTGGCCCGCAGCAGAGTCGGATAAAGCCATGAGTGCGATCGCAGAAATTTGCCCGAATTGTACGGTATGCATGGAGTGGTGACGCGCTTTACATCCATGCCGATACTTCCCCCTGCCCCTCGAAGGGAAGCGAGTCCGTACGCCAGCGCTTCGAGCAAAGCCTAAGAATCCTCGGTGATCAAGAAAAAAGAGGCGGCCGAAGCCACCTCTTAAGATCCGTCACCGCCCTAACTTCCTCTACCCTTGGGGCAGGGGGAAGGGAAACCGCTAAGTCATGCTCACTGAATAGCCAGTCGCCGTTGCGAAGCCGCGGCGCGCTTGGGCAGGGTCAGCTCCAGCACGCCGTTGTCGAACTTCGCCGAAGCGTTTTCCTGGTCGACATCCTGCGCGAGAGCGAACGTGCGGAAGAGCTTGCCGTAGTAGCGCTCCGAGCGCAGTACCTTCTCGCCTTGCTTCTCTTCGGATTCGCGCTTGACTTCCGCGCCGATCGACACCTGGTTGCCGTCAATTGACACTTGGATATCGTCCTTCTTTACACCGGGCATTTCGGCATGGACGTAAAAGGCTTTGTCGTCTTCCTTGACGTCCATTCGAATTCGCATGCCTTGTGCGGCCTCGGGCGATTCCACCCGCATGGGCCGCAGCAAGAATCCCCTGAACAGATCGTCGATGTCCTCGAATGGATCCCAGCGCGTAATGTTCGCCATAGTCAAACCTCCTCGATTCGTATCGCTAAACCTTGCCGGCCGTTTGGCCTTACCCGCTATATAGGCATGCGCCCCACCAATTCAAGGGGTGTTCGCGTGCTACTTCTGACGGTGATCGCCCGTCTCCGATTGCGCTAGGGACTTTACTGGCGCCATCACCGGGATCTTGCTGCGCTGGCCACCGCGTTCGACCGTGAGTGTCAAGCGAACGTTTTGGCCCGGCTTCAGTGCTTGCTGCAGATCCATGAGCATGACGTGCAAGCCGCCCGGCGAGAACGTCACCTCGCGGCCGGCAGGCAGCTCGACTTTGTCGACCCGCCGCATCTTCATCACGTCGCCCTCGTGGCGCATCTCGTGAATCTCGGCACGCTTCGCGATTGGGCTCTCTACGTCGACCAGCCAAGCCGGCGCTTTGCTCTTGAGCTTCATGTAGACCCCGCCCACGTTCTGGGCGGGCAAGGTCTCGCGGGCCCAGGCGTCCTGCACCTCGACGTCCGCAGCCGCTGCTTGCAGGGCGAAGCCGGCGAGCATGCATAGCCTTGCGACACGAAACGTTCTTTGCGCTGTAGCCATTACGTTCATTCTCCAGGTTGAAAAACTCCGCGCCTGCCTTCCCAGCAGAAGGTGCCGGAGTTCGCCTCACGCGCCGGGTCACCCTCCCTCGCCCACCTCTGTTCTCCGGGGCCCAGGGTGAGAAGGGAGCAGTCCGCAAAGCGCGCGAGCGAAGCCTAACAAGCTGCTCACACCTGCGGTCGGGCTCGCGAGCCGGGACGATATAATCGCGGGATCGATGGCACGACTATTCTCGTTTCTCGTACTGCTCGTCGCCCCAGTGGCGTTCGGGCAAGCGATCGTCCCACCCCCCAGCATCGCTGCCAAGTCCTGGCTCTTGTTCGACCTGCAAAGCCAGCAAATGATTGCTCAGCGCAGTGCGGAGGAGCGGGTCGAGCCTGCGTCGCTCACCAAGCTGATGAGCGCATACCTGATCTTCGACGCGCTCAAGCAGAAGCGCATTGCCTTGAGCGAGGAGCTGTTCGTCTCCGACAAGGCATGGCGTGCGGCGGGCGCCCGGATGTTCCTCAAGCCCGGCTCACGCGTGAGTGTCGACCAACTGATGCGCGCAATGATCATCATTTCGGCCAACGATGCGACGGTAGCGCTGGCCGAAGGCGTGTTCGGCACCGAAGAAACCTTCGTCCAACGCATGAACGCACAGGCGCAGCGGCTAGGATTGACGAACACGCACTTCGCCAACGCGACGGGGCTGCCGCACGCACAGCACTATTCAACCGCGATGGACCTCGCACGGCTCGCGGCAGCCTTGATACGCGATCATCCGCAGTATCTGCCGCTCTACCAGTTTCGCGAGTTCACCTACAACGCCGTGACTCAGCAGAACCGAAACTTGCTGCTCGGACGTGACCCTCGCATAGACGGTCTAAAGACCGGGTACACCGAGAGTGCGGGCTATTGCATCATCGTCACTGCGCGGCGAGACGAGCGGAGACTGCTCGCGGTGGTCATGGGTGCGCCCTCCGAGAGCACGCGCGCGATCGAGGCACAGAAGCTGATCAACTACGGCTTTCAACACTACGAAACGATTCGCGTGTACGCAAAGGGCGCGGTGGTTTCGCAGTTGCCGGTGTGGAAAGGAAGCGAGAAGCAGGTCAAGGCGGGGTTCGACCGAGACCTGTACATCAGCGTGCCGCGCGGACAGGCCAATCGGGTTCAGGCGGAGTTATCGAGCCAGCAACCTCTGATCGCACCGGTGAATCAGCAGCAACGCGTGGGCGTGCTGCGGCTGAGCTTCGACGGCAAGCCGTTGGGCGAGTATCCTGTCGTTGCGCTCGAGACCGTGGGGGTGGCCAACCTCGTGATGCGGGCATGGGATAGCGTGCGTTTGCTGTTCAACTGACAGGAGTCAATACGATGAACTTCGAAGTCCCGGTCGATATCGCGGACGAGATCGTCTATCTCAACGGAAGCTTCCTGCCGTTGCGCGAGGCGCACATCTCCGTGCTCGATCGCGGCTTCATCTTCGGAGACGGTGTCTACGAAGTGATCCCCGTGTACGGCCGACAGCCGTTCCGGTTGCCGGAGCATCTTCGACGACTGCAGTACAGCCTCGATGGGGTTCGGCTGCAGAATCCGCATCCCGATGCAGAGTGGACGCGGCTCGTGCTGTCGCTCATCGACCGCAGTCCGCATCGCGATCAGAGCCTGTACATGCAAGTGACGCGCGGTGTGGCCAAGCGCGACCACGCCTTTCCAAACGGCGTCGCACCTACCGTCTTCATGATGACGACGGCTCTGTCCACACCACCGCGCGAGTGGGTCGAAAAGGGCGGCGCGGCGATCACGGCAGTCGATAACCGCTGGCTGCGCTGCGACATCAAGTCCACCGCCTTGCTCGGCAACGTGCTGATGCGTCAGCTCGCGGTCGACGCCGGCGCACAGGAGACGATCATGCTCCGTGACGGCAAGCTGACCGAAGGCTCGGCGAGCAACGTCTTCATCGTGCGCGGCAGCACCATCATCGCACCGCCGAAGAGTACGTTGATGCTGCCGGGCACGACTTACGACGTGGTGGTCGAACTGGCCAAACAAGCCGACATGCCACTCGAGATCCGCGACGTCACTGACGCCGAACTTCGCGAGGCCGACGAGATCTGGATCACTTCGGCGACGCGCGAAGTGCTCGCCATCACCTCGCTCGATGGCAAGCGCGTGGGCGGGGGTGTGCCGGGTGCCGTCTTCCGTCGGATGTACGAACTGTTCCAGGCTTTCAAAGCCGATCTGATCCAAGGATCGGCATCGCACGCATGAGTCCATCACAGCCGAGTGTGTCCGCGATCGAATATCCGATCGAATTTTCGATCAAGGTGATGGGGCGGAACGTGCCCGGCTTTGCACAGACCGTGACAAGCATCGTGCAACGCCACGCCGCTGATTTCGATCCGGCCACGGTGGAGATGCGATCCAGCCGGCAAAACAACTACCTGAGCGTCACCTGCACGATCGTCGCCGTCTCGCGCGAGCAGCTCGACGCTTTGTACACCGAGCTGAGCGGCCATCCGATGGTGGCCATGGTGTTATGACCGCCGGAACGATGAGAGCGGCAGCGATAAGCCTCCGAGTGATGAGCCCCAACACGATGAGCCGGGGAACCATGCGTTGCGAAACCATGAGCCCCGGAACGATGAGCCTCGGAACGATGGATGCGGGCGGGCTGAGCACGTCGCTATGACCGGCATCGCAGCCGCCGAAAGCAACACGTTCGAGCGCGAACTGCCCGCGCGCCCCGCGCACAGGATTGCGCGGCGCGAGCTAGGGCGCGTGGACTACACACCAACGTGGGAAGCGATGAAGGCCTTCACCGGATCGCGCACCGCCACCACGGCGGACGAGATCTGGTTGCTCGAGCACTTTCCCGTGTACACGTATGGCGTGGCAGGCCGCGCCGAACATCTGCCTCGCGTCGCCAACGCCATACCTTGCATCAAAGTCGATCGGGGCGGGCAGATCACCTATCACGGCCCGGGGCAGGTCGTCCTCTACACCCTGATGGATCTGCGACGACTAGGCTTGACCGTGCGCGGTCTCGTGCAGTTGCTCGAGCAGAGCGTGCTCGACCTCCTAAACGTATTCGGCATACGCGGCGAGCGACGCGAGGGCGCGCCCGGTGTTTATGTCGATGGCGCAAAGATCGCTGCGCTGGGACTTAGGGTGCGCAATGGGTGCGCCTACCATGGTTTGAGCTTCAACGTCGATGTCGAGCTCGCGCCGTTCTCCGCCATCGACCCATGCGGCTACCCGAACCTCCCGGTGACGCGCTTGCGCGACTTCGGCGTCGAGGAGTCAGCGCCCGCCGTCGGGGGGCTGCTGGCGAGTCACATCGTCGCTCGACTCGAGGCGATCCGCGCACCGATCGAGACCGCCGCCACATCTATCCCTTGAGAACGCACTTTGGACGCGAAATCGAGCAAGCCGAACTTGACGCAGGGTGAAACCGGCGCGGCCAAGACCGCCCGCAATCCGGTGAAGATCATCCCGATCGCGCCGCTGAAGAAGCCGGAGTGGATTCGCGTGCGACTCGGCAATAGCCCGACGTTCTACGAAGTCAAGCGCAAGCTGCGCGATCAGAAGCTGCACACCGTGTGCGAAGAGGCTGCTTGTCCGAATATCGGTGAGTGCTTCGGCAAGGGCACGGCGACCTTCATGATCCTCGGCGATCTATGCACGCGGCGCTGTCCGTTCTGCGACGTCGCACATGGCCGGCCGCAGCCGCCCGACTCCGAGGAACCCGTGCATCTGGCGCAGACCGTGGCCGATCTCGCGCTGCGCTATGTCGTCATCACGAGCGTCGACCGCGACGATCTGCGCGACGGGGGGGCTGTTCATTTCGCCGAGTGCATCCGCGCCATTCGGCAGCACTCTCCAAGCACTCGCATCGAGGTGCTGACGCCGGACTTTCGCGGCCGCCTCGACAAAGCCTTGGAAGCGCTGGGTACCGGATTGCCGGATGTCATGAACCACAACCTCGAGACCGTGCCACGGCTCTACAAGCTCGCGCGACCGGGAGCCGATTACGCCCATTCGCTGCAGCTGTTGAAGACCTTCAAGCAGCGCTATCCCGGCATTCCGACCAAGTCGGGAATCATGGTCGGATTGGGCGAGACCGACGACGAGATTCTGCAGGTGATGCGCGACATGCGCGCGCACGACATCGACATGCTGACCATTGGTCAGTATCTGCAGCCTACACCGGGGCATCTACCGGTGCTGCGCTACGTCGAGCCGGCGCGATTTGAGCAGTTCGAACGCGAAGCGTTGGCGATGGGTTTCGCACATGCGGCGTGCGGTCCGCTCGTTCGGTCGAGCTATCACGCCGATCAGCAGGCGCATGAGGCAGGGGTAGTTTAGTTTCCGCATCTCCCCTCAGGCGCGAGTCATGTAGTCACGTAGCCTCGATGGAGGCGCGCAGCGCCGGAATGCGGAGGACAACTCGATCCAGTAGCGCTCAGTCCGAGGGGTTGCGTTATACGTCCCCGGATTCCGCTTCGCTTCATCCGGGCTACACGGCCCGGCTCGCGTAAGCGCCCGTAGCCCGGATGGAGGCGCGCAGCGCCGGAATCCGGGAACAACTCGATCCGGTAGCGCCCGAAGCCGGGGCACTATGTCGAGCGTCCCGCGATCAACCCGCCAACGCCCGCTCGATTTTCCGGCTCAAGCGATCGAAATCCGGCCGCCCTTCGATCCGTTGCAGCACGACGCCGCGCTTGTCGATGAGAAACGCCGTGGGCGTGCCGGCGACGCCAAAAGCCGCGACCGCATCGCCTTGCGGATCCAGCGCGACGGGGAACGGCAGCGCTTTCTTCACCGAGTAGTCGGCCACCAGCCAGGCCGCATCGTACGGCATGGCCACGCCGATCAGCTCGAAGCCTCGCTCGCGATAGTGCTGATACAACTCGACCAGCTGTGGCATCTCGCTTAGGCAGATCGTGCAGCTCGTCGCCCAAAACGTGACGAGTGTGACTTTGCCGCGCAATGCCTCGGCTGAAAACGCACCCTGGCTCAGCGTGTTGAAGGTCACGACGGGCATCGGATGCGGTCGCTCGCGCCAAGCGAACGCCGCCGCCCCGAGGGCCATGACGGCCCCCACCACGAACCAAGCAACAGAACGACGACGCACAAACTCGATCATGACGTCGAATTGACCGATGGCTCCCGCGCGCCTTGCGTCGAGTCCAGTGTCTCCCCGGCGCTGTCGGGCGCGTACTCCGGCACCCAGCTACGCAGCGCCATGCGAACCTCGTCGTCGCTTAACGCCCGTCCCGCCAACCATTCGGAAAGCTCGCTTAGCCAAGATGCCGAAGCGTCGCGCGCACGCGCGATGCGCAACTTCGGATGCGGCGTCGGCAGCGTCTGCTCGTCATCGGCGAGCACTTCTTCGTAGAGCTTCTCGCCCGGCCGCAGCCCCGTAAAGACAATGCGGATGTCGCTCTCGGCGTATCCCGAAAGCCGGATCATGTCCCGCGCCAGATCGACGATACGTACCGGCTCGCCCATGTCGAGCACGAAGATCTCGCCACCGCGCCCCATCGCGCCGGCTTGCAGCACGAGCTGCGCCGCTTCAGGAATCGACATGAAGTAGCGGGTGATTTCCGGATGCGTGACCGTCACTGGGCCGCCTGACTCGATCTGTTGGCGAAATTTCGGAATCACGCTTCCGGCGCTGCCCAATACGTTGCCGAAGCGAACCATGATGAAGCGCGTGGAGGTCTGCGCCTGCCAGGCCTGGCACACCATCTCAGCGAGCCGCTTGCTCGCGCCCATCACGTTAACGGGATTGACGGCTTTGTCGGTCGAAATCAGAACGAAGCATGACACACCCGCATTTGCCGCAGCCGCCGCCGCGACCTGCGTGCCCATCACATTGTTCTGCAGCGCCTCCCACGCGTTGACCTGCTCCATGAGCGGCACGTGCTTGTAGGCCGCCGCATGGAACAGCACATGCGGCCGGTATTCCTTGAGAATGCGCTCCATGCGTGCCCGGTTGCGCACGTCGCCCACTGCACAAACGATCTCGACTTCCGGATGATCCCGGCTGAACTCTTGTTCGATCTGATAGAGCGCGAACTCCGATAGCTCGAACAAGATGAGCCGCGAGGGCGCGAAGCGGGCGATCTGGCGACACAGCTCGGCGCCGATCGAGCCACCCGCCCCCGTCACCATGACCGAGCGGCCGGACAGCAAATCCTTCAGCCCCGCGCTGTCGAGCACTACCGGATCGCGTCCGAGCAAATCGTCCAACTCCACTTCGCGCAGCTGGGACACCGTCACCTTGCCGCTTACGATGTCGTCGAATGACGGAACGGTCATGACTTTGAGCCCCGCACCGGTTGCCAGCTCGACCGCGCGCCGGCGTACGGCGTGGGCGACGGAGGGCATCGCAATCACTGCATGATGCACGTCGAGATCGTCGGCCACCTTCTTGACATCTGCCAGTACACCGCGGACGGGGACGCCATGGATCTGACGTCCCTGCCGAGCCGCGTTGTCGTCCAGCAGCCCCACGGCATGCCACTTGTGCTTGCCTGTGAGATCTCTGATCAGCGCGTCGGCGGAATCCCCACCGCCGAGGATCAACACCGGCGTGCCGTCCTCTCTTTTGATGCTCGCCACCCGGCCTTCTTTCCACGCTCGATAGGCCAGTCGACTGCCGCCCATGAGAAAGACGAGCAGTAGCGGATCGAGCAGGAAGACCGAGCGCGGAACGGGATCGGCGACGCGCAGAAGAACGAAGAGGGCGGGAACGGCCAATGCCCCAAGCCCCACCGCTGTCAAAATCACGCGCAGATCGTGCAAGCTTGCGTAGCGCCAGATACCGCGGTATAGCCCGAATATCCAGAAGATTGCCGCCTGAACGCCCAAGACAAGCAGCATCGTGCGCAGCATGATGTGGAAATATTGCGGCGGCAGGTCCAGATTGAAGCGCAGCCAGAAGGCTACGGCCCACGCCACGGCCGCTGCGGTCAGATCGTGGAGGATGGCAAGCGCGGTGCGCGGGTTGGGGCGCCAGTTAGGCATTGACCATCTCTCGTCGTGCCCAACGCCTGTCAATCGCGATCATCAGACCAACATACAGCAGCGCGAGCCCAGCAAGGATCAGGTAAGCGTCCCCAACATCGAGGCGCAACGCAATCAAACCAGTTGCGACGCTCATGCCCATCAGGACATACTCCGCTAGGGCGAGCTGGCGGTGTGTCCATCCCAGCAACACCTGGCGTTGGTAATAGTGGCTGCGATGCGCTTGCCATATCCGCTCTCCGCGCAATGCGCGCTTGCCGAGAGTAACCGAGGCGTCGACGATGAATGGAGCGAAGACGATGAAGGGGAACCAGAATGGCCAGAGTCCGGCCTTCCAGCCGACAGCACCGATACTCGCTGCCAGAAAACCCAGGGGCACCGACCCCACGTCTCCCATAAACATCTTTGCCGGAGGAAAGTTGAAGAGCAGGAAGCCAGCGGCCGCAGCACTGATGCTCGCACAAAGTAGCGCAAGTTGAATGTCACCGCCGTACCAGGCAGCAGTAGCATAGGCGCCGAATCCAAAAACTCCCATCCCGCCTGCCAAGCCGTCCGCACCATCCATGAAGTTGTACAAGTTGATCATCCAAACGATGCTGATGACGATCAGCGCCGAGGCGAACGTCAGAGCCGCCCAACCCTTCAACACAGTAAGCGCAAGCGCGCCGAACAGATGAACCATGAGGCGGGAGCCAGCCGAAAGACCTTTCCAGTCGTCGAACAGAGACACAATGGCCAGCATCAGGCTGAGCGCCAGAAGGACGCTGATTACGCGAAAATCGAGCACGCAAGTCGCGACGACGACGCCCAACAGGATGCCCATCCCGCCCGTCCTCGGCACGGGCTTGACGTGCAGCGAACGGTCATTGGGTTTGTCGAGAAACCAGCGACGCGGAATCGGCAATGTTAGGGTGCGGCAGGCGAGAGCAGCGACCAGGAACGCGAGGATAGGAGCGAAGAGCTCCATATTCATTCAATCGAAGTCAGACTTTCAGCAATTCGACGCCGTACGGACGCATTATCCTCTAGTCTGCAGCGCCGTGATCGACCGACGAGGCTTACTCGCTTCCCCGGACCAGGGAGAACGGGCGCGGATTGAAGCCGAAGTCCCGCTCGGCATCCACGCAATCGAAGCACATGTCCTGCTGCATTCGGGTGACAAGCTCAGGCGAGAGGCTTCTAAATCTCGGGATGGCGCGCGCGACACGAATTGCCCCCCGAATCAGCCATCCCGGTACGCTCACAAATCTTGGCTCCGCCCCCAGGTATGCAAAAATCTCCTCAACCATGGCCCGGTAACTGAGGGTGCGTCGTCCTGCCAGGTTGTAGGCTTTTCCATAGGTGGCATCGTTCTGCAGGGCCGCTATGCATGCGTTCGCGAGGTCCTCGGCGTGCACGGGTTGCCGCTGCCCCCTTCCTTCGCCGACGAGTGGGAAGAACTTGATGCGCTGGATGAAGCGGCCGATCTCAGAAACATTACGGTCGTGCCCCCAACTATAAACGAGCGTCGGTCGGAAGACGGTCCACTGCATTCCGAGTTGTTCGCTGATCCGCGCGATGCTTCTTTCAGCCGCGACGAGGCCTTCGACCAGGTGGAGTTCGTTGCGGTCAGGCGACTTGCTTTTGGTGAAGATGCTCGTCGAGCTGAAGGCGACGACTCGCGATACTCCTAATTTCGCAAAACGCTCGAGAAGCGGTGGGAAGACAGAAATTGGCGCCAAGTGGATAACCGCGGCAGAAACCGGCTTGGGGGTTTGAGGCGGTGCTAAACCGACTACTGTGCGCTCGAGGTCGTTCAGCGATCTCCACTTCACCCCGTCCCGGTCTTCCCCGTGCGCGGTGCGCGAGAGCGCGATGACTTGGTAACCAACCTTTCTTAGAGCAGGCAGCAAGAAGTGGCCAATCTGACTTCGGGCACCGATAACGATGACAAGACATCGGTCGCTAACGCTGCTCGACACCCAACCGCTCCGTCAGTTGATCGCTCCTCATCGTCTGGTTCCGCCTGAAGGCACGGAATGATTCGGGGAGCAATACGACCGTCTTTACAAGAAAGCGAGCCCAAATGGAAAGGAAGACGGCCAGCATCAACAGCTTGGGGTAACGATGGGAGAAATGCTGCCGGTAGAAGCGAACCATACCCGCATGCTTATAGTACTCGACTCTCACAGGTCGTGACCTGCTGCTACACCCCTTTACGTGTGTGGCGCGAGCGTTCGGCACGAATACTACTCGCCAGCCAGAATCTCTAAACCGCATGCACCAGTCGAGGTCTTCGCAGTGCATAAAGTATGTCTCGTCGAGCAGGCCGACGGACGCGAGGCTCTTGCGCCTCACCATCATTAGCGCCCCAGACAGAGCTTCGACCTCAACCGGCGTGCTCGGCATCGGCTCTTGACTCATCACAAAGCTACCGAACATCCGCATCGTCCTAAGAACGGGAATCCGGTCCAACTGCAGCACCCGCATGAGTGAGCGCCACGGAGTAGGAACATAGCGGCGGCAGCCTGATTGCTCAGACCCGTCTTCGTTGACCAACAAGCAGCCTGCCATGCCGATAGTGGCGTCGCCGTCCATCACTTTGACCATCTCGCGCAACGTGGCGGGAGTGACGTAGCAGTCAGGATTGAGGATAACGGTGTACTCGCCAGTGGCCAGTCGCTGTCCCTCGTTAACCGCCCGAGCGAATCCCAAGTTCTGCGGCATCTGCTTGAACTGCGCATTGGGGTACGCGCCTAGAAGCCGCTCCACGAGCTCAGCAGTCTTATCCTCCGAATGATTGTCGATGACGATCAACTCGATGTCTAAATCGCTTGCCCGCAACGCCTCCAAGCAACGCGTGATTTCAGCGCTCGAGTTGAAAGTAACTATTACAACTGACACCGGAGGCATAACTGCGCTTGGCTAGACAGGGCTAGGTAAGACGCTCACCGACGGCATTGTGCGTGCCATGCTCAGCCAGCACAAGGAGCAGAGATACTTGCTCATGGCGATAGCATCCATGAGTTCCTTCCAATGAATCCCTTCTACCGGCCTAAGAGTTGTCGCTTTGCTCTGGTTGCATTTTGAACAAGCCAAGGCGGAGCTCGGGTTGCAAGAAACATCGCTGCCGAGCGCATGAAGCTATTCTCTGCGAACAGGCCGATCGGATTGCGCGCCATAAATTCTCGATATGCCTTGTGGGTAAACCCGAACCTCTCCGCGGCTAAAGCCATGCATCCTTGCTCGCCTGCAGCATCGAACATGCAATCGACGGCGAACTGCCGATGATGGGCGCTCGGCCTTCGTCCAGCAATCATGGCCAAGCAAAATTTAAAGAGGGTGTCGTCAGCCCGTGACAAAAGCGCCTCCTCAGGGAACACTTCCATCAGTTCGGCAATACCTCGAATTCTCCATAAGTTTCGCAGCAGCAAGGCGTACTCATACGTTTGCCTTATGCGAACGGGACGCGTGCTGGAGCTCAGATTCGTGCCTTTTCGCGCTACCCTATAATAGGTTAGCGGCTCCGGGACAATGTGCAGGTCATAGCCCGAGGCCGCGATCCGGACCCACATTTCGAAGTCTTGGAGCTGAATATATCGTCCATCCAATGGCCCAAGTCGCCGAAAGCATTCCGCGCGGATCATTGCGCTCGAGGCGCAAAATGCGTTTCCGTTATCGAAGAAGTACCTTAGCCACTCGGGGCGGCTTCGATTCTTAACTTGAAAGACCTGCTGCAGGTGATGTGATCCGTCGCGCCACCGTCCACCATGCTCGTCTATAAGGACGCTGTGAGTAAATACAGCTCCACAGCCCGGATGTTTGCGGAGGTGCAGCATCTGGCGCTCGAGCTTATGCGAGTCCCACACATCATCCGAATTTAGAATCGCGACATAGTCGCCTCGACAATTCCGTACCCCTTTCACCGTAGTCTGACCACCTAGGTTGTACGGTTCTGCAAGAATACGGAGTGCAGGGTGCTTGATTCGCTTCACCACCTCAAGCGATCTGTCGGATGAGTGATCGTCGATAACGATCACTTCGTAAGGTGGGAGCGTCTGTTCGAGAGCGCTCTCGATCGCCTCTTGGATATAATTTTGATGGTTGTATAGCGTCACTAAAACGCTGATCGCTTCGGCGCCCATCAAAGGAACCTACTCATCATGCTCAACTCGTCGCAGGCGACAAGGGATTCGTGCGATATCACTTCGGGAGTTCGATTCTATCTGCAGAACGGATACTGGATTGGTAAGGGGTTGCTAGATCGAAGTTGCGTGCTGGCGACACGAAGCGAAATGCACGATGTGTTTAGACAACAATTGCGCTATCTCGGCAACGAATGCAGTCATCTGGAGGATGACGAATCGGCGATGCAGCAGGACATGGTCACCCTCCTTCGAAAGGATTCCGACCGCTACATCGCGAGCCTCCGCCTTTGTGCCAAACTGGCGAGCGTTACGCGGCTATATTTGGCACCGCCACTAGGAGAATTTGCTGCGCGTGTAGGAATTGCATTGCCTGTTTTTCAAACGACCCCCGTCTTCCATGTCATTGCGGCCGACTTGAGAATCTCAGGTGGATACTATGGATATGGCGTCCATCAGGATTGGCCAGCTCTGCAAAGTAGCTTGGACGCCGTAACGATGTGGCTTCCCTTCGTTAGCGTCGATGAATCAAATTACACGCTGGACATCATCCCACGCAGCCACTTAAGAGGGCTCCTGCCAGGCAAAATGCAGGACAATGCCTACGAGACTGATCCTCTCGCTTACAGTGACGAGGCGTTTCTGTCTGTGAAGGCGGAGCCGGGTGACGTACTGTTTATGTCATGCTTTCTGTTGCACCGAAGCAGTCTTAGAGGCGGGAAGCGGATGCGGATTGCATGCAGCATGCGCTATGAAAACGGCGCCGAACCCACTTTCATCGCCAACGCCTACCCATTTGTGCACAAGCGAGTCGTGCAGCGCGAGTTCGTCGTAAAGGAGCTGCCCAGGACCGACCAGGTACGCGCTGTGTTTGGGGCTTAGTTGCGTCGTGCGAGTAGCGGTGATGCAACCCTATTTCATGCCCTACGCGGGATACTTCCGACTGCTCGCGGTGGCTGATATTTTCGTGGCGTTTGATTGTGTTCAGTTCCCCCGGCGTGGCTGGGTACACCGAAATCGCCTTTCAGATTCTGCAGGTACCGAGAAGTGGTTAACGTTACCGCTTCTCAAATCCGATCGAGATTCCACTCGTATCTGTGATCTTTGTTTTCGCAAAGAGGCGCAGGAGGAATGGCTAGCCGAAATCATGCGCTTCCCATCGCTTGTTGACTTACGGAAGCGCGGTGGTGACTTGGCCAAGATCTCGTTCGAGCTCAGCGACCGTCCAGTCGATTACATCATCAGGGGATTGCAGTGGTCGGCTCGTACATTAGGGCTCGACCGTCCGATCGTCCGTTCTAGCGACCTCGCGATCGAACCAACGCTCAAGGCGCAAGAGCGAATCATCGAAGTGGTGCGTAGGGTTGGCGGTCACGAATACATCAATGCGCCCGGTGGTCGGGCGATCTATTCCAAAGAAGCGTTCGACGCAGCTGGCATAAAGCTGCACTTCCTGAGTGACTATGTGGGCAAGTTCTCCAGCGTCCTCGAGCGGTTTGTTTTCGAATCTCCGGATACGATTCGAGCCGAGATTGAGAGAAACCTTCAGCTCGACTAAGCGCTCGCGCCGTCCTAGAACCTCAACGTTGCCGAGCCTTGCTGGCGCGCGCAAGACTTCGAAACAAGACTGCCTCATTGAGCGGCGAGATCTCGCTGTTGGGCGCACGCACCAGAGAGTGCGGAGGAACGTCTCCACTAAGGACGGCAGCGTGGCTGATCCATGATTCGGCTCCGACACTAGTGTTGTTCGCAAGCGTCGAGTTCACTCCCAAGAAGCAATAGTCTCCTACCTCACACCAACCCGATATAACTACGTGGGAGGTAATAAAGCAGTGATTACCGATGCGCGAATGGTGACCGACATGGTTGCCGCTCCACAGCACGACGTTGTCTCCAATGGTGACAAAGGGTTGAATTGTATTGTCTTCGAAGACGAAGCAGTGCTCACCAAACTTCACGTTATGCCATACGGAAGCGCGTGTACTTACATAACTCGCTAACCTGTACCCCAACGCCTTCGCTCTATCACACACCTCTGCCCGAACGCGATTTAGCTTGCCATAGACGATGGCAACATATATTGAGTGCGCCTCAGGAGGATATCGCGCTTCAAGCTCATCGAATGGTACGACGGGACGCCCGAACAGCTCTCCGTCTCGCAAGTGACTACGATCAACCGTAAAGGCGACAACTTCGTAAGGAGAATCGTGAGTGAAATACTCGTAGGCGAGCTGTGCGAAGTCTTGATCACCAAAGATCAGGAGCTTTGAAGTCTTGGTCATCGTTTGAGGTCCCTGTAATCGCTGAGCGACGACGCGACGGCCACTAATTGGCACAAGTTTCATGATAGCGCCTCCTGGCATCCAGTTGGTACTATTCTCTGGCTAGACTTTCCTCTGCTCTCCGTATGCCCTGGATCAAGCTCGGTCGCATCCACTGCCTTGAGGCATCTCCCACGCGCGCGACACTGCACATGCAGGTACCCACTCCACTGTTGACCGATTCCACGATCAGAATCTATTTCGCTGCGCGGAACGCGCTCGGCAAAAGTTACCCTGCCTATCTGGACGTCAGACGCGACAACCCCTTGGCAGTGCTAAGAGTCGACGACACACCGGTTATGGCGCACGGGCCGATCGGCACATTCGACGAAGATGGAGCAATGCCTGGTTGTGCCCTACGACTCGGACCTAGAATCCATCTCTACTACAGCGGGTGGAATCAGCGTAAGTCCATTCCATATCACAACACAACAGGACTCGCGATCAGCCGCGATGGAGGAGAGTTCTTCTGCAGGATGTTTGACGGCCCCATCCTCGATCGCACGTCTTTCGAGCCATATATGGCAGTAACACCATGGGTTGTGAAAGAAGAAGCTCTATGGCGAATGTGGTACGTATCGGGTCTTTCATGGACGCTCGTCGACGAGCGATACGAGCCGGTATACGGGATCAAGTACGCGGAGTCGACTGATGGCGTCCAGTGGAAGCGCCCGGGTGTGCTCGTCATACCGCGGAAGCACGACCGGGAAGCGTGTGCGCATCCAAGTGTCATTTTACAGGCGGGGGTTTACCATATGTGGTTCTGCTACCGTGACACGGTCGACTTCCGCGACGGAAAGGGCAGTTATCGTATCGGATATGCAAGCTCACCCGACGGGTTTACCTGGAAACGCCAGGACCACTTGTCTGGAATCGATGTCTCTCGAGATGGGTGGGACTCCACGATGCTGTGCTACCCATCAGTCCTTGAATGTGACGGCAGGCTGCTGTTGTTCTACAACGGAAACAGCTTTGGGCAATCAGGAATAGGCTGCGCGGTTTGGGAAGGACCGCTTCCATGAGCCGCAGTAGGGGAGTTGCGCCCGCTTAGCGCGAGCTATCGCAGCCGAAATGGCCTCTCCGAGCTTTAGGGATTCGACGACAAAAACAGTACAGTAATGTCCTATACCAACTAGTCCAGCACTGGTTTGTAACGCAGCACTATGACCACCCATCCTCGCTTCGGTCGCCGCCTCTTCCACACTTGGGCACGGTTTGCAGAGTTGCGCAACAACGCGGGCGCTGAGAGCAAGGAAGGCGCCGCTTCTCGAGGACCGAAGATTAGCGTAATGGTGGTCACCTACAATCACGAGCGCTATATCGGTAAGGCCCTCGACAGCATCCTCATGCAGGAGCGAGACTTCGAGCTCGAAATTAATGTTATTGATGACGCATCTACCGATGGCACGCAGGCCATCGTACGGAAATATGCGGAGCGATATCCAAATGTCGTGCACTGCTACTTCAATGCACAAAACGTGGGCCATATCGCCACGCAGCTCAACACTTACCGTGGCTTCCAGACTCTGCGTGGGGAATACTTCGCGCTGCTTGAGGGCGACGACTACTGGACCGATCCCCAAAAGCTGCGTAAACAGCTCGAATTCTTGGATGCAAATCCACAGTATGTAGCATGCGGGCACGACACGCTGAAGGTGTATGAGGATGGGAGCCAAGAGCCCGAGCATTTTTTGCCCTTCAAGGCTTTTGGCCGAGAACGCGCGACGATCGGCGACTTGATCGGTCTCGCCGCAGTCTTTCACCTTAGCAGTCTCGTCTACCGAAACGTGTTCGGCCAACGACCACCTCTGTGCTTAGCCGACCCATTCAGCTGTGAGACCACGATAAACATGGTGTACGGACAGTACGGAGATTTCTTTCATATGGCCGGCTACATGTCCGTGTACCGAGCCCACTCTACCGGTGTGTTCTCGACTCGGGATCAGGAAAGCATCTGGCGCTTTCACCTCTATGGTTACGATCGGTTCGCTTTATATTTGGGTTGGCGGTATCTGTACTGGTTTCTCCGGGCGGTATCGGGGTTCTGCCGCTACGCGTTGACAGCACAGCAGAGAGGCGTCGGTCCTGCGCTTCACCCATCCACCAGGCTGCTCTTCTTTACACATCTTATGGTGTGCCTGCCTCCGTACCGCGTGCTTGACGCAACTCGATCGATTCTGGCAGGCCTTCGAAAGATAAAGATATGGCGCGGTGCGGTGTTCCTTCGCCTTAACGGGATCAAGGTAAGCGCCCTCACCTATAATGCGTTGGTCGCTGTCGCACCGGATCCGTTACTGCGTGCTGTGGTACGGATGGAAGAGCGATTGCCGGCCCTTCGCAGACTTCGCAGGAAATGGAAACCGGCGGATCGGACCGCGATTACAGGGCCACGAGGACTTTTACCCATGGACGAAGCAAAGAGGCAGCAAGAGATTTCCTACGAAATTGAGACAACGGCGTCGGCCGCACAAGTGTCTTATCGGAAGCGGCTGGTAGAGATGTTCGAGCGTAGCCCGATGTCCTTGGAGGATCGGCTTTTCAATATCGGCCTGTATGTTCGCAGCTCGGTGCTAGTGAAGTTCCTCGTCATGAACCAGCTCTACGAAAGGGTTAAGGATCTTCCCGGTTGCTTCGTGGAGTTCGGCACTTGGTGGGGTCAGAATCTAGTTCTACTAGAGAACCTGCGGGCCATCCACGAACCGTTCAATAAGCAACGGGTGATAGTGGGGTTCGACACCTTCGAGGGCTACACGGCTCGGTCGGAGCGCGATAAGGAGAGTGAAGTCTGGAAGGAGCAATCCTATAGCACCGGAAAGCGCTACCTTTCATACTTGCGCGAACTTCTAGAAGTGCATGAAGGATCGAACGTGCTCGGCCACCTGAGGGGCAAGCACAAACTGATCGCAGGTGACGTAGAGGTAACCGCACCAGAGTACTTCCGCGATCATCCAGAACTGGTCGTCGCATTCGCTTACTTCGACATGGCGTTGTATCGTCCCACCAAGGCGGCACTCACGGCGATAAAACCACATTTGATATCCGGCAGTATTCTCCTGCTCGATGAATTCACCTGGGCGGAATCCCCTGGCGAGGCAATTGCGTTTAGGGAGGTTTTCTCCGCTCGAGAAGCTAGATTGGAGAAGTGTTCTCTGTATCCTTCCAAGACCATCGCTACCATCCTGTAAAGTCAGCGACATACACATGGGCCGGTGGATGGAGATGAAAGATAATCGATGCTTCGACCCTTCGCACCACACATATAATCGACCTTGGCCGGAGCACGCCAAGATGCGCACGGAAGTTCTGGATCTACTCGATGCGAAGGCCTGATCGGTTCGCCGCTCCACTCTACGTCACCCGGCCTGTCCTTCCGTCCCTGGAAACCGTGCATGGCCATCTGGCAGATTTGTGGAGTTCGAGGATCCTCTCCAATCAGGGGCCGAAGCACAAATGGCTTGAGCAGGAACTGCGCTCTGTCATGGGCGTGCGTAACCTCACGCTATTTGCTAACGGTACACTTGCGCTCGCCTTAGGCCTACGTTCTCTGGGCATAAAGGGCGAAGTTGTCACGACGCCATTCACCTTTCCCGCAACCCCGCACTGCATAACGTGGGTCGGTGCGACGCCAGTCTTCTGCGACATCAGCCCCGACACCTTGTGTATCGATCCTGGCGCTGTCGAATCGATGATCACGCCCCAAACGGAAGCGATCCTGGGCGTGCATGTGTACGGTATGCCATGTGACGTGCATGCCCTGGAACGTATTGCCGAACGCCACAGGTTGGTGCTCGCATACGACGCGGCGCATGCCTTTCTGACCGAAATCGACGGACGTCCCATTGGAGAATTCGGCCATTTATCTATGTTCAGCTTCCACGCAACCAAGCTCTTCCATACTATCGAGGGAGGCTGCCTCGTATACAGTGACGCGAGCTTGCGTCCAAAGCTCGATCTCTTGAAGAACTTCGGGATCCAGGATGAGAACTCTGTACTCGAAGTTGGGCTGAACGCGAAGCTTAACGAGGTGCAAAGCGCCATTGGGCTGGCGATGATCAATGAGATCGAACCGGAGCGTGCGAGGCGTGCAGCACTACGGCATAGGTATCTTGCGCTTCTGGCCGAGATCGCTGGCATTCGCTGTCTGCGTCTTCCGCAAAACGTCACCGACAGTCTTCAGTACATGCCTATCAGAATCAATGCGAAAGAGTTCGGGCTAACGCGCGACGAGGTCTATCGGGAGCTATTGTCGTTCAACATCTACTCGCGCAAATACTTCTTCCCCCTCTGTAGCGATTATGCGCCGTATACCCAGACTCGCTCCGGCACGACTCCCAATGCTCATCGAGCGTCTGAAGAAGTCTTATGTCTCCCCTTTTACGGTGACATGGGGATGGAAACGGTGGACCGCGTCGTTGAAATCCTTCGCTATCTCAGCGAACTAGCGAGGGTTCGCTAATCGCACCACTTGAGCGCAGACACAAGTGAAGAACCGGTTTACCGCACGTCTGAGCTCTGAGATCGGAGCTAATGCGCGCAATTGGCACCGAGACAACTGGCCCGCTGACGACAAGGGCCCAGAACCCGAGGCTGTTTTATATCCAGCTTTTAGGCGGCTTGCGGCAGATGTAAAGCGCAGTCGGGCAGCGCAGTGGAGTACGAACCTTTATCGCGAAAGGCTTCGTCCGCTAATTCGAGATGCACTGCTCTTTGTGTTCCCTGCATGGGTGTATCGGCGGCAGATTCCCAGGTTCGAGGGAGCGAGCTATTTGTACGATCTCTTAGAGAATGAGAGGTCGCGCGATCTATTAGTCAAGCTACTTGCTTATCGCATCATGGGGCACAAGCGGGTGAAGCTCCCGAGAAACACGCCGGAGCATGATCACCTGATCCGCCAAATGGGACGACTTCCGATCGTCGGCGCGCCTATCAAGATAGGCTTCATGGATCTCACACTCGAGCTGCGTGATTTGTCCCCCATTGGCTTCGATCTTCGCACGTATTGCACGCTCGGCGGTGGGTCGTATGTCTTCTTGCAAAGACAGTATGAATACCACGATGAAGACGTTCACTGCGCAGCAGAGCCTGGCGACGTGGTTATCGACGCGGGTGCGTGCTGGGGAGAGACTTCCTTGTACTTCGCCCATCAAACAGGACCTGATGGTCGTGTAATCAGCTTCGAGTTCATCCCCAGCAACCTCGAAGTCCTCCAGAGGAATATCGAGGCCAACCCGCAATTGGCTAAACGCATCACGATCGTGCAACGACCTCTTTGGAACGAATCTGACAAGAGACTGTACTACGTGGATTGGGGTCCCGGAAGCAGGGTGAGCTTCGAGAAGCTGCGCGCAGATTTCGACGACACACAGTGCGAAACAGCGACCGTTGATGAGGTCATCGCAGATCTGGGTCTCTCGCGGCTGGACTTGATCAAAATGGACATCGAAGGGGCGGAACTGAACGCCTTGAAAGGCTCGGAGCGTTCTATTCGCAAGTACCATCCAAAACTTGCAATCAGCCTATATCACAGCATCGATGACTTTTGCACAATCCCTCGGTTCATCGACTCGCTTGGTCTGCCGTACAAGTACTACCTCGACCATCATACGATCTATGAAAATGAGACCGTGCTGTTTGCTGTTCCGCAACGGCACTAACGATCTGTCGGTCATGCTCATCTGGCATGTGGGCAAGCGATTATGAGCAACGAAAGCATCTCTCAGTTTGAGGATACCAAAGACACTCCGCTTGGCATTCCATCGGCCGAGGCTATTGCGAAATTCAGGCAGCTTGGCTACCAACCTGAGGATTTCTACGAGCATTTTCCCTGCTTCACGGGGGCAAAGACGCTAGCGCGCTTCTTGTCGTTGTTTGAGTGTTATCAAAAGACCCTCGGTGTAGCTGGGCATATTGCGGAAGTCGGCGTCTTTCGAGGAGCTGCGTCCCTCTTTCTGGCAAAGCTAACGCTCCTTTACGAACCACACACCTTTACCCAGGTCCACGCCTTCGACTGGTTCAAGGAACCGACTGCTGATGATCTCGCGGCGAAGCCGGAGGGCCAGATTTACTATGAACCGTACGAGCGAATTCGAGATTTGATAGGCGTACAGGGCCTCCAACGCTATGTTCTACTTCATCGCCTCAATGTCCTCACGGAGCTTGAGTCTTTCTTCAACGAGCATCCTCATCTTCAGTTCAAACTCGTCTTTTTGGATGCTGGCGAGTACGACATTGTCGCCAGATGTATTCAGGAGTTTTGGCCGCGCCTAACGACAGGGGGCGTAATGGTGTTCGACCAATTCAATCACGAGCGTGCGCCTGGCGAAACGCAGGCAGTCCGCGAGTTTCTGCCGCAAAATGTTGCTATACGTACTTTTCCGCACGGTTGGATGCCAACAGCATACGTGATGAAAGTTTGACGGAGGCGAACAAGGGTTCAGTCGAGCGTGACCAGCCCCCGACTCCAAGCGAGAATCTGCTCCAATCCCGGCGCGAAGCGCTGGAAGAGGTCGAGTCAGAATGCTACGGTTGAATAGCAACCGGCGGGGAGCGATATCTACAAGGCGCCGTAGCGTCCGATAACTTCATCTACTCCTCCGACACACACGATTTTTCCACGATCCAAGAGCACAGCCGTGTTGCACACTCTGCGCAGCAGTTCTTGGGAATGGGACGCCAATACGAGCAACCCGGCACGGCGGACAAATTCGTCGAGGCGCGCATTAGCCTTATCCATGAAGTGCGCGTCGCCCACACCGATCCACTCATCCATCAGGATGATCTCTGGATCGATCGACGTGGCGACGGCGAATGCGATGCGCATGGCCATGCCGCTTGAGTAGGTCCGCAACGGCATCGATAGGTAGTCACCGAGTTCGGTGAACTCAGCAATTTCGTCTATCTTCTTGTTGATCGTGTCCTTGCTCATACCGAACAAGATTCCCTGCAGGTGAATGTTCTCGTATCCTGTGGATTCGAAGTCCATTCCTAGAGCAATCGAGAGCATCGAAGCAACGCGGCCTTTAATCCTGAGCTCTCCGGCAACCGGTTCGTACGCGCCAGCCAAGACTCGCAACAATGTCGACTTTCCAGAACCGTTGTGCCCGATTAGGGCGACTCTGTCGCCTTCGTGCAGCTCGAGGGAGATGTGATCGAGCGCTCTAACGATTACGCGCTCGTTGGCATCGCGTGCAATTGCACCACCGGTCGCGGCACGCACCAAGGCTTTCTTAAGCGAGCGGCTTTGCGTTCCGTAGATCGGGAAATCGACCACGATGTCGCGAGCGACGATCTCTGCCACGGTTTAGACCCAATAGGGAATTCGCGCCCGAAAGCGGGCGAACATGAGAAATGCAGCGGAGAACCCTACGATCGTGACGGCAGCAACTGCTGCCCATGATTCTTGGCTCGCAGACGCTCCGAGCAGAGGTTGGCGCACGATCTCGACGAAGTGGTAGTAGGGATTCACTTTCGCCGCCCATTCGTTACGACCCAGCATGTCCGATCTCCAAAGGATAGGAGTCAGAAAGAATGCCACCTGGACGAGACTTGCGACGATCTGTGGAATGTCTCGGAACCTTGCGCACAGCAGTCCCAATAGTAAGCCGGCCCAAATTGCATTCAAGAGAATGACTAGCACGCCTAAGGGTACTTCAACAAGACGCCACGTAACTTCGCCGACAAATACGGCAAACACGAGTAGGACAATTACGAAGTTGTGCACGAAGATAATTAGATTGCGCCAAATCACACGCATCACATGCACCGTAAGGGGCAGCTTTATATTGCGGATATAGCCTTCGGCCGCTGTAAACGCGAAGCACGATTCGTTTGTCAGTCCGGCCAGTAGCTGCCACACGACGAAGCCGATGGCTAGATACGGGAAATATGCGCCGATCTGCTGCCCAAGGAGGCGCCCGTACAGCGGGCCCATCGCGAGCAGCATCGCCCCAGTGCTAATCGTCAACCAGAACGGGCCGAGCAGCGAACGCCTGTATCGCTGCCGCACTTCCTGCCAAGCAAGCGTCATCCAGACATCTGTCGCCAGCAGCCCGTCAATAATGTCCCGGAACGCTGCACGAAAGTAATGTTTCACCCTATCAACCCAATGTCATATTGACTAAACGTTTTCTGATCGCTCCACTCACAGCCCTGCACGCCGATGCTAATCGAATTCGACACCGCTCTCTTCCGTCTTCAAGCATTCCGACAGCGTGCTCCTGCGAAGGCGAAGGACAACTGGGCCGCGTGGCCAGACCCGGTGGCTTTCGAAACGCCCATCCACGGCGATATCTTCGCTCCGCGACTTGCGGTCATATTTAGGGCTCAGGGAACTTCACGGAAACTGCAAGGAACAGTGGCTATTCAAATTGTTCGTCGTGAAGCAAATGCGACGATATAGTCGTCGAGAGAACGCGAGTCTTCGTGAGAATTTTATCATCCACCCACACTTGCAACCTATGCATCCTAATCGCACCCGCTGCAGGGGCGAGCGGCTACTTGCAGGATCTTGTCGGGAGACCGCCTTGCATGTAGCGCCGAATCGAGGCAGCAGGAACTCGCCGTATTGCTTGAACCACGCGCCGTTTGCGCCAGAAATAGGGAAGCTTGAGCAAGGCGTCACGCTTGGCACGCCAGACGGGCGTTCCGCGGCGGCGTAGCGTGAAGACGCACAGGCTGCAAACGTTCAAAAGGATGTGATAAGGGAGATATATCCAGAAGTACGGGGCGGGAACGTTCTTGACGTAAGTCCATACCAGATTGCGGTGACCGTGATAGAGGGAAAAGTCGCTATGCGTGCCAGTGATCCCTGAGCCGACATGCTCCACTTCGGCGTCAGCGACGTAGAGGCATCGATGACCAGCCAACCGAAGCCGAAAGCCGAGATCGACATCCTCGGAATAACAAAAAAAATCTTCATCGAATCCACCAACAGCCATCACGTCCCGCACCCTGTATAACGCGGCCGCCGCGCACGGCGCGAAAATTTCCGTCGAGTGGCCGTATGTCGATGAGTTGAGGCAACCGTGGCCCTCTCGCCAGTGCAAGCCGCTGACATGGAACACATCGCCGACTCCATCAAGGCGCGCGTTGTCGCTCGCATCGAGCATTTTGCAACCAAAAAAGGTGAAGGTAGGGTCCGCTGCAGCGGCACGAAGTAGGCGCTCCAACCATTCCGGTCTTGGAAAAGCGTCAGGATTGAGTAACGCAACCCACTCGGCATCCACGTAATGTGATATGGCAACGTTGTTTCCTGCTGCAAAGCCAAGATTGCGCTCGATCCGGACAACCTTAACGTCAACGTCCCCGGTGGGAAGCTCCGAGAGGGAGTTGTCCGTTGAGGCGTTATCCACGATGATTATGCGAAAATCTCGAAATGTCTGCTCTTGCAATGCATGGATTGCGCGCCGCAGATACGGGCCCGCGTTGTAATTGACGATCACGACATCGACAAGAGGCATCTAGTCCTCGGGTATCCTTGCTCCGGCGAACGCGGTTTTGTGCTCGCGAAGCTATTAGCGTTCACACTGAGCACCTCAAGTTCCTGTCACCGAAGCATCGTATAGCTCGAGTGTCCGCTCAATCACTCCATCGATCGAAAACTCTTCCACTGCTCGTTGTCTGCTGCGTGCACCCATACGCGCTCTTGCCCTTGCATCCTTTAGAAGTGCGGCAATGGCACATGCCAGCGACTCCGGATTGCGCACCGGAACAAGCAATCCGTTGTCATCATGTCGCACTACCTCTCGGCATCCAGGCACATCGCACGCGATGAGTGGTCGGCCTACCGATGCCGCTTCGATCAACGCCTTCGGCAATCCTTCTCGCCACGAAGGCAGGCACACGATCGCGCTCTGCTGGAACACGCGATTCATGTCGTCCTGCCATCCCCACCACTCGACGATTCCTTCGTCCTGCCAGCGCTTCAACTGCTCGCCTTCCACGGCGGACGGATTCTCCGGATCAGTGTCGCCGACCAGCGCGAAGCGCGCTGTGATACCTTGGCTCTTCAGCATGCGCGCCGCCTCGACAAATTCGAATACCCCCTTGTCCTTGAGCATCCGAGCAGGCAACACCACTAGGGGGATGCCTGCGGGCTCGTCGGCAGGCGCAAAGTGCATGAGATCGACGCCCGACCCTCGGATCAGGGCAACTTGCTGTGGGCAAACCACACCTCTTCGGGTGAGCAGCTCCACGTCGTCCTCGTTCTGCAGAATAACGCGGCGGCCGCTACCTTCGAGCAGGATACGATAGGCGATCTCGACCGCTGGGCGTAACAGCCGCGCGCGCGCGTCCTGCGAGGAGAAGACGTAGCCGAGCCCGGCAATCGCGTTGACCACCTTGGGCACGCCGACGAGGCGAGCCGCTAACGAACCGTATAAGACTGGCTTGATCGCGACGTGATGGACGATATCGGGTCGTACGGCGCGGTACAGCCTGCACAGATCGAGAATCGTGCGCGCCTCTTGCAAGACGTTGTGGCTGCGGCGCACGATATTGAGCGGGTAAAGGCGGATGCCGGCGGCGACGATTCGATCGCCGTGCGAGGACACTCTTGTGGCCACGCCGACCTCGTAGCCCGCTTGCCGTGCCGCGATCGCCAGGGGTAAGCGATGCGAGCAGAAGTACCAGTCCTCGGTCACGACGTAGAGAAGTCTTTTCACGGCCCGGGCTTCAGCCAAAGATCATCTGGTCAAGCGTCGCGCCCTGCGTCTGCATTCATTCGCCACGCCTGAAACATCAACACATCCCAAAGCGGGTACTGCCAGTTGCGACGGCCAGAAATGTGCTCCTCCCATTTCTGTCGGATTGGCGAAGGCTCGAAGAATCCTTCTCGTCTAAGCCTGTGTGCATCGAGAAGATCTTCTGCCCAATCGCGCAGTGGCCCACGCAACCAGTGGTCGAGCGGAACGCCAAAGCCCATCTTGGGTCGCTCCACCAGCTCGCGGGGCACGTAGCGGTAGAGCACGTCCCGCAAAACGCACTTGCCCTGACCTCGGCTTATCTTCATCGAGAGCGGCAAGCGCCAGGCGAACTCGACGACTCGATGATCGAGCATGGGGACGCGCGTCTCGAGACTCACTGCCATTGCCGCACGATCCACCTTAACCAAGATATCGTCCGGCAGATAGGTAATGGTGTCGAGGTACATCATCCGGTGCTCGAAGTCCTCGCAACCGAGCCAGTCGGTATTCCGGTTGAGCGCCGTAGCCGGCTCCTCGGCGTTCAACACCACGCTCTTCGGATCATCCCAGTGGGAGACGAGCTGCAGATAGAAGTCCTCCGGTTGGCGCGTCGATAGTATGTGAGCGAGCTTATGGAGCTTGTCTCCAGGATTACTCACCGACGATCTTCTGCTGACCAGCGGACGCAACAGCGCGAAGATTCGATTCCATGTTGCCGGGGGGAGCGCAGTGATCGCTTCGCCACTGAAATGACGAAGCGCTGCGGGCAAAGAGCGTAACTTGCGCCACACCCGCATCGCAAGAAAATATCTGTTGTAGCCGCCGAACAATTCGTCTCCGCCATCTCCTGACAGGGCGACAGTCACGTGCTGACGAGCAAGCCGCGACACGAGGAACGTCGGGATTTGCGACGAATCAGCGAACGGTTCGTCATAGAGGTTGGGCAACATCGGGATGACATCGATCGCTTGCTTCGGCGTGACGTAGAGCTCGGTATGATCGGTGTGCAGATGCTGCGCTACCGCCTTCGCATGGTCCGCCTCGTTGTACTCGCCCTCGTGGAATCCGATCGTGAACGTCTTCACCGGGCGGGACGATAACGACTGCATCAGCGCCACGACCGCACTCGAATCGATACCGCCGGATAGAAAAGCGCCCACCGGCACGTCCGCCATCATCTGGCCCGCGATACTCTGTCTGAGCAGGCGCTCAACCTCCTCGGAAGTCTCCTGTCTGTCGGCTAAAAAAGGCGACTGCAAACCACGCTCGGCAACATCAAGTGCCGACCAATATGTCCGCACCTGGCAATCGGCTGCGCTACGAGGACCCCCTTCACGCATCTTTCCCGCATCCACCTCGATATAGCAGCCAGGCGGCAGCTTGCGGATACCTTCGTAGATGCTCCACGGTGCGGGCACGTAGTTATGCCGCATGTAGAGCGCGAGGGCACGACGCTCGATTCGATTCTCGAAACCAGGATAAGCGCGAAGCGCTTTGAGCTCGGAGCCAAAGACGAAAGCACCTCTTACGCAGCCATAGTAGAGAGGCTTTTCACCAAGCCGATCACGCGCGAGCGTAAGCTTTTGGGTCGAGCGATCCCACAGCGCAAACGCGAACATTCCGACCGTTCTTCGCAGAGCTTCCTCGACGCCGCACTTCTCGATGGTGGCCAGCAGCGTTTCGGTGTCCGAATGGCCGCGCCATGCAATCGCTGGTCGATTGGCCGCAGCGTTCGCCTCCTTTGCCGAGGACAAAGAATCTTCTACCTCGCGGCGTAATTCCAAATGGTTGTAGATCTCTCCATTGAAAGCGATCACATAGCGACCGCTGCCGGAGAGCATAGGTTGATGGCCGGCCGGCGATAGATCCAAGATGGACAAACGCCTGTGCGCGAGAGCAACACCGCAGCTTTCATCAACCCAGACACCCTCGTCGTCCGGCCCACGGTGAACGAGGGCAGACGCCATGCGCCGAGCGACGGCAGCTGGCGGCTCCAGAAGTGGCTGCGAGGGAAAGATAAATCCAGCTAAGCCGCACATCGGCTTTGTCCCGAAGGCTCAAGTCCTCTGATAAACATACTCGTCACAGCCGGAACCAAAAAATCCCGGATCACGCCCGAAAAGCCGGCCCTTTCGAGTGAGGGCGCGGACGCACGAAAAGCCGAGTTGGGTCATTACCTTCTCGACCTCTTCGGGCGAAATCGATTCATAAGGCCAGCCGCCCAGCCAGTCGTGCATGTCGTGAAGGTAATCCATGCCACGATTACTATCGTAGCCCTGCAAGTAATCCGCGAAACGGCGACCCGTAAGCCGCAGTCCGCCCCGGAATAGTGCACTGTGTACCGAGCGAGCTGCAGATTGAGCGCCCGCAGAAGCGTGCGCATACCAGCGTTTCTCCAAACGCCAAAACCAATCCATCCAAATGCGCCTGTAGAGCGCAAAAACGAACTGCCCTCGATCCACCATCGCGGCAGCACAACGCAAGGCGCGCATCAAGTCACCGGTGTGATGCAACACGCCCCAGGAGTAGACGACATCGAAACGACCGCAGGTCGCCGGATCGAGTTCGAACACGCTTGCTTGTTCACATCTATAGTTCGCGGTCACCGCATAACGGTTCAGCAGCAACTGCGTCGTCTTGACCGAATCAGGATCGATGTCGGTTGCGAGCACCTCTCGAGCACCAAGATGCGAGGCCGCCAAGCTGTGTAGACCGGATCCACTGCCAATATCCAGAAAACGCTTTCCCTCCAAGCGCTGCCCCCCGAGAAGACGAGACAACGCCTCGACGGCTTGCCTGATCTGCCGCTCGTCGATGCTTTGGGCATACGAAGCCCAATTCCGACCGAACGCAAAATGCGTTTCCTGTTGGGTCAGATCAATTCCTTTCACTGTCTCTCCTTTGCATAAAGCACCCCAAAGTCGTATGCCACGCGGTCCAACGAAAAGTTTTCAACAATACGGCGCCGCGCCGCCCCCCCAAGGTCACGCCGCGACTGAACGGAAAGATCGAGCATTCGACGCCAAGCCGCCGTCATGGCTGCGCTATCCCCCACCGGAAACACGATACCCGTGTCGCCGATAATGCGACGAACGTCGCCAACATCGGAAGCGACGCAGGGAACACCGCAGCTCATCGCTTCACCCAAGATATTGGGAAAGGCCTCACCCCAAGACGACGAACAAGAAGCGACATCGAGGGCAGCAGTGAGCCGCGCAACGTCCTGGCGCTCGCCGAGCAAATGTACGCGACCTGCTAATGGTTTCACATCCAGCCAGCGCGAGAAGACTGGGTTGTCAGGCGTCACGCCAAATCCAACCAACAGAAAGTGCACGTCCGCACGATGTGTCGCGAGAATCGAGGCGGCCTTAAGGAACAAGTCGTGACTCTTCATCGGGTGCCAGCGCGCGATGAGGCCGATCAATGGAGCGTCCACATTCAGCCCCAAATCCGATCGCACCGACCGGTAAGCCGCTTCGTCGGGTCGGAAGAGATTCGTGTCGAAGCCGTTGTCGATCACCGTCCCCGACGAGACGGCATAGCCGAAGCACTCGTGCTGGCGGCGCGCAACCTGGGAGTTGTAAACGATCGCATCCGCACGATGCGATAGCCAGCGACCGACACGAATCACTTGGCGCGTGAGAGGTTTCTCGCGCTCGAGATCTTGGAGCGACTGACGGACGCCGAAGCAAAGGCGGCAGTGGTCTCCGGCGAAGCTTCGAGCAAGCGCGGCCGCGAGGTTGCCGTGATACATCCAGCCCTGTATGACGTCCGGTCGTTCTCGCCGCGCGATCTTTGCCAACTCGACCGTTGCCCAGGGTAATCCCAAAGGTATTGCGACGCCTAGATGCCGTGTTTCCACGCCCAGCGCTTCGATCTCCGATGAGACAGGACCGCGCGGAGAAAGCGATACCACGCTAGCGTCGATGCTCTTTCCGTGGAGGCGTGAAATCAGCTTCATGAGCATCTTCTCGGCGCCTCCCGTGCCAAGACCCGTGGTAACGAAGAGGACCTTCGTCAAAGACACTTCTTGGGCCACGTGTTTGGCGCAACGATCATTAGCGGGTGCGGGCGCTCCGTAGACCCGTTTACCATCGGTGCTCACGCTTCAAGCGCCGCAAGGGTTTCTTTCAACAGCTTGTGCACCGACGCGTTCTCCTCGATGCGTTTCCTTGCGGCCGCGCCGATCGCACCCCGTGTCGAATCGTCCATGAGAAGCAACGCGTGCAGGGCTGCGGCAAGAGCCGAAGGTTCTTTCGCCGGCACCACCCGCCCCGTCTCGCCGACGATTCGCGCCGAATCACCAACGTCGGTGACCACGCAAACTCTTTCGCAACTCATCGCCTCGCCGACTGCATTGGAGAACCCTTCACCATAGGAAGACGACGAGCAAGCGATGTCGAACGCCGAATAGACCTCCGGCATATCTGGCCGGCCGCTCGCCCAAATCACTTTATCCGCGATGCCAAGCTGTTCCCCGAGATCGACGAGTTCCTTGCAATAGCCTTCGGGCCCATCACCAACGCATGCAAAGCGAACATCCGATCTGTGACTCGCCACGAGGGCAGCCGCATGGAGAAAGGTTTCGTATCCCTTCATCGGATCCATCCGGGCCGCGATGCCGACAAGCAACTCGCCGTTCTGGACACCCCATTCGCCGCGTATTCGATGCCGACCGATCGCACTGAAACGAAATCGCGCCGTATCGATACCGTTAGGGACGACGACGAACTTGTCGGCCGGAAAGCCTTTCGTAATGTGATATGTCTGACCAGCCTGGGAATTGGCAATGATCTTGTCTGCGAAACGTGCCAAGCGTGCTTCGGTATAGGCCACCCAGCGAACGATTGGCTCCTCACCGGACAGATTCATGTCAGAGGCTCGCACGCCCCAAATCACGCGCGTTCTTCCACTAAACAACCGCGCCAACACGGCAAGAATGTTGGCAACGGGGAGAAAGCTGTACAAGACATCTGGCCGATAACGGCGCAGCGCGTGGACGAGGCGGACGAGGAATGGAATGACGTCCCATCGCCCTCGTTTAGCCAAATCGATCACTGGCACGCCGGCGGAAGCGAGTTCGGCGCGTAACGCGCCCCCTGGATAGAACGTCAGGACCTGTACCGCCATTCCCGCGCGGTGCAGGGCACAAGCCAATAGCACCAATTGCCGCTCGGCACCTCCAAAGTGCAGAGATCGGATCAAGAACAATATGCGCTTCAACGGAGGTACTTCACGACGAAGGCGTTACCGCTGCGGTGAGATCAGAGAATACGATCATGTTCCTATTGCACGTGGCTGTTCGATACAGCGTGCAATTAGGGCTTCCCACTCCCTAACGATTCGCTCACGCGCATAGCGCTCACGCACTCCGGCGGCCCGATCACCGAACCGCCTCTGCATGTCAGGGTCACTGAGCAAGACCCTGATCGCATTAGCCAGCCCCTCGACATCACCGGGCGGGACGAGCAAGCCATTGTCGCCGTCGGACACCAGCTCTCTGGGACCACTGTCGCAATCGGCCGCAACAACGGCGCACCCGAGCGCCATCGCTTCTAGCAAGGCGTTAGGAAAACCCTCATAGCGCGAAGGCAAGACGAAAAGAGTACAGCGCGCCATCCACTGCTCTGGATGTTTCACCACTCCCGGCAAATGCACTGAGTCCAGGATTCGAAGGTCTCGCGCCAGCTCTTCCAAAACATTCCGCTCTGGCCCTTCGCCCAGGATCGTCAGCTTGACCCCGGGGTGCGTCCCTCGAACCTTCGCGAGCGCTCTCAACAGCACGTCAAAACCTTTCTGCCGATCAAGCCGTCCCACTGCGAGAACTTCATCACTGCTACGGCTATCGATCGACGGGAGGGAAGATAGTGATCGCAAGAAATTTGGAATCACACGGACATTCTCGGCTTGCACAATCGCTTTTGCCCAAGAGGCGACGCTATTAGTTTGAACGACAAGTGCACGAGCGAAGGGGTATAGCAGGCGGCGAGCCGCTGACCATCTTTTCGGGAGACGGTGACGGCGCGGATCGATCCGTTCGGAGACAATGACCGGAATACCGGTTCCTGCCGTCGCCGCCAGCACGAGAACATTCATCTGATCGACGAAACTCAATACGACCTGTGGTGAGAATCGGCGCACTGCCCGCCGAATCGCAAGACAGCGCTTCAAGCTTCCGTAGATCCCTTGCCAGGCAGAACGAGAATCGCCGAGCATATCCAAGGCAATCCGATGCACATTGCTATCCACACGATAGTGATCGAGTGCTTGAGCGGAGAGCGTGAGAAGAGCCACCTTCCATCCTTTATGTGCCCATTCATTCGCAAGCTCGGAAACGACTCGTTCAGCACCTCCGGCACCAAGAGTAGAAACCGCCAAAAGGACGCGACGTTCCAACGGTGCCATCGGTACGGTCTACGCAACGATGCCGCCTAGCGGACAGCCTCAAAGAAGAACGTCTCGTTGCGACCATGCAGACCGGCGGCGAGCAGAGCGCGCTTTGCCAACCACTCGAGCTTGCCCTTAACATTCGCTTGCTTGGGGTCGCCAAAGAAATGCCGGGAGATTCTCGCTTGTCGGAAGTACTGCCGCAACGTTTCAACCAACCCAGCTTCCGAGAACGATCGAACATGGCCCCAGCGATGAAAGATCTCCCCACAGTGCGGGCACACAACGCGACCATCTGCCAAGTTCTCGTCGGCAGGCACCGTCCCGATAAACCGGCCTCCCAGTTTGAGGATGCGATGAACTTCCACAAGGGTCGCACTGAGGACGCCGTCTGCGAGGTGCTCGAGAACTTCGCTCAGAATCACTACATCAAAGGTCTCGCCGCCAAATGGCATGGACTGCGAGTAACCCGCTACCGCTCTTTCTGCGAGCCGCAGTTCTTGCCGTATTCGATCGATGCTCCGCTCATCCGGGTCGAGGCAGCTGAAATCGACGCCTTTCGCCGCAAGCAGTCGTTCGAGGCCTCCTCGTCCCACACCGACGTTCAACACCTTTTCGGAGGGCGCAACGCGGTCGGTAATGAACGCATACCGTGTATGGGAGTTGAACGCCGCATCGCCATCCTCATCGTTCTGGAAATGCGCCCAGATCTTGGTCTGATCCATGAATCCTCACTTGCTTCGCGCGTACAGCCAGCAAAGCCCGGCCGAGACCGCATACATCGCTGTGCTTGCGACAAAGATACCCTCCAGCCGCAGAAACTCGACAAGAGCCAAGTTCGCAACCACCTTGCATGAAAGCGCTGCCAGCGAAACAGCAGCAATGGTGGTGTATCGCCGCTGACTTGCCAAAAGCGAGACCAAAATCAATCCGGCCCAGGAAAAGGGAAGCTGTAGAGCTCCCCATCTCAATGCACCTGCAACGACTTCCGTGTCGTTCGCAGTGAAAGCTCCCCGCTGGAAAAGCAGCGAGACGAGCTGAGGCGCAACCAGTATTAGACAGACAGCCGCGACACTGCCTCCTATCAACATGATCGTAGCCAACTGCAGCGCCTGTGCACGCACACGCGCATCATTTCCTGCACCGATGCCCTCTGCAAAGATTGGCAGCGTCGCGCGCGACAGCACTGTTGCCCCCAACGTCATCGCCAATCCTAGCAGCCGGTTGGCATAGCCGAGCGTTGCGACCTCGCCCGAACCAAGGCGCGCGGCAAAGTGCTGGTCAAGCGGGGTGACGAAGCTCATCGCCAATTGACCGAAGCCGGTTAGGAGAGCGGCCCGACCTAACCACCGCCAGCGTGAATACTGGAACTCCCATCTCGGAGGCGCGGCTTCCCTTCCTGCAAGCCAGCCCAGCCAAAAACACTGAATTGCTGTACCGACCACTATCGCTATGACAAGCGGTGTCACGCCCAATGTCTGCCAACCAGCTAGCAGCGCGATGATCACAACCGCTGGCAGGCCTTCAGCCAGTGCATACTGGTGGTTGTGACGCGCCTGCAACCGTGCCGTAAAGATCGACACGAATAGACTAAAGAGAGCCAGCGGAGCCATCTGCCGCAGCGCTGTCGCCGCAATCGCTTGTGTCGATGTGGGCAAACCGGATGCGAACGTGCGTATCAGCCAAGGCGCAGTCAGCCAAAGCGCTGCCACCAGAACGCTACCCGCTAACAGGCCGAGCGCGTTTAAGTCACCAAGCAAGGCGTTGCGTTCTCGCCCCTTCAGCTGAACCAGGAGCGGGACTAGCACGACCGCCATCACCGACAATAGCGTGACGGGCAACCAGGTCGAAAGTGTCAGCGCAAGATTGTAGGCATCGACTTCCGGGCCACGTCCATAACGCCATGCGACCGCGATCTCCTTTGCCGCACCTGCCAGTTTTGCTACTACGGTAAAGAGCAGGATCCATAGCGCTGTTCGGCCAATCCGAGTGTGTACGGAGTCAACAGCCGAGCGGGCCATCGATGCAGCAGAGTGAGTTTCTCACGTAGGCGCTTCCCGCTTGAAATTCGAGTGTCGTGGCAACGAGCGTCTGGTCGGATCGGGGTGCGATGTTATCAGGATTGCCGGCGTCTGCATGTAACGCTTTGCCAGCCCACGACACGGGCCTATCGCTGATCGATACAGCGCTCACGCTGCAGAATGGCAGCTTTCGCGCTCAAACAACCACACCGTCTCCTCGCGTAACATCCGCGCGAAACGTCCTCCTTCGGCCTGCAACTGATCCCACTCGGCTTTCGTGTAAACCAATACGTCGGTTGGAACCGGAAGGGTGGAGGCATCCCACCTCGATCCGCGCTGTATGAACGGCTGGTCGTCCTCGGCGACCACTACGACCAGATCGAGATCGCTGCCCACGCCCCAATCGCCCCTCGCGTAGGAGCCGAAATAACCCACGCGCAGCATCTGCGGGTGCTTGATCGACTGCTCGACGGCCCAGCTTCGGGCCGCCCGATCCACTGCTTCACGATCCGGCCATTTGAACACGACAGAATTCGAGGATCTCGTCGGCGCACTGCTGTGCTGCAAAGCAAGCCCATTCGTGGCGCCCTTCCGCAGCCGAGGCCCGAGCTTGGTCAAGGTCCCGTTCGGCCTGGCGCATCCGGTCCTGGGCCCGATTCGTCATTGAGCCACCTCCTTGCTTTGCGAAGCATTTTAGCAGCCCGGATTGCAGCATCCGAGCGCCTTTCCCAAATACGCGCTGCTTTCCGATCGGACATCCAAGCGCTTTTCGCAGGCATTCCCGAGTAAAATGATGACGCGGCGGGCAGTGAGCACAAGCATGGCACCCGCGTTCGGCTTCCTCGCCTGGCCGCCCCGGAACGGAAGACGTCCACTGGCAGACCGCCAACATGAGGTGACGCATCGACTACGCCTTCCCCAAGACGGCGGTGGTGAACCATCGTACCGGCATTGGCGATCTGATTTGGCATCTGCCTTACCTGCGCGCAGCGGCAAAGGTAAGCGCCGGAGGTACGATCACCGTGATCGCTCGCCCGTCGTCGCGCGCAGTCGAAATCTTGTCTGTAGAACCGAGCGTCAGTCGCGTCATCGAGTTCGATATCCACATGCATGCTGGATGGCGCGAGCGCTGGCGTGCGCAGCTGGAGCTGCGTAAAGCGTTGGTCGCTGCCGGAATCGAGCGCATCCTCATCTTTTCGACTCGCATTCGTTACGCGGCGATCGCGCTGCTCGCCGGTGTTCCTCGGCGCTCAGGGTTCGGCTTCTCGCTGGGACAACGTCTGCTGCTCAATGAACCGCCTTTCATCGACCCGTACGAAGGCGACGGGAACTGGGTCTATCCGGAAGCCACGGCGTTCGCGATCGCCCACGGATTGGTATCCGGACCTGTCGTGCCGCGTATGGCGCTTCCCCAGCATCTCGTCACCACTCACGAGACGGCCATCGCACATCTGCCCAGGCCCCTGTTCGGCATCGTGATCGGGGGGTCCGATCCGCGCCGCAATTGGGGCGCCGAGCGGTTTGCAGGTCTTCTTGCAGAACTGACTGATAGGGGCTGCGGCGCTTTGGTGGTCGGCGGCCCGCCGGAACAGGCGATCGCCGATCGAATCGGGCAGCGACTGTCGCCGCACGCGCGAAGACATACGGAGTTTGCGGTCCAGTCCTCGGTACTGAAGTCTGCCGCGCTGTTGCGTCAGTGCGATTTCTGTGTCGGCAACGATACCGGCGCCCTCAACATTGCCGCTGCTCTGGAAGTGCCGTCGCTGGGTCTGTTCGGTGTGAGCCCGCCGTTGCGCCACGACCCAATCCTGCACGCGGTGACCGGCCAGGGGATGGAAGCCATATCCGTGGCGCGCGTGATGGAGCGCCTGGCGGAGCTCGACGCGTTCCAAATCCGCGTCTCGCCTCGTCGCCGCGCCCTGGAGCTTTCCACTTCTGCTCCGGAATCCTAAGCGTCGCGCCGAGCTAGGCGCACGCGCGTTGCACGCCTGTTCCCACCTATGACGATCGATCGCAGTACGCCTCGATTTGGGTCAGGATGTAGACGCCTTGGCGATGATCGGCTTCACGCAAAGCCCGGCAGAACTCGATGTGCTCGCATTCCTGCCCGATCTTGCCCCTGGGCCAGGAAACCTCGAGTCTGCGCAATACTTCGGTCTCGATCAACGCCAGACCTCCAAACGCTGCGTGGGTCGCCATCGCTTTGACCTCGTGACGGTCAATCAACCCGTGTCTGCACTTGCTGCAACCGGCGAAAGGGCAGGCGGGGAAGGTTGTCCGCCCATCGATCAGCTGCAAGGCATACGTATCGAAGTAGTGTTGCTCGCGAAAATTGCGACCCTTGACGAACAAGTTGCGCCCGGCCCGGAACCGAACATAGTTGCCCATCGTGAAGGGAGTAAGAAGCCCTCGGATGCCCTGCACCTTTGCTTCCTCGATCATCTCGAGCGGGACCGAAAGCCGGAAGTAGATGTTCGAATCGAGGAACATTGTCCAGTGGCTCTCGAAACACAAGCTCTGCTCCAACCCGAGATTTCTGAGCTGCTGGAGTTTCTCTGTCCGGGATAGACCCGAAAACGAGTCATTGCGTCCGCACTTGATCAGCGTGCCCGCAATGCCCGATAGCAGGTCGCACGCGCGCTTGTCGCTGCCATCCGAGGAGCCGTCTTCCACGAGAACCGCGTTCACTCGCACACCCACGGCCATGAGATATCGAATCAGCTCGTCGAAGAACCCGAGCCAAGCCTTACAATCCCTCAGCACGCAGCAAACGGTGATGGCCAGACCATCACGGACGCGACGAAGGCTCGAAGGCGAAAGGGGTCGGGGCTGCAGGCTAAGACGTTTCAAACTTCTGCTTCGATCTGGCTTCTGCTTCGATCTGGTCCTTATTACAGGCGTATTCAGGGACGGACGAATTGCCGCCGCATCTTAACATCCTAGGCAAACCCATCAGCTTCTGGTTCGAGTGGCTGATCTTCGCCTTCTTTGCATCCTTCTTCATCGCACCGACGACCTCGTCGTCCGCGGCACTCGTGCTCTCGATCCTCGCGCTCGCTTGGCTCATCCGAGCGCGGCCCGCCCTGGACCGAGGAGACCTCGTGTTCGCGATCGCGATGATCCTGCCGGCTCTTCTCTATGCGCTAAGCATGTCCGCTCACGGATGGAATTGGCGCTATCTGGATCGGCCTGCGCACTTGATTTACGGCATCCCGCTTTTCCTCGTCGTACGAAGAATCGGCGTTCGCCCGCTGATTCCGCTGGTGGGGCTTGCGATCGGCGTCATCGCATCGTTTCCGCTGTCCGCCTATCAGCGCTTCGCGCTGGGGCAAGATCGAGCGATGGGCATTCTTTCGGGCGGGGATTTCGGCAACCTGGCCGGCTCGCTAGCCGTTGGCCTGGCGCTGTCGGCCTATTGCCTGCGCGGTGCGCAACTCGCGAAGTCGCAACGACTGCTGTTAGGCACTTTGCTCGCCGCGTCTATGTTCGGCTTCCTGATCTCGATTTGGTCCGGAAATCGCACGGCCTGGGTTGCCTACTTTGTGATCCTCGCCGTCTGCTTACCAATGCTCTTGCGAAGCCTTCGACGCACGACCCTCCTTTATGCGCTGGTCGCATCGTCGATGATCGTTTTGTTTCTGTTGTTACCGGACCTGCGCCATCGAATGGCCATCGGGGTCGACGAGGTCACCGCCTATCTCACGGCGCCTGCAGGGGCAAAGGCCGCGAGCACGTCGTTGGGAATTCGGATGCAGAGCATCGCGCTGGGCCTCGACATCTGCTCGACTCACCCCTGGACCGGAATCGGCATTTTGGAGTTCAAACGCTTGGCGGCTCGTCTCGCCGCTGCGGGTGCGATTGCGCCGGAGATTCCCAATTTCTTCGGCATGCTGCACAACCAGTTTCTCGACGCCTGCGTGCTTCTTGGCATCGGGGGCGTCTTGATGCAGGTCGCGTTTTGGCTCCTGATCCTGATACCGGAGGTGCGCCTCGTTCAGCGCGCGGACTCGCTCGAAGCGCGAGCGTTGTCTCTCACGTTGCTATGTATCTCCTTGGGTTACTTCGTCAGCGCTACCGGCGGGTCGATGTTCGGCAGTTCGAAAGGAACGCTCTTCCTCGCCATGGCGTGGGCCAGTCTGACTGCCACGGGCTGGCAACGTCGCGCTAGCCCGACTGAGCTAAGCGTGAACCTTCTCAAAGCGCCACCCACGCTCAACAGGGCGCCGCCGAGCACCTCTGTCGCCGGCGCTACGGATAAACCTCCGCGTCCCTGAACTTCGCCCCGGCCCGATCCTTCTCGGACAATATCGGCAATCCTTCGAGCTGCCAATCGATCGCAAGATCCGGATCGTTCCAAGCGATGCAGCGGTCGAACTCGGGGAAGTAGAAGTCGCTGGTCTTGTACAGAATGTCGGCGCTCGCGCTGCGCACGACGAAGCCGTGCGCGAAGCCGGCGGGGATATAGGCCGTGTGTCCGCGCACGTCGTCCAGCTTGAACGACACCCACTTTCCAAAAGTCGCCGACGAGCGGCGAAGATCGACTGCGATGTCGAGCACTTCGCCCGCGATGCAGCGCACCAGCTTCGCTTGCGGTCGCACCACTTGATAGTGCAAACCGCGCAGCACGTCTCTCTTCGAGCGCGACTGATTGTCCTGCACGAAACGGCATTCGATACCGAGGGCCCTTGCGAAAGTGCGCTCGCTGTAGCTTTCGAAGAAAAATCCCCGCTCGTCGACGAACACGGTCGGTTCGATGAGGAGGACGTCTGGAATGGCGGTGGGCGTGACCTTCATCGCTAGAACACGCGTTGCTCGAGGAGGCCGAGCAGGTACTGGCCGTACCCGTTCTTCCCGAGCGGCGCTGCGAGCCGGCGCAACTGTACGTCGTCGATCCAGCCCTGTCGCCAAGCAATCTCCTCGGGACAGGCGACTTTCAAGCCTTGTCGCCTCTCGATCGTCGCGATGAACTGCCCCGCTTCGAGTAGGCTCTCGTGCGTTCCCGTGTCGAGCCAGGCAAAGCCTCGGCCCATGATCTCCACCCGCAACTGCTCACGCTGCAGATAGAGCTGGTTGAGATCCGTGATCTCCAGCTCGCCGCGCCGCGAGGGTTTGAGCGTCTTGGCCAGCTCGACGACTTGCTCGTCATAGAAGTACAAGCCAGTCACCGCGTAATTGGACTTCGGCTTCGTCGGCTTCTCCTCGATCGACCAGACTTTGCCCGATGCGTCGAAAGCGGCAACGCCATAACGCTCAGGGTCCTGGACGTGATAAGCGAACACGGTCGCGCCCGTTGTCCGCTGCCGAGCCTTCTCGAGCAGCTTGTACATGTCGTGGCCGTAGAAGATGTTATCGCCCAACACCAGCGCACTCGGCTCGCCCCGGATGAACGACTCGCCGATCAAGAATGCTTGCGCCAAGCCGTCGGGGTGCTTCTGCACCGCGTAACTGAGCTGCAATCCCCATTGACTTCCGTCGCCCAGCAGCTGGCTGAACCGCGGCGTGTCCTGCGGCGTCGAGATGACGAGGATCTCGCGGATGCCGGCCAGCATCAGCGTGCTCAATGGGTAGTAGACCATCGGCTTGTCGAACACCGGCAACAGCTGCTTGGACACCGACAGCGTCGCCGGATGCAAGCGCGTGCCCGCGCCGCCGGCCAGGATGATGCCTTTGGTCACTTATTGTCCCTCGTTTCCGCTGATCTCATCGACAAAGCGCGACAGATGGTAGCGCCAGTCCGGCAGCTGAAGTCCGAACACGCGTGCGAGCTTGTCGCAATTGAGCACCGCATAGGCAGGCCGCTTCGCGGCGACCGGATATTCACTGGTCGAGATGGCGCGCACTTCTTGCGGCTCGACTTTGAGACGCATGCCCCTCGCTTGCGCCAGCGTGAGCAGGTGTACGGCGTATTCGAACCAGCTCGTCGAGCCGCTCGCGCTCAGATGATAGGTGCCAAACCACTGCGACATGCGATCGTTCATCAAACCATGCAGCGCGAGTGCGGTCGCGTCGGCAATGAATTCCGCGCTGGTCGGGGCGCCATGCTGGTCGGCGACGATGCGCAATTCCTCGCGCTCGCGCGCGAGCCGCAGGATGGTCTTCGCGAAATTCGTTCCACGGGCTGCGTAGACCCAGCTCGTGCGAAAGATGAGATGACGTGCAGCCGCTTGCCGGATGTTGAGCTCACCTTGCAGCTTGCTCGCACCGTAGACGCTCAGCGGCGCCGTCTCGTCATCCTCGACGTAGGCGCTGTCCTGGTTGCCGCTGAACACATAGTCGGTCGAGTAGTGCACCAGCAATGCCCCCAGGCGGGCGGCTTCCTCAGCCAGCACGCGCACCGCCTCGGCGTTCACGCGATACGCCATATCGGGCTCCGACTCGGCCCGATCCACTGCGGTGTATGCCGCGGCGTTGACCACCACATCCGGACGGACATGTCGAACGTGCTGCCGCAGCGCGCCGAGATCGGTGAGATCGACCTCGCGGCGCCCGCAAGCCACGAGCTCGCCAAGCGGACTGAGCGCGCGGCCAAGCTCCCAACCCACTTGGCCGTCCTTGCCCAGCAGGAGCAGCTTCATCGGCCGTAGTGCTTCCCAATCCACTCGCGATAGGCCCCGCTGGTGACCTCCCGCACCCAGTCGGCATTGTCCAAATACCACCGCACGGTCTTGCGGATGCCGGTCTCGAACGTCTCGGTCGGCCGCCAACCGAGCTCGCGCTGCAGTTTGGTCGAATCGATGGCGTAGCGGCGGTCGTGGCCGGGGCGGTCCGGCACGAAGGTGATCTGCGAATGGTAAGAGTTGCCGTCCGCACGGGGCGCCATCTCATCCAACACGTCGCACAAGGTCCGCACCACTTCGAGGTTGGTGCGCTCGGCATTGCCACCGACGTTGTACGTCTCGCCGATACGGCCCGCTTTCAGCACGCGGCGTATCGCCGCGCAATGGTCCGTCACGTAAAGCCAGTCGCGGATTTGCTTGCCATCACCGTACAGCGGAAGTGGCTTGCCCGACAATGCGTTATGGATGCACAGGGGAATCAGCTTCTCCGGAAAGTGGAAAGGGCCGTAGTTGTTGGAACAGTTCGTCGTCACCACCGGCAGCCCGTAGGTGTGATGCCAAGCACGCACGAGGTGATCGGAGGCCGCTTTCGAAGCGGCGTACGGGCTGTTGGGCTGGTGAGCGTGTGTCTCCGCGAAGCTTGGGTCGGTAGGGCCGAGCGACCCATACACTTCGTCCGTCGACACGTGTAGAAAGCGAAACGCAGCGCGTTCCTGTTCTGGCAACGCCGACCAATAGCCGCGCGCTGCTTGCAAGAGCCGGTAAGTGCCAACGATGTTGGTCTGCACGAAATCGTCAGGTCCGTGAATGGAACGATCGACATGCGATTCGGCGGCGAAATTAATGATGGCGCGTGGGCGGTGATGTCGCAGGACTTCCTCCACCAGAGCCGAGTCAGCGATGTCGCCGACGACCAGCGCGTAACGGCGATCGCCCTCCAGCGTGCGGAGACTGCGTACGTTTCCGGCATAAGTCAGCTTGTCCAAGTTGACGACCGGCACATCGGATCGCGCAAGCCATTCCAGGATAAAGTTCGAGCCGATGAAGCCGGCGCCTCCGGTTACTAGAATAGTCATGTTGGCTGCGGCATTGATTCCGAAACGTCATTCAGTTGCACGCTATGCCCCCGATATAGGCCTGCAACAGAGATAATCTAGCTGCTGTAAAACTACTACACGTGCCTGATGCGGACTTGCGGTGGCCGGATCCTCATGTACTAGCATGCACATTTCAGTTCCTGAACGCCGGGTGTGCCCGGCTGAATTGCGCTCGCGACGCTTTTCAACAGCCCGCTAACTCCCTCAACCGTCCCTTTCGAACCCGATGCTCATCCCTCTCATCCTCTCCGGCGGCAGTGGTACACGCCTGTGGCCCGTTTCCCGTGAAGCTTACCCGAAACCCTTCATCAAGCTGCCCGACGGCCAAAGTCTCCTGCAAAAAACGCTGGGGCGACTGCAGCCCTTGAGCGCGGCGGATGAGGTCATCACGGTCACCAACCGCGAGCACTTCTTTGCCACGCGCGACGAATACGCCCGCATGGATGCGAAGTGTAGGCATTTCTTCGTGTTGGAGCCGCAGGCGCGCAATACCGCGCCCGCCGTTGCTGTCGGCGCTCTGGCCGCTGCCGCACGGCACGGCCCCGAGGCGATCCTGCTCGTGCTGCCTGCCGACCACCTCGTCCCCGATGCCGCTGCATTCGCGCGCAGCGTGCAACAGGCCGTGGTGCTCGCAGAGCAAGGATTTCTAGTCACCTTCGGCGTCCCGCCCACCTATCCCGAAACGGGGTTCGGCTACATCGAACGTGCGGACGCGATCAAAGGCGCGGAAGGCTATCGTGTAGCGCGCTTCACCGAGAAACCCGCGCTCGCCGCGGCACAGGCTATGATCGAGTCGGGCAAGTATTACTGGAACTCCGGCATGTTCTGCTTTCGCGCAGACGTCTTTCTCGACGATCTCGCCTCGCTCGCACCCGAAATCGACGCACGCGCACGGGAGTGCTGGGACGCTGTCGTATTCAAGGAAGATCACGTGCACCTCAGCGACGAGATTTTCGGCCGCATCCCCGACATCTCGGTGGACTATGCCGTGATGGAGAAGTCCGCCCGCGTCGCGGTCGTGCCGGCTTCGTTTCAATGGAGCGATGTCGGATCGTGGAAGGCCGTCCGGGAACTCGTAGCGCCCGACGAGCGCGGCAACCGAGCGCAAGGCGAAGCCATGTTCGTCGACAGCCGCAACTGCTATGTGCAGAGTGACTCCCGGATGGTGGCCGCGGTCGGCCTCGACGGCGTGATCGTGGTCGACACGCCCGACGCCTTGCTCGTCGCGAATCAGGACGCCGTGCAAGACGTCAAGAAAGTCGCGCAGCAGCTCAAGCTCGCCAAACACGAGACCTATCTGCTGCACAAGACGGTGCTGCGCCCGTGGGGGACTTATACCGTGCTCGAGGAAGGCAGCGGCTTCAAGATCAAGCGAATCGTGGTGAAGCCCGGCGCGAGCCTGAGCTTGCAGATGCACTACCACCGAAGCGAGCACTGGGTGGTCGTGTCCGGCACGGCCAAAGTCGTCAATGGCGAAGAGGAGCTTTTGATCCGCACCAACGAGTCGACCTATATCCCCGCCGGGCACAAGCATCGGCTCGAAAATCCGGGCAAGGTCGACCTCGTGATGATCGAGGTGCAAAGCGGCAACTACTTGGGCGAAGACGACATCGTCCGTTTCGAGGATCGCTACGGCCGCGGCTAGATCTCGTAGTAGCTTCGGTACCAGCTCACGAACTGCGCGATGCCGTATTCCAACGGCGTGTCGGGCGCGAAGCCAACGTCGCGTCGCAGATCCTCGGTATCTGCATAGGTTGCCGGAACGTCGCCGGGCTGCATCGGTAGGAGGCGTCTTTCCACCGGCTTGCCCAGTGCACGCTCGAGGATGCCGATGAACTCGGTCAGCTTAACGGGCTTGTGGTTGCCGATGTTGTAGAGGCGATAAGGCGCGTAGCTGATCGCCGGATCGGGCTGCATCATGTCGACGTTCGGATCAGGCTGTGGAATCCGGTCCATCACACGTACGACCCCTTCCACGATGTCCGTGATATAGGTGAAATCGCGGGACATATCACCATAATTGAACACGTCGATGGGGCGGCCCTCCAAGATCGCTCGCGTAAACAGAAACAGCGCCATATCGGGCCGTCCCCATGGCCCGTACACCGTGAAGAAGCGCAACCCGGTGCACGGCAGCGCATACAAATGGCTGTAGGTATGCGCCATCAGCTCGTTGGCTTTCTTGGTCGCGGCGTAAAGGCTCACCGGGTGGTCGACGTTGTCATGCACGCTGAACGGGAGCTTCCGGTTGGCGCCGTACACGCTCGAGGTACTGGCGAACACGAGATGCGGCACCGCGCTTGCGCGGCAGCCTTCCAGCACGTTGAGAAAGCCGGTGATGTTGCTGTCGGTATAGGCGTGGGGGTTCTTCAACGAGTAGCGCACACCGGCCTGGGCTGCCAGGTGGATCACCCGTTCGAAGCTGCCCCGGGCGAGCAACTTCGCCATGCCCTCTCGATCGGCAAGATCCAAGCGCTCGAAGGTGAACGCAGGATTCGGCAGCAGTCGATCGAGCCTCGCTTGTTTCAACCGAGGATCGTAGTAATCGTTCAGGTTGTCGATGCCGGTAACTCGATGGCCGTCGGCGAGCAGCCGCTCGCTGACATGCATGCCGATAAAACCGGCAGCTCCTGTGACCAGAATCTTCACGACGGCGGGGACCTTGAGGGTGTTAAGTCCGAGAGGCAAGATCGGCACATAGTGTAGTCGAAGTTACAACGCCGCCCCGTTACAATGGGGCCCATGTCAGGCGGTCCTTTCGGCACTTCAGCCTTCGCCCACCTATTACCAGGCTCGTGTGCCGCGAACACCGGAGCCAGGGCGAAATGAAGCTGCATCGCCTGATCTATTCCATCATCGTCGTTGCGCTGCTCCCCCTCGCGTTGCTGCGCCTCGCGTGGCGCGCACGACGACAGCCAGAATACCTCCGTCATGTCGGCGAGCGCTTCGGTTTCTATCGAATCCCTTCGGTACAGCCGCTGGTGTGGATTCACGCTGTGTCCGTGGGAGAGACGCGCGCAGCGGAGCCGCTGGTGCGTGCGTTGCGCGCCGCGCATCCCGACTACCGGGTTTTACTCACACATATGACGCCGACCGGGCGGCAAACCAGTGTGCAGCTGTTCGGCGACGAGGTGCTGCGCGCTTATCTTCCCTACGATCTACCCTTTGCGGTGAACCGCTTCCTGCGCCACTTTCGCCCGGCGCTCGGCGTACTGATGGAAACCGAGCTGTGGCCGAATCTGATTCACTGCGCGACCGATGCGCAGATACCGGTGGCGCTCGTCAACGCGCGGTTGTCCCAACGCTCGGCGCGTGGTTATGCGCGACTGGGGCGCTTGATCGAAGACACACTGTCGCGTGTAGCCGCGATTGGCGCGCAGTCGCAAACCGATGCAACGCGACTGCGTGAGCTCGGAGGGAAGTCGGTCGAAGTGACCGGCAACATGAAGTTCGATCGGTCACCAGGCGCGGAGGACCTCCAGCTGGGCCGAGCATTGCGATCGCGCCTGGGCACACGCTTCGTGCTGCTCGCGGCAAGCACGCGCGAGGGCGAGGAGGAATTGCTGCTCGATGCCTTGAATGATCTGCTCGGTGAGATCTTGCTCGTCATCGTGCCCCGTCATCCGCAGCGCTTCGAAGGCGTCGCGAGGTTGCTCGCACGCCGCGGCATTCACTATCAACGACGCAGTGATGATTCGCCCATCGCCTCGATCACGGACGTCGTGCTAGGCGACAGCATGGGCGAGATGTTCGCCTACTACGCCGCCTGCGATCTCGCGTTCATCGGTGGCAGCCTGCTGCCGCTGGGCGGCCAAAATCTCCTCGAGGCCTGTGCAGCCGGCAAGCCCACAGTCGTCGGCCCGCACATGTTCAACTTCAGCGAGGCCACCCGGCTCGCACTGGAGGCCGGCGCAGCGGTGCAAATCGCCGACGTGAAGGCACTGCGCGAAGTCGTCGGCACGCTGCGTACCAACGCCGCGCGCCGCGCGCGGATGGGTGAAGCAGGCAAGAAGCTGATGCTCGAGCACCAGGGCGCGACCGCGCGCACGCTCCAGCTCATCGAGCGGGTGCTGACTCACGGATAAACGTCCTTGCTTCAGTCACCACCACGTCCATCGGAACGTCGTGCGATTCCACGGGAATACTGTCGAGGATCTGGACCTCGAAGGCCGCGGCGATCAACGGTGGACGGGGATGCCAGCTGGCCAGCAACCGATCGTAGAAGCCGCCGCCATAACCGAGCCTCACACAAGTGGGAGTAAACGCAACGCCGGGCGCGAGCACGGCATCGATCTCATCCGGTTGGGCGAGGACGCAACGGTCGGGGCGGGGCTCTCGAATCCCCCAGGTGCCGGCTTGGGTATCCCCCGCCACATCGTTGACATCGAAGAGCTGCAAGCGGCGCTGCGAGCGATCGACACGCGGCAGCACGAGTCGCGCACCGCGAACCCGCAGCTCATCGAGCAGCGCGCTAGTGTCGAACTCGCTGCCGAAGGAGAGATAGACGAGCGCGCAGCGCGTGCGCGCGATCGCAGGAAGGTCGAGCAAGCGCTCGGTGATTCGCGCGTTGGCCGCGGCACGAACGGCCGCGGGAAGACGATCGCGCTGCGCTTGCACCTGCGCGCGCAGCGCTCTTTTGTCGTCCCGCACCGCAGCCGCACTTACCGCTTCGGCGGCGCGAGCAGGCGGTTCACGTTCTCCAGGTCCGCCTCAGTCAGGCGGCCGACGTTCGCCTTCAGCCGAAGCTGGCTCACGATGGCGTTGTAATACGCGCGCGCCAAGTCACGTTGGGCTTCATAAAGAAGCTGCTGCGCGTTGAGCACGTCGACCTCGGTACGCACGCCGACCTCTTGGCCGAGCTTGCTCGCTTCGACCGAGAGCTTGTTGCTGTTCACCGCTTGCTGAAGAGCGTTGATTTGAGACAGCCCCGTGTTGACAGCGAGGAAGGCCTGACGCGTCGCTTGAGCGACCGAGCGTCGCGCGTTTTCAAGGTCCTGCTCCGCGCGGGTGCGATTCGCGATCGCTTCTCGCACCCGCGAGCTGATCGCCCCACCGCTATAAAGCGGTACGGCGAGCTGCAAGCCGATGGCTGCACTACGCACGTCCTGACCGATGTTGTTGCCGAAGTTGCTCCCGCCCTGACTTTGGTAGTTGAGGCTACCGACTGCATCGACCGTCGGGTAGTGGCCGAAACGGTTGCGGTCAACCTCCTTATTGGCAATGTCGAGTGCAGCCTTCGCGGTCCGGACCTGGGGATTCGTGGCGTAGGCCGCTTGCACCCACTTCTCCATGTCGTTGGGCGCTGGGGGATTCAAGCTAACAGGAACCTCGAGCGTGTTGAGCGGCCCGGGATTGCGCCCGGTGAGCTGCTGCAGCGCGCGGCGGCGCACTTCGATGTCGTTGCGAGTCGCCAGCTCCTGCGCGACGATCAAGTCGTAGCGCGCTTGCGCATCGTAGGTATCGGTAATGGTCGCGGTACCCACTTCGAAGTTGCGCTTGGCCTGAGCAAGCTGCTCCGCAATCGCCGCCTTTTGCGCCTCCACCGTCACCAGATCGTACTCGGAGGTGAGCACATCGAAGTAGGCCTGGGCAACCCGCACCATGAGGTCCTGCCCGGCCAGCGCGACCTGGCTTTCCGCCTGCGTCACCTGAAGGCCGCTTTGCTCGTACGTAACGTTGTTCTGCCGGCGAAAGAGAGGTTGCGTGATGTTCACGCCCGCGCCATACGACTCGTAGTTGCGGCTGCCTTCGAAAGCTGACACCTGAGCAGCGTTGCCCCCGCTGAAGTTGGTGTCCAGACTGTTGTATCCGGCGTTGCCGGTCGCGTTGATGTTGGGAAGCAGAAGCGAGCGGGCCTGAACACGTCGCTCTTTGGTTGCCTGATAGGCCGCGCGTTGCGCCGAGTAGACTGGGTCCTGCACGACCGCTTCGCGATAGACACTGATCAAGTCATCGGCGTACACGCTGCCGGCAGCCATTACGCCGATAAAGGTGGCGATCAATTTTGGGCGCATCTTCTCCCCGTCTTTTCGATTATTGGTTTGGTCTTCCTAAAGCAGGCGCTACCGAGCATCAGAAGACGAATCGCTCCGGTTCGCGCACCTCGCGCAGCGGCGCGATGCAGGTCTCGAACAGCCCCGTTTCGTTGAACACCCCAGGCGCAACGCATGTGATGAGACGCGCGGTCATCACCGGTGGATCACCCACAATCGCGAGCGCTCTGCCGCCAACATCGAGCTGCATGCGCAAAGCGTCAGGCAGAACAGGTACCGACCCGGTGAGAACAATCGCATCATAAGGCGCTCGGCGCGACCATCCTTCGGCGCCGTTGCCGACCTCAAGCGTGACGTTCGTCACGCCGAGACGTGCAAGCTTTGCGGCGGCGGCCGCGGAAAACTGCGAGATTCGCTCGACACTGATCACCTCATGTGCAAGCGCCGCCAGCAAAGCGGTGAAATAGCCGCTGCCAGTGCCGATCTCGAGCACGCAATCGCTTGGCTTGAGCGTAAGCTCCTGCAGCATGCGGGCTTCGAGCTTGGGCGCCAGCATCACTTCGCCGTGCCCGAGCGGAATTTCCATGTCAACGAACGCGAGGAGGCGGTAGCGCTCCGGCACGAATTGTTCGCGTTTCACTACGGCAAGGGTGTCGAGCACCTTCTGATCGAGCACCTCCCAGGTGCGGATCTGGCTCTCGATCATGGTGGCGCGTGCGCGCTCGATATCCATTACGTCACGTCTCGAAAACAACCGCTGGTTGCAATTATCACATAAATCTATATGCTTGAATCCAAACGTAGGGGTCCGATCCCGCGCTTCGCATCGTAAGCTTTGCATCCGTGTGGATCGGTGAGAAACACCCTTTGAACCTGATGCGGATCATGCCGCCGTAGGGAAGCGTCGTCAGAGAGCCCATCTCTCCTCGCCTTCGCTCCCTTCGGCCATTCCAGAGGAGCGAATCCATGGTAGCCAATCCCAAATTCCTCGCCGCGACTGCGCACGTCGATTCCTCCGCGGTGCAGCCGTTGCCTAACTCGCGCAAAGTCTACGTACAAGGATCGCGCTCCGATGTGCAGGTGCCGATGCGCGAGATTCAACAATCCGACACCCCGGCGAGCCTGGGCAGCGAACACAATCCTGCCATTTACGTCTACGACACATCCGGTCCTTACACCGATCCGTCGATCCAGATCGACATTCGCAACGGGCTGCCGGCGCTGCGGGCCGGATGGATCGCCGAGCGGGACGACACCGAGGTGCTGCCGGGGCCCAGCTCCCGTTACGGCGTCGAGCGCTTGCACGATCCTGCGCTGCGAGAAATGCGCTTCAACCTCAAACGCTCGCCACGGCGCGCCAAGGCGGGACGCAACGTAACGCAAATGCACTACGCGCGCCGCGGCGTGGTGACGCCAGAAATGGAGTTCATTGCGATTCGCGAGAACTGCCGCCGCGAGGAACTTGCCGCCGCTTGGGCAAACGCCGACGCGAAGCAAGCTCGAATGCTGCTGCATCAACATCCCGGCCAGGACTTCGGCGCCGCGATGCCGCGCACGATCACGCCCGAGTTCGTGCGCGACGAGGTCGCACGCGGTCGCGCCATCATCCCGGCCAACGTGAATCACCCGGAAAGCGAACCGATGATCATCGGTCGCAACTTCCTGGTCAAGATCAACGCCAACATCGGCAATTCCGCGGTCAGCTCCGGTATCGCGGAGGAAGTCGAGAAGATGACTTGGGCGATTCGCTGGGGCGGCGACACGGTGATGGATTTGTCGACCGGCAAGCACATTCACGAAACGCGCGAATGGATCATCCGTAACGCGCCGGTCCCAATCGGCACGGTGCCGATCTATCAAGCGCTGGAGAAGGTCCATGGCAAGGCCGAGGAGCTCACCTGGGAGATCTTTCGCGACACGCTGATCGAACAGGCGGAGCAGGGCGTCGACTACTTCACGATCCACGCAGGCGTGCGCCTGCCCTTCATCCCGATGACCGCCTCGCGCATGACCGGCATCGTGTCGCGCGGCGGCTCGATCATGGCGAAGTGGTGTCTCGCTCACCATCGCGAGAGCTTTCTGTACACCCACTTCGAAGACATCTGCGAGGTCATGAAGGCGTACGATGTGTCGTTCAGTCTGGGGGACGGTCTGCGCCCGGGCTCGATCTACGATGCGAACGACGAAGCGCAGCTCGCGGAGTTGCGCACGCTGGGCGAGTTGACGCAGATCGCGTGGAAGCACGATTGCCAGGTGATGATCGAAGGGCCGGGGCACGTACCGATGCATTTGATCAAGGAGAACATGGATCTCCAGCTGAAGTACTGCCACGAAGCACCCTTCTACACGCTGGGCCCGCTTACAACCGACATCGCGCCCGGTTACGATCACATCACCAGCGCGATTGGTGCGGCGATGATCGGTTGGTACGGCACGGCGATGCTCTGTTATGTGACGCCGAAAGAGCATCTCGGCTTGCCCGACAAGGACGACGTCAAGGACGGCATCATCGCCTACAAGATCGCCGCGCACGCGGCCGATCTGGCGAAGGGACATCCGGGCGCGCAGATCCGCGATAACGCCCTGTCGAAGGCACGCTTCGAGTTTCGCTGGGAAGATCAGTTCAACCTCGGCCTCGATCCCGACAAGGCGAAACAGTTCCACGACGAGACGCTGCCGCAGGAGGGGGCGAAATTGGCGCACTTCTGCTCGATGTGCGGCCCGCATTTCTGTTCGATGAAGATCACTCAGGACGTGCGCGATTTCGCCGCCAAACAAGGCGTCTCCGAGGACAAAGTCTTGGAGACAGGGATGGCACAAAAGGCGGTCGAATTTGTTCGACAAGGCGGAGAGTTGTACCGCAAGGCGTAGGCGGGAAACGCTCATCTCAAACATTCGTGGAGGTGCACCGCATTGGCACACCGGCCAATTGGTGCCCAACGATCGGATGCGCGCCTACCCGTGATGCGCAAAGTTTCCCGAGGTGCACTCGCTCCACGGGCGGTTTCTAAAGGGTGCACGAGGAAAGCCGTGCGCTGTGTGATGAGCCAATCCACAGAAAGCGCGCGGGATCGAGGCCCCACTGCGCGGGCAATTCATGTCCGGCGATGCAATCGCTACCGCGCGCGATATCGATCAGCTCCGGCTTGATGTAGCAATTCGATCTCGCGCTGAAGAAGACGCGGACTCTCGGCGCGAGCACGTTCCCCGCCGTCTGCTCGGTGACCACGCCCAGGCGCCCGCTCTCCAACCGTACCAGCGTGCCCACCGGGTAAATGCCGATCGTTCGCATGAACTGGTGGACCAGCTTCTCCTCGAAGTGATACTTGCTCCATTCGAACAACTTGCGCAGCGCGTCGGTCGGCGGCAGGCCTTTGTGATAGCAGCGATCCGAGGTGATGGCGTCGTAGACATCGACGATGGCATCGATCTTCGCGAGCAGTGTGATGCGCTCCGACGGGAGCTTATGCGGATAGCCTGAGCCGTCGATGCGTTCGTGATGATGCAAGGTGATGTCGAGGGGAATGTCACCAAATTCCCCCGACTCCACCAACAATCGATGCCCTTCCTCCGGATGCCGCTTGATGAGCGCGAACTCGCTTTCGGTGAGCTTCCCCGGCTTGTTCAGCACTTCGTCGGGCATCAGCATCTTGCCGAGGTCGTGCATGAGGCCGCCGATACCCGCTTGTCGCACAGTGTGCACGTCGAGGCTCATCGCACGGGCGAAGGTCACCATCAAAGTCCCGCGCGACGCAGTGAAGAAAGGTATAGTCGTCGGCCTGCTTGAGCCGAAGCAGACTGATTAAGGCGCCGCTGTTGCGCGATACCGAAGCCGTGATGTCCTCGACGACCGACTCCACTTCCGCGATTTCCACAGCGCGACCCAGGCGCCCGCCCCGCATCACGCTTCGCACCACTGCGCCGGCTTGCTCGTAGATCTTGTGAGCTTTGATCATCTCCTCGGCGGTGCTCACGCTGATCGGCGTCGCCTGTTCCACCGCGACTTTCAGCATTTCCTGCTCGACTTTCTGCCGCACTTCCGCTTCGGTGAGTGCGTTGATGACGTCCAGTCCGCGACTCGTGTCGATGTACAACTCGCGGATACCCGCCGCACAAATCTTGCTCACGTCGCTCGCGTCTTCGATCAGGAAACGCTTGCGCAAGAACGGATGCGACATCCAATCGACGTTGAGATCGTGGACGTACATCCCGGGCGTGAGTTGGTCGATGTCGATCTTCTTGATCATCGCGTGAACAACTGGGTAATGCAGCCGAAGGAACGCAGCGGGTAGCGTCCGACGCTTTATCGGCATTGCGAAGTCACGCTTAACTTCGCATCGCCACACATCCACTCAACGAGAACAAATCCAACGCGTATGGAAACAGCGCTGCTGATCAAGGCCCTCATCCTCGGTGTCGTCGAAGGACTCACCGAATTCCTACCCATCTCGAGCACGGGCCATCTGATCCTTACCGAGCAGTTACTCGGGTTCAACGGGGAACGCGCGCACGTGTTCGCGATCGTCATCCAGATGGGCGCGATATTGGCGGTATGCTGGGAATATCGTTACCGCCTCGCGCAAACGATCAGCGAGGTGCGCTACAAGCCGGACGCGCAACGCTTCTTTCTCAACCTCGCAATTGCCTTCTTGCCGCTCGCCATACTGGGGCTGCTGTTCGGGCGACAGATCAAGAACGCTTTGTTCCATCCCGTGCCGGTCGCCATTGCCTTCATCGTGGGCGGCATCGTTATCCTCTGGGCCGAGCGGCGTCGTCATCGAATTCGAATCCAGTCAGTCGACGACATCAGCCCGGTCGACGCGGTAAAGCTGGGAATCGCACAAGCGTTCGCGCTCATCCCCGGCACGTCGCGCGCCGGGGCGACGATCATCGGTGGTCTGCTGTTCGGACTATCGCGCAAGGCGGCGACCGAGTTCTCGTTCTTCCTCGCGATTCCGACCCTGCTTGCCGCCGGAATGTACGAGCTGGTGAAGTACAGAAGCTTGTTGAGCGCGGAGGACATGGACCTGTTCGCAGTCGGCATCGTCGCCGCCTTCGTGAGCGCAATGCTCGCCGTGCGCGGCCTGCTGCGCTACATCAGCACGCACGACTTCACGGTGTTTGCCTGGTATCGCATCGCCTTCGGGGTGGTGGTATTGGCGACCGGGCACTTCGGCCTGATCGACTGGGGCGCCGGAGCGTGAGGAGAACCAAGCATGCAGCGCCTTAGCTAACTCACCAATCCCTGGCCCCCTAACCCCCTAACCCCCAGCCCCTAGCTCTGATACCAAGGCAGCCCGGCTCTGCGCCAACCGCCCACCGAGTCGCGCTGGCCCTGTGCATCCTTATCGCCCTGAAAGCCTTCCAGTACGTTGTAGCACTGCGTGTAGCCAGCGGCCGCCGCGGCGGTCGCAGCGGAATGCGATCGCGCACCGCTGCGGCAAATGAACATCACGAGCGCCTCGGGATCGACCTGTCGCTGCAGCTGAGCGAGAAAGTGCGAATTAGGCTGGCCGCCTGGGTAGGTCTGCCATTCGATCTCGACGCTGCCCGGAATTCGGCCCACGAAATCCAGTTCTGCGCACGTTCTCACGTCCACGAGCACCGCTCCGGGTGCTTTCTGCAACAGCTCGAATGCCTCCTGGGGCAGCAACGCACCTTGGTAAGTAAGCTGCCGGTCGCGCGCACGATCATGCGCCGCACTCAGTACTTCGGAAATCGTCCTCATTGCTGATCCCCCTGCTACCATACGCCCCGCTCCGGGGCATTGACGCTCGCAGCAGTCTAGTTTGGCAAGGCCGATTCGCCAATCATCCGGCTGGCACTATACTAGTGCGCAGCCCGATTTTGTGCACCATAATAGTGAAGTCGGTGGCGGGCACGAAGTCGTAAGCACTTGATTTACTTTCATTTTATGCCCTTAGACGCTCGGCATGCTTCGTGCGAAAACCCGGCCCAGCTTCCAGTTCCACACTCGAAGAACGAACTCTTTTTTCAGGAGACCTAGATGACTACCCCCGCCGACGTCCTCAAGATGATCCAGGACCAAGAGGTCAAGTTCGTTGACCTCCGGTTCACGGATACGCGCGGCAAAGAACAGCATGTGTCGGTTCCGGCCAAGCAGTTCAACATGTCGAAGTTCGAAGATGGCCACGCGTTCGATGGATCGTCGATCGCTGGATGGAAAGGCATCCAGGCCTCTGACATGCTCCTGATGCCCGATCCCGATACGGTGCGGCTGGATCCGTTTACCGACGAACCCACCCTCAACATCAGCTGCGATGTGATCGAGCCAGCCGATGGCAAGCCCTACGAGCGCGACCCACGCTCGATCGCCAAGAAGGCCGAAGCCTATCTCAAGTCCACCGGGATCGGCGACACGGCGTACTTCGGGCCGGAGCCGGAGTTCTTCGTTTTCGACTCCGTCACTTGGAACGTCGACATGTCGGGCAGCAGCGTGAGGATCAGCACCGAGGAAGCGCCCTGGTCGTCGGGGTCGGATCTAGAAGGCGGCAACAAGGGCCACCGCCCGCCAGTCAAGGGCGGCTACTTCCCCGTACCGCCAGTCGACTCCCTGCAGGACATTCGCTCCGCGATGTGCTTGGCGCTCGAAGAGCAAGGTGTGGAAGTCGAGGTGCATCACCACGAAGTCGCGGCGCCCGGACAGTGCGAGATCGGTACGAAGTTCGAGCGCTTGGTCAAGCGCGCCGACTGGATGCAGATTCTCAAGTACACGATCCACAACGTCGCCCATTCCTACGGCAAGACCGCGACCTTCATGCCAAAGCCCGTGGTCGGCGACAACGGATCAGGCATGCACGTCCACCAGTCGGTCTGGAAGGAAGGCAAGAATCTATTCGCCGGCAACGGATACGCGGGGTTGTCCGATTTCGCGCTCTACTACATTGGCGGCATCATCAAGCACGCGAAAGCGCTGAACGCCATTACCAATCCGGGCACTAATTCTTACAAGCGTCTGGTGCCCGGCTTCGAAGCGCCAATTAACCTGGCTTATTCCGCACGCAACCGCTCGGCGGCTTGCCGCATTCCCTTCGTCAGCAGCGACAAGGCTCGCCGCGTCGAAGTGCGCTTCCCGGACCCCACCGCCAACCCGTATTTGGCTTTCGCTGCAATGCTAATGGCTGGCTTGGATGGCGTGCAGAACAAGATCCATCCCGGCGATCCGCTGGACAAGAACCTCTACGACTTGCCGCCGGAAGAAGCCAAGAAGGTTCCGAACGTCTGCTCGTCGCTCGACATGGCCCTGGACCACTTGGACAAGGACCGCGAGTTCCTGACTCGCGGTGGTGTCTTCACCAACGACATGATCGACGCTTACATCGAGCTCAAGATGGAAGAAGTCACCCGTTTCCGGATGACTACCCACCCTCTCGAGTTCGAGATGTACTACAGCCTCTAATCGGCTGCAGTGTTAGCGCGTCGTTACTGCGCAAGCGGGAATCCGGCGGTGTAAAGCCGCGCCGGGATCCCCGCTCCACGTGGGGACGATGGAGTCTGCTCTCTCAAGAGGGGTGGGCGCGAGCCCGCCCCTTTTTGTTCCAAACGATGAGCGCGACCAGCGCTGAAACGATGAAATTGTCGTCAAGACCGGACCTCGAGAGGCGTTACTACAGGTGGCAGGGTTGCCGCGCCACCGATGGGAGCGTTGCTCATGAAAATTCCGAAGATCTTGCTCGCGATGCTCATCGCCGCCCCCGCGCTTGCAGAGACCTGCAAGTACGTCGACAACGACGGCAAGACGACGTACTCGGACATCCCGGTCCCTGGGGCGAACCGCGTAAGTTGCTTGGGAGCGCCGCCGCCCACCTCGCGTTCGGCAGCGGCGCGCCAGAGCGAGGAGAAATCGCCCGAGGCTCCCGATCGGACGAGCGGGCAAGACAACGCACGGCGCAGCGAATTGCAGGGGCGGCTGGCAGCCGAGGAAGCGAAACTCGCCGAAGCCAAACGCATCTTGAGCGAGCAGGAAGCCCAACGCAGCGGAGACGAACGCAACTACCAGCGTGTGCTCGATCGCTTGAAGCCTTATCAAGACGCGGTCATACAACTGGAACAAACCGTCGGGGCGCTCAAGCAAGAATTGGCGGGCATGCGCTAGCGCCCGCTGTTCGGCGAACCGCCCGACCTGTTCTTACTCATCCCGGTTTTCCCGATCCCGCCGGGCGCCGTCGCGGCCGCGTTCGCGGGGCACGGCAATGTTGAACACGCTTGCATGGCGCGCGCTCGACGCGCTGGCCACTGCGGTGCTGTACCTCAATCGCGCCGCGGTCATCGAGTATGCGAATGCCGCCGCCGAGAATCTGCTCAAGCTGAGCAGCAAGAACATCGTGGGGCACAAGCTCGAGGAAGTCTTCCTCGATGCCTCGGCGCTGCTCAGCGGTCTCGCTTACGCCAAGGCGCACAACTGTAGCTACTCGCAACACGATTTGATCCTCGCCACGGCAACGAGCGAGCGACTGGAAGTGACCTGCACGCTGAGCCCGGTCGATGCCGCCGAGTTCGAAGGCTACTTTCTGGAACTGATCGAGACCCACCAGCAATTGCGCATTGCGCGGGAAGAGCGCCTGCACGAGCAGACCGAGGCGAGCCGCGCCCTGATTCGCAGCCTCGCACACGAGATCAAGAACCCGCTCGGCGGCCTGCGCGGCGCCGCGCAGCTGCTCGAGCGCGAGCTCGATCGACCTGAATTGACCGAGTACACGCAGGTGATCATGAACGAGGCCGACCGCCTGCAATCGTTGATGGACCGATTGCTCACGCCCAGTCGCATTCCGCAACCCGCGCCGCTCAATGTGATGGAAACCTTGGAGCGCGTGCGCAGCCTCTTGCTTGCCGAGTATCCGGACGGCCTGCGCATTCAGCGTGACTACGACGTCAGCCTCCCGCCGATCCTGGCCGACAAGGAGCAGATCATTCAAGCCCTGCTCAACATCGCGCGCAATGCCGCGCAGGCAATGAAGGGAAGGGGTGAGATCGTGTTTCGCACCCGCGTCGCGCGACAAGTGACGCTCGCGCGCAAGCTGCATCGGCTCGGTGTGATGGTACAGATCATCGACAACGGACCGGGCATCCCGGAAGCGCTACGCGAGAAGATCTTCTTTCCGCTCGTCTCCGGCCGCGAAGGCGGAACCGGCCTGGGCCTCACCATCGCCCAAAACTTCGTAGACCAACACGGCGGACTCATCGAAGTGCAGTCCGAGCCGGGCCGCACCTGCTTCACGATCCTGCTGCCGCTTGCCCCGCAATCGGCAAGTGGGGAACAGGGCGGTACTTCAAACCGCAAACAAAATCCTAACGAGCCATGAGACCTGTCTGGATCATCGACGACGATCGCTCCATCCGTTGGGTGTTCGAGAAGACACTCACGAAGGAAGATATTCCGTTCAAGACGTTCTCCTCCGCCGAGGAAGCGCTGCGCGCCTTGTCCGGCACACCGCCGCAAGTCGTCGTCAGCGACATTCGTATGCCTGGTGGATCCGGGCTCGAACTTCTGCAGAAGCTCAAGGAGCGCTATCCGCAGCTACCCGTCATCATCATGACGGCGTATTCGGATCTGGAGAGTGCGGTCGCCGCGTTTCAAGGCGGCGCCTTCGAATATCTGCCCAAGCCGTTCGACGTCGATCATGCCGTCGATCTCATTCGGCGCGCGATGGACGAGAGCATGCGCCAGACCGAGCAGACCGAGGTCAGCGAAGCGATGCCCGAGATCTTGGGTCAAGCCAGCTCGATGCAGGAGGTGTTTCGGGCGATCGGGCGGCTAACCCAATCGCAAGCAACCGTGCTGATCAACGGCGAGTCGGGCACCGGGAAGGAACTCGTCGCACGCGCTTTGCATCGCCACAGCCCGCGCGCATCCAAGCCCTTCATCGCGATCAACACCGCTGCCATTCCCAAGGAGCTGCTCGAGTCCGAGTTGTTCGGGCACGAACGCGGCGCCTTCACCGGAGCGCAGACGATGCGCCGCGGACGATTCGAGCAGGCCGAGGGCGGCACGTTGTTTCTCGACGAGATCGGCGACATGCCGCCGGATCTGCAGACGCGTCTGCTGCGTGTGCTCTCCGACGGCCATTTCTATCGGGTCGGCGGACACCAGCCGATCAAGGCCAATGTCCGCATCATCGCCGCCACCCATCAGGACCTCGAACAGCGTGTCAAACAAGGGCTGTTCCGCGAGGACTTGTTTCATCGTCTGAACGTGATTCGGGTACGCTTGCCGGCGCTACGCGAGCGGCGCGAAGATATCCCGTTGCTCGCGAAATATTTCATGGGCAAGAGTGCGCGTGAGCTCGGCGTGGAGCCCAAGCGGCTGACCGACGCGGCGATGAAATACCTGTCGAGCCACGACTTTCCAGGCAACGTCCGGCAGCTGGAGAACCTCTGTCACTGGCTGACCGTCATGGCACCGGGTATCAACGTCGACCTTGCCGACCTCCCCGCCGAGTTTCGCAACGAACAACGCGCGGTCACGACCCAAAGCTGGGTCGCGGCACTCGAACGCGAAGCCGAACTTTCGCTCAATCGGGGCGACCACAACATCATGCCGGAGATGACGAAGCAGCTCGAGCGCACGCTCATTCTCAAAGCGCTCGCCCACACCGGCGGACGACGCATCGAAGCCTCGCATTTGCTCGGCATGGGCCGCAACACACTGACGCGCAAAATTCAGGAGCTCGACATCGAAACGAAAGACGCCTCCGGCGAAAGCTAAGCTCGGCTTTGCGGCTGCGATGGATGTTCTTCCCCGGATTAGGGCCTTCGGCCTCCATCCGGGCTACGCTCAACATCCGAACCGGCATCAGTAGTAACCGTAGTGACCGTAGCCCGGATGAAGCGCAGCGGAATCCGGGAATTACTTTTCAGCAGCTGTAGCCCGGATGAAGCGCAGCGGAATCCGGGAATTACTTTTCAGCAGCTGTAGCCCCGATGAAGCCGCAGCGGAATCCGAGGATGAAAGAGTCAGTCTCGTACCCTTCGGCGCACTCACGCAATTTCTGTAATGACAGGCGCATGATCAGAAGGTCGCTCCAAACCCCGCATCTCGCGATCGATCATGCTCGACTTCGCGGCACGCGCCAAGGGCTCTGACAGCAGGATGTGATCGATGCGCAGACCCAGGTTACGCCTGAATCCGTTCATCCGATAATCCCACCAGCTGAACGACTTCGCCGGCTGGTCGAACAACCGAAAGCTGTCCTTCAGGCCCAACTCGAGCAAGCTATGCAGCGCCTTGCGCTCGGGGTCGCTGAACAACACCTTGCCTTGCCATAATTTGGGATCGTACACATCGCGATCTTCGGGTGCGACGTTGAAGTCACCCAGCACCGCAAGCTTCGGATAGCGCGTCAGCTCCTGCCGCAACCACTCGCGCAACCCGGCGAACCACGCGAGCTTGTAGGCATATTTCGGCGACGTCACGCTCTCGCCGTTCGGGCAATAGACACATACCACCCGAACATCGCCCACCGTTGCGGCGAGCACGCGCTTCTGCTCGTCAGGGAAACCCGGAATGCCGTGCGCAATATCTTTCGGCGGCAAGCGCGACAAAATCGCGACACCGTTGTAGGCCCGTTGTCCGCAATAAGACGCCTGCAATCCCGCGGCTTCGATCTCGGACTTCGGAAAATTCTCGTCCTCGCATTTGGTCTCTTGCAGGCACACCACGTCGGGCTGGCGACGCGCGAGCCAATCGAGCAGCTGCGGCAAGCGAACCTTGAGTGAGTTGACGTTCCAGGTGGCGAGTTTCATTGGATTCTAGGTCTCATGATCGTATCCGCTTTCGTCATTGCGCCTGACTCGGTCGCAGAAGTCGTCCAGCGCATAGACTTGCCTGGAGTCGTCGAAGTGCATGCGATCATCGAACTGCACGCGGTCGTCGAACTGCACGCGATCATCGAACCGCACCGGGGCATCGAACTGCGCGCGGCCATCGAACTGCATTGGCTCATTGAATTACTCAGTCATCAAAAGGCAAGATGATTTCGCGCCTTTCCTGCACGCTTTGCTTTCCGGCATCCAGAACGATTTGAACCCAGAGCGCTTCAGCCGCCGTGACCGGACATTCTCCGCCGGCGTGGATCGCATCGCGAATCGCCGCGTAATAGCGCGGATAACTGCCGGGCGATAGCGGCACCGCTTCGCCCACCGCGTCACCGCCGTCCGAGCGCCACAGCGTCGCACGTCGCGTATCCATTCCCCAACTCGGATCGCTGATGCGCTCGGGGCTCGGTCCTGCCTTCAGCATATTCTCCTGCGGCTCGAGCCCCTCGACGGTGAAGCTCCCCGCCGTGCCGTGCAAGGTAAAGCGCGATCCGGGACGCGCGGCTAGCATGCTCGCATGCAGATGCGCACGCAAACCTGCGTGGGGGCCCTCGGTCCAGCGCAACTGCGCGTGGAACCAATCGTCCGACAGCGCACCGTCGCGCTTGGCCGCAAGGTCGAGCGCGATCGCCGATGGCTTGCCGAACAGCTGCAATGCTTGGTCGACCAGATGTGGACCCGGGTCCATCCACAATCCCGCACCCGGGCCGCAGCCCTCGCGCCAGCGTTTGCGAACCTGCGGACGGAAGCGATCGAAGTGCGACACCAATTCGACCGGCCGCCCCAATCTGCCGCTGGCCACAACCTGCTGCAAGGTGAGAAAGTCGCTGTCCCAGCGCCGGTTATGGAACACGCTCAGCAGCCGTTGTCCACGCGTCGCAGCCCGGATCAACTCTTCTGCCTCTTCGACGTTCAGCGCAAACGGCTTGTCGATCACCACGTGTCGCCCCGCTCGCAACGCCGCCAGCGCGAGCGGGGCGTGCTGATCGTTCGGCGTGGCGATGACGGCGAGATCGATGCCTTCATCGCGGATCAACGCCTGCGGCGCGACCACGCGCACCGATCCACCCAAGGCCGCGATCACCTTCGCTGGATCGCTGCTCGCCACCGCCGAGAGGTTCAGCCCCGGGGTGGCCCGAATCAGGGGAGCATGGAAGGTTTGACCGGCGTAGCCGAAGCCCACCAGACCGATGTTCAAAAGTTCCACGAGTGCGCTTTGCGTTGCACGGCTGAGGAGGACGTTGAAAAGCTGGTGAGCGCGCCTTAGTCGCCGAGGCTCCGGTCCTTTTAGGAATTAGGCGGCAACCGGAATGTACACGCTTGTAGATGGCAATTGCGAGCACCGTGCAACGCCGAATCAGGCTCGCGCATTGGTTTTGCAACGGTTGGTCAGAGGCGGCCCAGGATATGATCTGCCGCCTTCTCCGCCACCATGATCGTTGGCGCGTTGGTATTGCACGAGGGCAAGCGCGGCATTACCGATGCATCGGCCACGCGCAATCCTTCCAGCCCGATGACGCGAAGGGCGGGTGTGACCACGCTCATCGGATCGGACGTTGCCCCGATCTTGCACGTCCCCACTGGATGATGATCGGTCTTCGCGTTTGCGCAAGCGTAGTCGATCAACTCCGCGTCGCCGTCCAGCGCGCTGCCTGGCAACACTTCGACCTTCACGAAACGCTTGAGCGCGGGCTGGCGCAAAATCTCGCGCGCCAAGCGCAAGCCGAGAATCGCCAGGCGGCGGTCCTCTGGGTCGGCCCAATAGTTCGGATCGATCAGCGGCGCAGCGGTGGGATCGGCGCTTGCGAGGCGGACCGTGCCGCGCGATCGCGGTCGCAAGTAAGCGCTGTTGAGCGTGACGCCGCCGTGGCGCATCTTCGCGACGCCCGCCTCGATTCCCGAGCCCAGCCCCAAATGCAGTTGAATGTCGGGTGAGCGCGCGCGATTCGTCGCATCGGCATACCAGAAGCCGCCGGTCTCGAACAAGCTCGAAGCGACCGGCCCTTTCTTGAACAGCAGGTATTGCAGGGCGGCCCACGCGGCGTGGTGCGGCCGGTTGTATTTGTCATAGGTGTGGTCGCCCGTGCACTCGCAGATCGCGAACAAGTCCAAGTGATCTTGCAGATTGGCCCCTACGCCGCGCAGATCGTGCACCACCTCGACGCCGACCGCGCGCAGATGGTCGGCGGGCCCGATGCCCGATTGCAGCAACAGCTTCGGCGAGCCGATCGCACCCGACGCGACGATCACTTCGCGCGTCGCACGAAACGTCTGCCGATTCTGGCGGTCTCCTTCGCTTGCTTCTACGCCGACCGCTCGACCGCGCTCGACGAGAACGCGCGTGGCGAAGGTCTGCAGCATCACGGCCAGATTGGGCCGCGCGCGAACAGGATCGAGATAAGCCGTGGCGGTCGAGGACCGGCGCGCGTCGAGCTGCGTGAGCTGGTAGTAGCCCAAGCCCTCTTGCCGTTCGCCGTTGAAGTCCGGATTGAACGGAATACCGAGCTCCTGCCCGGCTTGGAAGTACGCCTCGCAAATGGGAAGCGGGCTGATCGGATTCGACACCCCGAGCGGGCCGCCGTAGCCGTGGTAGCGATTGGCGAAGCGCGCGTTGTTCTCGGCGCGCTTGAAGTAAGGCAGCACGTCCTCGTAACCCCAGCCCACCGCGGCTTCGTCGCGCATCCATTCGTCATAGTCGGCAGGATGCCCTCGCGTGTAGATCTGCGCGTTGATCGACGAGCCGCCGCCGATCACCTTGGCCTGCGTGAAGCGCAAGACCCGGCCCTTCAAGTGCTTTTGTGGGACCGTGTGCCAGCCCCAGGAGGCGATGCCCTTGGTCATTTTGGCGAAGCCGGCTGGCATATGAAACAGCGGGTGCGCGTCACGGCCACCGGCCTCCAACAGCAGCACCTTGATCGAGGCATCGGCGCTCAAGCGATGTGCGAGTACGCAGCCCGCCGAGCCCCCGCCGATCACGACGTAGTCGTATTCCTTCACTGCAGCGCCTTCGCGCGCAAGTGGTGGCCCACGCGCAGCGCCTGCGCGGCGATGGTGAGCGCGGGATTGACCGCCGCCGAGGACGGGAAGAATCCGGCGTCGACAACGTACAAGTTGTCGTGGTCCCAGGCCTTGCACCAGGGATCGAGCGCCGAGCGGGCGGGATCGTCGCCGAAGCGCACGGTCCCGCATTGATGCGACACGACTTCGGTGCCGAAGCTCTTGGCGAGCACGATCGGATAACCGGTCGCGCGCAAGATCTCACGGCACTTCGCGACCCAACGCGCATGTGTGGAAAGGTTCGTGCGCCGCCAGTGCAGATCGATGGTACCGTCCGCGCCGACGGTGACGCGGCTGTCGGGATGCGGCAGGTCTTCGCTCTGCGCGTACCAGTCGACGCTATGGCTAGCCAATGCGCCGCGCAACCAACGCGGCACGTGCGGCAGCGGTCCGCGCAGCATGGGCTCGCGAATCTTGCCGAGCAACTGCAGGCTGCCGAGCGGCGTGCTGCCCGCACCCTCGCCGAAATAGAAGTCATGCACGGCGAGCGTCTTGGGGAAGCGCGTGTCGTTGCGCTGGAGCGGATGCACCGCCATCAATGCGCTCGTGTTGTGCGTCATGTAGTGCCGACCGACGACGTCGCTGCGATTCGCCAGCCCGCGCGGATGGCGCGAGGTGGCCGAGCGTAGCAGCAGCGCTGCCGAGTTGATCGCGCCCGCGCTCAGCACGAATACATCGCCATACACCGTGCGCCGCTCGCCGTGCTCGCTCCACTCGGCCGCAACGATACGCCGACCGCTGTCGTCGGTGAGCAGGCGCTCGACCTTCGCCTCGGTTCTCAGCGTCACGTTGCCAGCGGCCAAAGCCGGGCGCAGCAGCCGGACTTCGGCGTCTCCCTTCGCGTCGATCATGCAAGGAAAGGCGTCGCAATTGGCACATCGGCAGCAGCGGCCGTCATCGCCGAAGTCGATCGCGCTCGGCATCGGAAACGGCTTGAGTCCCGCCGCGCGCAGCCGCGTCTCGATCTGCGCGAGCAGCGGTTCGTGCGGCAGCGGCGGATGCGGATAAGGCCTGCTGCGCGGCGGTTCGGTCGGATCGCTTCCCGCTTGGCCGCGCACGCCGAACAACCGCTCGGCCTCTCCGTACCAGAACTCGAGGTCGGCGTAGCGAATCGGCCAGGCAGGCGACAGGCCTTCCTCGTGCTCGACTGCCTCGAAGTCGCGCTCGCGAAAGCGGAACATTGCCGTGCCGAAGAATTTGGTGTGGCCGCCGACGAAATAGAACATGCCCGGCGTGAAGCGGCGCCCAGCCGAGGTCCACGTCTCTGTCGTGCGATAGCGCTGCTCGACGAACAGCGCCTGCGGATCCCAGTTCTGCGGCTCGCGCGGCAGTCGAGGTCCGCGCTCCAGCACGAGCACTCGCGCGGCGCTGCCGGCGAGCTGGTGCGCGACCGCGCCGCCACCCACACCCGAGCCGATGATCACCACGTCGAACTGCTCGCGCGCCATCAGACGGCTCACGCGATCAGCGTCTCGCTCTTGGCATCGAAGCAGACGAGCTTGGCGAGGTCCATTACGAATTTCGCATCGGTGTTGGGACGCAGATCGACGTCGGGCGCGAGCCGCGCCGAGAACTCGTTGCCGCCCAAGTCGAGCACGACCAAGGTGTCCGCGCCGGTCGGCTCGATCACCTCGACATGTGCTTCGATTACGCGTTGTGTGGGCGTCAGGCTCATACCCTCGCGCCATAGATCGATCGCCTCGGCCCGGATACCGGCGATCACTTCATCGCCGGCGCGGCTCGACAGCGGGGCCGATAGTGCATCCGGCAGTGTCATCCGAACCGGCTGCCGTGCTCCACTTTGCAGTTCGAGCGCAAGCGCATTGCCCTCACCGACGACCCGCGATTTCGCGAGGTTCATCCGCGGGCTGCCCATGAAGCCGGCGACGAAAGTATCGGCCGGCCGGTTGTAGACCTCCTGCGGCGTACCGAGCTGTTTGAGCACCCCTGCTTTCATTACGGCGATGCGGGTGGCAAGCGTCATCGCCTCGATCTGATCGTGTGTCACGTACACGATGGTCGCACCGAGCCGCTGGTGCAGCTTCTTGATCTCGGTGCGCATGTCGAGCCGTAACTGGGCGTCGAGATTGGACAGCGGCTCGTCGAACAGATAGAGCTGCGGCTCGCGGGCCAGCGCACGGCCGATCGCCACGCGCTGGCGCTGGCCGCCCGAAAGCTGGCGCGGCTTGCGATCGAGCAGGTGCTCGATCTGCAGCAACCGCGCCACGCTTTTCACGCGCTCCATGCGGGTGGCCTTGTCGACTTTGCGCATCTCGAGCGGGAAGGCGATGTTCTTTGCCACCGTCATGTTCGGGTACAACGCGTAGCTTTGGAACACCATCGAGATGTTGCGATCGGCCGGACCGAGCGGCGTGATGTCACGGCCATCCAGATGCACACGGCCGCTGGTCGGCTCCTCGAGCCCGGCGATGATGTTCATCAGCGTGCTCTTGCCGCAGCCCGAAGGCCCCACGAGCACGAGAAATTCGCCGTCGGCCATGCTGATCGCGATGTCGTGCAGCACGCGCACCGACCCGAATGCCTTCCGGACGTTGACGATGTCGAGCGAGGCCATCTCAGGTCACCCTTTCACGGAGCCCGCCATCAGGCCCCGCACGAAGTATTTGCCCGACACCAGGTAAACGACGAGCGTGGGGAAGGCGGCGATGAACGCAGCGGCGAAGTGGACGTTGTATTCCTTGACCCCCGTGGAGCTGTTAACCAGGTTGTTGAGCGCCACGGTAACGGGGAAGGAGCTGTAGTCGCTGTACGAAGCGCCGAACAGGAAATCGTTCCAGATGTTGGTGAACTGCCAGATCACGCTGACGATGATGATGGGCGCGGAATTCGGTAGCAAGATGCGACGCAGCACGCCGAGGAAGTCGGCGCCGTCCATGCGCGCCGAGCGAATCAGCTCGACCGGAAACGCCGCGTAGTAGTTGCGGAAAAACAGCGTGGTGAAGCCGATGCCGTACACCACGTTGACGAAGATCAACCCCTTCACCGTGCCAGCGAGGCCGAGCACGCCCAAGGTCTTGGCCATCGGGATCAGTACGCTTTGGAACGGGATGAACACCGAGAACAGGATCGCGGCGAACAGGATCGTCGCCCCGCGGAAGTTGAACTGCGTGAGGATATAGCCGTTGAGCGCACCGATCAGCGTGGAGATCGCCACCCCGGGGATCACCAGAAGGAACGAGTTGATGAAGTAGGGCTTGAGCCCGGTGGCCTGCACCCCGATCTGCGCCGTGCTCCACGCGCTCAACCACGGCTCCACCGTCCAGTTCAACGGCAGCGCCATCACGGTGCCGGAGCGGATCTCGTCGAGCGGCTTGAACGAGTTGACCACCATCACGTAGATCGGAAGCAGGAAGAGCAGCGCAAGAAAGATCAGCACCGCATAGAGCAACAAGCGGCTCAACGGGGATCGGCGCTGTTTGATGTTACCCATGCGTGGCCTTCTTCATCTCGGCGCGGATATAAGGCAGGACCACCACCGCGATCGCAGCCAGCATCAACACCGCGCTCGCCGCGCCTACTGCCATCTCGTTGCGCGTAAAGCTGTACTGATACATGAACACCGAAGGTAGCCAGGTCGAACGTCCGGGTCCGCCGTTGGTGAGCGCGATCACCAAGTCGTACGACTTGATCGCCATGTGGGCGAGGATCACGAAGGCGGAGACGAACACGGGACCCAGCTGCGGAATGACGACACGTGTGTAGATCTGCCAAGTGCGCGCGCCGTCGACGCGCGCAGCGCTGACCTGCTCGGCATCTACGCCGCGCAAGCCGGCGAGAAAGAGCGCCATGACGAAACCGGTGGTCTGCCACACCGCGGCAATCACCACGCAGTAGATCGCCATGTCGTTGTCCTTGATCCAGCCGAACGAGAAGCTTTCCCAGCCCAGATTGCGCACGGTGTGTTCTAGCCCCACGCCCGGGTCGAGCAGCCACTTCCATGCGGTGCCGGTGACGATGAACGAAAGCGCCATCGGGTAGAGGAAGATCGATCGGAACACGCCCTCGGCGCGGATCTGTTGATCGACCAGAATCGCGAACAGCAGGCCGAGCAGGATCGCGATGCTGATGTAGAGCGTGGCGAACACCACGAGGTTACCGACCGAGACGTCCCAGTTCTCGAGGTTGAACAGGCGACGGTACGCCGCGCTACCGACCCAGTCGTAAGCCGGCATCATGGTCGACGACGTGAACGACAGGTAGATCGTGAACATGATGTAGCCGTAGACGCAAACCAACACCAGCAGCACGCTGGGACTGAGCAGCAGCTTGGGTAAAGCGCCGGCTTTCATGGTCAGTGCGCTGCCCGAGCGGCGCCTCAGCGCCGCCCGGTTCTTACGACACAGGGGCCGCGGTTACTCCTTGGCCGCCGCTGCCAGCGCGGCAACCGCCTTCTTGTCGTCGAGCTGCCCGTTGAAGTGGCGCGTGATGACGTCATAGAAGGCATTCTTGATCGAAGCCGGCACCGCATGGCCGTGGGCCATCGATCCGACCAGCGTGCCCTTGGCGTTGGCTTCGGCCAGGTCCTTCATGCCCTTCTTGCCACAGTCATCGAAGGCCTTGTCCGATACGTCGGTGCGCGCCGGCACCGAGCCCTTGACAACGTTGAACGCCGACTGGAAGGCCGGATCCATGATCGCGGAAGCGAGCTTGGCCTGGGCCGCAGCGGCGTCGCCTTTGACCGCGAACATCACGAACTGGTCCGAGTTGAACGAGACCATGCCCTGCGTGCCAGGTGTGCGGAAGCATAGAAAATCTTTGCCGGGCACTTTCTTGGCGTTGAGGAACTCACCCTTGGCCCAATCGCCCATCATCTGGAAGCCCGCCTTGCCGCTGATCACCATGCCCGAAGCGACGTTCCAGTCGCGGCCCGAGAAGTCCTTGTCGACGAACTTGCGCAATTGGCTCATGCGCTGGAACACCTTCTCGGTGGTCGGCGAGTTGAGTGCCTTTTGGTCGAGCTGGATGAACGCCTTCTTGTAGTAATCGATACCGCCGGTTGCGAGCGCGACGCCGTCGAAGATCGTCGCTTCCTGCCACGGCTGCCCGCCGTGCGCGAGCGCGATCGCCCCGCTCTTCTGCACTTTGTCGAGGGCGGCGATGTAGCTGTCCCAGTCTTTCGGTATTTCCTTCACACCGGCCTTGTCGAGCACTGCCTTGTTGGCCCATACCCAGTTGGTCGAGTGCACGTTGACGGGAGCGGCAATCCACTTCCCGTCGTACTTCGAGAAGCGCTGCAGCGCGGCCGGGACGGTCTTGTCCCATCCTTCTTTCGTCGCCACGGCATTGAGATCGGCCACGACTTTCTGCTTGCCCCAGTCCTGGATGTCGAAGCCGAGCATCTGCGCGGCAGTGGGCGGATTGCCGGCGGTGACACGCGCACGCAGTGCAGTCATCGCCGCCTCGCCGCCACCGCCGGCGACCGGCATGTCATTCCACTTGATGCCTTGCTTTTCCAGCGTGGCCTTGAGCGTGTTGAGCGCCGCGGCTTCGCCACCGGACGTCCACCAATGCAGCACTTCCACCGACTGCTGCGCGGCGGCAGGCAGCGAAAACACGGCGGCAGCGACGCCAGCGATGAGCGATCTGTTCATGAGATGTCTCCTCCTCTTCGGTTGGTACGGCTTTTACTGAGGCAGCCGCGCGATTGCGCGATCGCCCAAATGCATGTGGACCGGTTCATTCTCGATTGTGCGCGATGCGCGAAGCGTTGTCCCGCGCCAGCCGGTTTTACTTGCCAGTGTAAGCCGGCGCACGACGTTCCTTGAAGCTGGCAAGCCCCTCGGCGGCGTCGGATGTGAATGCGGACAGCGCGCCAGCGATGCCTTCGATGGTGCCAGTCTCTTCGCCCGAGGACGCGTTGACGAGCTGCTTCGTGAGTTGTACCGCGACGGGTGCGCGCCCAGCCATCTCGGCAGCCAACGCGCGCGCCGCCTCGGGCAGCGCCGCTGACGACACGACTTCATGCACCAGACCGGCAGCGAGCGCTTGCGTGGCATTCAGGCGCCGGCCGCTCAGTGCGAGATATTTCGCGCGGCTCGCGCCGATCAGACGTACCAGCCGCTGTGTCCCCGACCAGCCAGGGCAGGTAGCGATCGAGGCTTCCGGCAGCGCGAACTGCGCGCCCTCTACAGCAAGCCGGATATCGGCGGTGATCGCCAGCTCGAGGCCGCCGCCGAAGGCGTGGCCGTTGATCGCGGCAATCACCGGCTGACGCAACCGCGCCCAGCGATCGAACACTTGGTGACCGCGCCGCGTCCAGCGCCGCCACATGTCGAGCGGTTCCAGGGCCGACCACTCGAGGATGTCGGCGCCGACGCAGAAGGCCTTGTCGCCCTCGGCGGTAAGGATGACGATGCGCACTTGCGGATCAGCGTCGAGCTCACGGGCGAACGCTTCGAGCGCATCGAGCATAGCCGCGGTGAGCGCGTGCAGCTTGGCCACACGCGCGAGCGTTACGGTGGCGATGAGCCCATCGCGTTCGAGCCGAACTTCATCCACGCCGTGCCTCCGCGGGTTTGAGCTGCAGGCCGAAGGGCGCCGGATCGAACAGGGCGGGATTCATGGTACGCAGGTCGCGCCCCACGCGCAGCCGAATCTCCGCTTGGTCGAGCACGTCGCGCTGCAGATCGACGCCGGGCGCGATTTCCTTGATCACCAAGCCATCGTCTTCCAGCTCGATCACGCAGCGCTCGGTAACGTAAGTGACGCGCTGGCCGCGCTCGCGCCCGATGCGGCCGCTGAAGGTGATGTGCTCGCTCGTTTGCACGAACTTCCTGGTGCGGCCCTCCTTGAGAACAGTGAGCCGGCCGTTCCCGACTTCGAGCTGCGCGCCCGCGGTGAAGAACCCCGAGAAGACAATGCGCCGTGCATACGCGGTGATATCGACGAAGCCGCCGCAACCGGCAGTCAGGTAGGGTTTCGCCGCGAGCTTCGAGACGTTGACGCTGCCATCGCCGTCGACCTGTAAGAAGGACAACAGCGTTGCGTCGAAGCCGCCGCCCTGGAAATAAGTGAATTGGTTGGGCGAAGGGACGATTGCATCGGCATTGGCGGCACAACCGAACGCGAACCCGAGCAGCGGCATGCCGCCTACCGCTCCCTGCTCGATCGCCCAAGTCACCTCGCCATGCAAGCCTTCCTCGAGCAGGACGCGCGGCACGTTGGCCGAAATGCCGAAGCCCAAGTTGACGGCCCAGCCGTGCGCGAGCTCCATGGCTGCGCGACGCGCGATCACCTTTTCCGGACCGAAAGGCTGATATTCGAACGTCGACAGCGGTTGCTGGATCTCGCCGCTGATTGCGGGATCGTAGGGCGTCTGCGTGGTCTGCCACTGATCGGGGGCGATCACCACGTGGTCGACCAAGTTGCCCGGCACATGCACGTCGTGCGGGCGCAGACTGCCGGCCCTCACCACGCGCTTGACCTGCGCGATGACGAGGCCTCCGTTGTTGCGCGCGGCCAGCGCCTGGTCGAGCGCACCGAGCAGCGCGCCCTCGTGCTCGTAAGTGAGGTTGCCGCGCTCGTCGGCCGTAGTGGCGCGGATGATCGCGACGGTCGGCACGACCGTCGGAAAGAACAGCCAGCACTGACCTTCGAAGTCGACCTTGCGCACGATCGGATGGCGCACGGCCGCGGCGTTCATCGCACAGCCCTGCAGCTCGGGATCGACGAAGGTTCCCATACCGACCTGCGTCAGCACGCCCGGCCGGCGCGCGGCGGCGTCGCGATGCAAGTCGAACAGAATCCCGCTCGGCACGTTGTACGCCTCGATTTGATTTTCCACCACCATGCGCCAGATCGCGGGCATCGGCAGCGACGACGGACCGCTCGGGTAGGAACCTGCCAGCACGCGCGCCAGCAGACCGGGCTTGGCCAAGTGATCGATGCCTTTGATACCGTACATATCACCGGCGGCGATCGGGTTCAGCGTGGTAAGGCCGCGCGGCCTGCCCTCACGCTCGAAGCGCGCGCCGATGGCGGCGAGCACTTCATCCGGGCAGCCCAGCGCACTCGAGGAACTGATGCTGACCACGTCGCCGTCGCGAATCAGATCGGCGGCTTGCGCGGCGCTGAGAACCGTCTTCATCGCGTCCGTCTCAAGCGAACGGGTCGCCGATGCGCGCGAGCCGACCCGTGCGACAAGCCTCGAGCACGGCCAGCGCGATGGCGAGCGAGCGCACGCCATCCTCCGCGGTGGCGGCCGGTGCGCCTTCCCCGCGCATCGCCGCGCAAAACGCCGCGACCCCGCGCGCGTACAAGTCTTCGTGTTCGACCGGCACGGTCTGCTCCCCTTGCGCGGTGCGCAGGACGACCTCGCCCACCGGTCGCTGCGTCATCACGCCACGGCCAATAATCGAGCCTTGATCCCCGTGGATTTCGATCCCGGTACCCGCGTGCTTGACGGTAAACGCATCGTGCAGCTGCGCCAGCACGCCGTTGTCGAAACGCAGCACCGCCATCGCACCGTCTTCGAGACCCGCGCGCGCCAGATAGGCGGACTGCGCCATGCCCACCGCCTCGATCGGTTCGGCGTCGAGGATGAAACGCAGGGTATCGGCATCGTGCACCGCGATGTCGAGGATCACGCCGCCACCGGCCTGCGGCTTGTCGATGCGCCAACCCTGCAAATGCGGCGGCAGGTACACGGCGTGGAAGACGCGCGCGAACAACGGCTTGCCGATCGCGCCTTCGCGCACCAGATCGCGAATCTTGCGATGTGTGGCGGCGTTGCGCAGATGATGATTGGTCGCCAGCACAACACCGGCGTCTCGACAAGCGCGACTCATCGCCACCGCATCGGCCACCGTCAGCGCGAGCGGCTTCTCACATAGCACGTGTTTGCCCGCTGCGGCAGCCGCGAGCACTTGCTCGCGGTGCAGCTCGTTGGTCGTGCTGATGTACACCGCGTGGACCGCGGCGTCGGCGAGCAGCGCCTTTAGGCTCTCGTGCGCAACCGCGATGTCGTGCCTTTGCGCGTACGAGCGCCCGCGCTCGGCGTTGCTGCTATAGACCGCCACCACCTTGTGATCCGCCTGGGCGCGGATGGCGCCGATCATGTGCTCGGCGGCGATGGTGCTGGCGCCAATCAGGCCCCACCCGATGCCAGTCTGCGGAGTCAAGCTGCTCACCTGTCGGAACGGTTCGACGCATTATTCGATCGTTCCCAAGGATTTGCAAGCCGACGACAAAACGAGGTGCCATGCTATATGCATCGCCGGACCGTGACCAGTTCTACAGAACCGGCGCGGTTCGATCGCAGCTTCGCACCGCGGGCGGCCATTATCGCTATGCGCTGCACGCGGATCGCCTGATATGATGGCTTGCAGCCGCCACAGGCCCGCACGATCGCTTCGTGCCGCGATTTGCTGCATGATTATGGCTGATGCGCAATACCGGCTGATCCGAGCGTCATTGCGCTCCTGTGCAAGTGATGAAGCGGGAGGGCTCATGCCAGTTGAAGACAACGGCCATACCGAGGCTGGTGGCCAATCCTCCCTGCCGGAACAACTCGCCGCTCACCGGGACTACCTGTACCGGTTCGCGCTGGCCCAGCTCAGGGACGAGAACCATGCCGAAGACGTCGTGCAGGAAACTCTGCTCGCCGCCGTACAGAAAGCGGCGTCCTTTTCAGGGCGGGCGCAACTGCGCACTTGGCTCACCGGCATCCTCAAGCACAAGATCATCGATGTGTTCCGCCAGCAAACGCGCGAGGCGCTGCCGGCAGGCCCCGAGCACGACGAAGCGACACTGACCGACGACGAATTCGACGACCTCTACTTCAACGCCGACGACCGAGACCATTGGCGCAGCTTTCCACAAACGTGGGCGAACCCCGAGCGGAGTCTGGAGCAAAAGCGCTTTTGGGAGGTATTCGATGCGTGTACCAAAGGCATGCCGGCGCAGACCGCGCGGGTGTTCATCCTGCGCGAGTTCATGGGGCTGGAAACCGAAGAAATCTGTAAGGAACTGGGCATCACGACGAACAACTGCTGGGTGCTGCTGTATCGCGCTCGCATGAATTTGCGTCAATGCCTGGAGATGCGCTGGTTCGATGGAGCAAGACAATGACAAGATGCGCCGCTCGCCACGGAGCGAGGAGGTGAAGCTTAACTGCAAGCAGGTCTCCGTGCTGTTGTCGCAGGCGCAGGATCAGCCGTTGAGCGCTCTGGAGCGGTTGCGGCTGGAGGCCCATCTGAAGCTGTGTGCGGGGTGCGAGAACTTCATGAAGCAGCTCGAATTCTTGCGCGCCGCGATTCGGCGCCATCCGCTCGTTCGACCGCGCGACGGCGACGGAGAATAGATCGCCACGATCAGAGGACGCCGCTCAGTGCAGCGTTTGGGGCCGAGCGTGCTGGCTCGGCATGAACAGCGCATGCTGGGCAAGCATCCGACGGCGTTCCAATTCGATGCTCGCACGCACGGCGAAGATTCTCAGGATGGCCTGATGCGGAAGCTCTTCCGGTAGCGGCCCGGGATCGGCACAAGCCAGGTGACCGATCACCGCTCCCATGCTGTCGTAACAAGGGATGCCGAGATAGGCATCGCGGTCGTATTCGCGTTCCAGCGGCCAACGATCGCCCACTCCAGACGGGCAGTAAACTACCTTTCCTTCGCGTACCACGCCCTCGCACGCCGTGCCGGCGAGATCGAACTCCACGCACGGAGCGTAGTCTTGCGCCTTCCAATACGCCAACATGCGCACGCGGGGGACGGGCGCCTCGACGCACTCGCAGAGAAATGCCTCACGTGCATTAAGAACGCCGGCGAAGCTTCTCACCAGCGCGCGGAAGCATGCCTCGCCTTGCACGCCGGCCAGGCCGTCAGCCAGCTCGATCAGCGCCTCCTGCACGCGCTTGCGCGCGCTGATGTCGGTCATCAAGCCGATCAATCGAACCGCGCGACCCTCGGCGTTGCGCACTGCGGTGGCACGGCTCAGGACCCACCGCCAGCTGCCGTCGCGATGACGTAGCCGATGCTCGATGCCGATGCGCGGCGTGCGGCCCTGCAGATGCGCGCTGATCTCCGAGGACAAGCGCGGCCGATCCTCCGGATGCACCCGGTCGAGCCACTCCTCGACGCGCGCACTGATGTCCTGCTCGCTGTAGCCCAACAGATTCTTCCACCTCGCTGAGTAGTGCGCAGTGTTGCGATCCAAATCCCACTCCCACATCCCGTCGTTGGCGCCGCGTACCGCCAGCGCATAGCGCTCCTCGCTCGAGCGCAGCTTCTCCTCGGCCTCGGCACGCAGCACGCATTGCTCGGCGAGACGCTCGCGCTCGCTGCGCAAGGCTGCCAGCGCCTTCTCCATCGCGGCGAGCCCGTCATGCTCGGGCCTGCTGTCCTTCCCCTGAATGTCGCACTGAAGATCGTGCTCGATACGTCGCGTGATTTGCCTGAGTGCGTCAGCCGCACGGCGGTAGCGTTGCCAGAGAATGCCGATGCCAATCGCGAGGAACAGAACAACGACGATCTGAACGAGCCACAACACCGAAAGTTCGCGCTGCGCGGCGCGGGCCGTTTCGGCATGGACCGCGATCGCCGTGCCCGCGTATAGTCCCCAGCGAGAGAAAAGCGTCCTCATACCGAGACCGTGGAGGTGCGCGCAGCGCCGCGCGTGAACAGCCGGCGTTTCTCCAGCTCGAGCGCGGCGCGCTGCGCAAAGAGCTTCAACACCGGCTCGTCGGGAATGACGCGGCGTAACGCCTGATCGTAGCAACAGGCGATGTGACCGAGCACATCGCCGCTCGAATCGAAGCAAGGCACGCCGACATAGGCTTCTCGATCCAACGGGCGGGCGCGCGGGAAGCGATCGCCGACATGATCGGGATAGACGCAAATCTTGCCGTCACGAATGGTCTCTTCGCACACCGATTGGGCAAGGCTGTATTCCTGCTCGCTTTCGTGGCGCCCGTCACGCCACCACGCCAGCACGCGCAGCGCCGGCTCCATACCATCGACGCATTCGGTTACGAAGGCTTCGCGCGCCCCCATCAGTCGCGAGAAATGTTCGACCAGCACGCGGAAGCAGGCCGCACCACTCGCCTCGGACAGCGCGAGCACGAGGTCGGAGACGGCGTGCTCCACGCGCCGCCGGCTCAGCTCCGCTCCCGCGCGCGCGGTGAAGATACGGTAAACGGCGTCGACGATGAGGCCCTCGTGCATAGGCTTGTCGTCGAAGAAGGCGAGGTGACCGATGACGCGTGCGTCGGCATCGAAGATGGGCAAGCCGAAGTAGCTCTGCATGCCGCTGTCGACTTCCTTCGGAAAACGCTCGATCAAATCGGCCGGGTAGAAGCATGCCCTGCCTTCTTTGATGACGTGTTCGCAAGGGGTGCCTTCGAGTTCGTATTCGATGTCGTCGGCGAACCGCGAGCCGTCCCAGAAGGCCAGCGCGCGCACCCGGGTCGCGGGAAAATCCACGCACTCGGTAACAAACGCCAGCCGCACATCGAGCGCCTCGGCAAAATTGCGCACCAGCGATTGAAAAAAAGCAGCGCCGGTCGCGCCCGACGTCCCTGCCGCCACGCGCATCATGACATCTTCCACACGCTTGAAGCGCGTGACATCGGCATCGACGCCGACGACGCGGTAAGCACTTCCGCTCGCGTTGCGCACAGCCGTTGCTCGCGACAGCAGCCAGCGCGCACTGCCGTCGCGATGGAGAACGCGATGTTCGCTCTCGAAGCGCGGCGAGAAGCCGTCTACGAGTGCCTGCAGGGCGGTCTCGACGCGCATGCGGTCTTCCGGATGGACGTGAGACATCCAACTCGCGAAATCCTTGCTCGGCGGCCCATCGCTCAAGCCCAACATCGCATTCCATCGTGGTGAAACCTCAACGCCTCCGGTCTTGACGTTCCACTCCCAGAGACCGTCGTTCGCACCGCGCACCGCCATCGAATAGCGCTCGTCGGCCTCACGCAACGCCATCTCCGCCGATGCCCGGCGTTCGATCTCCTGCTGCAGTCGGGCCGCTTGTTGTGCCAGCAGGCCACGCAACTGTTCGACACACCAGCGTGTATCGCCGTCTGGATTGGCACTATCGATCAACAGGCTCTGCAATGACATTTGCACTTGCGACAAACGCGCGCGCACGCGCAGCGCCCAGCCCAGACAGCCAAGCGCGATGCCTAGAAGCGCCGCGTATGCGAGCGCGCCGAATGGATCGATAAGCCTCATGGGTAGATGCGCAGCATTGATCTTGTTTGTATGGTTTGCACGCCTCTTCGCTTGCCATATCCGGCTTTGCGATTATTCATTCGTCGCGCAGAGAGCTCGCGCCTTACACTGCGAGTGCGCGATCGGGCCCGGAGGCCGCACGCAAGACGGCCGCTGGCAGGGTAAACGTAAACGAGGTGCCCACGCCTAACTTGCTGTCGACCTGCATCTTGCTGCCATGCAGGTCGAGAATGCTCTTGGTGATCGCCAAGCCCAAACCGGCATTACCACCTTGCTCCCAACTCGCACCGTTCACGCGATAGAAGCGCTCGAAGATATGCTCGATCTCCTCTTCTGGAATGCCGCTGCCGCTGTCCCTGACCTGTAGAGCAACGGTGGAGCCGGACGATTCGACCGCGAGTCGCACCGTTCCGCCCGGAGGTGTGTGCGCCAACGCATTGGCGATCAAATTCTCCAACACCCGCTCGATCAAACCGATGTCGGCGCGCACGTAAGGCGAGCCTTGAGGTGCAGAAATGCTCAACCCGACTGCGCTCTGCTCGGCCTTGAGCTGAAACTTTTGCGCAACGTCCTGCAGCAATTCGGCCGCGGAGAATGTCTCCAGGTGCGGCACGACCTCCTGCGCATCGAGCTTCGCCAGCTCGATCAGATCCGACACGAGCTTCCCCAGACGCTCGCAGCTGCGTGAGGCCACGCCCAGATAATGGTGCCGCTCCTCGGAAGAAAGAATATCGTCCTTGATGAGCAGCGTATCGACGTAACCTTGGAGCGATGCAAGCGGCGTTTTCAGATCGTGCGAGACGTTGGCGACCAGCTCACGGCGCAGCCGATCGGTCTGCTTGAGCTTCTGCATCTGGGAAACGATGCGCGAGGCGAGCTCGCGCAACGACAAACTGAGCCGATCGATCTCATCGCGTGGCTTGCCGGTTGGCAGGGTCGGGAAGTAGGGGCGTTTGCTGAAATCGCTGGCTTGAAATGCCTGCATGACGGCGTCGAGACGTTCGAGCTTGCGCGTGATCAGACCGAACACCAACAGGCCCATGACCAGAGCGAGCACGATGGTTACAACCAATCCGCCCGCGGCGAGCTTGAACACATGGCTGTCCAACAGCGCTCCCGCCGACGGGCTTGGCGGTTCGGCAAGCACGGCATAGAGGTAGCCCGGGCTCGCACTCCGCCGCTCGATGGGCGCGACGGAGAAGATGCGCCGCTGCGTCACATCGCGCGGGTCGTCACCCAGAATAGGAAATTTGGGATTGGCGGACAAAAAGTCGGCGATCGGAGCCATCGAGACGCGCTTGCGCGCGAGCGTACCGGGCTGCGCCGATGAGGACAGTACATTGCCTTCGCCGTCCAACAGATAGATCTGGATGGACGGATTGATCATCATCTGCATATTGAACAAAGTACGCAGCCGATCCGTGTTGTCGGCGGAGACGCTGGCGACCATGTTCTGCGCCGCAAGATGACCGGCAAGCGAGCGATTCAGCTTCTGCGTGGCCTCGAGCGAATAAAGGTTGAGCACGTGCAGCGTGCCGATGACGGCGCCAACGGCAACGAGCGCGAAGAGCCCAAGGAGCACCGCAGCGAGTTTGCTGTAGAGGGTGTTGAACATCTAGTGTAAGTCGGCCACCGGCGCTGCCTGCGTCTTTGCCCCTCCTCTTGTACTTTTTATCGTTGTCGGCTCTACTGCTTCGCCGCCTCGTTGAACTTGTATCCCACGCCCCAGACGGTCAAGATGTAATCGGGATTCTGCGGATCGCGTTCGATCTTGGCGCGCAGCCGATTGATGTGCGAGTTCACGGTGTGGTCGTAGCCGCTGTGCTGATAGCCCCACACCTGATCAAGCAGCTGCTCTCGGCTGTATACCCTGCCGGGATGGCGGGCGAACCAAGCGAGCAGATCGAACTCCTTGGCCGTCAACTCGACCTGCTGACCGCGCACTTCCACGCTGTGGCGATCGATGTCGATGACCAGATCGCGGGCAACGAGCTTGCACGCCGCCGCCTCCTCCGACTTGCCGGCCTGCATGTTCGCGCGGCGAAAGATCGCCTTCGCCCGTGCAGTCAATTCCATCACGCTGAACGGCTTGGTGAGATAGTCGTCGGCGCCCATCTCGAGGCCGACGACACGATCGATCTCGGTCGACTTCGAGGTGAGCATGAGGATCGGCGAGACATGGCCGCGCGAACGCAGCTTGCGACACACCTCGAGGCCATCGAGGCCGGGCAGCTTCAGATCGAGGATGATCAGATCGTGCTGCTGTGCCTCGGCTTCGGCCAGGCCGACGATGCCGTCGAAGGCCTGCCTGACCTCGCAACCGATATCCTCCAGATGCAGCTTCACGAGCTGCGAAATGTCCTGTTCGTCCTCGATCACTAGAACGCGTTGCACGATTCTTCTCCCTCCGATCGCCTGTTCACGCCGCGACTGCATTAGTCCTACGCTACGTGCGTCGCGATGTTGTTGGGTAAGTCGAGTATGCGCGCGAATCCTTACAGCCGCCGGCGCCGCTACCGCGCGTCGTCCGTCCGAAACCCTCCGACATCAGGCCGTCGTCCCCGCGCAAGCGGGACCCAGCGGCTTTGCTGTGGCGGTTTTGCTGACGATGCAGGATTTCCGGTTGCGCGGCAATGACCGGGGCAGGTGCGACCAGCGAAGCGGCGCGCACGAGAAGCCGCTCCTCTCTACGCGGCGATGCGCTCGACCACTGGCATCGGCGCTTGCGCCGCTTCGGCGCGGCGCGCCTCGCCGCTGATCAGCCGCGTGCCGCTGCGGTACGTGAGATACGCCCAGCACCAATCGAGCATGACCGAGAAGCGATTACGCACGCCGACCAAAAACCCGATGTGCACCAGTCCCCACAACCACCAAGCGGGCGCGCCGCTCAGTCGCAACCAGCCGAAATCCGCTACTGCGGCCTTGCGACCGATGGTGGCGAGACTGCCCAAATGACGATAGCGAAACGGCGGCGGTGGTCGGGTGCCGCGCACGCGCGCCGCGATCACACGGGCGACATATGCACCGCCCTGCTTGGCAGCCGGCGCAAGACCGGGTACCAACTGACCGTCCCAAGCCGTGCTCGCCGCGGTATCGCCGATGGCGAACACATTGGCGCAGCCCGGCACCGACAAGTCATCTCCCACTTTTACCCGCATCGCATTGTCCGCGGGCGCGCTAAGCCAACGCGCGGCCGGTGAGGCAACGACGCCGGCGCCCCAAAACACCGTCTTCGCCGTGATCCGCGACCCGTTCACGGTGACGCCCTCGGTGTCGATCTGCTCAACGCGACTGCCGACCAAAACTTCGACGCCAAGCGCCTCGAGCGCGCGCTTCGCCTCGACCGACAGCGCTTCGGGGAAGGTGGGAAGCAGGCGCGCCGCCGCCTGCACGAGGATGACACGCGCTTGCGCGGGATCGAAGTTGCGGAATTCCTTCTCCATGCCGTGGCGCGCGAGCTCCGCGATCGCACCGGCCAGCTCCACGCCAGTCGGCCCGCCACCGACGATGAGGAAGTTGAGCAGCGCGCGGCGCTCGATCGCATCGTCGGTCGCCTCGGCGCGCTCGAAAGCCGCGAGCAGCCGGCTGCGCATTTCGGTGGCGTCCTCCACGCGTTTGAGTCCCGGGGCGAACGGCGCCCATTCGTCTCGCCCGAAATAGCTGTGCGAAGCACCGGTGGCGAGGACGAGGTAGTCGTAGTCGATGCGCCTGCCTCCGGCGTGCACTTGGCGCTGCGCGACGTCCACGCCTGTCACTTCGGCATAGATGACGGCGGCGTTGAATTGATCGCGGAACAGGCCCCGCACCGGTGTGGCGATATCACCAGCCGACAGCCCGGCGGTGGCGACCTGGTACAGCAGCGGCTGAAACAGGTGGTAATTGTGGCGATCGATCAACGTGACGCGCACGGGCGCATGGCACAAGGCGCGCGCGCAAGCGAGTCCGCCGAACCCCGCGCCGACGATCACCACGTGGGGCAAGCCGTCGAGCGCGAAGGCGGGCTTGCCGTCGAGTTGCGGAAAAATGCGGCGCAGCGCAGCCGCGAGCAGCGCATCGAGCGACCAGCGACCGGCGCCGTGCAGCGCAATCAGGAGCAAGATCGTGACGAGATAGCCGAGGTCGGCGCCCGGCGGTACCGCAGCGGAAGTCATCATGCGCGCACTCAGCAGCGCGAACAGCAGCGCGACGCTCGTCACTCGTGTAATCAAACCGACGGCGAGCAAGACGGCCACACCCGCTGCAATCGACGGAGAGACGAGCGCTGCGCTCGTCAGCGGCAACCACAGTCGAACACTTTCGTTCGGTTCGATCATGACCGCGGCCGCTGCGAAAGCGGCGGCGAGCCATAGGCGCAAGGCAAGCAGCAGCCACCCACCGCCACGCTCGGACAGTGCTGACGCGGCCCAGCGCACGCTGGCGGCGAGCGGCAAGGGGATGGCGGCCAGCCCACGTGCCAAGGCGGCGTCGAGCGCGATCGGACCGGCACCGCGCACCACGTACCAGAGGAACAGTGCCGCCCAGAACAGATGCGTGTCGAGTGCGCGGTATTCCATCTGAATGACGAGGCTCAATACCAGCATCGGCAGCGCGGCGAGGCGCGTGGCGAGTCCCAGTGCAAGCAGCACGGCACCGCCCAGCTCGGTTGCAGCGCCGAGCCAAGCGGCGGTCACTGGATCCAGCCACGCTACCGGATACTCGTTGCGCGCGAGCAGCAGCGCATTGTCCCAGTTGGAAACCTTCAGCACGCCGGAGACGAAGAACGCCTGTGCGAGCCACAGCCGCACGGCGAGATCGACGAGCGGCCCGAAGGTCCGCTCGCACAGTCGGACCGCCTCCGCCCACAGCGCCATCGCTTGCGCGAGATGACGCGCACGTACGCTGATCGGCACAGATTGCGTGCCATTCAAGGGCTTGCTCATGGTCGCCTCGCTCTCGAGCTGTCAACTACAACCAGCGTTTCGCCGCACAGAACTCAGAGAAAATCGGAGCAGATACGCATGCCGCATCGTATGCAATGTCAGGTCATTCGGAATCTGATCGACTTTCGTCTCTGTGCCCTCTGTCGCTCACTGCTGTACTTCAGATCAATGCGGGTACGCGCAGCGGAAAATGCAACGTTTGTCGTTGTCGTGGTGCAGCTTGCAGCACAGCACCGGTTGCTTGCGCTGCGCGCGCAAGTAAACCTCGGCTGCCGCCAGCATGCCCAGCGGCGGCGCCAAGAAGTAGATCCACAGGCTTTGCCACATGCCGGCCGGCAACGCCGAGGCGAAGCTGCGCGCCGGATTCATGCTCATCCCAGAAAGCGGCGCTTCGAAGGTGATGAAGCTCGCTACCAGTGCCCCGCCGAGCAGACCCGTGAAGCGATTGATCGAAGGTCGATTGGCGACGATCAGCACGGTCAACATCAGGCTGAACGAGATGGCGGCCTCGGCCCACAGCGCAACCCCTGCGCCGCCGGAACCGGGCAGCGTGAGGACGAAGTTGACGCTTGCATCGGCGATGACGTGCCGCCCCAGCAGCAGCGCCGAGGCGATCACGCCGAGCGTGCCGCCCACGAACTGCATGACGATGTACAGTGCAGCGTCCGGGCCGGCGATCTTGCCCAATCGCCAGAAAGTCAGCGTGACGGCGGGATTGAAATGCGCACCAGACTGCTTGCCCCATGGGGAGTAGATGAGGCAGACCGCCGTCAGCCCCATCGCGACGCCGACAGCTGCGCGGCGCACGAACGGATCATCGATCGCCTGCCGGATCGGGGATGCTGGATATTCGATCAGCGCAACGAACAGGCAAGCGGACAGCATGAACAGACCGAGGCCTGCCGCTTCCATCAAATACTCTGGCCAATGCGCAGCAATCGCACGCAAAAGCGGGCCGCTATGCGGCTGCGCTTTCTGCGACACAACGATCTCATCTGTATTAGTCATTGCGATCTCCGCTGCCATGCAGGCTCGGCTGAAGGCCGCATGGCGCAATTGGGGAGCACAGAACTGCCTTCTCTTCCCCGGATTCCGACGACGCTTCATCCGGGCTACCGCCTTCTCTTCCCCGACCACCTGCTTTCTCTTCCCCGGATTCCGCTGGCGCTCCATCCGGGCTACACAGGCGAGGGCTAGCACATCGAATCTGACGCCGCGCGTAGGCTCTTCGCTGTAGTCCGGATGAAGGCCGCAGGCCGTAATCCGGGGAACGCCCCGTCCTCAATTCGCTCTACACGGTCACACCCTGGCCGACTTCGCGCTGAATCGGCTTGGTTTGCGCCTTCCAGAACGCGGGGATGTCGTTGCGATAACGCCGCTGCACGAGATTCGCCACCAGCCCCGTCCAACCGGTCTGATGCATCGCGCCCAAGCCCAACCCCGTCTCGCCGTGGAAGTACTCGTTGAACAGCAGCAGGTCGCGCCAGCCCGCATCGCTCTGGAACGGGCTGTTGTCCGGCAATGCCGGAATGCGCCCGTCGGGCCCGCGGCGGAACAAGTCGACCAGCCGATCGGAAATGAGCTTGGCGATCTCGTTGAGCGTGAGCTCGGCTCCGTTCAGGCAAGGCACCGACACGGTGAAGCCGTCGCCCAGGAAGCGATGGAACTTCTCGATGGCCTGGATCAAGGTGTAGTTGGTCGGCATCCAGATCGGACCGCGCCAATTCGAATTGCCGCCGAACAGCCCCGAGTTCGATTCCCCGGGAACGTATTCAATCAAGGCCTGGCCGATGCCGTGCACGTGCCCGAGATCGCGCCGCTCCGCATGGATGCGCGAGACGCTGCGAATGCCGTAGGGCGACAGGAACTCGCGCTCGGACAGCAGATGCTGCAGGATGCGCCGCAGCTTGTCGGCATCGACCAGTGCGAGCAAATGTTCGCCGCGCGCATTGGTCTTGGTCGGACACTCGGAGACATAGAGGCCGTCGAACAGCCCGTAGCGATGCTGCTTCATCACGCGCTCGAAGCGCGGCGACGCATTCAACAAGCGCTGGTCGACGATCTCGCAAGCGAACAGCGGAATCAGCCCGACCCAGGAGAACACGTCGATGCGCTGCGCCGAGCCGTCCGGTCCGACCACGACATCCTTGAAGAATCCGTCGGTGTCGTCCCACAGCGAGACCCCGACACCGCTGCCACCCGCAATCGTGTTGGCGATGCCGAGGAACTGCAGGTAACACTGAATAGCGACGTCCTCGTAATCGGAATCGGCCGCGGCCAGCTCCAGACACATGATCGTCATGTTCAGCGCGAACATCGCCATCCAGCCGGTGGCGTCGGCCTGCTTCAGACTGTAGCCGGCAGGCAGCGGCTGCGAGCGGTCGTACACCGAGATGTTGTCGAGCCCCAAGAAACCGCCCTCGAAGACGTTGTTGCCATCGGCATCCTTGCGGTTGAGCCACCAGGTGTAATTCATTAGCAGCTTGTGCGTCACGCGCTGGAGGAAGCCGATGTCGGGCTTGCCGCGCTGCACGCGCTCGGCACGAAATGCCTTGAGCGCGGCCATCGCCAGCACCGGGGGATTGACATCGCCGAAGGCCCACTCGTAGGCGGGAATCTGCCCATTCGGATGCAGATAGCGCTCGTTGAGCAGCAGCTCGACTTGATCCTTGGCGAAATCCACGTCGGCGATTGCCAGCGCCGCGCAATGGAAAGCAAGATCCCAGGCCGCGAACCAGGGGTACTCCCACTTGTCGGGCATCGAAATCACATCGCCCGCCTTCATGTGCCGCCAGCTTCGATTACGGCCGAAGCGCCGCGTGGCGGGCGGCGGTAAGGCATCGCCGTCGAGCCAACGCGCCACGTCGAAGTGGAAGAACTGCTTGCTCCAGATCATGCCGGCAAGCGCCTGGCGGAGAATGTTCATGTCCTGCGGATCCGCTTCCGGCAACAGCTCGTCGTAGAAGACGGCGGCCTCGGCCTCGCGCTTGGCGAAGATCACTTCGCGCTTGTCGAACGGCGCGGGCAGCGGCTGCCCTGACAAGGTCATGCCGATGGTGACCGAATGACCGGCGTCGATCGCGAGCACGTGCCACGCGGCGAACTTGGTGCCGGTCGACAGCAAGTTCACTGCCGCCTCGTCGCCGTCGATCACACGCCGATGAAAGGCGTCCTTAACGTAAGGTGTTGCGTTGGGCACGCCCCACAGCCGCTGCGCGTTGCTCTCGTTCTCGGTGTAGAGCGGCCGCGCGTCGTGCCGGCCATACAGGTAATAGACGCCGAGTGCAGGATGCTCGGCCTGCACCGCCCACTTCGTGCCCTTCGGCGCGCTCACCGCACGCATGATCGGACGATCGACCGGATCGCCCCACGACCAGGTGTTGCGGAACCACAGCGTGGGCAGCACATGGATCGTCGCGGCATCGGGCCCGCGATTCGTCACGATGACGCGGATGTGAATCTCGGTCGGGCTCGCCTTGGCGTAGCGGACCTCGACGTCGAAATAGCGGCCGGCGTCGAATACGCCGGTATCGAGCAGCGTGAACGGCGGGTCTTGGCGCGAGCGCCGCCGGTTCTCCTCGACCAGCCGAGCGTAGGGATACTCAGACTGTGGATATTTGTACAGATAGCGCATCCAGCTGTGCGAGGGCGTAGCATCGAGATAGAAGTAGTATTCCTTGACGTCCTCGCCGTGATTGCCCTGATTGCCGGTCAGCCCAAACGGGCGTTCCTTCAGAATCGGATCACGCCCGTTCCACAACCCGAGGGCAAAGCACAGCTGCTGCTGCGCATCGCTGATCCCGCCTAAGCCGTCCTCGTTCCAGCGATACGCGCGCGAGCGCGCCTGGTCGTGATCGAAGTACTCCCAGGCGTTGCCGTATTCGCTGTAATCCTCGCGCACCGTGCCCCAGGCACGCTCTGCAAGGTACGGCCCCCACAGTCGCCAGTCCTCGCGTCGTTCGTATTGTGCTTCGAGCCGTTGGCGTTCCGCGTTCAGTGTGGTTTTCATTGCATGCTCCTAAAGTCATCCGGTTTCAAGCTCGAAGCTTCTCCGTGGGCTCTGTTTCCTCTGTGGCGAACAACCTCGCTTGCCGCTTCGCCTTCTCCACCCGCCACCACGCCTCCAACGTGCACGCCACCGACCAGGCTTGCGCGGGTGCGCCGCGCGGGGTATGCGGTGGGGCGCCGTCCAAAATTTCGCTCACCGTGCCCAAGCCGGCATCGAGGAGGTGATCGCGAATCGGTTCGAGCAGCGCCTGCGCGGCATGGGCATCGCCATGCACGCGGTAATGGGCGAGCGCGAAATGGCCGAGCAGGAATGCCCACACCGGTCCTTGGTGATAGACGCTGTCGCGTTGCCACACCCCACCTTCGTAGCGCCCGGCATAGGCCGGGTCGTGCGGCGAGAGCGAGTGCAAGCCGTAAGAAGTCAACAGCTCGCGCCCCACGACCTCCAGCACACTCGATTGGGCATCGGTCGCGAGTGGTGAATGCGGCAAACTGACAGCAAAGATTTGATTGGGCCGCATCGTGGCGTCATCGCCCTGCGGGCTATCGATGACGTCGAACAATCCTCGACCATCAGGCCGCAGGAAGCGGCGGAAACTTTCCCCCACGCGCTCGGCGAGCACGGCATAGCGTGCGGACGATTGATTGAGACGACGTGCGAAGGCCGCCATGATGCACAAGGCGTTGAACCACAGCGCATTGATCTCGACCGGCTTGCCGGTGCGCGGTGTAACAACCCAGTCGCCCAGCTTGGCGTCCATCCAGGTGAGTTGTACGCCGGTCTCACCGGCGCGCAGCAGCCCGTCGGCGGAATCGACTCCGATGCCGAAGCGCGTGCCCTTGACATGCCAGTCGATGATCGACTCGAGGACGGGGAATGCGCGCTGTAGGGCGGGGACATCGTCGAGTGCATCCGTGTAGGCGCGCCACGCTTCGATGTACCAGAGCGCGGCATCGACGGTGTTGTAATCCGCGCGATCGCCCGCGCCGGGGAAGACGTTGGGTAGCATGCCCTGGTCGACGAAGCGCGCGAAGGTTTCGAGAATGCGGCGCGCGGTGTCGTAGCGACCCGTGGCGAGCGTGAGCCCGGGCAGAGCGATCATCGTGTCGCGGCCCCAGTCTCCGAACCAGGGATAACCGGCGATGACCGATTCGCCGTCGGGCACGTCGGGCAGCGGACGCGCGAAGATGAAGCTGTCGGCAGCGAGCACCAGTTGGTTGATCCAGTCGGGCGCTTCGAGCAATGCCGGAACTTGCACCTGCGTGCGGCGCAGCTGCCCCAAATCATGGGCTTGCGCGCGACGCAATGCCTCCTCGAAATAGGTCGACGCACTGGCGTTCAAGCTCGCCACGACGCCGACCCATTGCCCGGGGTGACATTGCAGCACCGCTTCGCCGACGCAAAGATGGCAGTCGCGGTCCGACAAGCCGCGCTCGCGCTCGGCGATGAGTTCGAAGTTCTCGTACCAGTCGTGCCGCGTCTCGATATGTCCGCCACGCGCGGCGAGATGAACGGAGAACCAGTTCGCGTGCGTCACGCGCAACCTCGCACCTTCGGTCTCGATCATCGGGTTGAAGTCCCACGCGCGGGCGGTGCCGTGGAAGTCGCGCGCATTGACGAGCAGCTTGACGCGCAGCTCGAGCGGACCAAGTGCCGCACCGACATCCGATACCAAACGCCACGCGGCGTACGTCGTGTGCTCGCCCTGCTGCATCCACACGCGCTGCTCGACGCGCAGCTCGTCACACGCGAAGCGCCAAATCGGCAGCCTGCCTTCCATGCGAAACGATTCGATCAGAACGTGCCCGGCGGGCTCGATGACGCCAGAAGTCCAGCGATTGGTGAACAGCGGCCACGAGCGCGATCTGTCGGACAAGGTGGCATCCGCCTTCGCCACGACGAGATGACGACCGAGCGGGGGGTTGACCGGCGCCACCAGCAAGCCGTGGTAGCGCCGCGTCAAGGTGCCCGCGATCGTGCCCGCGGCGAATGCGCCCAGTCCGTTGGTCAGCCACCACTCGCGGCGCTCGGCCTGTGCGAGATCGCCGCAGATCTCGCGGCCGAAACGGATGAATCCGGGAAGCGGCGTTTGCATGGCGATTCCTTGCGGATTGGATGACATGTTCGCGTTCTCGATCACAGGTTGTGTTGAGTGCTACGTGTGCAGCACAGCGCTGCTGCGCTCCAGCGGCGCACGCGCCAGGCGGCTCGCAACTCGCAGTCCCCACGCGTAGATCGTGAGCGCCGGATTGACGCGCGACGAGCGCGGCAACGCACTGCCATCGACGACGTAAAGGTTCTCCATGCCGTGCATACGACCTTCGCCGTCGACCACGGAGGAATGCGGATCGACTCCGCTGACGAGCGTGCCGCAGGCATGGGCGGTTCCGGACAGCGGAATCGGGCGCACGGCAGGCAAGTAACCGAGGCGCAGCAGCTGCATACGCAGCGTCCGCACGAGCGATCGATGCTCGGTGCGTGCGTGCGGCAAGCGTGCGAGCGAGTAGTCGATTTGCGGCCGCACCGGCCAACCGGTGGCGGCGACGACTCGATTATCGGGATGCGAGCCGTCCTCGGTTTGCAGAAACAAGCCGATTGCGCGCTGGCCGAGCGGACGGGAGAGCGCACGTGGTAGCCAGCGCGGCGCCTGAATGTTCACGATCTCCTCGGCCAGCCGGCCGCCGAGCGTTTGCACGGAGCTGTACGGAAATGACGCATGGGTGAGCAGCACCGTCTTGCTGAGCAGATCGGGCACTTTGCGCATAGCGACGGCGAGCATCGCGGTCAGCACATGCGACTTGTAGTGGCGACCGATATTTCGGTACGCCGGCAAGCGCGCGGCAAGGCCGGTCACTTCACAATAGCTCTGCAGTAAACGAGGACTGTGCAGGGCTCCGGCGGCGAGTAACACGCTGTCGCCGTAGTAACGCGAGCCGTCTTCGCATTCGACGCCGATCACTGTCCTCGGGTCGCTTGCCGCTGGCAGCAACGCCCTGACCGGGCGTCCCGTCATGATTTCGAGATTCGGTTGCCGCCGAACCAGATCGAGAAATCGGTTCTGTGCGTCGCTCTTCAGTCCTTCGACCGATGCAAAGCCGTCGAAGTGCGCGGCTTCGGCTCGATGCTGCAGAATGTCGCCCGACAAGCCCAGAGGCAGCGGCTGGCTCGCCCAGCGCACATCGGTCGATTTCAGCCCTGCGACCAAGCGCTGCAGGCCGGGCTCGACCGCAAAGGTGCGCAAATCCAGTAGCCGCTCGGCTTCCTCGTAATACGGCTCGAGATCCTCGTAGCCGATCGGCCAAGCGAGGAAGCCACGCGACGGATCCGCACGAAACTCCCCGGGTGAGAAGCGCAGCAGGGCGGCGCCATACCACCGGGTCTTGCCGCCCAGATTGAAGTGCTCCTCGGGCACGACGATGTTGCCCTCGCGATCCCACCACGGCTCATCGTTGAGGAAGGTGCCGTGGCGCAGCACTTTCTCGACATCGAGCGTGCTGCCGTCGCTGGGAAGCTGCTCGCCCTTCTCCAGAAGCAGCACCTGCTTGCCGGTCTGCGTCAGGTGATAGGCGGCAGCGGAGCCACCGGCCCCAGATCCGATGATGATGGCATCGTATTTCATCTTCAGCGACTCCTCGAGTTGCGACGGCAGCGTGCGCGCGTATGGGTACTTCCGAGGGTTTCGTGCGGCTAAGGCTGCACGAGCAGGACGAGATGACCGTCAGGATCGTCCACCATCAAGCCTTTGCGCCATGGCATACCGGCCGCCGAGACCACGTTCGGCGAGATGAAGCGCACGCCCGCTGCCTGCAGCTTCGCGGCAAGCGCTTCGACGTCGTCAACCTCGACGACGGTACGCGTCGCTACGACATCGTTCGCCCGCGTGCCGATCGCGGCGGACCGCCCGCGGGAGGGGGTCAGATACTGCAGGAATTCCAGGCCAGGGCCAATCGGGCGATCAGGGCGCAAGCCGGTGATACGAACGACCGCGCCGAACGCGTTGTCCAGCTGCTCTTGGGTGGGACCTGTGTTGAGGCTGCCGCCGGCTACCTTCAATCCGATCAGATCGCGCCAGAACGCGGTGCTGCGATCGGTATCGGACACTGCGATGGCGGAGTGGTCGATGCCGAGGAACAGCTTGCCGTTCGCCGCCTGCCACTTGGGATTGCCCTTGTCATGAGGAAACCAAAGCAGCTCGAGCGGATGTCCATCGGGATCGCGGAACTTCACCGCTCTGATGCCCGCGGCTGCCTTGTTCGACTCGGGAATGGTCTGCGGCGCGCTCGAAATCGAGCGGATCGGAAATCGCGTGACGTGCTCCCAGGCCCGATCCATGTCCGACACCACGATCGCGAAGTGCTGAAACCACAGGTCGTTCGATCGGCTGTCGAGCGGAACGGGCGTGCCTGCCGGTGCGATGTACTGCTCGAGCACGATCGATTCGTCGCCCAGGCGCAACTGTGCGTGGCGCACCCGGGTGCCGAATACGCCGACCAGCTCGTCGTGTGCGCGATCGCTGATCAGCCGCTCGCCGACCTTCTCGAAGCCGAGCGCCTGCTCGTAGAACGCGACTGCTTTATCGAGGTCCGAAACGGTAAGCGTGAAGCCGCGGATCTCATTGGCCGCGAAGACCAGCACGCTCCATAGCGCGAGCAAAGCGGCCAGCAGGCATCGCAGAAGCGTCGATCTACGCACGATCATCTTGATCTCCTTGCGCTCGAGGTTCGTCGCTCAACCGTTGCCGCGAAACTCGGGATATAGCGTCATGCCGCCATCGACGTAGAGCGTGGCGCCGTTGACGTAGTCGGACAGATCCGAGGCGAGCCACACCGCGGCCTGCGCGATGTCGTGCGTCTCGCCCACGCGGCCGTGCGGAATCAGCTTGAGCAGCTTGGCTTCGGCCTCCGGCGTGTCCCAGGCGTCGCGATTGATCGGCGTCTTGATTGCACCGGGCGAAATCGCATTCACGCGAATTTTGTGCTGCGCCAGTTCCTGCGCCATCGACTTCATCAGCATCGACACGCCGCCTTTCGATGCCGCATAGTTCACGTGCCCAGCCCACGGAATGACGTCGTGCACCGAGGACATGCAGATGATCTTGCCCGCGGCGACCGAAATGGAGGGATCGACGCCGCGATGCAGGAACTCGCGCACCGCAGCGCGTGCGCACAGAAATTGGCCGGTCAGGTTGACGTCGACCACCAGCTGCCAGTCCTTGAGCGACATCTGCGCGATCGGCGCATCGCGCTGAAGACCAGCGTTGTTGATCAGGATGTCGACGCTGCCCCAGGTATCGATGACCTGCTCGAACATCGCCGCGACCTGCGATTCGCTGCTCACGTCCGCACGCACGGCTAGCGCGTCGGTGCCGCTCGCGCGGATCTCGTCGACCACTCGCGCTGCGCTCTCCTGACCAGCAACGTAGTTCACCGCCACCCGAGCACCGGCTTCCGCCAGTGTCTTCGCGACGGCCTCGCCGATGCCGGAATTCGCTCCGGTGACAATCGCGCGCTGGCCCTCGAGCACGCGCATCGCAATCATGCGCTGCTCGGTTCTGTTCATCATCAGCATCGACGTGCTCCTCACATTAGTGCGAAAGGCCGAAGCGGCGACGAATCGCGTGATCGATCGACAATTTGCCAGGCCCGTGCAACAGCGTCACCAGCAGCAGCGCTCCCCACATCTGATGCTGAACGAGGCCGGCGGGTGACAGATCCGGATAAGAGATAGCGGCGACGATGTTGAACACGAACAGCACGAGTGCGCTCAGCCGCCCGCCCAGTCCGAGAACGAGCAAGACGGGCATGAACAGCTCGGTAAAGGTGCCGAGATAGGCCGCAACCTGGGGAGGCAACAAGGGCACCGAATATTCGTTCTCGAACAGCGCCAGGGTCGTGTCCCAGCTCTGGATCTTGGTCAGCCCCGACAAGAAGAAAACCGATCCGACGTAGAGGCGGATCGCCAGATCGAGTAGGGGAACCGCGTAGTGGTCCAGGGCGGCAAGTGCGCGCGAGGCAACGCCGGCGATGCCGTCCTTGATGGGTGATTGCCGAATGGCATTGGCGGTGATTTCCATCTTCGATATTCCTCGTACGACTCGTCATGCGATGGCTGCCACACGGTCCCGATGTCGTCAGTCATCGGGACCGCGCCACAGAGGGCTTCGCGCTCAGCTCTTCTTGCCGCCGGGCTTGGCGTCAGCGGAGGTCTGCAGGCGGCCGCCCGCGATGCGCTCGCATACGCCCTTGGGCACGTAGATCCACGCCTCGGGATCGTTGTCCGCCTTCACTTGCCCGGCGCATGCATTGCGGCTGGTCCCGCAATCGTTCTTCCCGCCTTTCACGATGCCCGCGCACTTCTCGTTGTCGGCCTTGGCCGCCAATGCGCTCTGCGCCGCACCCGACACGCCCAGTGCGACCAGAGAGACCAGCGCAGCGCGCAGTACGCGATTCGATCCGTCCATGATTTGCTCCTTTTGCCAGTTGATGACTACTCACGACCTCAGACAGTGTTCTTTGCATCTGCCTGCCAGAATCAGTATGGATCTCACTTCTCACGCAACGATCACGCGCGGCTAAACCTTGCGTCACGCCTGCGCGATGTCCGCCAATACGTTGTCGCTCACTCGGCGCTGTAAGAAGTCGGCCAGATCGAACTGCGTGTAGATTGCGCACGCGTAGCTGTATGCCTCGCCGAGCGCGTAACCGACTTGCAGCGCGCGCAGCAGGGCGAACTCGGCTTCACTCACCGATTCGACTTCGACAGCAAAGTCTTGGCGCCGCACGAGCAGGTGGCATGGGCCATCGCTCAACTGCAGACTCTCGTCGCTCGAGTCCGGTTGAACCGTGAACCGCCAGATTTGCTCTACGGGAAACGCGGACCGAAGCAACCGCACCGAGGGCGCGAGCAGGAAGCGCAAGCTGTCGTGATGCGCCTCGTGCACTTTTTCAAGGCGACGCAGATCGAGCGGCCCGCAGTCGGCTTCGTAGAACGACTCTTCGATCAACCATTCGAGGCGCGCGACATCGGGCAGGTAGGCGAGCTCGCGTGCGATCGGATGAGCACCCAGAAAATCGGCGAAGCGCGCGCCTTGCTGGCCGACATCGCCGGAGCGCGAGCGGCAGCGGCGGCAATATTCACGACACAGATGCGCAAAGCAGCCGCGCCCGATGAGGCGCTCGACCGCCGGGTAGATGGACGTGAGCGAGCGGGCGTAGTTTTGGAACACGTTGTTGCGATAGATGCCGAGCCGCAGCGAGGGGCTAATGCCGGCGGCACGGATGCCGGGCGCGCCGTGCGAGCGTGCGGGATCGAGCAGCGCGGCAGTAAATCCCGATTGCATCTCATGCAGCGAGGGCATTGTTCGCCTCCACTACCATCCACTCGTCGAGAATCTGCTGCGCTTGGCCCGCTTCGTCGAGGAGCACATCGAGCGACGGAAGATCCGTATCCCATTCGATCAACGTGCGCACAGGCCCGAAGCGCGACAACGCTTCCCCATAGAGATTCCACACGGGTCCCGCCACGCGGTTTCCGTGCGTGTCGATGAGCAGACTCGCGCCACCCAACGTGGTGCGGTCGAAGCCTGCGAGGTGGATCTCCTCCACGGCATGCGGCGGGATCGCGTCCAGATAGCGCAGCGGATCGAAACCGTGGTTGACGCTGCTGACGTAGATGTTGTTGACGTCGAGCAAGATGCCGCAGCCGCTGCGCCGGGCAACCAGGTCGAGAAACTCCCATTCCGGGATGGTCGATTCGGTGAACTCGAGATAGCTCGATACGTTCTCGACCAAGATGCGGCGACCGAGGTAATCCTGAGTCTGATCGACGTGGCGGCACACCACCTCGAGCGCCTCTTCGGTGTACGGCAACGGCAGCAGATCGTTGAGATGGAAGCCGTTGACCGCACCCCAGCACAGATGATCCGACACCAGCATCGGCTCGACCTGATCGATCAGCTGCTTGAGTTGCTGCAAGTGGTTCTGCGAAACACGGTCCGCCGAGCCGAGCGAGAGACCGACTCCATGCAGGCTCAGGGGATAGACCTTGCGCGCCTGCTCGAGGATGTGCAGCGGCTGACCGCCGCGCGAAAAGTAGTTCTCACTGTGCACCTCCAACCAACCCACTGGGGGGCGCTCATCGAGCAGCCGTCGATAGTGAGGCGGCCGCATTCCGATGCCGGCTCGTGCGTGGCAGAGTGCGGCTGCGCGAAAGGCTGGACCATGATGTGCGGGATTCATTGCTCGGACTCCGACTCGTTGCGCGGCGCGGCGCGCAAGCAACGGTCATCCCGATCGAGCGCGATCGCCATCATCAAGCATTGGACGCGCGTCAATGGCAGCCATGGTTCGGGCTCCAGCGCGAATTGCGATTCGAGCTCCATGTGCTCGCCGTCCGCCGCATCGTGCGGCATCTGACCGCGGGTATCGGACATGACGCTCTCCCCCGCGCTAGCCGGCTCACTCATCGACGCGCGTGGCATAGCTGCCCACCATCCCGCTGAGCATAACGAGCAGATCTTCGTCGTTATCGCCCTCTTCCATCGGTATGTCCTGCTCCCACATCTTGACGAGGGACTGCAATGCAGAGGTGGTGCGGCTGATCAGGGTCGGGGTACCGGTTACTGTCGTGTCCATGGTTCGCTCCTTCGTTCGATGAGTCGTGCTACGGGAGCAGTATCCGAAAGGCCGATCACGCAAATGTCACGGCGGCCTAAAGCTTTGCTCACACCCGAGCCGGCCAATGAAGTCGGTTCAATCGATCCGCGGCCAGCAAGGCAGGGCGTTGGCCGCGTTCGATTGCTTGTTTGCAAGAGGAACAGAGCAATTGGATCGAACCAACGGGTCCGATCCAATTTCGAGCAAGGCTGGCGCGAGGAGCTCGCGTAGACTTGCCGGCAGACCCGGCGGATTTCGTAGCGCCCCTACGGCCGGACGCCCGGGATGTTGAGCCGCATCCGGTAGATGCGATCCTCTGCGGTCATAAACAGCGTGCGGCCGTCCGCATCGCCCCACGCCATGTTGTGCGGCTGCCGCGGCGGGCGGATCGTTCCCCGGTGCTTGCCTTCCGCTGATAGCACCCACAATCCTCCTGGGCCGGACACATAGACGTTGCCCCGCACGTCGATCTTGATGCCGTCGATGGCGTCTTCGCCTGCTGCCCGGGTCATGTCATAGAAGAGCTGCCCGCGCCCGAGGCTGCCATCGGACAGCACCGGATAGCGCATCACGACCTTATGCTTTTCGTCCCAGTCACCGACATACAACCAGCGCTCGTCGGGCGAGAAGGCGATTCCATTGGGGCCGGCGAAATCGCTGGTCAGCAACGAAAGCTCGCCGTCCTTCCAGCGATATACGCCGCTGAAAGGCAACTGCTTGCGCGGGTCGTTGAAGAACTTCGGCAGCCCGAACGGAGGATCGGTGAAGTACAACGCTCCGTCGGATTTGTAGACCAAGTCGTTCGGACTGTTCAGACGTTTGCCCTGGTAGCTGTCCGCGAGCACCGTCAGGCGGCCGTCCGGTTCGAGCCGGATCACGCGGTGGTTGCCATGCTCGTTGATGGTGAGGCGCCCTTGCGGGTCGAGCGTCAAGCCGTTCGAACCGGGCTGCCCATACTCGGCGATGTCGGCTCCGGCATAGCCGCTCTGCATGCGAAAGACATCGAGATGTCCGTCCGACAGTTTGTAGATCGCGTTGCGGTTGGGATCCGAGAACAACAACGCGTGCTCGCGCGCGACCCATACCGGCCCCTCGGTGAACTTGAACCCCTCTGCGAGCTTCCACAATTTCGGGTTGGGCGGAACGATCGCGTCGAGCGCGGGATCGAGCCGTTCGACCTCGACGTTGACTTCGTGGGGTGTAACCGCGAACGGGCCGCTTCCGCCGGGATGAAATTCCAACTTGGCGTAGTGCAAGAAGATGAAGTTCGTGGGCGACTTCGAGATCGGCCCGTTGATGCCGAAGACTGCCAGCTGGATTTGCTGACCGGATTGTACATCGCGCCCGATAATCAAGCGATTCTTGGCGTTCCAGCCCTTCACCACGGGGCCGCCGCTCTGCCCGGTTGGATGTGGCAGCTCGCCGTCGACCCAGATCTCGGCGTAGTCGTCGACTTGAGTTTCGAATACGAGCGTGGCGCCAGCGGTCGCGAGACCGCCCACACGCTCGGGCACCGTGAGGCGAATGCGGTACCAGTTGAAGCTCAGATGACCGTGGCCACGCGGCTTTGCCAAGGTGGTGGGATCGACTGTCTGCCAAGCGCCGTCATCGAAATCGCGCGCGCCGGCCCGAGGCGTGAAGTCATACGTTTGATTCTCCGGGCCGGTTGGCTGACCATCGCTGCCGGGGTCGTGAAACGCAATCGGGATGATGCGCGTGTCGCTGTAGCGCCATTGCGCACGCATCAACGCGACCCCTTCGCGCGAGCCGAGATCGACCGTCGCTTGCGGTGCATCGGTGAGCGGATCGTGCTCGGCGTTCGCGGTGGCGCCGGCGATCGCCAGGGCAACGCCGACCGCGGCCGGCGCAAGGGTTGACCAAGTCAAAGGGGCGAATCGTCTCATTGCCCGTTCCCGAACAGACCTTTGATGCCTGCGATCGCCAATTCTTCGTCCTGCTGCGCGCTGGCCGCCCCGCTCATGCCAACCGCACCGATGACTTTGCCGCCGACTTCGATCGGAACGCCGCCTTGCAGGGGAGTCAGAACGCTGTCGGGCAGCGCTGTCATCGCCGTGCGGCCTTTGTTGATCGCATCCTCGAATTGCTTGGTAGGCTTGCGAAACAATGCAGCGGTCCGTGCCTTGCCGATCGAAATCTGCGCCGCGGCAGGAAAGGTGTTGTTCCAGCGTTCCATCGCTAACAGATGCCCACCTTCGTCTACGACGGCGATGGCACCACCCGGTGCATTGACACGACGCCCTTCAGCCGCGGCGGCAGCGATGATGCTGCGTGCGCCTTCCAACGTGAGCGTCGGTGAATTGCCTTCCTGCCCTAGCGCTTCGAACGATGTCAGCGCAGCGACCATGATCGCGAGTGGGAAGATCTTGTTCATTGCATTCCTCCAGTCAGGCGCGCCCTCGGCACAACGGGCCGAGAGCGCGGGGGGGGCGAAGCGATTTACTGCTTGACGCCCGGCGTAGGGTCCACGGCAGCGCTGAGACGTGCGCCGGCGATCTTTTCGCAAAGACCTTTCGGCACATAGATCCACGCTTCCGGATCGCCGTCGACCTTCACATGGCCATGGCACTGATTGCGACTGGTCGCGCAATCGTTCTTGCCGGCCTTGATCACGCCCGCACACTTCTCGTCCTTGGTATGGTCCTTGTCATCCGCTATTCCAGCGCCGGCCACACCGAGAGCGCTTATCGCGAACAGGCCGGCCACCGCGGACCGCAAGATTCGATCGTTCATTGCAAGCTCCTTCTGTTGGTATCGGACAGCGGCCTATTGACGGCCAAAGCGCTCCAAGCAGGCGCGCTCGGTCATGGTCACAAAGCCTTGGCCCTTACAGGCGTTATGGCCTTTGCATTCGTTCATTGCCGTCTTGCACTCCGCTTGGCCCTTACACGAATTGGCGCCATAACACTTGACTTTGACCGTGCCGTCTTCGGCAGCCAGCCCGCTTCCGACGCCCACGCTGAACAAAGCAGCGGTGGCGGCCGCGAGTGCGATGCCAGAGATCTTCCTGGTATGCGTCATGATTGCTCTCCTGAGAAAATTACAGCGCGCTGCTGCGCGCGCACGAGTGGGCCTTTCCACCCGCACATCCAGTGTGGGCGAGCGCGATCACGTGCCGTTCACCGGCTGATCACATATTTCTCACGCGCGCAAACGGGGTGAATCTCGCGGCTGTGCTGTAAGGTTCGTGCCGCTTTGTCCGACTGAATCCGAAATGAGGTGCTACTCGTAGAAGAGTGAGACGTCAGCCAGCAGGCTCGGCGGACGTCTGTGGAGTTTCTACCCATTGCCAAGGAGGAGTTCAGAATGGAGAAGTCGCGCGTTAGAAGCGTCGCATGGGCGGCAGCAGCCGCTTCACTGTTCATCGCTGGTTGTGCGAATTACGGCAGCGGCGGCACGCAGACGGCCGATGCGGGCACCGTCAAGGTCAAATGCTATGGCGCCAATTCATGCAAGGGCCAAGCGGAGTGCAAGACGGCGATGAACGAATGCAAGGGACAGAACAGCTGCAAGGGCCACGGTTATGTCATGATGACCGAGAAGGCTTGCGTGGAGCGTCTGGGACGCGCTTGATCTAATTTTTTCGGGCCCATTTGCGTGCTGACGCAGATGGGCGCTGCTTCGAAGATGCTGACCACACCGATGCAGGGATTCGGCCTTGGGCTGCGTCCCACACACTACGAGTCGATCGATGCCACGCGCCCGGCGGTCGACTGGTTCGAGGTCCTCTCCGAAAACTACATGGTGCCGGGTGGCAGGCCGATGTGGTGGTTGGATCGCATTCGTGCCGATTACCCGGTGGTGATGCACGGCGTGTCGCTGTCGATCGGTAGCGCGGATCCGTTGGACCGCACATATCTGCAAGCACTGAGGGAATTGGCCGATCGCGCGCAGCCGCTGTGGATCTCCGATCACTTGTGTTGGACCGGCATCGGCTCAAAGAACCTGCACGATCTGCTGCCGCTACCCTATACCGAAGCGGCGCTGCGCCACGTGGTCGCGCGCGTCGAGCAGGTGCAGGACTTCCTCGGTCGTCGCATCCTGCTCGAGAACGTGTCGAGCTACGTCGAGTTCGCGAACCAGGACATGACGGAATGGGAGTTTCTCGCCGAGATTGCCCGCCGCGCCGATTGCCTCATCCTGCTCGATGTGAACAACATATACGTCAGCGCTTACAACCACGGCTTCGACGCCGATCGATATCTGCGCGCGATGCCGTCAGAGCGTGTTCAGCAGGTCCATCTGGCCGGACACAGCAACTGCGGCGAGTACATCATCGATACGCACGATGCACCGGTCATCGATCCGGTATGGTCGCTCTATGCGAAAGCCATCGAGATCTTGGGGCCGATTTCGACCATGATCGAGCGCGATGATCACATCCCGGCGCTCGAAGTATTAGTGGCAGAGCTCGACCAAGCACGGGCGGTTGCAGAGGCGGCGCTCCGGCGGAAGGCGGCCTGACGAGCGATGGCAACGAGCCGGACGAACGAGATGAATCTTCCCGAGCTGCAAATCGCGTTTCAGCGTTACGTGCTCAGCGAGCTGCCCGGCATATCAGGCCACGTTGCGCCGGGCCCGCGCGACAACGCCGAGAGGCGTCTGCGAATTTATTACGACGCTTATCGCTCGCGCTTGGTGGAAGCGCTGTCGACCGATTACGAGGCGCTGACGGCTGTCCTCGGCGCCGAGCGATTTCGGCAGGCCTGCATGGCCTACGTCGAAGCGACGCCCTCGATTTGGCGCAACGTGCGCTGGTATGGTGGAGGTCTAGCCGATTTTCTTGAACAGACATCGCCATGGTGTGCCGATTCGGCGTTGGCGGAAATCGCCCGGTTCGAATGGACGTTGACCTTGGCATTCGACGCATCGAACGAGACATGCCTCACGTTCGAGTCGCTCAGTGCCTTACCCCCACTCGCTTGGGAAACGTTGCAGCTGCGTTTCGCCGCCTCGGCGCATCTGCTGCGACTCCATAGCAATGCAACCGCGGTGCGTCGCGCGGTGGATGCGTCGGAACAAGTCCCGGAAATCGTAGTGAACGAAGAGCCGGTGGACTGGCTGGTTTGGCGCAAAGATTCGAGCGTGCACTTTCGCTCCCTTCCCGGCATCGAAAGCATCGCCATGCGGGCAGCGATGACTGATGCCAGTTTTCCTCAAGTATGCGAAGCGTTGTGCGAGGTCGTGCCAGAGGCCACCGTCGCCTCGCACGCGGCAGCAGTGCTACGAAGCTGGGTGGACGATCAGCTGATCGTGGGCGTGAAGCACGCTGCGATCGGCGAGACCGAAGGCGCAGCCTAGCTCGGCTAGCGTGCGCAGCGATTCACAGCGCACAACCGTCGGTGCGTAGCACAGCTCGCCTATCAACCGACTGAAAGGTGTCGAAGGGGCAAAGCGTACGTTTACTGCGCTTCCGGCGCCTCGGTCGCCGGTTGCGCAGGGTCGGCTGCAGCGGCCTTCGGTGCTTCGTTGGCCGCCGCCTTCGGTGATTCGCGTTTAGCGCTCACACCGGGCGGAAGGATCGAAGATTTCGGGTAGCCCGCCGAATCGAGAGTGCTGGCCCAAGCCGATTCGTGAAAGCCGCGAAGCACGGTCTTGCCCACCACCAGCAGCGGAACTTCGAGCTTGCCTCCGGATAACGCCGCGAGCGCTTGTGCGCCGGTCTCCTCGCTGGCGTTCTTCTCGATATGTGGAACGCCACGCCCGCTCAAGTAGCTTCGTGCCTGCGCGCAGGCGCTCTTACAGCCGTTGGCGATAAACAAGGTGACAGGGAAATTGCGCTGCGCCAGTTGCAGCGCGTAGGGCAAGGTCGGAGCCGGCGGGCGATCACCCATGCGCTTGCGTTCCGTATCACGGGCTTGAGTAGGGGGTGCGGTATCGGTGTAATGGATCGCGCCCTTGTCGTCGCGCCAACGGTATACCTGATCCGCATGAGCCACACCGGCAAGCAAGGTGAGCAAAACGAGCAGGCTTTGACGTCGCATGGAAGGCCTCCGGCGGTTGCCGAAGGCGCCGGTCAAGCAACAGCCATGCCGCTGTGTCGAAGCAAGGCGTCGATCCGGGGCTCGCGGCCGCGGAACGCAACAAAGGACTCCAGCGCTGGCCGGCTGCCACCTACCGCCAGAATCTCGCGCCAGAAGCGCTCGCCGACATCCGGATTGAGCACGCCCTCTTCTTCGAACAGGGCGTAGGCATCGGCGGACAGAACTTCCGCCCACTTGTAGCTGTAATAGCCGGCTGCGTAGCCGCCCGCGAAGATGTGCGAGAAGCTGTTGGGAAATCGGTTGTATGGAGGCGGCGTGATGACCGCGACCTCGCGACGCACTTCATCGAGCAAGCGCTGAGCGGTGTCCGCAGCGGGATCGAAGTCGTAGTGCAAGCGCATATCGAAGAGCGCGAATTCGAGCTGACGGACGAACTGCAAGCCGCTGTGGAAGTTGCGGGCGGCGATCATCTTCTCGTACAACTCGCGCGGCAGCGGCTCACCCGTTTGCACGTGGCGCGTCATGCCCTGCAGCACCTGCCACTCCCAGCAGAAGTTCTCCATGAACTGGCTGGGCAGCTCGACGGCATCCCATTCGACGCCGTTGATGCCCGCCACACCGCGGTAGTCGACTTGAGTCAGCAGGTGATGCAGGCCGTGACCGAACTCATGGAACAAGGTGGTGACTTCGCTGTGCGTGAACAGCGCGGGCTTGTCGCCCACCGGCGCGGAAAAATTGCAGGTGAGATAAGCGACCGGCGTCTGCAAACCTTCGCGGCGGCGCTTGCGGGTGATCGCGTCGTCCATCCACGCGCCGCCGCGCTTCGAGGGCCGTGCGTACAGATCGAGGTAGAACTGCCCGACCAGCGCGTTTGTCTTGTCGCGCAGCTCGAAGAAGCGCACGTCGGGGTGCCAAGCCGGCGCCGGCGCCGGGTGAATGTGCACGCCGTACAGAGTCTCGACGACTTTGAACATGCCGGCGAGAACCTTGTCCTCCGGGAAGTACTGCTTCACCTCCTGCTCGGAGAAGGCGTAACGGGCAACGCGAAGCTTTTCGGAAGCCCAGCCCACATCCCAGGCCTGCAAATTGTCGAGGCCGAGCTGCTCACGGGCAAAGGTAACCAGCTCAGCGAAGTCGCGCTCGGCGAACGGCTTGACGCGCTTCGCCATGTCGGTGAGAAAGGCGACGACTTGCCGAGGCGACTCCGCCATCTTCGGTGTCAGCGATAGCTCGGCATAGTTGGCGAAGCCGAGCAGCTGCGCCGCCTCTTTACGCAGCCGCAGAATCTCCTCGATCAGCGGCGTGTTGTCCCATTCCGGATTGCCGAACTCCGAGGCGCGGGTGACGAAGGCGTGATACATCTGCTCGCGCAGCGCGCGCGTATCGGCGTACTGCATGACGGGCAGATAGGATGGCATGTGCAAGGTGAATTTCCAGCCGTCTTTGCCTTCGGCTTGCGCCGCGGCACGCGCGGCCTGCTGAACGTCTTCCGGGATGCCGCGCAGCGCGTTGGGATCGGTAACGAAATGCGCGAAAGCATTGGTGGCGTCGAGCACGTTATCGCTGAAGCGCGACCCCAGCTGATCCAGGCGCTCGCGTATCGCCTTGAAGCGAACCTTCTGCTCGGGCGGAAGCTCCGCGCCGCCCAAGCGGAAATCGCGCAGCTCGTTTTCGATAATTTTCTTCTGCTCGCGCGTCAAGCGCGCGAACGCGTCCGACGCGCGAATCGCCTTGTACTTGGTATACAGGCGTTCGTCCTGTGACAGCTCCGTGTAGTACTGACTGATGCGCGGCAAATTGCCGTTGTATGCCTCGCGCAACGCCGGACTATTCATTACCGCATTGAGGTGTCCCACCTGTCCCCAAGCTCGGGACAAGCGCTCGTTGGCGTCGTCCAAGGGCGCGACGAAGGAATCCCAATCCGGCGCGGCATCGCTGCTCGCCAGGCGCTCGACCAAGGCGCGGTTCTCGGTCAACAGTGTGTCGACGGCGGGGGTGACGTGCTCCGGCTTGATGTCGGCAAATCGGGGCAAGCCGGAAAAATCGAGTAACGGATTCGCTTCCACAACAAACCTCGGGATCAAACTCAAAACGGGTTAGGGCGCCGCAGAGCAGTTCAAGAAAGACAGAGCCTCGGGTTAGATCTGAAATACGACTTGGCCGCCGACGAGCGTATAGCGCACGCGGCCTCGCACCTCATGGCCCAGAAAGGGCGTGTTCTTGCCCTGGCTATGCAGGGCACTCGCTTCCACCACCCAATAGCCGTTCGGATCGAACACGCACAAGTCGGCCGGCTCGCCCGGTTGCAGGCCGTTCTCGTTCAACCCTAGAATCCGGCGCGGATGAAGCGTCACGCGCCGCAGCGCCTCGACCATCGTCGTATTCGTCTCTTCCGCCCACTTCAGGGTGAGGGGCAACAGAAGTTCCAACCCTGTCGCGCCGGGTTCGGCCTCGGCGAAAGGCAGCTGCTTGGCGTCGTCGTCCACCGGTGTGTGGTCCGAGCAGATCGCATCGATGGTGCCATCGCTCAACCCCCGCCGCAGGGTTTCTCGATCGCGCAGGCTGCGAAGCGGTGGGATCAGGTTGCAATTTGCGTCGAAGTAACCGATGTCCAGCTCGGTCAGATGCACGTGCGTCGCGGCCACGTCGCAGCTGATCGGCAAGCCGGCCGCCTTGGCTTCGCGCACCAGGTCGATCGCTTCCGCGCTGGAGAGGCGGCACAGATGAACCCGTGCACCGGTTTCTCGCACCAAGATCAGGATCGTCGATAAGGCGATCGTCTCCGCCGCCACCGGGATGCCCGGCAAGCCCAGCCGCGTCGCGACCGGGCCTGCGTTTGCGACACCGCCGCTCGCCAGGCTGGCATCCTCCGGCCGTAGCCAGACGCAGAAGCCGAACGTGGCAGCATATAAGAGCGCGCGCGCAAGCACTTGATTGCTGCGCAACGGTGCGTTCGCCTGACCAAAACCGATACACCCGGCATCGCGCAGCTGCGCCATCTCGGTCAAGCGCTCGCCCTGCAAACCTTGAGTCAGGGCGCCGAGCGGATGCACATAGGCACCGCCCAACGATTGCGCGCGAAAGCGCAGCATTTCCACCAAGCCAGGCTCGTCCAGGGGCGGATCGGTGTCGGGCGGGCAGACGAGGCTGGTAACGCCGCCGGCGAGCGCCGCGCGCATCTCGCTTTCTAATGTGGCCTTGTACTCGAAACCGGGCTCGCGCAAGCGGGCGGAAAGGTCGGTCAGGCCGGGACAAATGACGAGGTCGCGCGCCTCGATCACGCGGTCGGCTCGGAAACCTAGCGGCGCTGCGCCCACGGCCGCAATTCGGCCCTGGCTCAAGAACAAGTCGGCCTGTCGATCGGTGCCAGCGACCGGATCGATCAGTCGACCGTTCTGAAGATGCGTGTTCATCGCGCTCAATTGCCCGCCAGAATGCTCATGACCGCCATGCGCACCGCAATTCCGAAAGTCACTTGCGGCAGGATGGCGGACTGACGGCCGTCGGCTACCGATG
>Ga0070741_10000712_pt1 | contig 113149 bp, 101 predicted proteins | sample Coa_R1_4_FD_66440 | JGI IMG/M metagenome (GOLD analysis project Ga0070741, IMG submission 66440) | Surface soil microbial communities from Centralia Pennsylvania, which are recovering from an underground coalmine fire - Coalmine... | ecosystem: Environmental > Terrestrial > Soil >... | reverse complement strand
TCCCTCTGGAGGAACTGCTTGCGTCAGAATCCAGCCGCTTGACTCCCGCACACCAAGACGATGAGTCTCAGAACCTACTCTTGTTCAAGGACTAATAGCTGGACACTAGTGGATTCCACTGCGCCCCTGACTACCGCCAGAGCCGATGCGAGCGAAGCGAGTTCCTCCCCTGTCTCGCGCGTAAAAATCGCGGTCCTCCTTACCGTCAGTTATCGGCATACCGCATCCTCCCTTGCGACCGATCAACTCTGGCTTGTTCATCCTGTCGTAAGACATCCGCACGTCTCCCAAGATGCGGTAGGGACCGATTCCACTCGGTCCCTGACTATCGGCGCAGCCGATGCGAGCGAAGCGAGTTCCTCCCCTGTCTCGCGCGTAAAATTCGTGGTCCTCTTTACCGTCACTTAGCGCGCCTTCGCCACGCAAGAGCAACGCGCCAGCGTCTTGGACTGCGGTGCGCAGCACCGCTTTCGCACCGCACAAGACATCCTCCAAAGCACCTCCACCCTCCGCACCCAAAATACCTGCGATTACCTGCGCATACCGCTGCGCCCACACCACAACCCCTTGCAAATCAATACCGCCGTCCCACACCAATAACTGCGCGCAGTAGCCCATAACCCGTGTATACCCTCGACACGCACCTCTCCGTCCCCCCGCATTCCCAAAAGGTCCGCACTGCAATTGCATTCGCCCTCCAGGCACTCCCGCCAACGCGCCAGCGTCTTGGACTGCGGTGCGCAGCACCGCTCTCGCGCCGCAAAAGATATCCTCCAAAGCACCTCCACCCTCCGCACTCAAAATACCTGCGATTACCTGCGCATATCTCTGCGCCTCCATCACAACCCCTTGCAAATCAATACCGCCGTCCCACACCAATAACTGCGCGCAGTAGCCCATAACCCGTGTATACCCGCAACACGCACCTCTCCATTCCCGCGCACTCCCAAGAGGTCCGCACTGCAATTGCATTCGCCCTCCAGGCACTCCCGCCAACGCGCCAGCGTCTTGGACTGCGGTGCGCAGCACCGCTTTTCGCACCGCAAAAGATATCCTCCAAAGCACCTCCACACTCCGCATTCCGCGCTCCGCACTCCGCACTCCAAATACCTGCGATTACCTGCGCATACCCCTGCGCCCCACCCCCCATCTTTGTGTTCACCACTCCGGCTTCGGCACCGGCCCTCTCATCAACCTGTCCATCTTCAAGTTTCACACCCGCAACTTACTCCGGGGGGTAGGACAACGACGGTCCAATCCCAAAAAGTACGGACAAGAAGAATTTCCCTCGACTCCAACGACTTGCAAAAAATCGCCCCTGACGACCGGAAGATTCCGAAAAATTATGAAGCCTTCAAGGTAGTGGGGTGCGTCACGGGACTCGTCCGCCGAGCCTGGCTAAAAAGGATGCGCTGCCGCATTCCCGTCCGACTACACTTCGCATCCTCGCGAATCCTTCAAAAATTCGCGTCCATTCGCGTCCATTCGCGGTTAAATCCCCCTCCCTTTAGCGCCAATTCGCATCATCCCGTTTTTCCCCATTCGTGTATATTCGTGTTAATTCGTGGTTGAGCTCTCCCCTTTCCCACAATCCGCGCCGATTCGCGCAATTAGCGTCAACTTCCGCGGCCTTTTCCAAAATCTCAGCCTTTAGCCTTCGCCCCCTTCGCGCGACATTTTCGCGTTTTTCCTCCCCGCCCTCCTCCTCGCTTCACCCGCCGCCCAGTTCCCGCCATCCTTCTCGAAAATTTTCACAATCTGCTCCATGCCCTCCCGTGTCATCGCATGAGATTTGTGCAGCTTCAGTTTCCCTTCCGCTTTCTCCGCCCAGACCAGCCGTTGCATCTGCACCACCCGGTAAAGTCCCGGTCTCCCCCCATCCTCCAGAACCTTCAGCGCGCCCGCCAAATCGTGATACCCATCCACACTCTGAACGGGTATCCACTGCCGTCTGCCTCCGCGCTTCGGCCTTTTCCACTGCTCAATCGTAAAAAATCCCTGGCTCATGCCTCAAAGTCATCTCATAAAAGAGCGCGAGCAGCGCGGCCGGATATTCGGGCCGACCACAAGGCGCGGGAAGGAAGGATAGCCGCAGCGCCCTTTGACTGGCAAGCAACGCAGTGGGCGGCCCCAAAGATCGGCCGTCTTCACTATCAGACAGCCAGCTTCTTCCGTTCTGTTTACTTTCATTTTCTTTCTCCAACGCCGCTGCGGGCATTTATAAAATGGCTTTTAAAATGTAAGAGTAGTCGACTGTCTCTCCGCCCATTTTCCCACGCCCTGAACGGTCATGGTGTTGACCCCGAATTTAATCAACGTGTCGTACTGATCGTCAACCGGCGCTTTCTCGGCCACCACCGGCTCGCCTTGCGGCAGATCTGCCGCCTTCCCGGTGCGCAGCAATTGATAGCGTTGAAGAATGCTCTCGTCCATCGGTGGATGAAAGAGGCTCTTCAACTCGGACATGTCATTCGGCAATTCACCATTGTTCCCCTTTACATATTCTTCCAACACCTTCCCCGCCATGAGGCCGAATTGTATCTTCGCCGCGCGCCTTAAATTCCCGAGCGCCTCGCGCACCCCGTCCTCCGTGCCCAGATTCGCCTTCTTGGCGTCCTCACTCCATTTTTCGTCGCCCAATAATTGCAATTCCGGAATGCTGCGGTCCGGCATTCGCGCCAATTGCTGCTTTAGCTGCTCGCCCGGTCCGCTCTGATCCGCGGCCCCATTGGCGCCGCCGCCCCCGCTTCGCGCCTTCAACTGCGCCAATTCCCGCGCCTGCGCCCGCAACTGCGTCACTTCCCCGCGCAGTTGCAGCAACTCGTGAAATTGATCCGCCGGCAGACCCTGCCCTGCGCCGCCACCTCCCGCTGCGTTATTGGCGGACTGGCCGCCGCCACCCGACGCCGCTTGGACCTCCTGCTGGTCCAGTTGCTGCCGCAGGCTTTGGTTCTCCTGGCGCAACTCCGCCGCTTGCGCCTCCGCCCGATGCTGGACAAGCACGGGCGCGGCCACACTGGCCACGATCAATGTTCCAATCACTCCAATCTGCAGTTTGCTCATGCTCATAATTTTCATCAAAGTCAATGTTGCTCCTCCGCCCGCCGCGGCGCCCGTCAGCGCCGCACTGGAAATCCCCACCGCCAGTCCCGCCGGCGCCGCCGTGACCGCCTCACCGGCCAGCGCCGTTCCCAAAGCCGCCGCGGATAGCGCCACTCCCCGCTTCTTCAGCAATCCATGCAGCCTTTCCAAAGCGCGGCTCACGCGCATTCGCGCCGCGTCTTCGCTGCTGCCCAGCGCTTCCCCAACCGCGCGAAATTCCCGCTGCTCGAAGAACCGCAGCAGGATCGCCGCCCGGTCGTCCGCCCCCAGTTGATCAATTGCCTCATCCACCATCTCGGCTGCCTCAGCCAGACTGCTCTTCCCATGGTCAGTCATCGCGTTCACCTCCGCCGCAAGTCTTTCCCGCTCCCTCCGCCGCCGTTCGCTACGCCGCACCGTCGATGCCACATAACAGGTGTGACGATGCAGCCACCCGCCAAGCAGCACGTCCGCCGGAAGGGTCCGCGCCTTCCGCGCAAGGTCGGCAAAAACAGTCTGCGCCACGTCCTCTGCCATGTGCCGATCCCCATTCACCAACCGCACAGCCGACGAATAAACCAGGTCCAGGTACCCCGTCACCAATTCGTGGAACGCCTGTTCGGATCCCGTCCGCGTGTATTCCTTAAGCAATCGCTGGCTGTCGCTCGTCGTCATTTCACCGGTATAAAGCCGCCCAAAACATAAACCGAACAAAAAAGTTCATTTCTCAACCAGCCGATCTCATGGCGTATCGATTCACATGCCAGCCCTGACTCCGAGTCGCGTAATTTCACGGCGTCTGAACACGAAGCACCATTTCCATTCGCGTCCATTCGCGTCCATTCGCGGTCAAAAATTCTTCCCATTTCCGCCTCTGATCTCCTGTCTCGATTCGTGTGAATTCGCGGTTAAATCCCCCCTTTCCCGCCAATTCGCGTCACCTCTTTTTCCCCATTCGTGTATATTCGTGTTAATTCGTGGTTGAAAATTCCCCCTTTTAAATTCGCGCAATTCGCGTCTAAATTCGTGGTTGAATCTCACCGCGATTTCACGCACCGAAACCCCAAATGATTGCTCCCGGAGTTCACCTCCCCCTTTCCCCGCGTCCCGACCATGTAACGCGAACAATACTGGTCCGTGCACAGGAATGACCCGCCGCGCAACACCCGCTTTTTCTCAAACGGCTCAGCCGGGTCAAACGGAGCATCCGGCCCCCGCGGATTCCGCGCCACGCCGCCGGCTTGGACAAGCTGGGCATAGTAATCCGGGCGATACCAATCGCTGCACCATTCCCACACGTTTCCCGCCATGTCATAAAGCCCATAGCCGTTCGGGGGAAACTGTCCGACCGGTGCCAGGCCCGCGAAACCATCCTCCCCCGTATCCTTGATTGGAAACCGGCCCTGGTAAATGTTGGCCATCCATTTGCCGGCCGGCTTCAATTCGTCGCCCCACGCATACAGCTTGCCCGCCAGTCCGCCACGCGCGGCAAATTCATACTCGGCCTCCGTCGGCAGCCGTTTGTGCGCCCAGTTGGCGTAGGCGACCGCATCCTCATAAGCCACCTGCACCACCGGATACTTTTCCCTTCCCTTCAAATCGCTGTCCGGCCCGAGCGGATGCCGCCAATTCGCCCCCTTCACATAAGCCCACCATTGATAGTGATTCACCAGCGCAACCGGATCGCTCGGCGGACTGAAAACCACCGACCCCGCCACCAGGTTCTCCGGAGGCGCCGTGGGAAATTCCTCCCGGCTCGGCGTCCGCTCCGCAACAGTCACATAACCCGTCGCTCTCACGAACCGCGCAAACTCTTCGTTCGAAACCTCCGTCCGATCCATCCAGAACCCGCTCACATACACGCGATGAATCGGAACCGCGTCACGCGTGGTGCCTGGAAGACTGCACAACGATTCAGCGGACCGGTCGCTTCCCATCGAAAACTCACCGCCGGGAATCCACACCATGCCCTCGGGCGCGGGTCCGTCCGGCGAATTCGTATCAGGAACCGTCGCCCGAAACACGCCAACGCCTCCCTCCGCCGCCGTTTCTTGCGCCGCCGCGACACGGATTGCGCCGCCGGCCGCCGCGACCAGCAAGGCAAATATTAAACCGCGCCTGCGTTTCCTGATCATTGTCCCTCAGGGATGTCGCCTCTCAGCTTAGAGATCAACGAAAGCGTCCAACCATGGGGTCTGCGACTGAGTTCCCAGGCGCCGGTACACGGCCAATGGCCATTTTCCTGGGGCGGACTGCTCACTTGGTTCCGGCCCGGAAAGCATTATTTTCTGCCACTCGACACGGCAACGTTGCGGAACAACAAGGGAAGGAAAAAGGATCCATATGAAAAAGCAGAACCAAAGCCCGCGCTGGTTCACATTCCTGACGATCACCTCATGCCTGCTGATTTTCGGCAGTGCCGCCGGTGCTCAGCAACGCAAGCCGAACATCCTTTTCATCATGGGCGATGACATCGGCTGGTTCAACATCGGCGCCTATCACCAGGGCATCATGTCCGGCAAAACGCCGAATCTCGACCGCCTGGCCGCCGGGGGCATGCGCTTCACCGACTATTATGCCGAGGCGAGTTGCACCGCGGGCCGCGCCAATTTCATCACCGGCGAGATTCCCCTCCGCACCGGCCTCACCACCGTCGGCCAGGCCGGCGCAGACGTCGGCATTCCCGACCAGGCCTGCACATTGGCCACCGCGCTCAAGGCCCAGGGCTACACCACCGGCCAATTCGGCAAAAATCACCTCGGCGACCTCAACAAATACCTCCCCACGCTCCACGGCTTCGACGAATTCTTCGGCTACTTGTACCACCTCGACGCCTTGTCCGATCCCTACTGGTATTCCTTCCCCACTGACGAAGCGTTCTACAACGCGCACGGCCCGCGTGACATAATCCATTCCTGGGCGACGGATACGGACGATCCGACCGAAATGCCCCGCTGGGGCCGGATCGGCAAACAAAAAATCGAGGACGAAGGCCCCCTGCCGCCGTTCCCCGACATGTCCAACGTGCCGAACATGCACGACCTGCCGTTCCTGAAGGCGAAATATAACATGACCACCTTCGACGAGGTCCTGGTCAAGGCCGATTGCGATTTCATGGACAAGGCCAAACAATCCGGCAAACCGTTCTTTATCTGGCATAACACAACCCGCATGCACGTCTGGACATTTCTCTCTCCGAAGTACAAAGCGCTACAAAACGCCGAATCAAACTACGGCCTGGAGGAAGCCGGCATGGCCCAATTGGACGACAGCGTGGGCGCGCTCCTCAAACACCTCGATGATATCGGCGAGGCGGACAACACCATCGTCGTCTTCACCACCGACAACGGCGCCGAAGTGTTCACTTGGCCCGACGGCGGCATGACGCCGTTCCGCGCCACCAAGGGGACCGTCTTCGAAGGCGGCTTCCGCGTGCCGTGCATTGTCCGCTGGCCGGGCCACATCAAACCGGGCACGGTCGAAAATGGAATCTTCTCCGGGCTCGATTGGTTTCCCACCCTCTGCGCCGCCGCCGGCAACCCGGACATCACCCGGCAATTGTTGAAAGGCGCCCAGCTCGGCGACCGCACCTACAAGAATCACCTCGATGGCTACGACCAGATGGATGTGTTGGAAGGGAAAGGACCATCCAAACGCCACGAGCTTTTCTATTTCGAAGGCCCGCATCTGGGCGCCATACGCGTGGACGATTTCAAGTTCCAGTTTTACCAGCAGCCGTGGGGCTGGCCCGGCGAGAAGGTCACCACGGACATGCCCACCATCATCAACATCCGCCAGGATCCGTTCGAGCGGACGTCGAACATCCGCGGGGAGAGTCCCAACAGCGGTGCCTTCGGCTACGGACAGGACTTCTATGCGCGCGAGTTCTGGCGCTTCGTCCTGGTCCAGCAATACGTCGCCAGTCTCGCGAAGACGGCCATCGACTATCCGCCCATGCAATCCCCCGCATCGTTCAACCTCGACGAGGTGAAAAAGAAGGTCGAAGCCATGGTGAAACAACACGAAGGCGAATAAATCCCCGGTGCCTCACCCGCCCGACCCGCATCGCAGAGGGTTATGGGGTATCGCTCCCATGGCAGGGCGGGCTCAAATTCGCGTAGTTTCTAATGTCACAACATGACGCACCGTTTCACCAAGGATTAATTATGAGATTATCACGACGCCAACGACCGGAACGACAATCAAATCAGGCCCCTCTCACGCCCGCGGATCAGGGCTGGACGCCCTTCCACGAACTCGCCCGCCTCCGCAGCGAACTGCAACGCGCCCTCTTCCAGGTTCCCTATGAGACCTTCATCGCCCCGGCGGCCGGTTTCTTCCAGGGCTGGACACCCGCGTTCGACCTCTACGAGGAGAAGGACAAGTTCATCATCAAAGCTGAAGTCCCCGGCATGAAACGCGAGAACATCGATGTCTCCGTCCACGGCAACACGCTCACCATCTCCGGCGAACGCAAGGAGGAGGAGGAACACAAGGAATCTGATGTCCACCGCTCGGAACGCTACTTCGGCCGCTTCCAGCGCAACATCACCCTCCCAAGCGCCATCGACGCCGGCAAAATCTCCGCCAGTTACCACGACGGCATCCTCAACATCACCTTGCCCAAGACCGAGGAGGCCAAAGGCAAGCGCATCGAAATCAAACCTGCCTGAAGAGGGCCCGCCATGCCGGACAAGCAAACCATCCGCCGCGCCCGTGAAGACGCGCGCGAAGGCAAGGCGCCCTCCACCCAGGCGGGAGAATTCGTGCGCGAGGAAATGCGCCTGGTTGGAAAGGGAAAGCGTGCGCCCCGCTCGCGGAAACAAGCCATCGCCATCGGCCTGTCCGAAGCCCGGCGCGCCGGCGTCAAGCTTCCCCCGCCCCGCCCCGGTCGTACCTCGGAGAAAACCCGGCGCAGTGCCCAGCTCGCCTACGAAGAAGGCCAGGGATTGCGCCGTTCCCGAAAAGGTCCCGGACGGAAACGTCCCTGGGGCGCCTCTCACCAGGCCCGTCTGCGGCACGCCCGCTCACGTTCCGCGCCTCAGCGTGCGCGTTGAACACGACGTCTTCCGCTCCCCGGTGTCGCGTGCAAGCGCGGCGCCGGGCGGACCGATGGCCGGATGTCCCGCGTGCTCTCCGCTCCCTCACGGTTGAATCTCTCGTGGCATTCCCGGATCAGTTCGCAGGCCTGCCGCTGGTCACGCCACCCGATCACTTCCGTCCGCTTGCCCTCAAGCTCCTTGTAGATGGAAAAGAAATGCTCGATTTCCCGCAGCATGCTCCGCTCGATGTCCCTGTAATTCCTGATGTTCTTCACGTGCGGATCATTCACGCCCACACTCAGCACCTTTTGATCGGGCAGGCCCTGATCCAGCATATCCAGCACGCCCACTGGCCGCACCGCGATCAGGCAGCCGGGAAAACTCGCGTGATGCGCCAGCATCAAAATGTCCAGCGGATCGCCATCACCCCCAAGCGTGCTGGGGATGAAACCATAGTCGCCGGGATAATGCACAGAACTGTACAATGGCCGATCCAGCCGGAAAACGTGCAGCTTGCGGTCGTATTCGTACTTGTTGACCTCGCCGAGTGGAACTTCAATGATGGCATGGACAACCTCGGGGCACCCCTCCCCGATGGGCAAGGTCAGGTAGTTCACCTTTCGAAGATCGCTTCTATTCCAGCTTCAACTCCGCCGTGCTCTTGATCACGCCCTTGGCCATCGCGTACCGCGTCAAACCCGCCACGTCATGGATGCGCAGCTTGTTCATCACCTGTTGCCGGTGCTTCTCCACCGTCTTGGCGCTGATACCCAGTTCGCCCGCGATCTGCTTGTTCGTCTGCCCCTCCGCGATCAATTGCAGCACCTCCGCCTCGCGCGGAGTGAGATGATCGGGACTCGCCGGCGCCGCCCCGGAATTGCTCCGCGTTCCGTTCTCGCGATGGGTCACCTGGAAACGGCTCGCAATCGCCGGGCTCAACACCCGTTTCCCCCGCTCCGTCTCCCGGATCGCGCGCAACAAATCCTCCGCCGCGGTTTGCTTGATCAAATAGCCGGTCGCGCCCACTTCGCTCAGCCGCGACACATATTCGTCATCGCCGTACGAGGAAAGGATCAGCACCTTCGTCTCGGGTGTCTGGCGCGTGATCTGCCGCGCCGCCTCCAGCCCGTTGAGCGAAGGCATCACAATGTCCATCAAAACCACGTTCGGTTGCACCTGCCGCGCCATCTCCACCGCCTGCCTCCCGGTCTCCGCCTCCCCCACCACTTCAATGTCGCTCTCGGTCTCCAAAAGTGCTCGCAGACCCTGCCGGACGACCATGTGATCGTCCGCAATCAGAACGGTAATTTTTTTCACGCGATTGGATTGTGTAATGTTGATTTTGCGTCCTGAAAAGCTAGTCCACCCATAAACGGCGACAACTGGGGTGAATACCTGATGCCCGCCTTCCCTTTTCCCTCAAATTCAAGGACTTCCAACCCCGTTCTACCCCCGTGCCAACCCTCTTGTCGATTCACACCGTCGCGTTATGTTGCGCTACAGGGACGCAATTATGGCTGATGTCGCCAATAAATACCCGGAAAATGTTCCGGGGCCGTTCTACGTGGATAACCAGTGCATCGACTGTGATCTTTGCCGCGAAACCGCCCCCTCGAACTTCACCCGCAACGCCGATGGCGGCTATTCCTACGTTTTCAAGCAGCCCGCCGATCCCGAGGAGGAAAAGCGCTGCCGCGAAGCCAAGGATGGCTGCCCCGTCGAGGCCATCGGCGATGATGGCACTTAGATTTGAGGATTCGATGCCGTGAAATCCGCGGCTTCCAACACCCAAACGCGCCGTGACACCGCTGATGCTCCCGCGTCCACGCCACCGCACCTGGAAAACATCCTCGTCCCCACTGATTTCTCCGCCGCCTCGCGCGCCGGTCTCGATTACGCCCTCAGCCTCTCCGCCGCCCTGCAAAGCCACATCACAGTCGTCCACGTCATCCCCCTGGATTTCGGCGACCAGGAATTCAGTCTCATCAACTATCCGTTCCCCGAAGCCCGCCTCCGCCGCCAGGCCGAACAACATATGCGAAACTGGCTCAAAGATGCCGGCGTCGAACGCGACTCGTTGAAATCCGCCATCCGCATTGGCCGACCCGTCGCCGAAATCATCCGCGCCGCCGGGGAATTTCGTGCGGACATCATCGTCCTATCCACCCACGGCCACACCGGCCTCCGCCACGCATTCCTCGGCAGCACCGCCGAACGCGTTGTCCGTCACTCCCTCTGCCCGGTCCTCACCGTCCGCGCCCCTGGCAAGCCGTCCCCGCGCGTATTCTGATTCGCGAGGCCGCTTACGAATCCAACACCGCCGCCGGTTTCAAGTCGGCAGTGAACACCGGCCCGCTCAAGGCCAGATCGCACCTCGGATTGAAAGTCTCTCATGTAAACGATTTCTATACTTATGAGTCTGCAATCTACATTTCCCGTTCGCTCCCGCCGCGAATAGGCGCTAAGTTGATTCCGGCGACCAGTTCGCCCCGCACTGGATGAACGATCGGCTCGAAGTCTCATTGAAGGACGGCACCCCCGTTCTCCTCCGCCCCGTTCAACCGGGCGACAAATCGCGCCTCACCAGCGGACTGATGCGTCTATCATCCGAATCGCGCTATTTCCGCTTCTTCATCCCGACGCCCGCATTGACCGGTGAGCAATTGCGTTACCTCACCGAAGTTGACCAGCGCCATCACGTCGCTTGGATCGCCCTCGACCTCTCCCAACCCGCCCAACCCGCCATCGGCATCGCCCGTTACGTCCGCTCCAAAACCGAACCCCATGTCGCCGAAGCCGCGTTCACCGTCATTGACGACTTCCAGCATAAGGGCCTCGGCAGTTATCTCCTGGGCATCCTGTACCTCCTGGCCCAACGTTCCGGCATCACTGTCCTCCGCGAGATCGTCCTCCCCGAAAATCGTTTCGCCGCTGGCTGGTTCCAAAAACTCGGCGGCGCCGCCAAATTCGAGCAGGGCATTTGCCAGGTGGACCTCCCCGTTCATCCCGATCTCGAATCCCTCCCCGACCTCCCCGTCAGCCCCCATTTCAAATCACTCCTCGCCGAGCTGCGGCAGAAGCTTCATGCGTAATTATCTGCAATACGCAGCAGAGTACCTGTGTGCTGGCTGCGCCCCGTGCCCTTCCCATCCTGCATCCCGTATCTTGCATCTCGCATCACTCCCGATCCGCCCTCCTCGACATCTTTCCCCGGTGCAACTATAGTCGCGCCCGACAATGACCGCCTACGAAGAGCTCCGCCGGCAACTGATCAGCCAGCCCAAAACCTGGCTCGTCACCGGCGCGGCAGGCTTCATCGGCTCCCATCTGCTGGAAAATCTCCTGCTCCTGAACCAGCGCGTCGTCGGCCTCGACAACTTCGCCACCGGCAAAAAGGCAAACCTCGATGAAGTCCAGCGCCTCGTGAAGCCCGATCAGTGGGCGGGCTTCACCTTTCTCCAGGGCGATCTCCTCGATCTCAACCTCTGCCGCCGCGCGTGCGAAGGCGCCGATTATGTCCTCCATCAGGCCGCCCTCGGTTCCGTTCCCCGCTCCATTGAAGATCCCCTCGGCTCCAACGCCGCCAATGTCACCGGCTTTCTCAATGTCCTGACCGCCGCCCGCGACGCCAAAGTCCGCCGATTCGTCTACGCCTCCAGCAGCTCGGTCTATGGCGACGATCCCGCCCTCCCCAAAGTGGAATCCAAAACCGGACGCCCGCTTTCCCCTTACGCCGTGACCAAGGCCGTCAACGAACTCTACGCCGGCGTTTTCGCTGGCGCCTACGGCCTGCAAAGCATGGGCCTCCGCTACTTCAATGTCTTTGGCGCCCGCCAGGACCCCAACGGCCCCTATGCCGCCGTGATTCCCCAATGGATTCGCGCCATGCTCAGCCGCCAACCCGTCCAGATTAATGGCGACGGTTCCACCAGCCGTGATTTCTGTTACGTCGCCAACACTGTCCAGGCAAATCTCCTCGCCGCCACCGCCCCCGACTCCGCCGCCAACCAGGTTTACAACGTCGCTCTGAACTCCCGCACCACCCTCAACGAACTTTTCGAACTCCTCCGCCGCCGATTGGAGCCGAATTGCCCGTGGCTGCGCGACCTCCGCCCCGCCTGCCGCCCCTTCCGTCCAGGCGACGTGCTCCATTCCCAGGCCGATATTTCCCGCGCCTGCCAATTGCTCGGCTACGCGCCATCCCACACCGTCGAACAAGGCCTCGACGAAGCCCTCCCCTGGTACCGCTCCCACCTGAGTTGAACAAGCAGAGGAGCACGGCATTGACCACGCGCGCCCCCTGATTTTTCCCCGCTCATCCGTCCCATCCGTCCCATCACCCCCGCCGACACAAAAATACCCCCTCCTCTCCCGACTTCGTCACCCACTGCTCCACCACTCCAATCCCCTGCCCGCCCAGCAATTCCCTCACCAATCCCGGCGTGTACCGATACGAAAAAAACATCCGCACCGCCTCGCCCACTCGAAACTCAAACTCCACCCCATCCACCCGCACTCGCCGCGCCCTCTCGAAACGGAAATACGCCGCAATCCGTTTCAATGCGCTCCCCGCCGGATCGGGCTCGATCACAAATCGCAATTCCCCATCTGCACGCTCAACGCCCATATCGAGCAAAAACGTCATCAGCCAATCGCGCGTCAATTCGTTATCATATTGCGGCAGCACACGGCGAATGCCGTCCTCGTAATTCGCTCCGGGCGCCAGGTTCGCGCTGAACAACAACCAATCCTCACGTCGCAACAAACTCGCCAGCCGCGGCAGGATCATCCCCGGCTCGAAATTTGGGATCATACCGAAGAACGTCACCACGCGCGCTTCATCCGCCTCGATCCAATTTCCCAGCACCTCCGGCAAATCCTCCGCCATTTCCAAATCGCACACCAGCGGATGGCAATCGTCCTCCAAAACCATTCCCCGCGCCGTCTCGCTCGCCACCAGCACCATCGCCGTGCTCACGTCCGACGGCGTATAAGCCACCCGCTTGCCCTTCTCTTTCAGCAGGGACAGCAACCGCGTATCCTTCCGCCCGCCGCCGCAACCCAGTCCCACCAGATGCACCGCACCCGCATCAATCCTCTCCGCCGCCGCGATAAACGCCGCGTCATAAATCCGCGCGCAATCGTCGTCGTTCCGCGACGGCGCGAACGCCTGGTGCAGCGCGATCCACTTCGTTGTCTGCTTCGCGCTGTCGTAATGAAATTTGTGGTTGATCCGCCGCGTGCGCAGCGATTCCAGCAGTCCCCGCCGCACCGCGTCCGGGAGCTGGCTGGAGTGGATCGTTACCTTCGCAAACGATGGCATGCGCAATTGTTGTCCCATGAACCACGGTAAGACAAGCCGCCGAACGCGCGTTGCCCTCCGCAATTCAGCGGACAAAAATCATTTCGTACAAGCCTTTCGTTGACTTGACAACGCGTGCCATTATATTCGCACCATGAATTTCGATATTTCCCACATCTTGGAGCAATGGGATTACCAGCCAGGACAGGTAGTCGTGAGGAAGTTCACCGGCAAGGACGGTCTCGAAAAAATTCAGCTCCGCGTTGATCTCGGTCTCCTCCAGATGAACGCCACCGGCCGCCCCGACGGCAAACGCCCCCTCGGCTATCCGTCTCTCTTCGATCATTACCAGGCGCGCCTGCTCAAGCACGTCGCCGACAACGGCGGCAGTGATTCCGGTTTCACCCTCCGCGCCGCGGACTGCGCCAAGCTGCAGCTCGAAGCGCTGCAATTTCATCATCGCTACATCTGCCTGCTCCAGCTCGAAGATTACCCCGGCGTCGTCCGCGACGCGGAGCGCAATCTCGCCGTGTTCGAATTCGTCGCCAAGCACGCCGAATCAGAGGACCTCGCCTGGACCATCGAACAGTTCAAGCCGCAGTTGCTCATGATCCACACCCGCGCGCTCGCCAGCGAGTCGCTGCTCACCAAGGACTATGACGCCGCCGTCCAGCAGATCGAGGACGGCGTCGGCCGCATTCGCGATTTTTACCGCGCCCATTCCCGCAACGATCTCCTCGAACAAAGCGGCGAACTCAGCTACCTCCGCAACTGGCTCGAGGAAATCGCCGCCCAGCGCCCGCTCTCCACGCGCGAGAAACTCGAGCGCGCCCTGCGCGACGCCGTCACCAATGAGGATTACGAGCGCGCCGCCCAGATGCGCGACGCTCTCCGCAACCTCAAGCCCTCCGGGGAAGCATGAGCCTCCAGGCCCGCCTCGCGGACGAGATCAAGGCCACCATGCTCGCCCGCAACGCCGATCGCCTCGCCGCCCTCCGCATGCTCAAGTCCGCGCTGGGCTACCTCCAGATCGAGCGCAAAACCGACACTCTCCCCGACTCCGACGTCGTCGCTGTCATCCAGAAGGAAGTCAAAAAACGCCGCGACTCCGTCGAACAATTTGAAAAGGGCGGCCGCGCCGAACTCGCCGCCAGGGAAAAACAGGAAATCACCGTCCTCGAGGAATTCCTCCCCAAGCCCCTCTCTCCCGAGGAACTCGAAGCCCTCGTCCGCGCCACCATCCAGGAACTCGGCGCCACCAGCAAAAAAGAGATGGGCCCCGTCATCAAGGCCGTCCAGGCCAAAGCCGCCGGCCGCGCCGACGGCAAAACCGTCAGCACCCTCGTCGGCAAATTGCTGCCGTAGCTCGACAAGAGCCTCTGGGTCGCGAAGCGTCCCGGCAGGGACAATCACCAGCGGATCGCCGCGTTTACGCGGCAGCAGCAACTATCTCCGACAAAAGCCGGGACTTGCATTGCGCGCATGCCACTCCGAAGGGGCGGTTGGGAAGCCGCCTGATTCACTTCTCAAGGTGAGTTTCACCGGTCTTCACGTCCACCGCCCACCCGTGCGGCTCCGGCAGGCGAAGTTGCCCTCCGCCGATCTCCAGCGGCATCCACAAATAACGCGAGTCCCACAAGGTATGTTGCTTCCAAATGTCACCCATGAAAATGACGCTGTCCGTTTTCGTCCCGGTGATTTTCAACAACATTGTGGACTGTGAACCGTACGTGTTCTGCTCCGGAGGCGCGATGTTCTTGAATTCCGACCAAGGCCCCGCCAGGGATTTCGCGGTTGCGTATACGTTCGGGTTGGCCTTCCATCCGCTCAGATGCGAGCCGATCACGTAATACAACCCGTCGTAATGCACCACCGCCCCGCCCTCGAGATGCTCCCGAATCAGGCACACGTCCTTTTCCACGGAAAGATAATCCTCGGAAAGCTTGTAGATGTGAAAACCATTGGGACGGTCCTCGGAAATCAAATACGCCGTCCCATCGTCGTCAATGAATTGCCCGATGTCCCGGCTCTCATTGCCGAGCGGCCGGAAACTCGTCAGGAATTTGTAGTCGCCGGCCGCCGTGTCGCACGTCGCAACCCCGACGCGAGCGAGTTTGTAACCGCCCGATTCGCCCGGCATGGGTCCGTCAATGTGCATGTACATCACGAACTTTCCGGTCTTCGAGTTATGAAAGACTTTGGGCCGCTCCAATATGCGCCCCGTCTCCTGCGAGTCCGCCAGTTTCAAAACCTGATTGCGAAATGTCCAGTCCGCGAGATTGCCTGACGAATAACAACTCACGCAACGCACGCCGCGCGGGTTGTTCGTGGACCTGTCCTCCCCAAACCAGTAAAAGACGTCACCAACTTCCAAAATGCCGCCGCCATGCGCTTGTATGTGCCGGCCGCGGTCATCCGGCCAGATCTCGCCCGGTCTGATGATTTCTGCACACCCGGCCGTGAACGAAGATGCAAGAGCCGCCGCACACGACAATAGCAAAAATGGTTTCATGGGAAACGCAAGCAGCTTAGCCATTATGCCCCAGGCTTCAACCTCGAACCCGCCCTGAGTATCCCTCGTCACAAAGCTCCGCCGAGACAGGCCGGCGGACCGCCGCGTTTACGCGGCAGCGGCAACCATCGCCAATAACAGCCTGGGACTTGCATAGCGCGCGCGTCGCTCCGAAGGAAAACGAAAGCCCAAGACACCCGCAATCGCAATTTCACTGTCCCGTCTGCGGAAAAATCTGGTACAGCAGAAAATAAATCAGCACCCCCGTCACGGACACATACATCCACAACGGCCACATCCACCGCGCAATCCGGCGATGCAAATCATACCGTTGCTTCAATGCCCGGCTCAGTGTCATGAACACCATCGGAACGATCACCACCGCCAGCAGTGTGTGCGTGCCAAGAATGGTCAGGTAAATCGGACGAAACCACGCCGGGTTCACAAATCGCGTCGGCCCCCGATGCAGCACATACCCGAGATAAAAGTGGTACGTGAGATAACACGCCAGGAACAGTGTTGATGTCACAAACGCCGCGATCATGCAATTCCGGTGCGCGGTCACCTGTTTGCGCCGGATAAACACGTATCCAACCGTCAAAAATATTGCGCTCAATCCGTTGAGCGAGCCGTTCACCGCCGGCAAATCCATGATCGTCATGTCTTATCCTTCGCGCAGAAGTTGCGAGATCGCCGTCAGCAGCTTTTTGCGCGTCTCGGGATCGTCGGAATCGAAATACGCGTGCAATTCCCCCTGGCCATCCACCCAGCCGCGCGTCTGCCCCTTCTTGTCCACCAGCACAAACCATGTGCTGTGAATGAAAAGATCGTCGGGGATCTCCCGTTCGCCCGGCTTCTTCTCCACCACTACAAATTTGAAATCGTTCACCTCCAACCCGCGGAGCTTCTGCTTGTCGCCCGTCAAAAACCACCAGACCTTCGGGTCCGCCGCGAAAATCGCCGCATACCGCTTGAACACCGCCGGCGTGTCGTAATCCGGATCGCTCGTGAACGTGACCAATCGCACCGGCTGATTGGCCGGCAGAGCGGATTGAATCTCCGACAGGTGTTTCGTCATCCGCGCGCAGGGCCCCGGGCAGCGCGTAAAAATCACGTCCGCCGCCCATACCTTCCCGCGCAGGTCCGCGAGCGAAGCTGTCTGCCCCTCCTGGTTTGTCAGTTTGAAATCCGAAATCTGCCCCAGCACCGGCAGCGACATTTGCCGCTCCCCGAGTTTCGACCACACAAACGCCGCCGCCACCGCCGCCACGATCAGCAACAATCCCGCCCAGACCGTCCATTCCGTTTTTCGCGCACCGCCGTTCATTTCACAAAATTCGTCCCGTTGGGGCTGGGCTGCGGGGGACTCCGGTCTGAACGAACCCCAACCTCGCGGGACGCCTGAACATTCAAACAAAAAACCCCAAATCACGCCAAACCCGAATTGCCGGAAAAGACAACGGCGCGAACGTGCCCGTCGCGCCGATTTTCATGCTGCCGGCTTTGGGCCGGAACGTCACTCAAATCCACCGCCGCCGCCCGCGGGCTTCGGCTTGTACTGCGTGGCAATCCACTTGGCGTAATCCTCCGGCGTGTCCACGTACAACCGCCCGTTCGACATGCCGGAATGCCCGTTGCCGCACAATTGCGCGCAATTGATCTGATACACACCCACCTTGGTGGGCGTGAAATGCAGCGGGATCGGCACGCCGGGAATCGCGTCCTGCGTCACACGCATCGCGATCACCTTGAACGAATGGATCACGTCGCGCGAGGTGATGGTGATGATCACCGGCTTGTCCACCTGCACGTGAATCAGATTCGACAGCGGCGACGGATCGTCCTTTCCGTTCGGATCGTCCTTGTCGTAGCCCCACGGATTGTCCGACGTCACGAATTTCGCGTCGCGTCTGCCGAACTTGCCGTCCGGTCCCGGATAGAACACGTTCCACGCAAATTGCTGCGCGACCACCCGGATGTTGATCGCATCCTCCGGCTTGGGAAAATTGTCCACCTGATGGGCCCAGAGCGGCACCGCGAAAATCACCAGCAGGATCACTTCCACCGCCGCCACCGCGGCCTCGATGTAATTCGACGCATGGCCGCGGATGCCCACGTAGTCCGCCTTCGGATTGGCCTTCTGGCGGAACCGGAACAGCGCGTAGGCAAAATAAAGAATCCAGCCCACGAACAGGATGGCCATCAGGTAATGAACGTAAATGATCAGCTTGTCCACGTCCTCGCCATGCTTGGACGCCAATACGGGCAGACCCAGGATATGTTGGAAGAATTGGTACATGGTCAGATCTTTTGCGCTGCTTCCAGCGCCGGTTGCGCCGCCGCGCGGGCCGCGGCCACGCTGGCCGCTCGTTTCACCAGATAAATTCCAAAGGCCGCAAAACCGCCCAGCACCAGCCCCACCACGGCCAGCAGGCTGAAAATGCCCGCGTTCATGCCCGCCGCCAGCGGCGAATCGGACTTGCCGTAGCACGCCGCGCAGGCCAGCAACGGCTCCGACCGCAATGCCATGGCCGCCGCGATGCCGGCCATCAGGAATTTCAGGCTCGCAAAACGTCTCATACGTAACTCACATTCTTGAACTTCTTCAGGAAATATCGCTCGTAAATGACCAGGCCCACGCCCGCTGCCACCCCGCCCACTCCCCACGCCAGGTCCCATCCGCTGCCGTTCGCCGAGAAGTAGTTCAGCAGCGACCACGCCGCAAACCCAAACGCCAGCACAATGGCCGCGACGATGAATACGAGATGGAATGCCTTCAGGGACATATCATTGATTCATGTGCACCAGGCTCGTTGGCTGCATGGACCAGATGGTCAGGTACATCAGCCCCGCAAAAAAGAACGCCGTCGCCAGCAGGATGCCGTAAATCATCTTCCGCTCGGACATCAGGTGCATGAAATAACCCGCCACCAGGAAGCCCTTGATGCACGCGATGAACAGCGCAATGGCCACCGTCAGCGCCACGCTGTCAATGTGCGCCCACGAGGCCGCCACCGTGATCACCGTGCCGACAATCAGCGCGTAGAAGACGAACAGATACCGCCGGACGTGCTGCTTGAAATCGTGTGCGTCATGCGCATCGTGCGTGCCGTGTGCGCCCTGTGCATCATGTTTGTCGCTCATAAATCAGAGGAGATACAACACCGGGAACAAAAAGATCCAGACCAGGTCAACGAAATGCCAGAACAACCCCGATATCTCGATGCGGTTGGTGTAACGCTCCGGGTCGGTCTTCCACATCCCCGCGCCCGGTCCCCACAGGAACCCGATCACCAGCGCGCCGCCGATCACGTGCAACGCGTGCAACCCGGTCAGCGTGAAATAAATCGCCATGTACGTGTTGTGCCACGGACCGTAGTTCTCCTTGTAGGTCACATCGCTCTTCTTGACCGTGATGTGATCTTCCTTGATCTCCCGCGCCTGCCAGGCGTGCGTCACCGCCGCCTGCGCCTGGGGATCGATCACATGCCCGTGAACGACATATCCATCCTCCGTGGTTTCCAGCAAATGGCCGTCCAGCACGGAATCCGTCTTCAACTGCAATTCGTGATGACCGCCATTCTCGTCGTGAACTTCGAGGACAGCCCCATTCTTCACCTGAAATTCGTAGTGGGTGAACTTGTCATGGTACTCGTACGATTTGATGCCCACGAAAATCATCGCGCACAGAAGTGTGATCGACTGGAACATTTTGAACTTCGCAAAATCCTTCATCTTCAGCGAAGCCCAGGCCATGACTACCGTGATGCTCGAAACGATCAGCACAATCGTATTGGTCATGCCCAGCGGAATGTTCAGCAACCCGTGCGGCCAGGCGCCGGGCTCCGCGCCCACGCGCAGCAGGATGTAGGACGAGAAAAGCGCGCCGAACAGCATCACTTCCGACGCCAGGAAGAGCCAGATCCCCACCTTGGCGTTGAACAATCCCGTATCTTCGCGGGGTTCTGTTGTATATGGAATTTCCATGAAATCTCGTTGCTGAAGGTTTATGCCCTCGCCGGCTTGGCCGGAACCGCGTCGTCTTCGTTCTGCGGCGTGTAATCCTTGTCCCGGCCGGGCACGCTGTACTCGTAAGGACCGCGATGCACCACCGGCGTCTTGGTGAAATTGCCGTGCGGCGGCGGCGTGGGCGTCTGCCACTCCAGGGTCGTCGCATGCCACGGATTGTCCGATTCTATCTTCTTCCCGTGTTTGATGCTCCAGAAGAAATTGATGATGAACGGAATCTGCGCCAGCCCAAGGCACCAGGCCGCAATCGAGATCGTCTGGTTGAAATACATGATCGTGTGGCTCAGGCCGCCGATCGCTCCCGGCACGCTGGCCGCGGCGTAATTCGCCCCGCCGTCCGCCATGCGCCGCAGCATGCCCGCCATCCCCTGCGCGAACATCGGCTGGAAGATCGCGTTCATGAAGATGAACGATCCCGTGAAATGCACCTTGCCCCAGAATTCGCTCATGTACCGGCCCGTCATCTTCGGATACCAGTAATAAATGCCCGCGAACAACCCAAAGATCGTCCCCGGCGCCACCACGTAATGGAAGTGCGCGATCACGTAATACGTGTCGTGCAGGTGCAGGTCGCTGAAGTTGAAGCCCAGCGGCAGCCCCGTCAGACCCCCGATGCCGAACATCGGCAGGAATGCCAGCGAGAAAAGCATCGGCGTGTTGAACCGTATCGAACCTCCCCACAAGGACAGGAACAGACAAGTGAGAATGATCACCGACGGAATCGAAATGATCATCGTCGTGGTCTGGAAGAAGGTGCTGATCTTGGTCCCCATGCCCGTCATATACATATGGTGCGCCCACACGATGAACGACAGGAACCCGATGGTCAGCGCCGAATATACCAGCGACTTGTAACCCCAGATCGGCTTGCGGGTGTTGTTGGCGATGATTTCACAGACGATTCCCATCGCCGGCAGAATCAACACGTACACCTCGGGATGGCCAAGGAACCAGAAAAGATGCTGCCACAGCAACGGACTGCCGCCGCCACTGATATGACGGCCAACCACTGCCAGGCCCGTCGGCAGGAAGAAGCTCGTTCCCGCGACCTTGTCCATGAGCTGCATCAGCGCCGCCGCTTCAAGGGGCGGAAACGCCAGCAACAGCAGGAACCCGGTCACGAACTGCGCCCACACAAAAAACGGCAACCGCATCCAGGTCATGCCCGGCGCGCGCAATTGAATGATCGTCGCCAGAAAATTCACCGCGCCGAGCAGCGATGACGTGATCAGGAACACCATGCCGATGACCCAGAAGGTCTGCCCGTTGGTGGTGATGGTGGTCGCCAATGGCGAGTAGGAAGTCCAGCCCGCCTGTGCCGCGCCGCCGGGAATGAAGAAGCTGATCAACATGATCAACCCGCCCACCACGTAGGCCTGGTAACTGGCCATGTTGATGCGGGGGAACGCCATGTCCGGCGCGCCGATCTGCAGCGGAACCACAAAATTGCCGAAGGCCGCAAACGCCAGCGGCACCACACCCAGGAACACCATGATCGTCCCATGCATGGCGCCGAAGGAATTGTAAAGGTCCGGCCCCATCACCCCTTTGGCCGCCACGTCGCCGAGCACCTTTTCCAGCAACGGTCCCACGATCGGGATCGGCTTGCCTGGATATGCGATGGACCAGCGCATCATCATCATCAGGCAGAACCCGAAGAACAGGAACAGCAGCGCGGTGATGCCGTATTGGATCCCGATGACCTTGTGGTCAGTCGAAAAAACGTAAGTCGTCCAGAAGCCCGCGTGCCCATGGTGCCCGTCATGGGCATCCGCGTGGGCAGGCGCGTGAGTGGTAGCGGCCTGAGTGCTCATTAGTTTCGTTAATTGCGCCGGTTGCCGGCGCATAATCAACATTTCTTGGCTTTTCCATGCCAAGGTGGGTAAACGTAACTGCTCCGCTTCCCGAGTGTCAACGGTGGATTGATTGTATAAGCCCGTTTAATTTTTTACTTTATCCAGCACCATCAAGACCAGCAGCAGCGGCAGGTACAGGATGGAAACATAAAACAATCGCCGCGCGCTCGGGATGCTCAACCGGCGCGAAAACTGCACCGCCGACCACCAGTAACACGCGCCGAAAACCAGCGCCCCGGCCAGGTAGGCCGGCCCCGCAATACGGAACACAAACGGCGCCAGGCTCACGGTCAATAACCCCAGCGTGTGGCTCACCGCCTGCCGCCCGGTCCGCTCTCCCTTGGGATCAACCACCGGCAGCATCTTGAATCCCGCCCGCGCATAATCGTCCCGATAAATCCACGCGATGGCCAGGAAGTGCGGCAGTTGCCAGAAAAACAGGATCGCAAACAACGACCATCCCGCGCTCGAAACCTCCCCCCGCGCCGCCGCCCAACCCATCAATGGCGGCAATGCCCCGGGAATCGCCCCCACCACCGTGTTCAACGTGGTGATTCGTTTCAGGGGCGTGTAAACCAGCAGGTAACTGGCCAGCGTGATTCCCCCCAGCAGGCTGGTGAGCAGGTTCACCGCCACGGCCAGCTGGATCAATCCCATCGCGCAGCACAGGCCGCCCACCAACAGCACCGTGCCCGGTTGCATCCGTCCCGACGGCAGCGGCCGGTCCTCCGTGCGATGCATCAGCGCATCCAGGTCGCGCTCGAGATACTGATTCAGCGCCGCCGCACCGCCCGCCACCAGCGCCGTGCCCATCATGGTGTGCAGCAACAAAAGCCAGTCCACCGTCCCCCGAATGCCCGCGTAAAATCCCACCAGCGTGGTGAGCAGCACGAGGAAGGTCAGCCGCGCCTTCACCAGGTCGGAAATCACCGCAAACCGGCTCCTCTCGATGATCGCCGCCCCGGGCAGGGTTTGTACTGTCGCCTTCATTTCGTTCATTTCACTCCGGGCGCAAGTTGCGAACCGGCGGCAGCCGGCTCAACGGATTCTCGGACCGGAACATGGGCGGGAATTAAAACGCGAAAGGCAATGATGGTCAATATCGCACCCGTCACCAGCGTCAATGCGCCCGTCACCATGTGCGCCGTGGCCACATCCGCGGCCTTGTTCGACCAGATCGTGAACGCTCCCAGGAAAATTTGCACGATGATCAACCCCAGCCAGCCCAGCGAAATCCGCGCCAGCGGATGCCGCCCGCCCAGCCGGCTCCGCGTCTTCCACGCGCAGAACGCCACCGCCAGGCCGATCGCCAGCGCCATGATCCGATGCGCCATCTGCAGACCTATCTGGAACGCCGTGATCGGGTTCACGCCCGTCAACTCCTCGCGATTCTGGTTGTAGTACGCCACCGACTGCGCGTCCATCGGCGGCCAAAGCTTGTGATACGCGAGCGGAAAATCGGGAATCGCCAGTCCCGCATGCTGATGCCGCATGGTCGCGCCGAGCAGCAACTGCGCGAAAATCAGCACCGTCGTTGCCCCCAGCAAAGGACGCAACCGGCTGCGATCCACCATCGCCGGCCACATTTCCGAAAGCCTGTTCCACCAACCGCTCGTCAATAGCGCCACCGCCGCCAGCAACGTCAGGAAAATCTGCGCCAGCGCCGCGTGCAAAATGCCGATGGAATCGTAATACAAAACGACGCGCAACCCCCCGAGCAACCCCTGAAGCTGAACGGCGGCAAACGCGAGCCAGCCCAATCGCCGGGGCCATTCACCGGCAGGCCTGTTATTCACCCAGACCATTCCCGCGAGCAGAACCACGCCGCCAATCCCCGACAAAAAATAACCGGCCCCCTTCAACTGCGGGTTGATGTGCGGCAGAACAATCCCAGCGATCACCTCCGCAATTCCGATGATCAACAGGTATTTGCAGGAGGATCGCCCGCCGAGCCACCGCGTCAACGCCACCACCAGCACGCCCACAAAGCTTGCGACCAGCCGATGCGTATGCTCATAGAAAATCCCGCCAACCCACTGCGAGATCGGGAAGAAGAACATGTTGTAGCCGTAGCTGGTCGGCCAGTCAGGCACTGACATTCCCGCTTCCTTGCTGGTCACCAATCCGCCGAGCCCGACCAGCACCAATGTTGCCAGCACGGTCAGCCACGCGAACCGATTCAACCAGGGATTTTTCGTCGAACGAGACATCGAACTATTTTATCGCCGAGTGGTGCAAAAGCAAACCGCTGCGGCCGAAATTGCCGCAGCGGTATGCGAATCCAAAAAACACTTACTTGGGCTTGGGAACTTCCAGCGTGAAGTCCACCTTGCCGCCCGCGTCGGTCACCTCGATTTCCTTGCTCGTCGAACCGGCCTTGCGGTGCAGCGCCTCGACCGTGTACTTGCCGGGCGGCACATTGGAAATCTTGAAGTTGCCGTCCTTGTCCGTCACCGCGAAATACGGATGGTCCACCACCACCGCCCAGGCGAACATCCAGTCATGGACGTCACACTTGAACTTCAGGAATTTCTCGGGCTTCGAGAAGGAGAAGGTCAGGTCGGGCGCGCCCTGGATCTGCGCCTTGTTCATTTCCTGGTTCGCGCTGCCCGGGCCGGGCACGACGTGGACGTTGTGCAACACCGGGTCGGAATTGCGCACCAAAACCTTCTGGCCGGTCTGGACCGCGAAAATCGTCGGCGAATACAGGCAGCCCTTCTGGTCCAGCACCACCGGCGGCGCGGATTCGCCCGTGGACTTGCCGCTGATGTTCGAGATCATCACCACCGCGTCGGCCAGTTCGTGATTCGGTCCCACCACATAAAAATGGGTGGTGACCTCTTCCGAATGCATCGGTCCGCAAACGGGGTCGTTCTTGATGTGATCGTTCACGATCTCCGGCGGCGGCGTGCCGGAAAGGGTCACCTTGCCTGTGATGTCGCCCGCCATTGCGGCTTGCAAACCACCGGCCAGGAGGGAGATAGCGAGAAAACCTGAGTATTTTTTCATAGTTGGCTCAAAAGAAAACGCGGCGAAGGGTAACACCCGAAATCCTGCCTCGCAAGCGATTTGTGAAACTTTTCACAAGCCCTATTCCGCTCTCCCAAGGCACTTTACCCTTCCAAGTTTATGACTCTCGCCGCCGTCAGCGCATTCAGAATTTCGCCGAAGAATCTTGCGCCGCCATCACCCGTGCCATCGCCACCGCCGTCTGCGCCGCCTCCATGCCGCGGTTGAATTTCCGATCCAGGCAACGCCTCCGCGCTTGCTCCTCGTTCTCGAGCAACAGCACTTCATGGATCACCGGCACTTCATGTGCCAGTTGCACCGTCATCAATCCATCGCTCACCGCGCGCCCGATGTGCTCCGCATGCACGGTCTGTCCGCGCAGGATGACTCCCAGGCAAATGATCGCCGCCAGATCGCGCTTCTGCGCGCGCGCCAGTTTCATTGCCACGACCGGTATTTCATACGCGCCCGGCACCCGCACGACTTTCACCTCCGCCGCCCCCGCGCGCTTCAATTCCGCCTCCGCCGCCCGCAGCATCGCATCCACATAACGGGCGTTATACCTCGATGCAACAATGGCAAATCGCCTCCCGCCCGCGCCCGCTCTTTTCTTCCCGACTGATTTCAGCATATTTCTTTAATTACTTCAGGCATTTGTTGCCGCCTCGCTGGCAGCCAATGCCCGCGCCCCAACGCGGCAAAACAGGACAGCCCAAGGCAGCGCCCTCGGTCACGTCGCCAAAAATTTCAAAGCCCTGAAAGGGCGTCACAAAAATGCCCTCGCTGCCACTCACAACAAATGCCCCAACTTCTCCCGCTTGGTCTTCAGGTAACGTGCATTGAAAGGATTCGGCCTGATCTTGATCGGCACCTGCTCCACGATCTCCAGCCCATATCCCTCCAACCCAACCACCTTTTTCGGATTATTCGTCAGCAGCCGGATGCGCCGCACGCCCAGGTCCGAAAGAATTTGCGCGCCCAAACCATATTCCCGCAGGTCCATGCCGTAGCCCAGCTTCTGGTTCGCCTCGACGGTGTCGTAACCCTGTTCCTGCAATTTGTACGCCTTGATCTTCGCCGGCAGCCCGATGCCCCGCCCCTCCTGCCGCATGTAAACGATCACGCCGCGCCCCGCCTCGGCCACCATGCGCATCGCCTGCTGCAATTGCGGGCCGCAATCGCATCGCCGCGACCCGAACACATCGCCGGTCAGGCATTCACTGTGAACGCGCACCAGCACCGGGCTCTTTCCCGCCACGTCGCCGCGCACCAGCGCCAGGTGATGCTGTCCGTCCACTTTGGATTGGTACAAATACAAATCGAAATTGCCGTAGTCCGTCGGCATCCGGACCGCCTCGATCCGTTCCACCAGTTTTTCGCGCTGACGGCGGTAGGCGATCAAATCCTCGATGGTGCAGATTTTCAACCGATGACGCCGCGCAAATTTGATCAACTCCGGCAGCCGCGCCATCGTGCCGTCGTCATTCATGATTTCGCACAGCACGCCAATGGGCCGGCAGTTCGCGAGCCGCACCAGGTCCACCACCGCCTCCGTGTGCCCCGTGCGTTGCAACACGCCGCCGGGTTTCGCCCGCAGCGGAAAGACGTGCCCCGGCTGCACCAGATCGTTCGGCACCGCGGTGGGATCGGCCATGATGTTGATCGTCCGCGCCCGGTCCGCGGCGCTGATTCCGGTCGTGATCCCGTGTGCCGCGTCCACGCTCACCTGGAAATCCGTTTTGAAGCTCTCGCGATTCTTCACCACCATCTGCTCGATGCCGAGTTGCTTCAGGCGATCCGAAGTTGTCGGCACGCAGATCAATCCGCGTCCGAATTTCGCCATGAAATTGATCGCCTTGGGCGTGGCGCACTCGGCCGCCATGATCAGGTCGCCCTCATTCTCCCGGTCGGCGTCATCCACCACGATCGCCATCCGCCCCTTGCGCAGGTCGGCAACCACGGATTCGATCGAGTTCAACCACTTCTTCATAAATCATCGGCCTTCCAGCGGAATCGCTTCGTCCACGAGCAGTATGGGTATGCCGTGCCGGACCGGATACAAAAACTTCCCGTCGCTCCGCATCAACCCCGCCTGCATCCGCTCCGACACCACCTGCCCCGCGCGATTCCGCAAACTCCCGCCGTCAACGCGCGCGTTCAACTCCTCCACCGTCGCAGCCGGGGCCGGCGTCAGTTCCTGATGCGTCTCCGGACAGCAGATCACCTTCAGCAATTCGGCGTCGCAGGGAAAATTCGATGCTGGACTGGTGGTATTCATAGCCCCTCCGCCGCGCCAGTCATGGCTCCCGCGTTTTCAAATTCCGCAGCGCCGCCTCGTACACATCCTTCAGCGGCACGCCCGCCTTCTCCGCCAGCGCGCGGCACGACTCAAATTCCGGCGCGGCCTGCACCACCTTGCCGTTGAGCTTCCCCAATTTCACGCTGACCTCGCCGTGGGATGTGCGTACCGTGGCGAATTCCCGGCGCAGCTTGCGCCGTTCGCTGATCGTCCGCCGCACACCGAAGGCGCTGGTCTGGCGCAGCATCAATTCCGTGAACCGCTCCGCCTCCGCCGCGGCGCACAACACGCTCAGCAAGACGCCCGGGCGATTCTTCTTCATCTGAATCGGCGTGTGAAATACATCGAGTGCGCCCGCCGCCAGCGCCTGCTCCACAAAATTTCCCAAAATCTCCGCGTTGATGTCGTCCAGATTGGTTTCGAGCACGGCGATGGTATCTGTCTCCCAATCCATGCTCGATGCCCCGACAACCGCAGCCGTCGCCTCCCCCAGGACAGCCCGCAGCACATTCGGCCGCGTCTTGTTTTCCCGCGAGCCGAGCCCCACGCCGATTTTCTCCGCCACCAATCCAGTCATCGGGCCAAAGCTCTCCGCGAATTCCGCCAGCAGCGCCGCCCCCGTGGGCGTCACCAACTCGTGCGGCTCGTCGCATTGCGTGATGGCCACACCGCGCGCGGCCAGGATCTGCAGCGTCGCCGGCGCCGGAATCGGAAATCTCCCATGCGCGCAATTGATCCAGCCCGTCCCCTCCACTACCGCAGCCGACAAAACGCGCGGCTTGCCGAGCATCTCCAGCGCAATGCAGGCGCCCACGATGTCCACGATCGAGTCCACCGCGCCAACCTCGTGGAAATGCACTTCCTCCGGCGGCAACCCATGCACCTTCCCCTCAGCCGCCGCCACGCGCTCAAAAACCTTCACCGCCTTTTCCTTCACCCACTCCGAAAGGCCGCTCGCGTTGATCAACTGCCTGATCTCTTTGAAATTCCGGCTGTGCTCGTGCTCACGGGCGTGGTCATGGTGACCGTGGCTGTGATGCTGCCCATGCGTGTGCTCGTGGCCGTGCGTGTCGTGATGAGCGTGTTCGTGCTCATGCTCATGTTCATGCGTGTGGTCCCCCTCGAGATGAACATCGAACTTCACACCGTCCATGCCCGACTTGCGTTTGCGCGACACATGCAGATGATAACCGCCCAATTTCAGCCCCGCCAATTCGCGCTCAAGCCGCCCGGCGTCCGCGCCCAGATCAATCAGCGCCCCGAGAAACATGTCGCCGCTGATGCCGCTGAAGATGTCGAGATAAAGCGTTTTCATCGCCCCTGCGTGACGAGCGCGTTGATCTGGCTGGCCGCGTAACCGGCGCCAAAACCGTTGTCGATGTTCACCACGGTCACCCCGCTGCCGCAACTGTTCAGCATCCCCAGCAACGCCGCCAGCCCCCCGAAGCTCGCCCCGTAACCAACGCTCGTCGGCACCGCAATCACCGGCTTGGACACCAGGCCCGCCACCACGCTCGGCAGCGCGCCTTCCATGCCCGCCGCCACAATCACGGCATTGGCGCTCTGCAATGATTCCAGGTGCGGAAGAATGCGATGCAACCCCGCCACGCCCACGTCGCGCACGCGCTCGACACGATTGCCCATGATCTCCGCCGTCACCGCCGCCTCCTCCGCCACCGGCAGATCGCTCGTGCCCGCGCACACCACCGCGATCAATCCCCGAAGTTCCTGCGGCGCCTTCTCGATGGTGACACATCGCGCCTCTACGTGATGCACCGCGCGCTTGAACTTTTTGCGCACGGCCCGCGCGTGTTCGCCGTTGACACGGGTGATCAACACGCGCTGTTCGCTCTTCAGCAACCGCGCGGCGATGGCCACCACCTGTTCCGGTGTCTTGCCCGCGCCGAAAATCACCTCGGGAAACCCCTTGCGCAGCGACCGGTGCGTGTCCACCTGCGCGAACCCGAGGTCCGCCACCGGCGCCGCCTGGAACGCGCGCAACACCTGCTCGCGGCTCACGCCGCCGGCCCGGAATTGCTCGAGAAGTTTGAGCGCTTCGATCGTCGTCACGCGATGATTATGCCACCACCTGCTCTCAGGGTCACGTGGGAAAAGCTGGACTAATGGTGTCGGAAAAGCCGCTCCCGATTTTGGAACAGATACCAGACGATCACAATGTTCAGCGCGAGGATGATGAACACCGGCCCGGTGAAGTGGTGCACCAACTCCCATGCCTCGATGGGAATGAAGAACGCCGATTCACCGATCGCCAGCCACCCCGCCCACGGCGCGCGGAAGATCAATCCCGCCCCTTCCACCAGCGAGAATAAACTGTAGAACATCGTGCCGAGCGCGACCCAAAGCACCCTGGCCTCAGTCAGATTTCCCACGTGGACCGCAAGATCGCTCCAAAATCTCCTTTCCGGATTCAACCTCAGTATCTTCAAAAGATGCTGATAATCGGCGGGAAGGTCATTGTCCGAAAGCGCGTACATGACGAACGCCAGCCCCACGAAGACCAGGCCCTTGAGCAGTTTGAAAGCGATGATGGCGTAGAGGGTCGGCGCGCGCACCGGCTTTTTCGCGGGTGTCCTCACCGACAGCGCCAGCGTTTGCGCCGGGCCCTTGGCGGCCCCGCTTATCGGCGCGGCTCCGGGACAGAGGACACCGGCTGCTTCTGCTTTGTTCAAGTGCACGCCAGTTAGCGGATCTTCGACAGCAGCAACGGCAACAGGTCGCCGATGTTCACGCGCTCCTGCCGGCCATCGTCGCGATGGCGAATGGTCACTGTGTCTTTGCATTCCGCTTTTTCGCCGAGCGTGTCGAAATCAATCGTCAGACAAAACGGCGTACCCGCTTCGTCCTGGCGGCGATAGCGCCGTCCGATGGCTCCGGCATCATCATAGAATACATTCATATGCGGCCGCAGCAAGTCGCGCACTTCCAGCGCCTTCTTCACCAGTTCGGGCTTGTTCTTGAGCAATGGCATCACGCCCACCTTGATTGGCGCCACGCGGGGATGAAATTTCATCACCACGCGCGTCTCCATCTTGCCCTTTTCGTCCGGCATCTGGTCCTCGTGATATGCATGGCAGATCAAGGCCAGCAACAACCGGTCCACGCCCGCCGACGGCTCGATCACGTGCGGGATGTATTGCCCCTTCGCCAGGCCCTCCGCGTCTTCCTTCGCTTCCTTCTCGGCCTGCCTGGGATCAACGCCCGCCTTCACCAGGTAATTGTTCCGGGCGTTGTAATACCGCTCCGACAATTCCTTCTTCTTCGCTTCATCGAGCTTGCCCCAGGCCGCGCGCAATTCTTCATCGAACACGCCCATCGCCTTGCCCGAGAAACGCTCGTGCTGGCTCAGGTCAAAATCGCTCCGGGCCGCGATGCCTTCGAGTTCCTGCGTGCCGAAGGGGAACTTGAAAAGAATATCCACCGTCGCCCGCGCGTAATGCGCCAATTCCTCCGGCTTCTGCCAGTATTCCTCGAGAGTCGTGCGCGGCAATCCAATGTCCTCGTAAAACCGGACGCGTTCCTCGACCCAATATTTGTGCCACGTCTCCCATCCCCACGACGGCTGCGGTTCGCCGGGATGCCCGCCACCGGGCTTGGCCACGTTGCCGGACATCGCTGCGACCGCTTCGTCCGGCTTGATGAAGAACTCCAGTTCCATTTGCTCGAATTCGCGCGAGCGAAACGTAAAATTGCGCGGCGTCACCTCGTTGCGAAACGCCTTGCCGATCTGCGCAATGCCAAACGGCACCTTTTGCCGCGATGTCTCCAGCACATTCTTAAACTGCGCGAAGATCGCCTGCGCGGTCTCGGGACGCAGATAGGCCACGTTCTCCTCGGACTCCAGCGGGCCGACGTAGGTCTTGAACATCAGGTTGAACGGACGCGCCGCAGTGAGTCCAACCCGGCTCTCCGGATGATAATCCACGGAGTTCTCAATTTTCTCCGTACGCTCGCCTTCGAGAACCGGGTTCTTGAGCCCGCGCATTTTGTAGAATTCGATCGCGGTCTTGCGCGCGGTCTCCGGCGGCTTTCCCGCCGGCAGCAAAAAGGAAAACGCCTCGGAATTTCCATTCTGCTTCAAATCCAACGGGGTTTTTTGCTTCTCCTCGATTTTTTCGGCCACCTGCTGACCGGTGGCGGATTGCTCCGCCGGGTTTCCTTCGCTTGCGCCGGTATAATAATAGGCAACTCCGCTCTGCGGTTCCACCTGGTCCGCCCGGACACGCTTCTTGGTCATGGGACATTCGCGCATAAGGTCCGCAAACGTATCCACATGCCCCGACGCCCGCCAAATCTCCGGCGCCATGATGATGGTCGCCTCCAGTCCCACCACGTCGTCGCGCTGGCGGGTCATGCGGTTCCACCAGAGTTCCTTCACGTTGCGCTTCAGTTCCGCGCCCAGCGGACCGTAATCCCAAAACCCGTTGATGCCGCCGTAAATCTCCGACGACTGGTAAACAAAACCGCGCCGCTTGCACAGCGACACGATCTTCTCCATCAACTCATTGGTCCTGGGTTCAGCCATAAGAAATCCAGTCTCCTTAACCGCTTCCCATGTGTCAAGGGAGGCTTGGACAAGTCCTGGCCGAACCGGGAACACGGCATCCGGGATGTCACGGAAATGCCGGGTCATTCCCCACAAGTCCTCTGTGTGCAACCAACGCCCTGGAACATAACCCCCGCTCAAAACTCAAAATATCAGGCGTCGTTGAATGCCTTTGACAGCCAGTTCGTCATCAGTAACATTGACCGCAAACCTAAGCACAACTTACAATCATGACCAAGCTCTCGACCCTCTGCCTCACGATCGGTTCCGGGCTGCTTCTTGGCGCGCTCACTGCCGCCGCCGCGGAACTTGACGCCTCCAAACTGCCGCCGGCTTCTACGAAGACCGGGCTGACGTTCGCCAACGACATCAAGCCCATCTTCGACAAGTCCTGTGTCAAATGCCACAGCGGCGAGAAACCCAAGGCCAAGCTCACCCTCGACACACTCGAAGGCGTGCTAAAGGGTGGCAAGGACAACGGCAAAACCGACGTCGTTCCCGGCCATGCCGATCAAAGCAAGCTCCTCTTTGCGGCCGCGCACGTCGGCGACGAGGACGATTTCATGCCGCCTCCCAAGAACAAGGCCAACATCGGCCCGCTCACGCCCGAACAGGTCGGCATCATCCGCGCCTGGATCGACCAGGGCGCGAAGTAATCTCCTTTTCCTTCAAGGCCGCTTTCGATTTCAATCGGAAGCGGCCTTTTTCTTTTCATGACGACCAGGGGAAACCCAGTCGAAATCTGGATGAATTCTGCTCCGCTTGCGGCCTCTTGCTCCCTCTCCGCCCGACCTTTTAAAATCCCGCCCCACCCTCTTCCAGCGCCTTGGGCGGATTCAGGATTACGGACGCAATGACCGCCTGCCGCACGGTCCGGGCATTGCGAAACCAACCCGCCACCTCGGCCGCTTCCGCTGAACTTCCCGCGCGCGTCACTGAAGTCAATCCTACCCGCTGGCTCGGAATGCCCGCGATGTGGTCGGAAACCTGTTTATCGAGCTGGCTCGCCCGGGCATAAGCCAGTCGCGCCTGGTCCAGCGACGCCAGATCGCGCGTGGCAATCGTCGTCACTTTCGGCACCGGCAGCGGCGACGGCATCGGCTCGGGTGTGCCCACCACCACCCGTCGCACCACCGGCGGCGGGGCGGGAACGGAAACGGGAGCGCTTGTCGTCGTGACGACCCTTCGCACGGGCGGAGGCGCGGCGGGCCGGCCGAACGGCGGCATTCCCAGCGGCGGCGGGGCTGCCGGCCGCGTGGCTGCGGGTGGAATGACCGGCCTTTCGTCGCCGAGCAAGCGCCGCATTTCCTCTTCCCATCCCCCCGACATTGGCCGCTGCGCCGGCCGCGGCGGTGCCGGCGGCTGATTCGGCCGGCTGAACGGAGCAGGCGGCGCGCCGGTTGAGCCGGTCTGGTCGGAATCCCGCTGCTCGGCCTCGCGCCGTTTCTTTTGCCAGTTCGAAATGGCCGCCACGATCGCGGCTACCAGCAGAATGATTATCCGTTCCATGATCTTCTTCTAACTTCGTCTCATGAGCCCGGCGGCTTGTTCTGCGGCGTCTGCCCGCCGCCGGCGATGCTGTCGCGCATGCCGGTGTCCGCCTGAATGTTTCGCATGCGGTAATAATCCATCACGCCCAGATGCCCGCTTCGAAACGCGTCCGCCATGGCCAACGGCACCTGCGCTTCGGCTTCCACCACGCGCGAACGCATCTCCTGCACGCGCGCAAGCATTTCCTGTTCGAGCGCCACCGCCGCCGCGCGCCGCACTTCGGCCTGCGCCTGCGCCACCAGTTTGTTCGCCTCCGCCTGCTCCGCCTGCAACTTCGCGCCCACGTTCTCGCCCACCGAGACGTCCGCAATATCAATCGAAAGAATCTCGAACGCGGTGTTGCTGTCGAGCGCCTTGTCCAGCACCGTCTTCGAGATCAAATCCGGGTTCTCCAGCATGTCCTTGTAGGTGTTCGCCGAACCGATGGTCGTCACGATGCCCTCGCCCACGCGCGCGATGATCGTTTCCTCGGTCGCGCCGCCCACGAACCGGTCCAGGTTCGTGCGCACCGTCACGCGCGCCTTGGCCCGGATCACAATCCCGTCCTTTGCCACGCCGTCAATGCTCGTCTTCCCCGAACTCGGCGCCGGACAATCAATCACCTTCGGATTCACGGAGGTCTTCACCGCCTCCAGCACCGTCTTGCCGGTGCCCTTCGTGGCGAGGTCGATCGCGCAGGCGCGGTCGAAATCCAGGTGAATCGCCGCCTTCCGCGCCGCGATCAACGCCAGCACCACCATCTCCACACTGCCGCCCGCCAGGTAATGCGTCGACAAATCGTCAATGGACGTTCCCATGCCCGATTTCACCGCGGTGATGCGGTTGTCCACGATCATTCCCACCGGTATGCCGCGCAACCGCAGCGCGATCAACTCGGAGAATTTCACCTTCGCGCCCGAAGTCAGCGCGCGAATGTAGATCACGCCGAAATTCAACAAGACCACTCCGGCGATAATCACCGCCAGGAATGCCACCGCCAGGCCTCCGTAGATTGCTGTGGAGGGAATGTCCGCCAATAGAGTCAGGTTCTGATTCATAGTTCCGTTTCTGTTCGTTCAGTCATGTTCTACATTGCGCGCACCACCACGCGCATGCCTTCCACCGCCACCACCTGCACCGGTGTGCCGCGCTCGATCAACTGGCCTTCGGTCACCACGTCCACGCGCCGGCCGTTGATCACTGCCGTTCCCGCCGGACGCAATTGCGTGAATGCCGTGCCGGTCTGGTGCAACAACTCGGGACGATGCGTCCCAATTTCCCCGACCACCCGCCGCGAAACAAACCTCCGCGCGAAGCGGCTGTCGGGGAAAAATTTAATCCACAGGGAAAAGCCCGCCACCAACCCCGTCAAAACTCCCAGCAGGACGAGGCTTCCCGGCCGCTCGCCGAACCGCACATAAGTCTCCACCACCGCAGCCACCAGACAACACACCCCCACGATCCCGGCGATCATTCCCGGCAACACTGTTTCCGCCAGCACCAGCAACGCGCCGACCAGCAGAAGCACAATGACCACGTCCATAGAGGCAGCATAAGGACACCTTGTCAGCCTGCAAGTTCAATTCGAGCATCGCCAGATCAGGAACCTTTGCGCGCCCTTCCGCTCCGTGGAAATTCGTGTGATCTCCTGGTTGAGCCTTCCCGACCGCGCTTCGGTGGAGATGAGGCGCCCCATCGAATCTGCTCGCGGTTGGATCTTGCTGTTTGGAGCTTTTCTGGAGCCTGGACCTTGGTTCTTGGACCTTTCGAGCTCAGCTCGAAGTCCACCTGCTTCTTGAACCGGTCCACCTTCGCCACGCGCACCTCCAACCGATCTCCCAGCTTGATCACCCGCCGGGTCCGCCGTCCCGTCAACTGACCGCGCTGCGGGTCGAACTGATAAAAATCATCCGCCATCTGCGACAGCGGCACCAAACCGCTCATCGCCAATTCGGTCACATCCACGAAAAACCCGAAGTTCCGCACGTCGGTCACCAGCGCGGGATAAACATTCTGACGGCCCGACCGCAGTTGCCCTTCGAGGAACGCGAACAGTTTGACGTCCTTGCTGTCGCGCTCGGCATCCGCCGAGTTCCGCTCCGTGGCCGACAAATGATCTGTCACGAGTTTCAACGCATGCGCGCCCGCCTGCCCGGGCTTGCCGAACAACGACCGGTGCACCACCAGGTCCGCGTACCGGCGGATCGGTGACGTGAAATGCGTGTATTTCTTCTTGGCCAGCCCGTAATGCCCCAGCGGTTCAACCGCATACCGCGCCCGCATCAGCGACTTGAGGAAGCCGATCTTGAGCGCCGGCCCAATCGGCAGCGTGCCCAGCCGATGCAACAGCTTCTGCACCTCCTGCCGGTGTGTCAGGTTGCCGCACGGGATATGATGGCTCAACACGTCCTCGCGGTATTCCCGTAGACGCCGTTCGTCCGGCGGTTCGTGCACGCGATAGACCGCCGGGCGGTTCAGTTGCATCAACCGCGCCGCCACCGCCTCGTTCGCCAGCAGCATGTATTCCTCGATGAGCTGGTGCGATTCATCATTCTCCACCCGCTCGATCCGCAACACCCGCCCGTGGTCGTCCAGCCGGATTTTCTGCTCCGGAAAATCCAGCTCCAGCGATCCCGCCTTGAATCGGGCGCGCCGAATGCGTTGTGCCAGTTGATTGGCGTCGTGCAGCATCCGCCCGATCTCGTCCGACGGCTTGCCTCGCAAAATCTCCAGCGCCTGGCGATACGTGAACCGTCGTTTTGAATGGATCACCGCCGAATAGAATTGCGTCTGCAGCACGCGGCCGTCCTCCGACAGCAGGAACTCCACGCATTTCGTGAGCCGGTCCACGTTCGGCTTGAGCGAGCATAGCTCGTTGCTCAGCGCCTCGGGCAGCATCGGGATCACCCGGTCCACAAGGTATGTCGAGTTGCCGCGCTTGCGCGCCTCCTCGTCCAGCGCGGTGCCCGGCTTCACATAATGCGATACGTCGGCAATGTGCACCCATAACCGCCATTGCCCGTTGTGCGCATGCTCCAGGCAAATGGCGTCGTCAAAATCCTTGGCGTCATCCGGATCGATCGTAATCACCTGCTGTGCGCGGCAATCCCGGCGACCCGCGAAGTCCGCCTGTGCCACCTGTGTGCCGATGGATCGCGCCTCTTGCAGGACCTGCCTCGGAAAATGCAATGGAAGATTGTAGTGCCGCAGCACCGACAGCATATCCACGCCTTCCGCATCCGGCGACCCTAGCACCTCGATGATCTCACCTTCCGGGTTCACATGCCGCGATTCCCAATCCCGCAATTCCACCACCACCTTGTCCCCGAGATTCGGCTGCCGGCCCGCGTCGCGGGCCGGCGGCACGTAGATGTCGTGCGGAATGCGCGGATCATCCGGAATCACATAGAGAAACTGTTTGCCCCGCTGCAGCGTCCCCACCAAGTGCGTCCGCGCCCGTTCCAGGATGCGGATCACTTTTCCGGTCGCCTCCGGCGTTTCCCCTTTCCGAATCACCACCGGGCGCACGTCCCTTCTCACCAGCACGCGGTCGCCGTTGAAGGCGGTGGATGTGGCATGGTCGGGCACGACGATCTCCTTTAGCTTCGGATCGTCCGGCTGCAAAAATCCGCGGCCCTGCCGGTTCATCCGGATGCGGCCCGGCACGAGGTCCGCGTCCAGCGGCCGCGCGTAACAATCGCCCTTGATGCGCGCGATCGCCCCCGCCCGCTCCAGCCCCGAGAGCGCCTGCTGCAATTCCCGCTGTTGTGCCGGGCCAAGGCCCAGCATCCGCAGCAACTCCGGCGGGGTCATCGGTGTATACCCGGGCCGGTCGAGCAGCTTCAAGATTCGTTCTTCCATTTTGTTGTGACGATAACACCTGCCCCGGCTTCCGCCACCAGAATCGCAAAAGCAACGGGCGGGAGTCGCCTCCCGCCCGTTGCATGAAAGATCGATGCCGGCCTACTGCAGCTTCGCCAGCGCTTCCGTGACGGCCTTGAAATTCGGCAGGTCCTTCGGCGTCGGGGTGCGTTCGCTGTATTGAATGACGCCGTTCTTATCGATCACAAAAGCCGCGCGCGCCGCGGTATCGCCCACGCCCGCAAGCATCGGGAAAAGGACGTCGTACTTGCGCGTGATCTCTTTGTTCAGGTCGCTCACCAGCGTGACGCCGATCTTTTCCTTCTGCGCCCAGGCTTCCTGCGCGAACGGCGTGTCCACGCTGATGCCGATCACGCTGGCGTTCAGCCCGGTGTAATTGGACAGGCCCGCCGTGATGTCGCACAGCTCGCTCGTGCAGACTCCCGTGAACGCCGCCGGGAAAAACAGCAGCACGGTGTTCTTTTTGCCGAAATTGTCGCTCAGCTTCACATCCACCAGGCCGGACGCCTGCTTGGATTTGAGGGTGAAATCAGGTGCTTTGGTGCCTACCGCAAGTGCCATAAGATTAAGTTGGTTTAATGGTTGTTCTAAGTCAGCCCGTGCGTTTATAGAGAGCCGGCATCACCCTGTCAATTCTCGCGAACGTCACAATTCCGCCAGCACTTCCTCCGCATGTTCCTCCGGCTTCACCGCCGGCCAGATCTTCCGGATCTTTCCGTCCGGACCGATCAGGAATGTCACGCGATGCGTTCCCATATATTTCCGGCCCATGAACATCTTCTCGCCCCAGACGCCGTACGCCCCGACAATCTTCTTGTCCTCGTCCGCCAGCAGCGTGAACGGCAGTTTGAATTTCTCCACGAATTTGTCGTGCGATTTCACCGCGTCCGTGCTCACTCCCAATACCACCGCGCCCTTTTTCTTGAAATCCGCGAAATAATCCCGGAACGCGCACGCCTCCTTGGTGCATCCGGGCGTGTCGTCCTTGGGATAGAAATACAGGATCACGTTCCTGCCCTTGTAATCCGCGAGCGAAACTTTTCCTCCGCCGTTGGTATTTGCCGTGAACGCGGGAGCCTTGTCCCCCTCCTTCAATGCCAGTTCCGGTGCCTTCGCCATAATCGGCCCGCAAGATGCCCCGGAAACCGGCTGCTTTCAACCCTGCAATGTTCCGCTGCTCTGGCCCGGCATGGGCGAACTCCTCGGGCTCGCGCTCAATTGCCGCGTTCCGTCCCACACGTAAAGCAATCCCGAGATTCCCGTGCACACCGCAGCAGCCAGGCTCCAGCCGTGCAGCCATTTTGCGTCCCACTTCAAGAGCGCCCAGATCACCGTGATCATTTGCAGGACCGTTGCAATCTTCCCGATCATCCGCGGCCGCACCGAAACCTTGCCGCAGATCATCTGAACCACCACCAGCCCGAGAAACAGTATGACGTCCCGGCTGATGACGGTTGCGGTCAGCCACAAGGAAATCGACGGCAGATGCGGGTTGCCGAAGCTCAGCAGCACGATGCCAGATACCAGCAGCAGCTTGTCCGCGAGGGGGTCGAGGATGGCGCCGAGTTCGCTCTTCTGGTTGTAGCGCCTGGCGATGTATCCGTCCACGCCGTCCAGGATGGCCGCAATCGCGAAGGACATCAGCCCCAGGAACCGATGCAGTTCATTGCCGTTCTTGAAATAGTAGAGTATCTGGACGATGAACAGCGGGATCAGCAGAATGCGCAGAATGGTGACTTTATTCGCCGTGGTCATGCCGCGTGGCCAGTTTCCGCCCCCTGCAAGCTTTGTCAAACCTTCTTGCGGCCCATTTCCGGGCTTGTGCAAATCCGGCGAAAGGGCAAAAGTGCCATCGAATCGAACGAACAACCGCAGAACACGATGAACCGCATTCTCCTCTCCCTTGCCGCCTGCGCCGCACTTGCGATTTGCGCCCATGCCGAAACCGTGAATTTCGACCACGCCAGGCCCGGATCGATACCTGACGGCTGGGTGGCTGGCGTCACCGGCAAGGGAAACCCCCATTGGGCCGTCGAGGCGGACGCCACCGCCCCCAGCCAGCCGAATGTTCTCAAGCAATCCGGCGAAGGCACCTATCCCTGGTGCGTAAAGACGAATGTTTCGCTCACCGACGGCTTCGTTCAGGTCAGGTTCAAGCCCATTTCCGGAAAGAAAGACCAGGCGGGCGGCCTGATCTGGCGTTGGCAGGACGGCGACAATTACTACATCGCCCGCGCCAACGCGCTGGAGAACAACGTCACCATCTATCACACGCTCAAGGGCAAACGCACCGAGTTCAAGCGTGCCGAAGTCCCGGTGGCCCTGAACGCCTGGCACACCTTGCGCGTGGATTTCAAAGGCCCCCATTTCGAGGTCACATTCGACAGCAAACACGCGCTCGAATGGGACGATGAAACCTTCAAACAACCCGGCGCAGTCGGCGTCTGGACCAAGGCCGACAGCGTCACCATGTTCGACGATTTTGTGTTCGAGGGAAAATGAGCCGCGAGGCGCGTTTTTTGGCATTGCGTTTCCCGGAATTTCGGTCCACATAAACACCCCGCGCAAGCCGGTGCACCAATCCCGGTGCGCAAATCGAATTATCTATGACGACTGCAAAAACTGATTCTCCCAAACCGCTTGTTGGCATCCTGATGGGCAGCGATTCCGACTGGCCGACCATGAAGGCCGCCGCCGAAGCCTGCGCTGAATTCGGCATCGGCACCGAAGCCCAGGTCCTCTCCGCCCACCGCACGCCCGAGGACGTCGCCCAATACTCCCGCACCGCGTATGAGCGCGGCCTGCGCGTGATCATCGGCGGCGCCGGCGGCGCGGCTCACCTGCCGGGCGTCATCGCCAGCTTCACGCCGCTGCCTGTCATCGGCGTGCCCATCGAATCCAAATCGCTGAAAGGGCTGGATTCGCTGCTATCCATCGTGCAAATGCCCTCGGGCGTTCCGGTCGCCAGCGTGGCGATCGGCGGCGCGCGCAACGCGGGTCTGCTTGCGGTGCAAATCATCGCGACCGGCGACGCGGTCCTGTTGAAAAAGTTCGTCGAGTTCAAGGAAAAGCTCGCCCGCGAATCGCGCGCCAAGAACCGCACTCTTGCGGCTTGAGCGAGGCGCCCGCCTTTTTCCGTTTCAAATTCCGGCACGCGGTCCGGCCCGTTGAGGGTTGCGCCGCGCGCCGGTGTTTTGTCCTGTCCACATTCTGGACTTTGTCCCGGTGCTGAATACAAGCCGGGCCGCGGAGTTCACGAATGCCCTGTAAAACAAGGGTTTTCTTCTCGCGTATTCCTGTCTTTCCGCGCGCCGTTGTGTCCAGAAAATTGTTGGCAAGTCCTCTGCTTGTGAGCCTTCAGGCCACTCAACCGGGCCGAACTGCCGGTTGGATACGGATTGGAAAGATGTTTATGCGAAGATTCCTGTCTAATGCCTGCCTCACCGGTCTCGTTCTCCTTTTGCTCACTCCCCGCCACGCCTGCGCTTGCGGCCAGGGCGGCGCGATCACCGTCACCAACCTGCCGAATTTCGACACGGTCGATTACAACGTGCTCGCGCTGACTCCGGGCGGACAGCTCGGCGGCAATATCGGCAGCTTCGGCACGCAACCGTTCATCGATTCCAACGGCGTGGTGACGGTCCTCGGCACGCTCGGCGGAAGTTCCGCCCATTTCCACGCCATGAATGACAACGGCCAGGCCGTGGGCGATTCGCTCAACAACGACAGCAGCGAAACCCTCGCCTTTCTCTACGCCGGCGGAAACCTGCTCAACCTCGGCACGCTCGGCGGCGGGTACAGCAGCGCAAATGCAGTCAACAACGCCGGTCTCGTGGTCGGTGTCGCCAACACCACCGGTGACGCCCAGCAACACGCGTTTCTGTTCACGAATGGCGTGATGCTTGATCTCGGCGATCTCGGCGGCGGTTCCAGCTCCGCCACTCTCATCAACAACTTCGGCGTGATCACCGGCACCTCGACGACGACCAACGGCAACACGCACGCGTTCCTTTACGCGAACGGAGTCATGTCCGATCTCGGCGACCTCGGCGGCGGCTCGAGTTCCCCCAATGCAATGAACGATGCCGGCGTGGTGGTCGGCCAATCCGCCGCGGCCGACGGCAACAATCACGCGGTCGCCTGGTCCGGCGGCGTGATGACCGACCTCGGCACGGTCGGCGGCACTTCGGCCAGTGCCACCGCGGTAAACAGCCAGAACCAGGTCATTGGCGCCTACACCGCGGCCGATGGCAGCAGCCACGGCTTCTTCTACGCCGGCGGCAGCATATCCGACCTCGGCAATCTCGGCGGCGCGAATACCACTCCGCTATCCATGAACAATCTCGGCCAGGTGGTCGGCACCGCGGATAACGTCAACACCGCTACTTCCTGGATTCCCAGCGCTTTCCTCTGGACCAACGGCGTGATGGTGGACCTCAACACGCTGCTCCCCGCCAACTCTCCGTGGATCCTGATGAGCGCGCAGTTCATCAATGACTCGGGCCGGATCGTCGGCATCGGCATCTACAACTTGAGCACTGTCCAGACCTACATCATGGACCTCGGCGGCTCCGGCGGCGCGCCCACCGCGGTCGCCACCGGCCCCGCGCAGACGGTCAATTGCGGCACGCAAGTCACGCTGGACGGCAGCGGCAGCTCCGGCGCAAGCCCCCTTTCGTATCAATGGACCGAAAACGGCAACGTGCTGGGCAACAACTCCACTCTCGCGGCTTCCTTTGGTGTCGGCACGCACCATGTGACGCTTACCGTCACCGATCCGTGCAACGATTCCTCACAAGCTTCCGTCTCCTTCCAGGTGGCCGATCTGACCGCGCCGGTAATCGCGAGCCAGCCCGCATCCTTGCTCGTCACCACTGGCGAACGTTGCCACGCGCGCGTCCCAAATGTCGCCGCGATGGTGGTCGCCAGCGATAATTGCACACCCGCAAACGCGCTGGTGGTAACGCAGAGTCCCGCCGCGGGCACGGTGGTGGATGCCGGAGTTCTAAACGTAACGGTCACCGTCAAGGACACCGCCGGAAACAGCACGCAGGGTGTCACCACTCTCTATGTCCTCGACGCGCGCGCGCCTGGCTTCCTGTGCGCTCCCGAACGCGTGGTCGCGGATGCTGATGCCGTCACCGGCCTCGCCGCGGTTCCCAATGTGACTGCGCAAGTGGTTCCCAACGGCCGCTGCACACCCGCCAATCTCCTGGTGGTCACGCAGTCTCCTGCCGCCGGCACGATGCTCGGGGCCGGCCTGCACAACCTCACCGTCACGGTTACCGATCCCGCCGGCCGCAGTTCCTCGCGCACGGTGGTGTTCAAGGTCCGCGACGTCACCCCGCCCGTAATCCAGGTGGCCACCGCCACGCCGAATGTCCTCTCGCCTGCGAACGGAAGGTTTGTTCCGGTGGTCCTCTCGGTGACTGCCAGAGATAACTGCGATCCGTCGCCCACCATCAAAATTACACACGTCGACAATACCGACTGCGATAGCGACGTTCAGGTCACGGGCAATCTCACGCTTAACCTGAAGGCTGCGCAAAAATCGCACGGCGCCTCCCGGGTCTACACAGTCACCGTCCGTTGCACCGATGCCTCGGGTAACAGCTCCACCGCCAAGGTGAACGTGACTGTCCCCGGAAAGTAGCTAAACGAACTTCGGAGCCGCTCCCCTACTCGCGGTTCCTCCAAGCCCGGCCTCCCGCGGATTCCGTCCAGGTCTGCGGGAGGTCGCGGTCTTTGGGGAAACCTTCACGGCGGTCGGGAGCTGCCGCCGGAATCTGTTCTTGGCGAAGGCCGACGGGAATGCGATATTACGTCCCGGCAAACCATTAATCATGAGCATCACCATACAACTGGATCTGCCCGAGGGACTGATCCAACAGGCCCGCCAAATGGGGTTGCTTGATGGCGGTCGCGTGGCGGAACTGCTCGCGGAGGAAGTACGCCGCCGGAAGGCCGGGCAGGATTTCAAAAAGGTGTTGGATGAAGTCCGCTCCGCTCCGGGCGAACCGCCAACCATGGACGAGGTCAGCGCTGAAGTAAAAGCTGCCCGAGCCGAGCGACGCCGTGCGTGAGGCTCGTCGTTGACACCAATGTTTTGTTGTCTGGTTCGCTGTGGAGGGGAAATCCTGCGCGACTCATGGACGCATTGTTTGAAGGCTCGGCCACACTCTGCGTCTCCGGGCCGCTTCTTGCTGAGTTCGAGGAGGTGCTCCAACGTGAAAAGTTTCAAAAGCGGCTGGACCTGGGAGGTCTGAAAGCCCGGGATCTGGTCTCACGTTTACGAGCCGCGGCGATCATCGTGGACGAGCCGAGCCTTTCTGTTCCTTCCACGCTTCGGGATCGTGATGACCTCCACGTGCTGGCCTGTGCCGTTGGCGCGGCTGCCGACGCAATCGTAACCGGAGATAACGATTTGCTCTCGATGGGAGCCTTTGAAGGAATACCTATTTTGACGGCGCAGCAGGCGCTTGAAAAACTTGGAATTCCTCCTGCCTAGGACTCAAGCGCCCGATCAAACCTCCGCAGCACCCGCTCCCGCCCCAGCACTTCCATGAGATGATAAAGGCTCGGCCCCACGGTTCGCCCGGTGCAGATGAGTCGCGCTGGATGCACCAGCAAGCCGATGCTCACGCCCAGTTCCGCGGTCACGGCCTTGAAGGCGGTGTTCAAGCTGTCGGCGTCGAATTTCTCCAGTTGCGCGAGTTTGTCGCGCAGGTGCTGCAGCCGAGGCTTGCTTTCAGGCGCAAAATCCTTCTCGCCGGCCATCGCGCGAAAATCAATTTCGTCCTTGAAATAAAAATCCGCAAACGTCGGCACCTCGGAAAACAGCTTCACCTTCTGTTTGCAGGTGTCGAGCGCCGCCTTTACATACGCCAGATCGAACTTGTTGGTGTCGATTCCGACGCGGGCCAGCGCGTGCACCGCCAGTTCATGAAAGCGGTCGCCGGTCATCTCGCGGATGTATTCGCCGTTGAGCCAGTGGAGCTTGTTCAGATCGAACCGCGCATTGTGCCGCAGGATTTGCGGCAGATCGAACAACTGCACCACCTCGTTGATCGGCACCTTCTCCCGATTCCCCTTCGGCGACCAGCCGAGCAGGCAGAGGTAGTTCACGACCGATTCGGGCGCGTAGCCTTCTTCCACGTAACTCATCAGGGACGATCCCTTGTCGCGCTTGCTCATCTTGCTGCCGTCCTTGTTCAGGATCAGCGGAATGTGCGCATACAGCGGCGGCTCGGCGCCCAGCGCGCGAAAGAGCGCAATGTGCTTGGCGGTGTTGCTCAGGTGGTCCTCGCCCCGGATCACGTGCGTAATTCCCATTTCCAGGTCGTCCACCACGTTGACGAGGTGAAACACCGGCAGCCCGTCCGAGCGCACGATCACGAAATCAGGCTCCAGCTTCTCCCGATCCGTCAATTCGCGCGTCACCTTGCCCACCACCAGGTCCGGAATCACGACCGGCTCACGCTGCATCTTGAACTTGATCGCCCCCTCCTGCTCGTACGCCAGTCCCTTGGACATCAATTCCTCGACGCGCCGCTTGTAATTCGCGCTGCGCTGGCTCTGGAAGTACGGCCCGCGATCACCCTTGCTCGCGCCCGTCGCATCACCGCTCACCGGTCCCTCATCCCAATCCAGCCCCAGCCACCGCAGGCCGTTGAGGATCACCTCCACCGCCTCCTGCGTGTTGCGCGCCGCGTCGGTGTCCTCGATGCGCAGGATGAACGTCCCGCCGGTATGCCGCGCGTACAGCCAGTTGAACAGCGCCGTCCGCGCGCCGCCAATGTGGAGAAACCCGGTGGGACTCGGTGCAAATCGTACCCTGACTTTCATTGTCTGTTTGCCATCACAACCGTGCCGCCCATCGGCACCGCGTCAAGGTAATGTCCCACTACCTCCGCTGGCAAGCGCACTGTAAGGACGCCAAAGCTTGCGCTTGCCTTAATGTCAGTCAATCCGTTTTTGCGGCGCTGTTGAACGTGCCCAAAGTCACGGCCATCAGTTGGGAAAAGGGTCGGCGAAAACCGACGGGGGCTGCTTTGAGGCTCCTTGATCTTATTCGCAGGAAACCGGAGATTCTTCAGGAAGCATAGCCGCGGCTCTTCCCCGCGGAATCCAACATCTTCAGCACCTCGCACATCGCTGCCAGGCGCGGCATCGCCACTCCTGCCCCGCGGGCGCGGCGCAACGGCTCCAGAAACAGGCTTTCCAATTCCAGCGCCTGCCCGCGCTCGAAGTCCAGCAGCGTGGACGCCTTGTACGCGCCCATGGTGCGGGTGCGCTCGATGTTCTTGTCGGCCGCCGACTCGGGCACTTCCATTCCCAATCCCTTGGCGGCCGCAATCACTTCGAGCATCAATTCGCGCAGCAACTGCTCCCACCTCGGTTCTGCCAGCAGTTTGTCAGTGGTCATGCAGGGCCCCAGTTTGGCGCCGCCCGGAACCACTCCGCTCATCACCGCTTCGTATCCCGCCGCGCCGGCCACGCCGAGACCGTTGAACGGGATGTTCCAGACCAGTTTCTCCCAGTGCGCGCGCGCCAGGTTGTCCGTCACCTTGCACGGCACGCCCGAGTGACGGATCACTCCCGCAATGTCGTGCGTCCGCGGCTCCAGCCAGCGCTGGTGCTCGCCCATCACAATGATCCCGTGCGCCAGATGTGCGACGACGCCCGGCTCGAGCCGGTTCAGGCAAACAAAACACAGCCCGCCCATCACCTTCTCCACGCCGAACAACGCCGCCAGTTGTTCCTCATTCCCCAAACCGTTCTGCAATGTCAGCACGGCCGTCCTTTCCCCAACCAGCGGCGTCAGCAACCGCGCGAACTCCCCGTTCGCCGTCGTTTTCAATCCCACCATCACCAGGTCGCAAACGCCGATCTCCTCCGGCGTGCGCGCGCATTTTGGTTGCACGCGAAAGTCTCCCTCCGGGCTCTTGACCAACAATCCCTTTCGGCGCACCGCCTCGTAATCCGATCGCAACAGGAAATACACCTCCCGCCCGGCGCGCGCCAGTTTCGCGCCGTAGTAACTCCCAACCGCTCCGCAGCCAACCACGCCGATTTTCATGCCGCCTCAGTTTTCAATCAATATGGCCCCAAGCGCGAAAAACCCAAAGCCCCGGGCTCGAATCAGAGGCGCCATTTTTATACGACTGAGTTTGGAATCTGGAGCTTATTTGGGTCTTTTCCGGCCCGAACGCCGGCCCTCGTTCCGATCCATCCACACCCTGTCTGTGCAAAAACAAAAGCGGGCACTCCGTCCTGCAGAGTGCCCGCCCATGGAAAGATCAGCCGCTTACTTGGCGCCCAGCACGGCGTCCTTGCAAGCCTTCGCCACGCGGAATTTCACCACGCGCTTGGCGGGAATCTGGATCTGCTCGCCGGTCGCGGGATTGCGGCCGATGCGCGCCTTGCGGTTCACCAGGACCAGCTTGCCCAGGCCCGGCAGCGTGAAAGTGTTCTTCGCGTTCTTGTAGGCCAGTTCCGCGATGCTATCGAGGATTTCCGCAGCCTGCTTCTTGGTAATGCCGTTTTTGTCAGCAACCGCTGCCGCGACTTGAGATTTCGAGAGTGCTTTAGCCATAGTGTGTTTTATTTGATTTTGTTCAGTAAAGTCGTTCGACTTGGGCGTATAAAAGACCTTTCGACAGACCCGCGCAAGTAGAAAATTTCATTTTTTATCGGAAAAATAAGGGTGTTATCAACCTCGACCGCAAGCGCGGACTTGACTTCAACTTCCATTTTCCCAACATCCTCCCGATGGCTCTGTTCACAATCGAAAGCGAGTTCCGCTACGAGATTGTCCGCAAGATCTTCGAGGGCGGCATGGGCGTGGTATACGAAGCCGAACAGCACGGCGCCCGCAATTTCGTCAAACGCATCGCCATCAAGGTCGTCCGGCAGAATTACACCGACCAAAAATCGTTCATCGATAATTTCATCGGCGAGGCCAAACTCGTGGCCGACCTCATCCACACCAACATCGTCCAGACGTATCATCTCGGCGAGGTCCGCGGCATGTTCTTCATCGCCATGGAACTCATCCGCGGCGTCAATCTCGAGCAATTCGTGCAGCAGCTCAGCGACAAGCGCCGCATCCTCCCGCACGAGCTGGCCGTGTTCATCACCAGCCGCGTCGCCCGCGGGCTCGCCTACGCGCACGCCAAGACCGACAAGGACGGCAAGCCTCTCGGCATCGTCCACCGCGATGTCAGCCTCAAGAACGTCATGATCGCCTTCGAAGGCGACGTGAAGCTCACCGATTTCGGCATCGCCAAGGCCCGCGGTTTTCTCCAGGACAACGAGGGCGAAGTCGTTGCCGGCAAGGCCGATTTCATGAGCCCCGAACAGGCCGATTTCAAGATCACCGACAAGCGTTCCGACCTTTTCTCCGCTGGAGTGGTGCTTGCCCACCTGTTGCTCGGCCACAATATCTTCAAGGCGCCCACCGCCGAGGAATCGCGCAAGCGGATCATGAGCCATCCCATCCCGGATTTCCGGCAGCTCGACAACCGGGTGGACGATCGCCTCAACGAAATTCTCCAGCGCGCGCTCGCCCGCGATCTGAACAAACGCTATCCCACCGCCGACGAGCTCCTCTACGACCTCGAGCACTACATCTACCACAAGGGCTACGGCCCCACGAACGAAACGCTCGGCAAATACATGCGCGAACTTTTCGGCCAGGCCGTTCCGCCTGCCGCGGCGGTTGCCTGCAAGGGCAGCACCCAGGTGCTCGAGCACACCGCCCGGCTGGCGAAAAAGAAGGAACGCGAATAGAATAGGCGGCAATGAAACGGTCCGCTTCCTCCAAGATCGTCAAGCTCGGCCTGCTCCAGACCGCCTGCTCGCCCGAGCCGGCCGCGAATCTCAGGAAGACCCTCGCGTTCGCCGAGCGGGCGGCGCGACAGGGCGCGCAGATCATCTGCACCCAGGAACTTTTTCGTTCCCAATACTTCTGCCAGAGCGAGGACCACAAATATTTCGCGCTCGCGGAACCAATCCCCGGCCCCAGCACCCAGGCGTTCCAAAAGCTCGCCAAAAAACATCGCGTGGTCATTATCGCCTCGCTTTTTGAGAGGCGGGCGTCCGGGCTTTATCACAACACGGCGGCGGTCATTGACGCGGACGGTTCGCTCCTTGGCATCTACCGCAAGATGCACATCCCCGACGACCCGCTGTTCTACGAGAAATTTTATTTCACGCCCGGCGACCTCGGCTTCCGCTCCTGGCAGACGCGTTACGGCAAGATTGGCGTGCTCGTTTGCTGGGACCAATGGTATCCCGAAGCCGCGCGCCTAACCGCGTTGCAAGGCGCCGAAATTCTTTTTTACCCGACAGCGATCGGCTGGCATCCGAAGGAAAAAGCCGAATACGGCGCGAACCAGCATGGCGCGTGGGAACTCATCCAGCGCAGCCACGCGGTCGCCAACGGTTGCTACGTGGCCGTGCCCAATCGCATTGGCCTCGAGAAACCGGTCGGCGGCGACGGTTTGGAATTCTGGGGCCAGAGCTTTGTCGCCGGCACGTCCGGGCAACTCCTGGCCAAGGCCTCAGTCAATAAGGAAGAGGTGCTCATCGTTCCTGTCGACCTCTCCAAAGTGGACGTGACCCGCACCCACTGGCCGTTCCTGCGCGACCGCCGCATTGACGCCTACGGCGGCTTGACGCAACGGTTACTCGATTAACTCCGGCCCGCGCCGCGTTATGGAACTTGCCTGGATCACCGGCGCCAACGGACTCATCGGCCGCCAACTCTGCAATCCCCCACCCGACCACGTCCCTGATTGGTGGGTGCGTGGGCTCACTCGCGCAGACGTGGACCTCACCGATTTCGCCGCCGTCCGCCAGCTTTTCCAACGGGAACAGCCGCGGCTCATCGTGCATTGCGCCGCACTGAGCAAATCGACCGCCTGCCAGGCCGATCCAGCGCTCGCCCGGATGCTGAACGTCGAAGTCACCCGATTTCTTGCTGAGCTGGCCGCGGATATCGCCTTTTTCTTTTTCTCCTCCGACCTTGTATTCGATGGTCGTCAGGGCAATTACGACGAATCCGCGGCCATCAACCCGCTCAGCATTTACGGAGAAACCAAGGCGGCAGCCGAACAGATCGTGCTCGCCAATCCCAAACACACCGTCATCCGCACCTCGTTGAACGGCGGCGTTTCCCCGACCGGCGACCGCGGCTTCAACGAAGAAATCCGCCGAGCCTGGCAGGAAGGCCGCACCTTGAATCTTTTCACGGACGAATTCCGTTCGCCAATCCCCGCCTCCGCGACCGCGCGCGCAGTCTGGGAACTGGCTCGTCTCGAGCAAACCGGGCTCATTCACATCGCCGGCAGCCAGCGCCTGTCCCGTTGGGAAATCGGCCAACTCCTCGCCGCCCGCTGGCCCCAGCTTAAGCCGAAGCTCGAACCTGGCAGCCTGAAAGACTATCGCGGCGCACCCCGCGCGCCGGATACGTCACTCAACTGCGCCAAAGCCCAGGCGCTGCTCAGTTTCCCCCTGCCCGGCTTGCGCGACTACCTTGCCGCACACCCGGATGAAACCTTCTGACCGGCTTCATGCTTCGGCCCTGTGCAAGCCGGAGGGTTGGCACACTATTCGCCCGCGTGGCCCTTCGGCACCAGCAACTCAACCTCGCCACCAGTCAGACCGCCATGCCCGTTCCGCTCTTCGCAGAGAGCCTGCATCTGGCCCCAGAGGGCCTTGACGGAATCCGGAGCATGTTCGGGAGCGGAATGACTTACCCAGGTGAAGATTTCCACGATGCGCGGTTTGCTGCCGTCCTCCTGGTCCCGGACAATCACATGGGGATACTTGAACACCAGGTTTTCATGGCGATAGGTGTCCCATGCCTGCGCCAGCACCTTTTGCATCTCGGCTTCGCTGCCTGGTTTCACGTGATAGGTGACCATCACCGTTTCGGGATCGCCGGAGCCGGAGGTCTTGTCGGCTGTTTTGGTGGTCGAACAAGCTGACAACATCAGGAGTGCAGGCAAACAGAGGCAACACAGGTATTTCATGAGTCGGTGGGAGCAGGTTCGTCACCGGATGGGTTTGGTCCGACCGGATTTCGCAGTTGATATTTTCTGATCCATAGAACCGATAAAGCCAGCAGGCAGGCGCACGCGGGTATCCCCGCCATGATCAATCCGGGTTGGGTATAATCCAGCCAGATTTCCTCCTCATTGTGATGATCGACTTGCATGTAGCCATCGGCGAGCCACCATAAAGCCAGCATCGCCGAGATCGCAGCGGGGGCAACAAGGACAAAAGTCCACAATCCTTTCCCGCGCCATGCAGGAAACAATGCGATAAGCGCAATGAGCGATGCCGCCAGGCCGCCGAAGAGAAATGCGCCGGCTACCAGCCAACCGCCAATGTCTTCCGCCAGCATTGGGTGCATAAATCAAACCACCGGCAGGGAGAATGCACCCACGCGGGCTGAAGTCAAGCCGCTTACGCGCGTAGTCAGAGCCCCAGCTTCTTGAATCGGGCCTTCACCTGTTTGAAGTGGAAATCGAGATTGCAGATGCGGTCCAGCTCGGCGCGGGAGAGATGGCGCGCGACATCGGGATCGGCGAGCAGTTGGGCTTTGAAATCAGCGTCCGCGGCGCCCGCGTGTTTGGCCTGCCAGGTTTTCATGGCGTTGCGCTGGACCAGGTCGTAGGCCTCCTCGCGGGTGAGCCCCTTGCGGATCAACTCGAGCAGGACGGTCTGGGAATTCCACATGCCGAGCGTAAGCGCGAGGTTGCGCTTCATGTTCTCGGGATAAACGATCAGCCCCGCGGTGAGCTTCGTGAGCGTGGCGAGCATGTAATCGAGCAGCGTGCAGGAATCGGGAAAAATGACGCGCTCGACGGAGCTGTGGCTGATGTCGCGCTCGTGCCAGAGGGCGACGTTTTCCAGGGCGGCGACGGCGTTGCCACGCAGCACGCGCGCAAGGCCGGTGAGGCGTTCGCCGGTGATGGGATTTCGCTTGTGCGGCATTGCGCTGGAACCCTTCTGGCCGGCGGCGAAATATTCCTCCGCTTCGAGAACCTCCGTGCGCTGCAAATGGCGGAATTCCGTGGACCAACGCTCGATGCTCGCGCCAACAAGCGCCAGTGCGGAGATGAACTCAGCGTGGAGGTCGCGCTGAACGACCTGCGTTGCGATCGGCGCGGGGCGCAGGCCGAGATTTTTGCAGACGAAGGCCTCGACGCTGGGCGGCAGGTGCGCGCTGGTGCCCACCGCGCCGGAAAGCTTGCCGACGGCAACCGCTTCGCGCACGGTTTCCAGACGCTGAAGGGCGCGGCCGAACTCGTCATACATCAACGCCATCTTGAGGCCGAAGGTGGTCGGCTCCGCGTGAATGCCGTGGCTGCGGCCGATCATCGGGGTGAACTGATATTTGCGCGCCTTCCCGGCGATCACTTTGCGCAGCGCCTTGACGTCGGCGATGAGAATGTCCGCCGATTGCGTCATCTGGACGGCGAATGCGGTGTCGCCAATGTCGCTGCTGGTGAGGCCGAAGTGGAGCCAGCGGCTGGCGGGCGCGCCGATGTTCTCGGCCACGTTGGTGGTAAAGGCGATAACGTCGTGGTTGAGCGTGCGCTCGAGTTCCTTGCAGCGTTCGACGGAGAACGCGGCGCGGGCCTTCATCTGGGCGAAGTCCTTTTTGGGCACCAGGCCGAAGCGGCAGAGCGCTTCGCTGGCGAGGAGCTCAATTTGCAGCCAGATTTCGAGTTTGCGCTGCTCGGTCCAGATTTCCCGCATTTCCGGGCGCGAATAACGTTGAATCATTGGGAGATTAAAACGGATAGACACGGCCGGAAAAAGGAGAAAAAGAAAACTGGGATGTAAGCACCGGTCCGGACACGTTGAAACATACCAAGGGGACGGCGCTTAAGGGCCCGGAGCGCGGGTGTCCTCACCCGCAGCGGGAACTGGCGACCGGCGCGTTTGGCTTACAAATGACTCTCCTATAAGAGTCCCAGCAAACGTCCATCTTTGCCGCGAAACCGGGCACTGCTCCAAGGCCATTCCTCGGGGCTGCGCACAAGTCGGCCCTTGACTGGATTATTCTCGATATACCGGACCGCTTTAAGCTCGTGAGCCGAATTGCGCATGTACGTGTCCCAGTAGTCCTCATGCCACAGCGGTCCGCTCCTCCGCAAAATCGGGTTGACCTCGCGCGCAGTGAACCGTTTCCAATCTCCAACGATCCGAGTCATGGACGCAAAAGTTATTTTGAAGAGAACGTGAACGGGGTTCGGCATGATCACCCAGGATCGCAGCTCATAACGCCGGCCGTGGAAATGCCTCAGCGCGCAGTCGATGACTTCGGCAACTTTACCGAGCCGCAGGCAGCACGAACCACGACCAAGATCCAGATAAGCTTCGAGCTGCCTGCGACGGTCTGCATTGCGCTCGATCTGGAGCAAGGCGCTCCATTCGGAGCGGCAGGAGGCCGGAAACGCATCTGCAAGCCTGAAGGTGACGAACTGTGTCAAGCCAGGTTCGTCACGGTGCGGAAGGTAACCGCGCTCATGCCAGCCTTGGAAACCGGCTTCGGCGTCCTTGCGGGCATCGCGAGCCGACCAGCGGCGCTTCTGCGCAATGAGTTCGCGCAGGCCGGGATTGTGGGGAGGATCGGCGGATCGCGACATGGATCATCAGCTCATTTGAGTTGGCGCGGATTCGATGAAACGACCTGATCCGGGGATTATTGGGTTTGACGGGGGCCGATGTGCAAGTCCAATCACCGCTTTGGTGTTCGCAGCCGTTGCGGGTGGGGACACCCGCGGTCCGGTGCTCAACGCCGGGACATCCGGGAGCGGGCGGCTTCAAGAATCTGGCGCTCGCGGGGGGTGAGGCTTTGGATTCCGTGCGCTGAAATTTTGTCGAGGATGGGATCGACTTCCTTGCTGATAAACTCGTCGGAAGGCAGATCGCTGGGCGCATCCTTCCGGGGACGCAGCAGGCGCGGAGCGCGGACCGTGGCGGCCTTGACGAGCTCGAGCTTGCGATTGCGCGATTGGAAGGGCGACAGCCGGGAGATTCGGCGATGTGCCTCGTTGCCCCAACGCATGAAAGCCACACCCATCAGCAAGCCACCGAGATGGGCGGCTTCGGCCACGTTATTGTGGGGATAGATCGTTCCGTAGAGCGAGAAGGCAAAGGCAAGCCAGAAGAGATATTGGGCGCGCAAGTTGACAGGAAAAATAAACACCCAAAGGGTGATCTCACGCATCGGGAAAAGGATCGCATAGGCCGCAAGCAACCCCATGACACCCGCCGAGGCCCCCACGACATAGGCGTCGAAATGTTGAGGCAAGGCCCAGGTGACGAGAAGCTGGACGATACCGCCGAAGAAGCCGCTCGCGAAATAGATGGTGAGGAATTGCTTTTTTCCCAGCGCTTCCTCAACTAAGCGGCCGAAGAAATAAAGCCCCAGGCAATTGAACAACAGGTGCCAGGGCCACGGAGTGGAATGGAGAAATTGGAAGGTCAGCAGTTGCCAGTACCGGTGCTGCTTGAACCCGTCGAGGCTCAGGCCGCACCACCCCACAACGTTGAAGTTGGAATAGAGCGTGAGGCAGAGCTGGAGCACGAAGCAGGCGACGAGTACAATAATCAGGCTCACGGCCATGGAATGCCGTGACCCGTAATCGGGCTCCCGCATGTATTCGCGATCGTGCAACATCTCAGGTTAATCCAGAGCAGTTTTCATACTCAACGGGGTCTTGCCCCCGGCAGGCGAAAGAACCAGCCGCGGCTGGCAGCGCGCCAGCCGTTGAGCGATAAGGATTCCGGCCAGCAGCCCGCCCAGATGCGCGCCATGGGCCATGCCGATTCCGTGGCTAGGCAGGGTCAGGCCAAGCACGGAAGTTAAAATGCCGATCCAAAGCAAGGTGCGGGCGCGCATGGGCACCGGGACAAAGAAAAAGGAGAGCGACTCAGCGGGAAACAAGGTCGCATAAGCCGCGATCAATCCGCAGGCGCCCGCCGAAGCGCCAACAACCGCCAGTCCGAACCGTGCCGGCGAGAACAGCACGCCGGCCATTTGCATGATTCCGCCCAGCATGCCGGCCATCAAATAGAGCAGCAGGAAATCCGATTTGCCGAGCACCCGCTCCAGTCGCCGGCCAAAGACGTAGATGAAGAAGACGTCCCCAAGCAGATGGAACACACCGCCATTGTCGAGCGGCAAGTGCAGGAATTGGAACGTGATCAACTGCCAGAGATGGCCCTGTCGCAATCCGTCAACACTGAGCGCGTACTGCTGGTAAAAGGCCGGAAGTTGAAGCTGACCCATCAAATTTTGGGCGATGAAAACCGCGATATTCAGCAGGATCACCAGGAGGGAGAGCGTGCCCTGCGTGTCGGAATGAGCACGGCAGCGGACAGCATCTCTATCCAGAAACATACTCCGACAGCGTAACCAAGGCGCACGCGATTTTCAACGTGCAATTTGGGTTCAGACGGGATTTTCGCGCGTTTCGAAGCCTTCGCGCGGCTCCGTAGTAACGCGGAAACCCGCCGGGGAATCCTCCCCCAAAACCAAGGCCCGGACACCCGGCCGCAACTGGGCCAGCAAAGACAAGCCTGCCTCCCCGAGGACTAGCAGCGCCGTGGAGAGCGCGTCAGTTTCCATGGCGGAAGGCAGGATGACTGCGGACAACAGCGCGCCGTTTACCGGTTCGCCGGTGCGGGGGTCGAGCACGTGGCCGAAGGTGCGGTCCGCGGTTTGAAACGACTTGCCCCAGACAGCCGAAACGGAGAGAGCCTCGTCGCGGAGGAGCACCGCCGGCATTTTGGGCGCTGGTTGGCCTGGATATCGGGCCGGGGGCGGCTGAATCGCGATGCGCCAATGCTCCTGGCCGGGAGGTTGGCCGAGCGCGTAAACGGTGCTGGTGCCGCCGTGCAGCAATGCGCTGGTGACGCCTGCCTCGCGCAATAATTCGGCGGCCCGGCCCAACGCGTAGCCCTTGCCAATCGCGCCGAGATCGAGCATGACGCCCTCACGCTGGAAGCGAACGCAGAGGTTTTCACCATCGAGTTCGACAAGGTGCATGCCGACGCGGGCGCGAGCTTCGGCGATTTCTTCCGGTCGAGGCAGGGCGCCGGTCCCATGCATGAAACCCCAGCAGCGCACGAGCGGGGCGATGGTGACGTCGAAAGCGCCGCCGGTGGCCTGGGTCAGTTCGCGCGCGGACTCCAGGAGTCGGAAGAGCGCAGGCGTGACACGCACGGGAGCGTGAGCGGCGCGCGCGTTGAGGCGGGCAATTTCGCTGGTGGGACGATAGAGGCTGAGTTGGGCCTCGATGCGGTCAATTTCGTCGAGGGCTTCCTCACCGGCAGCACGGAGCGCGGCGGGATCGTCGCCGTGGAGGACGATTTCGAAGCGCGTCGCCATGGCGTTGCGGGCGACGGCGACGGTGGGCATGAGGAGGACGTTTTAAGATCCAAGATTCAACATCCCAGATCCAGAAAAGCTCCAAAACTCAAGCTCCAGTCTGAATAATTCGCAACCTTTGCATCGGAAGGTTGGTGCCTGGTATTTCTCCGGAGCCTGGAGCGTGGAACTGGGAGCTTTCATCACGACAGCGACAAGGTGCCGTAGGTGATGGGCTGGATTTCGCGGCCGTCGCCGGTGGTGATTTTACGCGTTTTTTCCTCGTAGAGACAGACGATGTTCAGGCGTTGCGACATTTCGGCGAGCGAAATGACGGTTTGGACGCGCAGCGCGAGATCGATGTTGCCGATGGTCTTTTCGCCGGAACGGATGCACTGAAACCAGTTCTTCTCCATCTCCTCGATTTTTTCGCCGCTGGGCTGGAGGTGCTCGAAATTCTCGGGATCAATCTCCTCCGAAAAATCCTTCTCGGGCTTGAGTTCGACGTGATCGCCGCCGAGATAAATAGTCGCCTTGTGGCCGCGAATGACGGACGGAAGGCCGACCTGGTTGATCGTGCTGGTGGTGACGAGCAGATGCAGGCCGCTGGGAAATTCGGCGACGAGTTCGATCTGTTCGGGTGAATCGCGATCGGGCGTGCCGGGCGTATTGCGGTCGGGATGAACGGGATTGTTGCCGATGGCGACCACGCGAACCGGAAACTCGGGATTGGCGGTCGCGAGCATGAGCGGATGCAGACGATGGGGCACGAGATCGCCGAGCAGGCCGGCGCAGTAGGGATAGTATTTGCGCCAGCGGAAGAAGGCGTCAGCGTTGAAGTCGGTCTTCTTATGTACCTTGCCCTGCCACGTGGTCCAATCCACGTCATCTGCGGTGCACCAGGGCATGATATCGTAGTTCCACTCGCCCTTGGGATTGTTGCGCATGTAGGAATCCTGCGCCAGCGTGAGCGTGCCGAGCTTGCCCGCCTTGATGAGCTCGGCGGCTTTTTGCCAGCGGGCATCGGAACAAATCTGCGAACCGATCTGCAGCGTTTTGCCGCTGCTCTTGACGGCATCGGCGACGGCATAGGCTTCGTCGAGATAACGCGTCATTGGCTTCTCGACGTAGACGTGCTTGCCGGCGGCGAGCGCATCGATGGCGCACTGCGCGTGCCAGTGATCGACGGTCGCAATGGTGATGGCGTCAATGTCCTTTCGCTCGAGCAGCTTGCGGTAATCGGCGTAGCCCTTGCAATCGGAGCCGATCTCCGCCTGGGCTTCCTGGACGCGGTGTTTGGAAAGATCACACGCGGCGGCCTGGGCGATGTTGTTGTCGCCGGCGAATTGTTTTTGCGTGCGGACGTGGGCCATGCCCTGTCCGCCGACGCCGATGTACGCGACCACGATGCGGTCATTTGCGCCGATGGCACGGCCTGAGGCGGGCGCCTGGCTTTGGCCGTAAACGGGAGTGGGAAGAAAACGAACGGCGGCCACCGCGGCTGCGGCGGCGGAAGTGGTGCGAATGAATTCTCGGCGCGTCGTGGGGCGAGCCGGCGATTGGGTCTGGTCGTTGTCCATAAAAATGAGCCGTTAAGCTGCGGTTATGGGACAGCCAGTAAACCACAGAAGTTCAAGATCAACAACGGGCAAGTTGGGGGGATTTGGCGGAAAAATGTGCGGTTGACATGGGGGCAGCGGGAATAGGGGCTCGAACGTTCGAGACGCTACAATCGGTGTGCGCCGCGACGAGTTTGCTTGAACTGGCGGGGAAGTTTGGTTTGGCTTGGGGCACGATGCAAAAAGTTGCTTGGCTCGGTTTGCTGGTGTTGGGATTGACCGCCGGGTGCGCCGCCCCCACGATCCGCGATGGACGGGGCCCCTCGGAGATTTGCGAAGTGCACCATACGATCATGCAGGAAATGGTCGTGCCGGCGCCCCTCGATAACACGCCGCTCCCGCAGGCATACGTGGCGGATGGAATTCGCTATTTCCCCCATGGCACGCCGGAATTCAAGCCGAGCCATCACGACAAGCTGGTAATTTACATTTGTGATGAGTGCGTGCGCGCGCAGGAAGCGTGGAAGCGCGCGCATCCGGGTGTGGTGCCGTAAAAGGACGCGCTGGATATTCGGCGGCGTGCAGGAGACTGCCCGTCCTACCCACGCGTCCGACCAAGTCAGATTGCTGCGGCTGGGGCTTTGCCCACAGCCGCGCGCCGAAATGTTAACCCCGCGCCCGGTCAGCGATGGCCGCCGCGGCGGAAGTCCTTGAAGGGTTGGGCGGCTGGTTCGGGAGTTTCGGGCACCTGGACGCCCAGAGCGTCGGCGAGGTCGATTTCGTGGTCCTGCTCCTGGACGATGATTTCCCGGAGCACTTCGCTTAGCGCGAATTCGCCCATGGCCTCGGCCTGGCGGATGCGCTGGCGATACTGCGCCACGGTTTCGCGCTCGTTATCGAGGTCGAAACGCAGGAGATCGACAGGATTGTCCGACATTTTGACCTGCTTGGGCGCCACGGCGGGTGTGCCGCCGAGATAATCGATCTGCTTCGCCACTTTGATCGCGTGGGTCAATTCCTCGCCCGCGTGCTTCTCCAGTTCCTCGGCGATGTCCATGAACTCCGCGCCCTTGAGCACCTGGCTGTAAACGGTGTAGGCGATGATCGCCTGGTATTCGCGCGCCAGATCCTCGTTGAGCAGACGGATCATTTGTTCGCGCGTGATGTTGAGTTCGTCAATGATGTCTTCCTTGGCCATAAAATAAAATTGTTTGGCGGTCGTGGTGACGACCGCCGCGACGATAACTATCACAATCGCCGCCAAAATAATCGGCGGACACGCTTCACGACCCGGGCGGCGCCGCGGGCGTAAAGACCATCCATTCCATCCGTTCCGAAGAAGAGGCAAACCTTGAAGAACATGCGAACGAACGGCGGCCACGGCGAATTTGCGCGCGCGTCCGTCATACCCGTCCTCCCGGTGCCCTTCTCCATACAAGACTATAAATTTGGCGTGGCAGGGCACCATAGGGCATTGGCCCCAAACAAAAAACCCGCCCCTCCTTGGGTAGCGGGTAAACGCCATTTTTCGAGGAGCTTATGTAGCAAAATGGGATACGCAGAAGAATGGGGTGTAACCCGCAGGATCCCGCCACGAGTCAGTTTCTCCACAAGAGACGTTCGCATCACGAAACGTGGTCCCTTCCCCGGGAAAGGGAAAAGCGTCCGAACATTCCGTTTTGAATCACACTCGCGCCACGTACGACAGCGGCGGATTTTCGAACGAGGATCAAAACTCCTCCCTGCGCTGTGCTATGGTAACGCATGCTGTTTCGGGGCGAGGGAGACGGGTTGATTGCGATCAGTCAACCGGCGCACGCGTGGGTGTCGGGACAATTAGCGCGACGTTGGGGCAATGCGCAGTTCGGCGGATTTGAGCCACACGAGGAAGTGTGCCTCGCGGCGGCGTTGCACGACATCGGTTTTGTCGAATGGGAGGAACAACCGACGCTAAATCCCGAAACCGGACTGCCGTTTACGTTTTTGGAGTTGCCGACACGCGCGCACCTGGAGATCTGGTCGGCGGGCATCCGTCACATGCTGGGATACGGACGATACCCGGCATGGCTGGTATCGGCGCATTACACATGGCTTTGCCGGGGGCATCCTTCGGATTCGGCAGCGGACCGGCGGCTGGAAAGGAGATTTCTCGAGGAACAGGAGGAGCTTCAGACCACGCTGGAGACGTCGTTGCTTAATGATTTTTACCACGAAGCGCGCGCGACGAATCAAGCGCTGGAACGGAACCGGCAATTCGTATCGCTATGGGATTGGCTCTCGTTGCTATTGTGCATGGGGCTGCACGAGGAACGCATTGTGGACAATGTGCCGACAGCCGAAGGAATCGGTGAGATCAGGTTGAAGCCGTTGAATGCAGAGGGCACACGCATTGGAATCGCCCCATGGCCGTTTGCGACGGAGTCGCTCGAGGTTTTATGTGAGGGGCGGCATTTGTTGAAGCGCTATGAGACGGAAGCAAAGATGCGGAAGGCCTTGCGGGCGGCGTCGCCCGTTACGGTGAATATGGAACTTGTGCCGGAGTAACAAGCCCCGCCCGTGATTCAGCGGTTGGCCGTGGTAGCCGTCGGAGCGGGCTGTTGAGCGGCCTTGTCGAGCGCGGAAAGGACGATACCCGGGGTCAAGTATCCATCGGGCAATACCTCTGGCGGCAGTAAAGCGTTGGCAGGGTATACCAAGACCAGAGGTACGCCAGCGCGACCGTAACGATTCAACTCGGCAACAATATTAGCATCTTTGACTGGACTGTTCTCGATGAGGGCAACCGCATTTATAGCCTTGAGTTTGGCCCGCACTGCGGGCACTTCCAAACTTGTCTTCTTGTTGATCTGACAGGTGAGGCACCACCTGGCAGTGAAATCCACCAGCACAGGATGCCCGGATTCGCGGGCAGCCTGGACAGCCTCATGGCTCCAAGGCTGCCAGTCGATACCGTCCGGAGAACTCTTGAGACCGCCGACATTCGCCTGGCTGACCGGCTTCCGCCAATGCAATTCACCCTCCAGAACAAATACGTAGGCGGCAAGGAATACACCGGCAATGACACCGATGGCCAAGCCTTTGTGACTGCGACCCCGCTGAACAAACTGCCCCCATAGCCAGGCCATCATCGCAATCATTACCAAAAGAAGACCGAGCCAGAATTCGCTTTCCTCTCCGTAATTTGGAGCAGCGAGCGTAAACAGCCATACAGCCGTGGCAAGCACGGGAAAGCCCATTATCATTTTGAATCTTTCCATCCAAACGCCGGGCTTGGGAAGAAACCTGAGCCATTCTGGTTTGCAGGAAAGAACAACGTATGGCAAAGCCATCCCGGCGCCGATGGTAAGAAAGAAGACGGCGATCAAAAGGGGTGGTTGAGCGAGGGCAAACCCGACAGCGTAGCCCAGGTAGGCCGCTGTACAAGGAGTGGCCAGCGCAGTGGCAAGCACGCCGTTAAAAAACGCGCCGCTTTTCCCTTCTTTCGATGCGAGGCCACCAGCAGCTCCCATCAATCGACCACTGAGCGTTACTTCGAACACTCCAAAAAGATTCAGCGCGACCAAAGTCACCAGTATGGTCATCCCCAGGACAAAATACGGATTCTGGTATTGCATGCCCCAACTAACGACGTGACCCGCAGATTTCAGCGCGATGATGATCACTGCGAAAGCCAGGAACGACGCCAAAACGCCCGCTGCATAGATCAATCCCAGTTTGCGAGTCTCGCGAGGGTCCGAATGTGCCTGCCCGACAAAACCCAGAATCTTAAGCGCGATCACCGGAAGTACGCATGGCATCACGTTCAAAATCAGTCCGCCAATGAAGGCATAAACCAGATAGAGCCATACGGACGTCGGCAGTTCAGCAGTTGGAGCGGGATTTGACGCGCTCACCACATTCGAGCCCGACGTGGCTTTGGCATCAAAGTCAGCAATCGGCAGCGAGATTTCGTAAGCGACCGGATTTTCCCCGCTTTGCTGAACGAGGATGCCGGAGATTTGAGCGGGCCAATTGCCTTCGCCCTTCTTGATTTCCTTGCGCAGGCGAAACGTTCCGTTCCCAGAGGAAAGCAACTCGGCTTTCGGCTGCACTTCGTAGCTGTCGCTGCCGTAGGGGAGGAAGTCGGGGTTCGAAGCGCTGCCGGCGGAATGCCATTCGAAGACCAGCGGACGCAGGTCGCCGGTGGCAGGCTTTTCCCACCAGGCCTGCGCGGCAAGGTCGGCGCTTTTGGTCGGGATTTTCCTTTGCCAGGCGTCGAGTATGGCGGCATCGGGCGAGGGCTTGGATTCGGAGCCGACGTTGAGCGTGGCCTGGATATCCGTGGCGCCCGGGATGCAGGACTTCTCGCACTCGAGCCATGAGACGTGGGCCTTCAGGTCCAGCGGCCCGGGGGGAACGTTGCCTGCAAGTGTGAGGGTCACCGGCAGGACAACCTCGCCTTCGTAGATGTAGACGGTGAAACCGGTTTCCGAGGACACCTTGGGCGGCGGCCATTGAATCTCTCCGGCAGTCACACCGGGAGGCAGGGTCCAATCCGCTTTGGTGGGGATGCCCGCCGAGCCACCGTTACGCCAATAGGTGTGCCAGCCCGGTTCCATACGCAGGCGAATGCCGGCCTGAACGGTCTGGCCGGACCGGGCCGTGGTCGAGCCGAGCAACAGGGAGGCGTCCGTGTGGGCCGCGTGGACAGCCAACGGCGCAAAAATGCCGATAAGACCCGCCCAGAGAAGCAGGATGCGTCGCATAAGGATATGGATGCCGGAACTGCGCATGTGTTTGAACCATTCTGGAGTTGGTTCGCCGAACGTCAATATAGACTTGGTCGTGAGCCGGCGCGATAGCTTACACTCATTGCCAAACCGCCGGACGCGTAATACGGTAGCCCCGGATGATCGGCGTTAAGCCAAAGTGCTACAAATGGTTGCGCACCGGGGACGAGGTGTTCCCGGCGATGCTGGACGCAATTGGCAATGCCGGTCGATCAGTGCGGTTGGAGACGTATATCTTTTCCTGGGACGAACTGGGAGTCCGATTCCGGGATGCGCTGGTGGCGGCGCGACAACGCGGGGCGCAGGTGCAGGTGCTGCTCGATGCGCTGGGGTCGCAATATTTTCCCGCCAACTTCTGGACGCCGTTGACCTCGATCGGCGGCGAGGTGCGCTGGTTCAATCCGGTTTTGATCAAGCGCTTCGGGTTTCGCGACCATCGCAAGCTGCTCGTGTGCGATGGACAGACGGCGTTTGTGGGCGGTTTCAACATTTCCCGCGAATACCAGGGCGACGGCGTGAAGACCGGCTGGTGCGACCTGGGGTTGTGCTTCGAGAGCCCGCTCGGCGCGGAACTGGCGGCGGCGTTCGACGATATGTTCGCGCGCGCCGACCTGCAACACAAGCCATTCGCGCGCCTGCGGCGCTCCTCGGCCAAGCGCGATGTCACCGCTGAAGACGCCGAGCTGCTGCTGAGCGGGCCGGGTCGCGGGCAGAGCCCGTTCAAGCGGAGATTACGCCGCGACCTGGTGCGGGCGCAATCGGTGCGGTTGATTGCGGCGTACTTTTTGCCGACGTGGCGGATCCGGCGCGACCTGATCGCGCGGGCGCGGGCGGGCGCGCGCGTGCAGTTGATCCTGCCGGCGCGGTCGGACGTGCGGCTCTCGCAGCTCGCGGCGCGGAGTTTGTATCGGCGATTCCTCAAGGCGGGCGTGGAAATCTACGAGTATCAGCCGCAGGTGCTGCACGCGAAGCTGATCGTGATTGATGATGTGGTATATGTCGGATCGTCGAATCTTGATCCGCGCAGTTTGTACATCAATTACGAGCTGATGGTGCGATTTCAAAATCCGTCGTTTGCGGCGGAGGCGCGGTCGGTGTTCGACGAGAAGCTGGCGTTCTGCCGCCGAATCGAACTGGAGGCGTGGAAGCGATCGCGGACGTGGTGGAGCAAGTTCCAGCAACGCTGGGCTTATTTTTTGCTGGTGCGGGTGGATCCGGTGATTGCGCGGTGGCATTACAAGTAAGAGTCTCCCGCCCTGCCCCACTTCAAGCGCCCGGGTAGGAGAACACCCAATCGACCCGGCGTATTTCACGTGACATCCTTTCCCCCATTCTCGTTCAAGGTGTTCAACAGAAAGGAAACCATGAACACACATGCATTGGGAGGTTTTGGCCGGAAAAACGCAGCGCTCTGCTTCACGCTGCGGCGAGTGCTGACACGAAGCCGGAAACTGCTTCTGCTTTCAGGTTGCCTGCTAGCGATTCTTTTGCCGGGTTCAAAAGCGGATGCGGATTTGTTGGTGCTGCAACAGGCCCTGCCGACAGCACTGCGTTATGACGAAAACTCCCGCTCGCTCGTCGGCTCGTTCCAGCCTCCGTTTCCAGCGGAAACGCTCGTGGGACTCGCCGTTGGCCCCGATGACAATATTTACGCAGGTGAGGACACACTGGGATTCGGCGGAGTCGTGCGTTTCAACGGGCAGACCGGCGAGTTCATCTCGGAGGTGATTTCAAATCAGCCGGGCACGGGCTTGCGAGGGCCTTCCGCGTTGACCTTTGGACCCGATCGCCGGCTGTACGTTGCGGGCGGCATGAGCAACAATCCGGCCGCGAGCGTGTTCCGGTATGACAGCCAAACCGGAGCCTTGCTGGGCGCTTTCGTCCCACCCGGCAGCGGCGGTTTGAACACGATCAGCGACCTGGCTTTCGGCAGGGACGGCAATTTGTACGTGCTCGACCCGGGCCAGGGAGTGCTCCGCTACAGCGGAGCGGACGGTCACTTCATGTCGTTGTTTGCGAGCACCACGAATTTTTCCATTCCGCAAAACATGGCCTTCAATTCGGGCGGCGATTTGTTTGTCAGCACGGCGACCAATGGAATTTTGCATTTCAGCGGAACAACGGGAGCATTGTTGGGAACGTTGATCGGTCCCGGCATTCTCGGATTTCCGAAGGGCCTGGTGTTCAATCCGGAAAACCGGCTCCATGTCTGCAGCACGGCTTCCAACGCAGTTCTGCGCTTCGATGGTACGACGGGCGCGTTCCTGGATGCATTCCCTTTTCCGACCAACGGGCCGCCATTTTCGGCAGGGCCCACCTTTGTCGCGATCTATCGCCCGCTCACCAATGCCTGGATCAATCCTGCAAGCGACCGTTGGGAGAATGCCGCCGACTGGTCCCTGGGGATTCTTCCAGACAGCGTCCAGGCCGTATATATTACCAACGCAGGTTTCAAAGCCGTCGGTATTTTTCCCGGCACGGCGCAGAATTTCTCGAACAGCATGACGGTGGCGAGCCTCTCAATCGCCGCGCCTCCGGGTTCACAAAACACACTGCTCCTGAATTACGTCTACCCGACCGTGCCGCTGCAGGTCCTCGATGGCCTGACCATCGGCACCAACGGCGCCTTGCTCAACCTGTTTTCCGGGCTGATCGTGTCCGGGGGCGATTTCCTGGTGCAGGGCGGCCAGGCGTCGCAACAAGGCGGCATCACCGTGGTCATCAACGGCTCCCTTTCGGTGGATGGAAGCTATTTCTTCACCAACGGAACTCTCACGGTCTCGAATGTTAATCTCGGAGTGAGCGGCATTGGCGCGTTCACACAATCAGGGGGCCTGGTCACCGCCCAGTCGATGAACCTGGGCGGTTCAGTTTCCGGGACAGGAACCTACGATCTGCAGACGGGCAATCTCAACGCCTCCGCCATCGTTGTGGGGGGACGGAACCATTCCACTTTCACGCAGGACGGCGGCACCAACGAGATGAGCCAACTCACGGTGGAAGTGCAATTGAACGGCGGCCCTTCGGATTACTTCCTGAACGGAGGAACGTTGAATGCCGGCAATGAATCGATCTTTGGCGGCGACTTCAACCTGGGCACGTTCACGCAAACAGGCGGCACGCATGTCATCTCCAATGAGCTGTTCATGGCGGGTGAAGTCTTTCCCACCGGATCCATCTTCCCGGGGCGCTACATTCTCAACGGGGGAAACGCCCTTTTCCACACTGTGGCAGTGTCCGAGTATGCGTCGCTGGCCATTACAAATGGTTCAATAAATGTGGCGCAAACCCTCGAGTTCAGCGCAAACGGAGCCATCTTCCGGACCAGTTCCTCGCTGGCGGGAGGCGTCCTGTCGTGCGCGAACTTTGAATCGTTTGGCGTAGGCACGGACTTCTCGCAATCGGGCGGCGCGCTGGTGGTATCCAATTTGTTTTCCTACGGCGGGTTTGCGTTTGAGCCGCCGCTGGGATTTGCCACCTACAATTTTTCCGGAGGAACCCTCAGCGCGAGCAACATTCAAATCAGCGCGGACTTCATGATCGGCAGTTCGGCGCAGAGTAATCGCATCAGCAACCCCGGCTATTTTGAACTGTCCGGCGCGCTCACCACGGGAAATGTCAACGAACACCTGGGCCGCTTTATTCTGGGCGGAAATGCCTCCGTGGATTTTGGCGGCGCCGCTGGCAGGCTTGTCTTTGCCAACAGCAGCCGGGAAGCGTGGACCGGCGGAACGCAATTACAGATCCTTCATTGGAACGGCTTGACGAACGGCGGCGGGAGCGACCAGTTGATCTTCGGCACCAATCGCAATAGCCTCACCTTCGACCAGCTCGCCCAGATTCAGTTTGTGAATCCGGCAGGGTTCCCACCCGGGACCAACTTCGCCAGAATCCTTGCCGCCGGCGAGGTGGTGCCCACTCCACAACCGCCGCTGGAGTTCATGACCGTCAATCACGCCCTGGTGTTGACATGGCCGGCGGGTTTCGTCCTTCAAAGCGCGACGAATGCCCTCGGGCCGTATCTGGATGTGCCAATGGCGTCCAGTCCCTACACCAATGCAATTGCGGGCAGCCAGAAGTACTTCCGGCTCAGGAATGGGGGATGAGTACGGCAGGCAGCGCTTGGGCGCGTCGTTGACGCAAGCTGCTCGTATGCTGTAAACAGACGGCGTTTGTGGGCGGCTTCAACATCTCCCGCGAATGCCATGACGACGGCGCGAAGACCGGCTGGTACAACTTGGGGTTGTGCTTCGAGAGTCCGCTCGGCGGGGAACTGGCGGTGATTTCGCGGTGGAACTATAAGTGAGGCGATTTGAAAAACAAGGACACGCTGAGCCTGGAAGTTACTTTGGTTCCTGGCCCAAGGGTTCCAGTTTCTCGGCTTTTACAAATTCCGCCTCAGGTCCAACGAAAAAAAGCTCGCAGGGATTTTCGGCGCGGCCTACAAGCCGAATAGCGCCCATCTGCAGTCCCCAGATTTTTCCACCACCTCCGGCAGCCGTCACCGGCAACTGAACAGGCGGCTTTGTCATATAGTAGAAAGATCTCGTCGCCCAGCCTCCCTTCACTCGAGAGCTTGTGCAAAGTTGCCCATTGGGTCCGAGCTTGAAAATCAGCTTCCCGTTTTCGAGTGGAATAGGGGGGCAGGCCTCGCTTTCGTATAAAACCATGGCCCAACCAGTATAGCCTGGCGGGATTTGATAAACGTGGTCATGAGGTTTTTTGCAGGCCGTCAGGAAGGTGGTGCAAAATATTGCGGCAGCCCACATCAAGAACGGCATAACCCTCGTCATCCCGTATACTTCCCTTCCGGATTTCAAATTGTCAATCGGGAACCTGGCGGAGCAGACACGGTCACTCCAGCGGCTCCAGGTAAACCTTGCGGAGGTCAAAGGGGCCGCCTTCGCTTTGGATGCCGATGTAGCCGTTGGAGACATCCACGCCGGTGACTTTGTTCATGGACTTGCCGTTGACGACGATCTCCACGGTGTTGCTCCGGCAGATGCATTGGAAGGTGGTCCATTCGCCGAGCGGGCTTTCGTTGGAAGGCTGGAGCATTTTGATTCCGTTCCTGCCCATGTTGGGGGTTTCCTTCGCGGTAATCCCGCCCTGGAGCCAGAAGTCGCCCATGTGATCGTGCATTCCCTGGCATTCGAGGCAATGGGGCCAGATTTGCTTCGGGCCCGCCGAGGGATCGCGATCCTGCATGAAGACCAGCACGCCGGTGTTGACGGGTTTCGCGGTATTGGTGGGAAAGCGCCATTCCGCGGTGACTTTGAAATCGTGATACGTTTTTTCGGTGCGCATGTAGCCCGTGGGCTTGCCGGTGCAATGAACCATGCCGTCGGAAATGCTCCAGGTTTGCTTCGGGTCGGCGTTGGTCCGCATGTAAAATGTCCAGCCGCTGAAATCCCTGCCGTTGAAGAGGTCAACGCCGGCGGCGGAGACATGGACGGAGGAAAGGCAGAGTGCCGCGAGCGCGGCAGACAACGACGAAGAGAGTTTCATGGCGGGAAAATGAACGGAGGCGGGGAGGAGGTCAAGCAGGGTCTCCAAAGCGATCGAGTCCGGACATTCGGATGGAACGATCTCCCTGACCCTCTCCCGCGGACATGAGATATTGAAATCACACGCCCGAGATCAAGTCTGCACCGGGCTCATTGAAGGCCGATAATGCGGGCGCTACCGCGCCAAGGCGATGAGGTAGCGCTGGAAGCGGGTGGTTTCATCGGCGATTTCGAGGTGATGATAAATCTGGTGGAGGTTGCCGCAGATGCGCATGAGCATGCGGCGCGGAGTCACGGGGGCAAGATAATCATCCTGAAGTTTGTAGTCGCCGTGGAGGAGGTATTGGATGCAGTTGGCCTTGGTCCAGAGTTTGCCGCGGTTGAAGACGTCGATGTAATACTCCTCGGTGGGGCTCTGGTAACGGCAGATGAAATGGCCGGGCAGCCCGATGCCGGTGATGGGCAGGCGGAGGCGGCGCGCGAGGAGCAGGTAGGTCAGGCAGAGATTGATGGGATTGCCGGTGCGGCGGTCAATGACACGGTTCAGGTAGCTGTTCTCGGGATCGTAATAGTTCTGCTCGTTGCCTTTGAAGCCGAGGTTCTCGAAGAGATAATCGTTGAGAGTGCCGAGAATCTGGTCGGCGTCGCCGTGAAGATTGAGACGCTCGCGGAGTTCACCGGCGTAGCTGTCGAGGAGGGCCTGGTAGGCCTCGATGTTGATGTCTGGATACTGCGTTTGCGCGAGCAGCCAGGTGGCTTCCTCGAGGTTCAGGTCCTCGCCCTGCTTGAGGCAGAAGGCGAGAAACCGGTCGTCAGCCGTCCGGCGGGCGAGATTTTGGATGATTTCCTGGGAACGCCGGCGGAGGGCGGGATTGGGGCTGAGCGCGTGCGGCCGCAGCCAGTTGATGGCGTCCTGGCCGCAGGAAAGAATCTTGTCGCGGACGACCTGGTAGATGGCGGGGTCTTCGTCGCTGAGGAGATTGATGAGGGCGGCCTTCTGGCTTTCCGAGAGTGGCTCGGAACTCTTGGTGGCGGCGGCGGAGCTCATGGCCTGCTAGCTTGCTGACTGACTGGGGCGAGGATGGCAGAAATGGGCGGGAAATTCAATGAGATTCGGGTGGCGGTTGCGTGGTCCTGGTGCGTGTTGCGTGTTGCGTGTTTGGTAAGCGGGCGCGCTGAAACATTTATCAAGCGGTGGTGAATACGCCGCCCCCTCACCCCACCCTCTCCCCCGAGGGGGCGAGGGAGAAGCGTACGGATGCTGATTTTTGGAGAAGCGGTTATTTGGCGTACGGCCAGTACAGGCTGGCCGCAAGAGGGGGACGCGCGATGAAATGGCTTTGGGCGAAGCAAGAAAGAACGAGACCTCAGGCCTCGATCAACTCCCACAGCTTCGTGACAGTGCGCCAGTTGCGGCCAGTGCTGATGGTGGAGAGTTTGGTGTCGAAGTAGTCGTTGGTGAGCCTGGAGCGGGCGACGCCGTTGGGAAGGTGAAGATAAATTTCGCGGCCGCGCACAATGAATTGATCGGGGGCGGAACGATTGGGATCAAGGGTCTTGACGGCGGCGGGTGTGGGGCGGTCGGCGAGGAAAAGGACGTGGAGGTTGTCTTCGGGCAGGCCCTGGGCAAGGAAAGGATTGGCGCGGACCACGTTTTTGAGTTCGGCAGCGGTGCGGAGGACTACGGGGGTGCGGTAGCCGAAGCGTTTGGTGATTTGGGCGGCGATGAGATCGGGCAGCTTTGCCGCCAGCGGATTTGTGGCGGAGAAAAGGATGTTGCCGCTCTGGATAAACGTGCGGACCTCCTGGCAGCCCGCGGCGGTGAACATGGCGGCGAGGTCGGCCATGGGCAGCTTGTTCTTGCCGCCGACGTTGATGCCGCGCATCAGGGCGAGATGCGATGAAGACATGGACGAATTGTAGATGGGGGATTGCGGATTGGCGATCACGGAGTGGACGGGCGACACTGGAACGCGAGATCGGTCGTGCCCATCGCGTAAGCTGCCGCCGCAGGTCCTTTGGGACGGGCGCCAACACCCGCGCTTCGACGCCCATATTCCCTCTTGTTGATTGCGGGGGCTGCTTTAGGTTAAATGCCGTTCTCAGCATCATGCCGAGTGTTTACATCAAAACGTACGGGTGCCAGATGAACGAGCGCGATTCCGAGGCGGTGGCGGCGCAGCTCGTGGCGAAGGGTTATACCCTGGCGGCTTCGGAGGCGGTGGCGGACGTGATCCTGCTGAACACGTGCAGCGTACGGGACGCGGCGGAGCAAAAGGCAATCGGCAAAATGCAAACGCTGGCGGCGGAGATGCGGCGGGAGCGACCGGATGTGGTGCTGGGTTTCATGGGCTGCATGGCGCAGAGCCGCGGGCAGCAACTCATCGACAAGCTGCCGGATGTGGACCTGGTGGTGGGAACACAGAAATTTCATCGCGCCGCGGATTATCTGGACGACATTTTCGCGGGCAAGCGCACCAAGGTGGTGGACGTCGGCGCCGAGGAAGGGAGCGAAGCAACGATCCGCGAGCACGTGCTCAACGGGAACAGCACGGAGAAGCAGGTCACGGCCTTCGTGAGCATCATGCAAGGGTGCAACCAGTATTGCACGTTTTGCATCGTGCCGTATACACGCGGTGAGGAGCGGAGCCGGGGCATTCCAGATATTGTCGCGGAATGCCGTGAACTTGCGGCGCGCGGGGTGAAGGAGATCACGTTGCTGGGACAGATCGTGACCAGTTACGGCAGGCGCGAGATTCCGGCGAAGGACGGGAAGTCGGGTTTTGTGCAACTGCTGGAGGCGGTGCACGAGGTGGACGGGGTTGAGCGCATCCGGTTCACGTCGCCGCATCCGAAAGGTTATGGGGACGATTTGGTGGAGGCGTATGGCAGGCTGCCGAAGCTGGTGGAGAGCGCGCATTTGCCGGTGCAGAGCGGGAGCGATCGGCTCTTGAAGTTGATGCACCGGGGTTACACGCGCGAGCGGTATTTGGGGATCATCGAGAAGCTGCGTCGCGTGAAGCCGGGAATGGGAGTGACGACGGACATCATTGTGGGATTTCCCGGCGAGACGGAGAAGGATTTTGAGGAGACGCTGTCGCTGGTGCACGAGGTGGAGTTCGACAATGCGTTTGTGTTCAAGTATTCGCAGCGCAAGGACACACCGGCGGCGGAAATGGCGGACCAGTTGCCGCAGGGCGTGAAGGAGGAACGGAACGCGCGATTGCTGGCGCTGGTGAACGAGATCGGCGCGCGGCACTACCAGAAATACGTGGGAAGGCGGGTGGAGATTCTTGTGGAGGGGCCGAGCAAGAAGAATCCGGCGCGGCTGATGGGGCGGACGCGGACGAACAAGATCGTGGTGTTCGACGGTTCGGAGCGGCATCGCGGGCAGGTGATGGACGTGCGGGTGAGCCGGGCGGGATCGTTTACGTTGTACGGGGATCCGGCGATTCTGGATGTGGATTGAAGAGCGGGGGGCGAGTTACAGGAACGATCGCCCTCACCCTGACCCTCTCCCGTTCCGGGGAGAGGGGACAGCAGGCGTTTTGACAAGCCCTGTGGTTCATTGTCTTTGGCCAGCATCCGTTCGGAGTGCCCCCAGAAACGGTCGACGAACAAGCCCAAGCCCTCAAAAAATAGCTTTTACTAATTGTTTTTTCGTTTAGCGTGCTTCGCTGTCCAGAATTGCAATAAGATATGGAACCGAGTTTGTCGTTGCTGGCGGTGCTTTTGGGCCTGGGCCTGGGGCTGCCGCAGATTTATGGGTTGCTGAACCCGAAGGGGTTTGCCACCGGTGTGCGGAAGTTTCCGCGGTCGCTGCCGTGGGGCGTGGCGCTCATGGTGCTGGCGACGGCGTGGTTTCTCTTTTACCTGGACGAGGAATCGATCGCGGATTTCCGGGAGTATAAAACGATCCTGCTGGCCGGGTTCGGCGCGGTGGGCGTGGCGGCGTGCCTGTACGTGCAGGATTTTCTGGCGGTGCGCGGCCTGGCGGTGGTGTTCATGCTTCTGGCCAAATTGATGGTGGACACGGCGCGCTGGGCGGAAACGGACTGGCGCCTGGTGATCATCTCGTGGGCGTATCTGCTGGCCATCGCGGGAATCTGGTTCACGATTTATCCGTGGCACCTGCGCGATTTCCTGAACTGGATGACGGCCAATGAAAAGCGCGTTCGCATCGGCAGCGCGTTGCGGCTGGCGTTCGGTCTGTTTGTGGCCGTGCTCGGCCTGACAGTTTACCGCACGACGGGCTGAGAAGGCGCGGCGGTCCCGGCAATCCCGCTGTATGGCATCCACGCAAGGAAAAATCCTGGTGATCCGCGGCGGGGCAATCGGAGATTTCATCCTGACCCTGCCGGTGCTGTCGGCGCTGCGTCGGCAATTTCCCCGGACGCACCTGGAGGTGCTGGGCTATCCGCACATCGCACAACTCGCGCTGGCGGGCGGGTTGGTGGAGCGGGTACAATCGATCGAGGCGCGGGCGCTGGCGGGATTCTTCGCGCGCAACGGCGAGCTCGCGCCGGACCTGGTTGATTATTTCACCGGGTTCGATCTGATCGTTTCCTACCTCTACGATCCCGACCGGATTTTCGAGGCGAACGTTGGCCGATGCACGCGGGCGCAATATATCGGCGGGCCGCATCGACCGGATGATCGGCAACGGCTGCATGCGACGGAGGTTTTTCTGAAACCGCTTGAGCGGCTGGCGATCTTCGACGCGGACAGCACACCGCGGCTGGCGGCGGAGAAGATTTTCGAGACGAGCACCACCACCGGACGCTGGCTGGCGGTGCATCCGGGCAGCGGGAGCGAGAAGAAGAATTGGCCGGAGGCGAATTGGGCGGAGTTGCTTCGGCATTTGATGAAATCGACTCGCTTAAACCTGCTGCTGGTGGGCGGGGAGGCGGAGCGGGGCCGGCTGGAGCGGCTGGCAACCGACTTGCCGGCAACGCGGATGAAGTTGATGCAAAGCGCGCCCTTGCCGGAATTGGCGCAGTGGCTGGCATCGTGCAGCGCGTTCGTGGGACATGATTCCGGGATTTCACACCTGGCCGCGGCGGTGGGATTGCCGCTGGTGGTGTTGTGGGGCGAGAGCGCGGAGGCGGTGTGGTGTCCGCGCGGGCAGCGGTTGACGGTTTTGAGGGAGTCGCGGGGATTGAGCGAGTTGTCAGTGGCGGTGGTACGGAGGCATTTGGAGGAGTTGTTGGTGACGGCGTGAGAGGGAGCAAGAGGTCGCAAGCCCCCGAAAATTTTGGCGGCCTCGGAAATGCCTTGAAGTGGAACGCGCGAGGGTGGAACTGGTTCAATTTGCGACGCGCGGAGCAGGTGGCGACCAAGCGCGCGGGAGACAAATGATGGCGAGGAGCAGCGGAAAAGTGGAGGCGCGTTGCCACGGAAATGGGAGCGCGCGGCGATGTGTCATATTTATGGACAAAAGTGGACACAAATCGGGCGATTGTAGGTAAATCCATGACAGCCTGAACGTACGGACAACTCGACAGTGGTCCGGCAAGTGCGTAGTTTGTCTCCGAGCGCCGGTGGCGGGCGCGCGGTGTTCGCGCGTGACCGGAAGCCGGGCTTGACGTAATTTGCAAACGCTTGATTTTTCGGAAGTACCTTCGGTCGGGCGTGATAACTGCTCGCAGGGAAACTTCTTGGCAGCTGGTGGGTCGACAGAGCTGAAGCAGATGAAGAAAATCCTGGTCATCGATGACGAGCAGTGGTTGCGCGAGATGATCCTGCTGGCTTTGCGCCAGAAGGGTTACGAGGTGCTGGAGGCGCAAAACGGCCAGGAGGGCATCGAGATGGCGCGCTCGCAATTGCCGGACCTGGTGCTTTGCGACGTGAACATGGAAAAGGTGGACGGTTATCTCACACTGTCCACGCTGCGCGGAGAACCGGCCACGGCCGCGATTCCATTCATCCTGATGACCGGTCTCGCGGACAACGCGGGCATGCGCCACGGGATGGAGCTCGGGGCGGACGATTACCTGCCCAAACCGTTCACGATTGACGCGCTCTACGCGGCGGTGGAGGCGCGCTTGAAGAAGGCGCAGGCTCTGCGCGACGAGGCGGAGAAGAAACTCGCCGACCTGCGCGACAACATCAGCATGATGCTGCCGCACGAGCTGCGCACGCCGTTGAACGGAATCCTGGCCTACGGCGAAATCCTGAGCACGGACGCGGGGTCGCTGCAGCCGGCCGAGATCGCGGAGATGGGACAGATCATCCACGAATCCGGACGGCGGCTGGAGCGGTTGGTGGAGAACTTTTTGATTTATTCGCAGATCGAGCTGCTCGGGAAGGACCCGCAGCGGGCGAGCGCATTGCGCAAGAAGCAGACGCCGATGCCGCGCAAGATTGTGGAGGCGCGCGCGGCGCGTCAGGCGCAGGACGCGGGGCGTCCGAACGATTTAAGCATCGACTTGAACGACAAGGCGGTGGCGATCTCGGAGGAATACCTGACGAAGATCGTGGACGAATTGGTGCACAATGCGTTCAAGTTTTCCAAGGCGGGCCAGAGTGTGACGGTGACGTTGTATCCTTCGGACTCGGCGCTGACGCTGTCGGTGAGCGATCACGGGCGCGGATTGCAGACGGACCAGATCAAGAAGGTGGGCGCGTACATGCAGTTTGATCGCAAGATGCACGAGCAGCAGGGCCTGGGGCTGGGATTGACGATTGCGAAGCGGTTGACGGAATTGCACGGCGGGAGCCTTTCGATGCAGAGCAAGCCGACCGAAGGGACGACGGTGGTGGTGAAACTGCCTTTGGCGACGCCAGCGCCGGTGTGAAAGTGAGATTCGGGAGTTAGTCAGGGAAATGAGGGGCAGGGAGGAGTAGCGGTGTTTCTCCAAGACTCAGTTGGATCGACGTTCGCCCTCACCTTAACCCAGTGGCTTCCCAAGCCCGCCAGGAGTCAGTTTCCCGAAAACGGACGTTCGCCCTCACCCTAACCCTCTCCCGTTCCCGGGAGAGGGAACAGCGTACGGCCACTCATTTGCTTTGTTCAGTCAAATGGCGTACGGCCGCACCGGAGTGCCAAGAAGATTGTCTCCGGGACAAATTAGAACGGGAGGAATTTGTGGAGGGTGGAGCGGTAGAGAGGAGTGTTGGGGAGGGTGAGGTAGCCGGCGCCCTGGGCGACGAGGAAGACGAGGGCGATGCCCAGCACGGGTGAAAAATCGACGCGGCCGAGTCGCAGCGGAAGCCAGCGCAAGGGAGCCAGGAGATGTTGCGCGGTGATGTTGACGAAATTCCAGAGGGGATGATTGCCGAAATAGACGTAGCTGGTGATCAGGTGCAGCAGCAGTATCGCCACGATCAAATATTTCCAGCCGAGATAGCTCAGCAGGCCAATGAGCGCGGCCTGGCCGAACAGTTGCGAGGCGCCGCTGGTCCGCGGAACGATCGCGAGCCAGGCGAGCAGCGGGTGCAGTGCGAGCCAGAGAATGCCGCTGATGAAAAAGGGGAACAAAAGTTTCACGACGCGCGGGAGATGATCAAGCCAGCCGAGGTGGAGTCGCACGAGTTTTTGGAGCGGCTCGGTGTCGGGGACGCGTGAGTTGGCGGCGGAGAGCAGGAGCAATCCGAAGTAGAACACCGCCAGCGTGAGCCCGAAGCTGAGCACCGAGTAAAGGAGCATGCGGGCGCAGTAATCCTCACGGACGGGGAAAGAGATGGAAAGCGCGCCGAGTTGAAGGGTGGGTACCCATTCAAGCGCCCAATATATCAAGGCGCGGACAATCAGAATGGCGAGCAGGCCCGCGGCGAATTTCCAGCGGCGCGATCCACGGGGATCGGCCTTGCGCAGTGTGCCGATGAGAGTGGCGGCGGAGGCGCGGGAAATCGGGTCGAAAATCAGGGCCAGCCAGTTCAGCCAGAGCAGGAGACAGGCGAGGTTGAGGATGAGGTCAATCAGCGACATGACATCCGGGGCGGACCCGCCTGGCGGCCGCGGGTTGTTGCGGGTGGGCAACCATATCCCGACAAAGAGCAAGAAAATGAAGGGTATGTCAAGTGCGCGGAGGGCTGGAAAGCGGGGTCGCGCAGAGGACGCGAAGGGGGCGAAGAAAGGGAAAGAGGAGTTTTACCGCAGATTGACGCAGATTAACGCAGATGGGGGAATAAGAATCCAATGGGATATGGCTTTGCGGCACTACCGACCTGAAAGTTCGGGCGGGTGCGGTGCGAAAGCGGAAGCAAGCTTCCGCAATCCAAACGCTTCGCGAGTAACAGGGCGAAAGTATTGTCTCGGAGCTTCTGGGGTGCAAAACAGACGAGTCCGGGCGCAAAATCAGAAGGGCGCGTCGGGGTCGGGGGCGCGGGGGGTGAGGGGCTGGCGCTTCAGGGATTGGAGCTCGAGCCGGCGGTGGAGGAGGTCGAGGCGCTCGGGGTCGGGGAGGTCGGGTTGGGAGGCGCGCTGGGTCAAAGAGGCGACCTGGCGGTCGAGGAATTGGTTGCGCAAACGGAGGGAGATGTCGCCGAGTTGCTGCATGGGATTGTGCAGCGGACGATCGTTGGCGGTGGCTTCAGTGAGCAGGCTGCGCATTTCCGGGGACTCAAGCTGCGTGAGAAATGCGGCGACACCCTGCCATGAGCCATCGGCATGCGAGGCGAGGCAGCGGGCGACGATTTCACGGACGTGCGCGTGCTGAATCCAGGCCGGGTCGAGATGGGCATGGAGCCAGTCACCGGCTTCTTCGTGGCCAAAGAGGAAGACGAGCAGCCAGAACTCCGGTTCGGCGGGGCGCGGGAGGGCGGAAACCTCGGCTTCGGCGGGCGCGGGGGTGTCGTCGGCTTGAGGCAACGCGGCGGTTTTGAGGCGGGCGGATTTGCGGAACTCGGCGCGGACGGCCTCGGGCTGGACGCCGAGGCGCAACGCGGTTTTCTGCGCGTAGGTGTCGATGAGCACGACGTTGCGCGTCTTGTGGACGGCGACGGCCATGTCCTCGAGGACGGCAAGGCGGCCTTTGTCGGTGGCGAGGTCGTTGTTCGCGCAGAGGCGGTTCAAGTAGTAGTCGAAGAAGCCTTCGGCCTTTTCGATGAGTGCGCGGAAGGCGTCGCCGCCGGATTCCTTGATGAAGCTGTCGGGGTCGTGGGGCGAGGGAACGACAGCGACGCGGATGGCAAGCCCGGAGGCGAGCAGGCTGTCTAGCGAACGGACGGCGGCGTTCTGGCCGGCGTTGTCGGAATCGAAACAGAGCACGACCTCCTCGACGTAGCGTTTGAGGATGCGGGCGTGATCGGCGGTGAGCGCTGTGCCCTGGGGTGCGACGATGTTCTGCACGCCGGACATGTAACAGGAGATGAGATCGAGCTGGCCCTCGCAGACGATGGCGGTTTGGGCGTCGAGAAGCGCGCGCTTGGATTTATCGAGGCCGAAGAACACGCGGCCCTTGGTGAAAATGGGTGTCTCGGGCGAATTGACGTATTTGGCGGTCTTGGCCTCGGGGTCGAGGACGCGGCCGCTGAAACCGATCACTCGGCCCTGTTCATCGCAGATCGGGAAAATCAGGCGTCCGCGAAAGCGGTCGTAATAGTGGTCGGCGCCTTCCTTGCGGAGGATGAGGCCGGCCTGTTCCATGATGGCGGGTTCGTAGCCCCTGGATTTAGACCAGTTGACGGTGTCGTCCCAGACATCGGGCGCGAAGCCGAGGCGGAAGAGTTTGACGGCATCGGGGTGAACGCCGCGTTTCTGGAGGTAATCGCGGGCGGGCTGGCCGGCGGCTTCGTTGGCGAGGGCGTTCTGCCAGCGCTGCGCGATCTGCTCGTGAATCTGGAGGAGCGTGTCCTTGAGATGGCGGTGCTGCTGGCGGTCGGGATTGTTGTCGAGTTCGATGGGGATGCGGGCGCGCTCGGCGAGGCGGCGCACGGCGTCCATGAACGGGATGCTCTCGAACTCCTTGACGAAGGTGAAGACGTCGCCGCCCTTGTGGCAGCCGAAGCAGTGAAAAATCTGGCGCTGGGGATTGACGTTGAAGCTGGGCGACTTCTCGCGGTGGAAGGGGCAGAGCGCGGTGAAATTGGCGCCGGCGCGCTTGAGGGGCACGTAGGAGCCGATGACATCGACGATGTCACTGGCGGAGCGAATTTGCTCAATCGTTGCGGGAGAAATCATGCCGGCCACGAGGCGGGTCCAACCGCTGCATCAAAGCAACAGTTAACCAACCCGGTGAGCGGCTCAAGGCAAATCAGCCGACCGCTTCTTCATTTCCTTGTGCTCGGGAGGCGTGGGATGAATGAGGAGGAAGGGGGCATAATCCTTGATGGCCTTGCCGCAGAAGGACGACTTGAAGACATCGGCCTGGATGGTGCAAAGCTCGGGGAAAAAGGTGCTGCCGTAGACGTCCTTCTGAAAGGCGATGGAGGCGGTGACTTCCTGCTGGGTGTATTCGCGGGCGTTGAGCAGCGCGGTACCCGCGATCAGGATGCAGAGGAAGCGGACCATGCCGGCGCCCGTGCCGAGGTAGAATTCACCGCGACCGAAAAGATCGCTGCCGGTGAGCTTGCCGCCGGCGCCTTTTTTGATGAGGGAGAAAATGACCTTCACCACCATGGCAGTGGAGATATAGCAGGCGATGTAGCAGAACAGGTGGCTCATCGGGGAGGAGTCCGAGAGGGCATCGCCGAGCGGGCGGTAAAGGAAAGCGCAGGCCGAGATGATGGCGACCCATTGGAGCATGACAACGCACTCGACCGACATGCCGTTCTTGCGGCCCTGGCGCGCGCCGAGCAGGGCCATGATGATGACCAGCAAGTCGAACCAGCCGACGGACATTTTATCGAAGTTCATAGCTGTTCAATTTTTGGACACTTTTCGAGTGTCACAAGAAATACCAAGCAGCTTTCTGGCCAGAATTGGCGGGGAAAACGAGTTTCAGGGATTGTCGCGGAGCCAGTAACGGATGGCGGTGCCCTGGCTGTTGCCGGGGTCGAGTTCGAGGACTTTGAGGTAGTGAGGCCGGGCGGAAGAGGGACGATGAAATTGCTCGGAATAGAGGCTCGCCAGCATAAGATGGGCGGAGGCGAGATGGCCGGCGGTTTCGTTGGGGTTCACCATCAGCAGGCGCTCGAGTTCCTGGGCGGCGTCCGTGAAATAGCCACCGCGTTTGAGGGCGAGGGCGAAATTGTAGCGGGCATTGAAGGAATCGGGCTGGATCGCGAGGGCGGTTTCGTAGGCGTAAAGCGACAGTTGAAGATCACCGGCGGAATAGGCGGCAAGGCCGAGGTTGGATTGAGCCTCGAAGAAGGAGGGATCGGCCTGGACGGCGGAGCGGTAAAGGGAGACGGCATCGGCGTAATTCCCGTCGCGCTGGACCTGGAGCGCCTCAGTGAAGAAACGCTGCGCTTCAGCGCGATTGCCGGCCGGCGGGCGCGCAGGCGACTGGTAGGTGTAGCGCGGGAAAGCGACCGGGCGCGGCGGCGCAGTTCGAGACACGGTGGGCGGATTGCTGGACACAGGCCGGGTGGGCGCGGAATCCTGGGAAGTCACGTCCATGGACGGCGGCGGGCTGGCGGAGTCGTCCTGCTGGGCGCCATCGCGTCGAAAGGGATTCAGGCGCTGGAAAAAGCCGCGCTTCTGCTGCCTGGGCGTGCTGGCGACCTCATTCCCCGCAGGCGAGACTTGCAAGTCCGTGTCCGAAGGAGCGGTCGTGCCGGAGATGGCGGGAGCGGAGGAAACGGAATCGTCGGCCGAGCGGACGTAGACGGGTTCGGAGAGGTGGATGTTTTCGGGATTGGAGGCCGCGTCGGGCGCCGGCGCCATTGCGCTGCGCGAGGAATTCATGGCAATTGCGCGCGGGGAAGCGGCAACGTCACTGGAACGCTGTGTGTTGGTGGCGGAGGCGCGGGTGGTGACGTAATTCGTGCGGGGAGCGGGCGCGGGCGCCGGAGCGGCGGAGGCGATGTTTGGCATCGCATGCGACGGGTTGAGCTCGGCGTCGAGTTGGTGGGCGACGATATTGACCGCATCAAAATTTGCGGGGCGCGGATTGAGCGCAAGGTATTCCTGGTACTTTTGCAACGCGAGCGGGCGGGCGTTGGGATTGGATTCCTGGAGAGTGACGGCGAGATTCAGGAGCGCGGGCGCACAAGCGGGCTGCTGTTTGAGGGCGGAATTGAAATCGGTGATGGCGTCGTGATAGCGGCGGCGCTGGGCTTGAATGACGCCGAGGTTGTTGAGGGCTTCGGCGTTTTGCGGATTGATGCGGAGCGCTTCGTTGAAATTCTTTTCGGCGTTGGCGAGGTCGCCGAGGCGCAACTGGGCGGTGCCGAGCTTAAGCCGGCCATCCAGTGAATTGCCCTGGTGGAGGACAAAAGCGGTGAATTCATCGCGCGCGGCGTCGGTGCGGTTCTGCTCGAGGAGGAGGCAGCCGATATTGTAGTGGACCCAGATGAGGTCGTGATTGAGGCGGAGCGATTTCTGGTAGGCTTCGTAGGCTTCGTTCGGGTGGCCCGCGTGATGGTAGGCGAGGCCGAGATAATTCCAGGCGCTGGCATTGGTCGGCATGAGAGAAGTGGCGAGCTTCAATTCTTCGACGGCGGGTTCGTAATCGCCGCGTTCGATGAGGCGCCGGCCCTCGAGCAAAGCGCGGGGTCCGGGGGGAGTACAACCGGTGAGCCATGCCGCCGCCAACAACACAGAAAGGGAAAGGAGGAGCGGAAGATGCTTTTTATTGGTCAGCATTATCCGTGGTGTTATCATTCGCTTCCTGACGTGTCAAGAAACGCACAGTGTGAAGCGCAGGGAACGCGCTTTTTGAGGAAGATCTGGCTGGGACTGGCGGTTTTTCGGCTGCTGGCATCGCCGGCGGGGGCGCAGACTTCCATTTCGCGGCCGGAGCAGCCGGCGCCCAAGGCCCGCGTGGTGGTGGTGCAGGACCCGGGCGCCACGGAAAACCTGGTGCCCGTGCCGGAACGCGTCCAGGTGATGGTGGATCGGGGGATAATTGGCCTGACCGGCAAAACCAATTTGACGGAGGCGTGGCGCAGCCTGGTTTCGACCAATGACAGAGTGGGGATCAAAGTATTTTCGTCGCCGGGCCCGAACAGCGGGACCCGACCGGCTGTGGTGGCGGCGGTGGTGAAGGATTTGCTGGCGGCGGGATTGCCGGCCAAACAGATTATTATTTGGGACCGGCAGACCGTGGATTTGCGGCTGGCGGGGTATTTTGACCTGGCGGAACGATTTGGAATCCAGGCGATGGGGAGCGTGGACGCGGGTTATGACGAAAAGACATTTTATGAAACGGCGCTGCTCGGGCCGCTAAGCTGGAGCGACCTGGAATTCGGCAAGAAGGGCCCGAGCGTGGGACGGAAATCGTTTGTGTCGAAGCTGGTGAGCCAGCAGATGACCAAAATCATCAACATCACGCCGTTGATGCATCACAATGTGGCGGGAGTGTCGGGAAACCTTTACACGCTCGCCTTTGGCAGCGTGGATAACACGCTGCGATTCGATCTGGAGCCGGACAGTTATCCCCGGGTGGTGCCCGAGATTTACAATCTGCCGATTCTCGCGGACCGGGTGGTGTTGAACATCGTGGACGCGTTGATCTGCCAATACGAGGGGCAGGACAAGGGGTTGTTGCACTACTCGACAGTCTTGAACGAATTGCGGTTCGGGCGCGATCCGGTGGCGCTGGATGTGCTCTCGCTGGACGAGATCGCGCGGCAACGGCGGCTCAGCGGGGATTCGCCCGTGAACACGAACCTGGACATCTACCCGAACGCGGCGCTGCTGGAATTAGGAGTCAGCGATCCCAAACGAATCCAGGTGGATCGAATTTTGACGGGAGCGTCGCCATAGATTCCCAAAAGAAATGGGCCAGTCCCAAACAAGCGACTGGCCCAGACCCTTGGCAACCGCCCAGGTTGCCGGGAGAGAAGATGCCGGAAATTGGGCCGCATGGTAATCCCCCGAACGCAGGATTGCGCTTTTTGGAGACGCCCTTATAATCGCCGGTTGCCGTGGTGACGAGGGGAGAGGATTCCCGGGATTTCAAACCTGATTTGCCAATAAAAAAGCGGCCCCACTCAGGGCCGCCGAACCTAACTGACCATCATTACGCATATTTTTTTACCAAAACGCGCGGGGATTCGGAATGGGGTGAATACCCCAAAGATACGATGGGGCGTTGTCCTAAGGGGATCAGAAATTCCCGCTCTGAGCGGCCGCAATTTTTCTTCAATGCTAACGTGCATGCCAGCGCGGGCTGCGATCGGCAAGGGCCGCGCGGCCGAGCGCCGCATCAGCGGGACCGGAGACCGGGAGCGTCCGGCCTTGCAGCTTCGGGAAGCGGGAAGGATCGCGCGCGAGGACCACGGCCAGTGCGTCCGTGTAAACGGGTTTCCAACCGGGGCGGGTGGCGAGTTGTTCTGTGCCTGCGAGAGTGGCCGGAAGTAACGCAAGGTCGGCAGCCTCGGGGTCGAGGAGCTTTTCGTCGAACGGTTCACCATTGTAAAATTTCCAATGCGCGGCGATGAGATCGCGGGAGTAACAGGTGTCCAATCGGCCGTCGATGGAAGGCGGACAGTCCGGGAGATGGAAGATGGCCAGCTCGCCCCAGTCGAAAAAGACCAGAAGATTTCCGCGAAGCTGGTTGGTTCGCATGAATTGGACGGCAGCCACGGGATACTGGCGTCGGGGCGCTTCCATGGTGAGCGGATGTTCCTTGTGCAGCTTTAACGTGGCGACGAGGACGACCAGCACGGCGCTGCCACAGAAACGGGAAGCGATCTCTTGAAACCGGGGCGAGCGACCGAGAGTTTCCAATCGTTCGAAGTGATCGCGGAAGCGGGTCAGGACGTCGGCGAGATGCGCCGGAACCAGCGCCAGCAACACGATGGCGCAAAGCGGGGCGTTGCGAACGGAGCGGAAGGCCAGCAGGGTGAACGCGGCGCCGGCGGCCAGTTCCCACCAGAGCTTGCGTCGCCGGCTGAAGGCCCACGAGAACGCCGAGAGCGCCACGAGGGCGAACAAGGCGCCATGATCCCAGCTCAAGGGCGTGGGATTCCATTCTTCGATCTCGGGACGCAGCCACCTTACGCTCGCGATCAGCCAGCGGAGGAGTTCGCCTTTCCAAGGATTGCAGAGGAGCGCACCAGCGGACGCCAGCACGGAGACCCAGAGGGCCAGCGCGATGGGCGAGCCGGTCCCCTGCGCTGCTTCGACTCCGGTCGCGCCACGGGCAATCAACTTCTCCCAGATGGTTTGAGCGGTCGTCATGCCGGCGGCGAGACCAAGGAGTCCGAAACCGGCGAGCACGCCGCCGTGGGTGTTGATCCAGAGCGCGAAGAGCGGCGGGAAGGCAAGGGCGCACCACCATTTTCGCCGGTGCACGGCGCGGAGCAGGATCAATTCGAGCGCGAGCGCCAGCGCTGTGAAAATTTGCGGACGGGCGGCAAAGCCATAAGAGATTTCAACGACGGCCACCGCGCCGAACGCCCATGCAACAAATCGTGCGGGCCAGGACAATTCCGCGACGGCAAGACGAAGGCACAAAATAAATGTGAGCAGGCCGACGGCTACTTTCAGAAGCAGCACGCCGGGACCGCCGAGCACGGCGTGTGCGCCGCCGAGCACAAGTTCAGCAAGGCACTCGTGATTCACCCAGGGCTGGCCGTGCGCGGTCCACGAATAAATCTCCGTGCGGGTGACGCTGCCAGTCTGAAGCATCTGCTGGCCGAAGACGATGTGGCCCCAGAGATCGGGGTCGGCGGTGTTCTCGGAAAATTGAAAAAGGCCAAGCGACAACACCAGCGCGCAGAACGCGAATCGCAAGAGGCCGGATCGACTGCCCGCGCCTGCATTCGGGCCAACCGGCGCGGGAGGATCGGAATGGTCGGTCAGCGCGATGTTCGAAGACATGCGCCACCATGTTTAGTGAACCGGGCGGGGCGGGGCAACCTTATTCAATCAAGACGACGCTCCGCCCCCGACGGCACGCTTCGTGACGGCCTGGAACATCGCCAGACATTTCACGCGCTGTTCCTCGTGCAGGACGATCCGCCTTGGATATTGCACCGGCGCGGAAGATGGCGCTTTCCAGGGTTCGTGAATCAGATTGCCGGGCAGCGGGGTGAGTTCGGGAATCCACTGGCGGACGAAGGCGCCGTCGGGATCGAACTTGCGGCCCTGGGAAACGGGATTGAAGATGCGGAAATAGGGGGCGGCGTCCGTGCCGGTGCCGGCGCTCCATTGCCAACCGCCGTTGTTCGCGGCCATGTCGCCGTCGACGAGTTTGTGCATGAAATAACGCTCGCCCCATTGCCAGTTGATGAGGAGATCCTTGGTCAGGAACATCGCCACGATCATGCGGAGGCGGTTGTGCATCCAGCCGGTGGTGTTCAGGCAGCGCATGGCGGCGTCCACGACGGGATAGCCGGTCATGCCGGCGCACCACGCGTCGAAGTGCGCGCGATTGTCGTGCCAACGCAGTGCGTCGTATTCCGGTCGGAAGCAGCCGCGCATGACGTGCGGGAAATTGGCGAGCACCTGCAGATAAAACTCGCGCCAGATCAGTTCGTTGAGGAAGACATCGCAATTTTTCTGCTGTGCGGCCGTCGATTCAGAACGGGCCGCGTTGAGGCCGGCTAGAATGGTGCGGATGCCGATGGTTCCGCAGCGCAAATGCGCGGAAAGGCGGGAGGTGCCCTCGCGCGCCGGGAAATCGCGGGTTTCGCCGTACTCGCAAACCGCTTTTTTGAGAAACGATTTCAAGGCCTCGTGCGCAGCGCGTTCGCCGGTTGCGGGGAGAGTTTGATTGAGTGGGTGGCCGAGATCGGCGGGATCTGTTGGCAGCGGGTCAGATTGGATTTTAGGGAAGTTGCGACGGGTAGATTTCAGGCGCGGCCGTGGCGGCGGAATGCGGCGGGTCTTCCACGCGCGCGAATACGGAGTGAAGACGGTGAAGGGATTGCCGGCTTGCGTGAGGAGATCGCGTTCCTCCCAGATCACGGCGTCCTTGAAAACCTCGAAGCCGACGCCGGCGGAGTTTAGGGCATTGAAAACGCGGGCGTCGCGCGCCTGGGCGTAGGGCTCGTAGCGTTTGTTGCAGAAGACCGCTTCGGCGCCGGTTTCGCGGCAGAGCTTGGGAAGCTCAATTTCGGACCGGCCGTGCCTGATGATCAAAGGGTACCCGAGCGCGGCGAGGTTCTTTCGAAGCGAATCGAGCGACTGCAACAAGAACGCGAGGCGGGCCGCGCCAACATCCGGCCCGGTGCGAAACGCATCCTCGAGAATGAAGACCGGCAGAACCATTTCGGCGCGGGAGGCGGCCTCGTGGAGGGAGGTGTTGTCGGATACGCGGAGGTCCCGGCGAAACCAATGGATGGCAAGCTTCACGCCGGGAAGTTAGCAGACGCGGCGGGCGCGGCAACTTCAACCCTTGGCGAGGGCGAATTGCATTGCGGCAAGGACGCGGCCGACGATGAGGTCGGGCATGCAACCGAGGAGCACAACGCCCAGCGCGACCAGGCCGAGCACGACGCGGGTGGACATCGGCGCGGCGAGGCTCCCCTGCCCTTGCGGGGCCGGGGCCACGTAAATCTGCTTGAGCACCTGGAGATAGTAGTAGAGCGACACCGCGCTGGCGCCGATGGCGAAGATCACCAGCCAGAGCAGGCCGAGATTTGCGGCACCGGCAGCGGCGGCGGTGAAGAGGTAGAATTTGCCGAAGAAACCCGCGAGCGGCGGAATCCCGGCCAGCGACAGCATGAAAATCATCATGCAAAAGGCGAGCACGGGTTCGCGGCGGCCGAAACCGGCGAAGTCGGAGAGGCGGGCGTCGCCGGCTTTTTCCTCGACCAATCCAACAATGCCGAATGCGCCGAGCACCGTAAGGCCGTAGGTGATTACGTAATAAACCAGCGAGGCGATGCCTTGCGGGCCGTTGGCGAGGAGACCGAGAAGCGCGTAGCCGCCGTGCGCGATGGCCGAGTAGGCGAGCAGGCGCTTGACGCTGGTTTGCGCGATGGCGGTGAGATTGCCGAGCACCATGGAGGCGACGGCAAGGATGGCGAACAGCGGCAGCCAACCCGGAGCATACGCGTGCCATGCGCCGCTTCCCGCCGCGTGCGGGAAACCGACCATCATCAGCCTGGCGAGGACAAAAAAGCTGGCGACCTTCGACCCGGACGCGATGAACGCGGCGCTCGGCGTCGGGGCGCCCTGATAGGCATCGGGAGCCCAAAGATGGAAGGGAGCGGCGGCGAGCTTGAAGCCGAATCCGACGGCTGTGAGGACGAGGGCGGTGACGAGAAGCGGATCGAGAGACGGGCTGTCCAGCCGTGCGGCGATTTCGCGCAACCCGGTGCTTCCCGCAAGCCCGTAGATCAGGCTCAACCCGAAAAGCGTGAAGGCAGCGGCCATTCCGCCGAAGAGAAAATATTTCAGGGCAGCCTCCGACGAGCGGACGTTGCGCTTGTTGAAAGCGGTGAGCACGTAGAGCGAAAGGCTGGTGAGTTCCAGCGCTATAAAGATCATCAAAATGTCCTGGGCACTGACGAGAAACATCATTCCCACGGTGGCCAGCATGATCAGCGCGAGATACTCGCCAATGTGGGTGGTGAATGAAGATTCAGTGGAGAGCAGGAGGGTTAGAATCGTGAGGCCGAGTATCGCCACCTTGACGAGGCGCACGAGCGGATCGTCCACGAACATCCCCGGCAGAAGCGGGAGCCCCGAAATGCCGGATTGACTTGGCGGGTTGAGAAACATCAGCCAGGCCGCGGCCGCGACACAGCCGAAAATCGCGAAGGCGGCGCTCACCCAGAAACGGGCGCGCATCGGCTGCTCGCGCATGACAAGGAGGTCCACGGCGAGGGCCATGAGCGCGCCGATGACCACCAGGGTTTCCGGCGCGACCAGCGCGAGCAATCCCAAATAACTGGGCGAACTCAAAATGCACCCACCTTTCTCAGTTGCTCGAACAAGGGCGAGGCGAAGCTGGGCCCGATCAGGTTGAGCAACACGCCCGGGAACAAACCGATGATGACCGTGGCGGCAATCAGGATGGCCGCGCCGAAGCGCTCGGGAACGGTGATTGGCGGAAGCGCGTGAGCGGCGGCCTCGGAGTTCGGTTCGGCATCGCTGAAGAACGACAGTTGCAGCACGCGCAGGGTGTAGGTGACCCCGATCAGGATCCCGAGACCCGCCAAAATGGTGAAGGTTGGGAAGGCGTACCACGCACCGATGAGCACCTGCATTTCCGCCGCGAAACCGCTGAAGCCCGGCAGGCCCATGGAGGCGAAAGCCGCGACGGCAAACGTGCCCGCGGCGAAGGGAATCGCGCGGCTGAGATTCATTCCCTGGAGTTCCGGCAAATCGCGGGTGTGGGTGCGATCGTAAACCATCCGCCCGACCACACCGAACAGCAGCCCGGCAATGATGCCGTGCGAAAACATCTGCAGCACTGCGCCGCTGAGGCCGATGCTGTTGAGCGTCATCAAACCGAGCAGGACGAATCCCATGTGGCTGACGCTGGAGTAACCGATCACGAACTTGAAATCCTTCTGCACCAGCGCGACCATTGCGCCATAGACGATGCCGATGCCCGCAAGCAGCGCGATGGTGCTACTCCAGGCCTGGAGGCCGAGCGGGAAGAGAGTCATCGCGACGCGGAGCGCGCCGTAAGCGCCAAGCTTCATCACCACGCCGGCGAGCAGCATGGAAGCGGCCGTGGGGGCGGCCACGTGACCGGTGGGCGCCCAGGTGTGAAAGGGCCAGAGGCCCGCGAGAATCGCAAATCCGATGAACACGAGCGGGAAGGCCCAGGATTGGAAGCCGGCCGGAAATGGATAATGGGAAAGTTCGATCAGGTTCATCGTTTTCGCGCCGGAAACCACGTACGCGGCCACGATGCCGACGAGCACCATGGCGCTGCCGATGAACGAGTAGAGGGCAAGTTTCATCGCGCCGTATTCCCGGTTGGTCGAACCCCAGATGGCGATCAGGAAATATTTCGGGATGATGGCGAGTTCGTAGAACACGAAGAGCAGGAAGAGATCGAAACTGAGGAACACGCCGTAGACGCCTCCGATCAGCGCCAGATAAAACGCGAAGAATTCCTTCGGGCGGCGGTCGATGTTCCAGGAGAAGAGAATTCCAACCACCGCTGCCAGGCCGGTCAGGAGCACCAGCACGATGCTGATGCCGTCGGCGGCCAGGAAATAGTTGATGCCCAATCCCGGCACCCAGGATTGTTGCGCGACGGTCTGGACCACGTTCTCCGGTTTGACGGGGCTGGTTCCGCGCGCGGCGGCGTACTGGAACGCGCCGGCAAAACCAATGAACAATCCGATGACTGCGATCACCAGCGCGAGCTTGCGCGCATCACGCGCGCGCGCGGAGGGCAGCAGCATCAGCGCCAGCACGCCGGCAAAGGAGGTGTAAACAGTCCAGGCGAGCATGTTCATCAAAATTTCAGTTGGGCGACCACCTGCATGACGGTTGTGTTGATCTTGCCAATGACAAGCTGCGGGCAGATGCCGATGACGAACATCAGCGCAATGGCCGGCAGAACGATCAGGCGCTCGCGAATGGTCAGGTCCGGCAGCCGGAGCCAGTGGTTATTGACCGGACCGCTGAACACGCGTTGCAGAACGGTCAGCAGGAAGATGGCGGTCACGAGCAGGCCAAGGACGGACAGGGCCGTCGCCCAGGTGGCGAGCGGGAAGGCGCCCTTGAAGATGAGGAATTCGCCGACAAACCCGTTGAGCCCCGGCAGCCCGAGCGAGGCGAACAGCGCGATGCCCATGAGGCCGCAGAAGACGGGGGCCACCTTGCGCAGGCCGCCGAAATCATCGAGGCCGCGCAACCCGCCGCTCCGTTGCTCGAGGAAGCCGATGAAGCAGAAGAGAATCGGTGCGGTGAGGCCGTGGTTGAACATCTGGAGGATCACGCCGTTGAGGGCGGCGGATTTTTCGACGTTCCACGGGGCTTCGTCGCCGGTGAGTTTGGCCAGCGCAAAAACGCCGAGCAGGCAATAGCCGAGGTGGTTGATGGAGGAGTAGGCGAAGATGCGCTTGAGATCGCGCTGCGCGAAGGCGGCGCAGGCGGAGAGCACGATGGTGCCCACGGCAAGCCAGAGCAAGGGCGTGAGCACGAATTGTATTTGCACGGGAAAGATCGGCAGAAGAACGCGGAGCAGGCCGTACACGCCCATCTTGGACATGAGGCCCGTGAGGAGCATTGTGACGCTGGTGGGCGCTTCCGAGTAGGCGGCGGGCAGCCAGGTGTGGAACGGAATCACCGGCACCTTCACCGCGAACCCGAGGAATACGCCGGCGAAAATGAGCAGCGCGAGTTTTTCCTTCGAAAGTCCGTACCAGCCGAATTTGGCGTAGAGCGCGGAGGAAATCTCGCCGTTGCGGCCGAGTTCGGAGAGCCTGGCAAAATCGAAACTGCCGGTCGCCCAATAGATCGCGAGGAAGGAGAGGAGCATCGCGACGCTGCCGACCATGGTGTAGATGAAGAATTGCGTGGCCGCCGGGCCGCGGTTGGGTCCGCCCCACAATTTGATCAGGAAGAAGGCGGGGATCAGGCTGAGTTCCCAGAACAGGAACCAATGGAAGAAATTCTGGGCGGTGAACGTGCCGAACAATCCCGTTTGCAGCATCAGCACGAGGGCGAGGAAGATGTTGGTCTTGTCCTGAATGCCGGAAGCGGCCAGCAGTGCGATGGGCACCACGATGGCGGTCAGCAGGACCATCACGAGGCTGAGGCCGTCCATGCCGACCTTGTACTCGGCGCCGATGGCGGGCACCCAGTCGTGTTGCTCGATGAATTGAAGCCCGGGCGCGGCGGAGTCAAAGTTCAGCCAGAGCAACGCGGCCCAGAACAGCGCGAGCACGCTGAAACCCAATGCGAGCAGGCCGGCGAGGCGTTTGCGGTCCGGGTCCATGCCCAGGAGGAGCGCGGCCCCGACCAGCGGAGTGAACGTGAGCACTGAGATGATGGGAAATCCGTTCATGATGCCTTGCGCCCCCAGACCAGGAAGATGACGAGCGCCGCCAGCGCGACGCCGATGACGCGGAGATAATTTTGCACCCGGCCGTTTTGCAGGCGCGAGAAGAGCCGTCCGCCATCGGCGATGCCCTTGCAACTCTCGTCGAAGCCAAGATTGATCACGTATTCGTCAAACACGCGGTCCACCCAGGCGATACCGACAATCAAATAACTCACCGCGAGGACGGCGCCGTTCCAGACCCAGTAATCGAGCGAATCGCAGAAGGCGGCGAACCACGCGTTGAAGCGGATCACGGTCACCTCGTAGAGTTCGTCCACGTAGAATTTATTACGCAACAGTCCGTAGATATCGGGACGCCAGCGTTCGAGGACGTCCACTTCGTTGGGATTGGTGACTGGCTTGCCGCCGTAGAGGCGCCAGCCCAGGCCGATGCCGACGGTGACGATGACGGTGGAGATCAGAATCGTGTAGAGGACGTCGTGGCGGAATAATTCACCCACGCCCGAGGGAAGATTTTCGCCGCCGAGATAATTCTGAAACCACGGCCAGGCGGGCGTGCCGATGAAACCAAGCACGACCGCAAACACCGCCAGGATGGCAAGCGGCATCGTCATGACACGCGGGCTCTCGTGGGGTTCGCCGCCGTGAAGGGAATCGGCAGCGTGGGAGTGATCACCCTTCGCGCCGCGATAATTGCCGAAGAAGACGTAACAAACCTGGCGGGTCATGTAAAAGGCGGTGAGCAGCGCGCCGAAGGCGGCAAGGTAGAATGGTCCCTGGGAAGGTTTCCAGGTGTGGGCGGCTTCGAGGATGCCGTCCTTGCTCCAGAAGCCGGAGAAGAACAAGGGTACGCCGCTCAGGGCCATCATGCCGATAGCGTAGGTGGCGAAGGTGACGGGCATGTATTTCTTCAGGCCGCCGAGGCGGCGAATGTCCTGTTCCTCGTGGCAGCCATGGATCACCGAACCTGCGCCCATGAACAGCAGCGCCTTGAAGAAGGCGTGGGTGATCAGATGGAACATGCCGACGGCGACTCCGCCGACACCGAGGCCGATCATCATGAAGCCGAGTTGCGATACCGTCGAGTAGGCGAGGATGCGTTTGATGTCGGTTTGAGCGACGGCGATGCAGGCGGCGAAGACAGCGGTGATTGCGCCCACCCATGCGACGACGGGCAGCGCGGAAATAAAAGGCGCGGACACGAAGCCAACCGGTGCGGGGATGGGCTCGGCCATCAGCGGGTAAACGCGCGCGACGAGGAAAACGCCGGCGGCGACCATGGTGGCGGCGTGAATCAACGCGCTGACGGGCGTGGGGCCTTCCATGGCGTCGGGCAGCCAGACGTGCAGGGGGACCTGGCCGGACTTGCCGATGGCGCCGCAGAAAATCAACAGGCCGATGCCCGTGCTCACGGCGAGCCCGCCGACGGTGGTGCGGCCCGCGAGTTCGGAGAGCTTCAGATGTTCGAGGCAGCCGTGGCCGTGATCGTAAAACAGGAGGGTGCCCGCCTGGGAATAGAGCCAGACTATGCCGAGAAGGAAGACGACGTCGCCGATGCGCGTCGTGATGAAGGCCTTTTTGGCGGCGGCGGCGGCGCTGGGTTTGTGGTACCAGAAGCCGATCAACAGGTAGGAAGCGAGTCCGACCAGTTCCCAGCACATGAAAAGCAGCAGGAGATTGTTGGCGATGACCAAGCCGAGCATCGCGGCGGCGAACAGCGAGAGGAAGCAGAAGAAGCGGGTGAAATTATCGTCGTGCGCCATGTAACCGACGCTGTAGATGAAGATCAGGAGGCCGACGAAGGTGACCATCACCAGCATGATGGCCGAGAGCGGATCGAGCACCCAGCCGAGGCGCAACGTGGCCGGGCCGATCTGGAGCCAGTCGAAATTGGAGAACGAACGGGCGGCCCCGGCGGAAGTTTGTCCGAGCGTGGACACGAACGCCGAGATGGAGAGGAGCAGCGAGATGCCCATCGCACCAATGGCAAGCGAAGCCGCGAATCGGCGGTGCGGCTGGCGCGTGACCGCGATCAACCCGGCCGCGAGCAGCGGCATCAGCGGTATGAGATAAAGCGAGGAGGACTGCACCATCATCCTTTCAGCGAATTCACCTTCTCAAGGTTGGTGGTTTTGTAGTGGCGATAGATGGCGATGATGAGCGCGAGGCCAACGGCGGCTTCGGCGGCGGCGATGGCGATCGAAAAGAGCACGAACATGAGGCCGGCCATGGCATTCGGGTCGGAGCTGAAGCGCCAGAAGGCGACGAAGTTGAGGTTGGCGGCGTTGAGCATGAGTTCGATGCCGACGAGCACCAGGATCGCGTTGCGGCGCGTGAGCGCTCCCGCCAGCCCCACCGAGAAGAGCATTGCGGAAAAGATCAGGTAATTTTGCAGCGGGATCATGGGTGGTGAGTCAACTCGGCGGAATGCCCGGACGCGTGGGGGACTTCAGCGCCATTGACGCGCGGGGTCGACGCGGGCGGTTGCGAGATCTTCGGTTCATGCATGGCGATGATCACCGCGCCGATCGTGGCCGCCGTGAGGAGGAGGCCGATAACCTGCAAGGGCAGCACGTAATCGATCATCAGAGAATTTCCGATCTCGCGCACGCTGGGACCGTCCTTGGGGGGAAGCGGGTGCAGCGCAGCGGAACTGATCGAACTGGAAAGAATGACCTTGGTGAGAACGCCGAACACCAGCAACGCGATGATCACCCCGACAATCCAGGAGGAATGCACGACGGGATGCGTGACGGGTTCGCCGCTTCGGGTCAGGAGAATGGCGAAGACCACGAGGATGGCGACGGCGCCGATGTAGACGAGCACCTGGGCGAAGCTGATGAATTGGGCGTGGAGCTGCAGGTACATCGCGGCGAGGCCGGCGAAGGTGACCGCCAGGCAGAGCGCGCAATGCACCAGGTTGCGCAGGCTCATGGCGGCGATCCCGCTTACGAGCGTCAGCGCGGCAATGATGGCGAAGGCGAATTGCATGTCAGGTGGCGTAACGATAGGTGCGATGCGCGGCGTTTCGCTTCGCGTTCAAGGCGCGGCCGAGCAACGTATAGGGCACGGCGATCATGGCGGCGCAGAGCGCCCAGCGGACGAGCAGCGCGCACGGGAAATCCCAGACGGCGGTGAAATGCCAGATACCGGCGACGATCAGATTCAGCAGCGACATCGGCAGGAGGAATTTCCAGGCGAAATTGAGAAGTTGGTCCACGCGCAGGCGCGGCACGGTGCCGCGGATCCAGATGAAGAGGCTCACCAGGGCCATGAGCTTGAGGACGAACCAGACGTAGGACGGGATCACCTCGAGCGCTTCGATGGGCGCATGCCAGCCGCCGAGGAAGAGAGTCACGGCGAGCCCGCCGATGGCGAAGGTCCCGAAATATTCGGCGAGGAAGAACAGTGCGTATTTGAATCCGGAATATTCGGTGAGATGCCCGGCGATGAGTTCGGATTCCGCTTCGGGGATGTCGAAGGGCGAGCGGTTCGATTCAGCGAGCGAGGAAATCAGGAAGATGATGAAACCCGTGAGGCCCCAGGGAGTGAGGACATACCAGTGAGGAACGAAGCCGCCCGCAAGCCAGCTACCCTGGGCCTGGACGATTTCCACGGGAGAGAGCGAACCGGCGATCATGATGACCGAGACGGAGGAGATGATCAGCGGGATTTCGTAGCTGATCATCTGGGCAATCGCGCGCATTGCGCCGAGCAGGGAATATTTATTGCGGCTCGACCAGCCGGCCATGAAAACAGAGAGCTCGGTGGACGCGCCGACGGCAAAGAAGAAAAGGATTCCGGCGTCGTTCACCATGGGGACGAGATAACGGCCGTAGGGCAGCACGGCGAACGCGAGCACAGTGGGGACCACGAGCGCGATGGGCGCAAGCAAGTGGACCACGCGGTCGGCGGTGCGCGGGATGATGTCCTCCTTGGTGATCATCTTGAGGCCGTCGGCGACCGGCTGAAGGATGCCGCAGGGACCGACGCGATTGGGACCGAGGCGGTTCTGGATGCGGCCGAGTCCCTTGCGTTCCAGCAGTGTGGTGAGCGCGAACAGGAGGCCGAAACCGGCGAGCAACGGGCTGACGGTCAGCACGGCGGAGACGACCGGCTGGACCGCCGTCGGGAAGACCGCGAGAAAATCAGATTTCGCCTCCGGCTGGTCGGTGAGTGTCCGCCAGATCATCAGGAAAATGCCATGGATGAGATCGCCGATCATGCCGGGGGAGGAGTGGGAGGTTTGGGCGCGGGCTTGGGCGCGGGAGCGCCAGCGGCACCGGCGGCGGCGGCTTTGGCTTTCGCCTCGGCGTCGGCCTTCGCCTTGGCTTCGACCTTGGCTTTCTCGGCGGCGAGACGTCCGTCCACCTCATCGGCTTCGGTCGGGTGGATTTTGTGGAAATGGGAATTCGGCTTGGCGAGCAACTGCTTATTGAGGAGAAGGCCGCCGAAACGGTCGGTGTTGCTCAGTTCGACGTCATTATCCATTTTGATCGCCTCGAACGGGCAGACTTCGACGCAGATCTGGCAGCTCATGCAGACCGAGATGTCGATGTCGAAGACGGCGGGATAGAATTGCGCCTTGCCGACATAATCGGGCTTCTTGTCCTTGCTCTTGGTGATGTAGATGCACTGCGGCGGGCATTCCTTCTCGCAAATCTGGCAGGCGACGCAACGCAGGCCCTTCTCCGCATCCTGGCCGTCGAAGACCAGAAAGGGAAAACTGCGGGCGGCTTCCTTGGCGGGCAGGCGTTCCTCGGGGAACTGGACGGTGACCATGCGCTCGGGGTCGTGATAACTCCCGAGGAAGTTCTTCGCCGTCTCGGCCATGCCTTTGATGATGCCTTCGCCTAACATACGCAAATGGGAATTTTAGCGATCCACCTCGCCGAGCACAATATCCACACTGCCCAGGATGATCACGACGTCCGCGACGTCCTGACCCAGGCACATGTCTTCGAGGATGGTTAAATTAATGAGGCTCGGCGGGCGGACGCGGTAGCGATAGGGATTCGGCGAGCCGTCGCTGATGAGGTAAAATCCGAGTTCGCCCTTCGGTCCCTCGATGCGGCCATAGGCCTCGCCGGCCTTCGGACGGAAGCCGCGAATTTTGGCCTTGGGATCCATGATGGGCCCGGTGGGAATATCGCGCAGCGCCTTATCGAGAATCTTGACCGACTCGCGCATCTCCAGCATGCGGATCATATAACGATCGAAGGTGTCGCCGTGGTCGCCGAGCGGCACGCGGAAATCGAAGCGGTCGTAGATGCCGTATTTGTCGACCTTGCGGAGGTCATAATTGACGCCGGAGGCGCGCAGCATGGGTCCGGTGATGCTTGCATTGACGGCGAGATCGGCGGGCAGGATGCCGACGCCCTGGGTGCGGGCGACGAGGATTTCGTTTTCCGTCAGGAGCGTTTCGAATTCGTCGAGGAACGCGGGGTAACTGTCCACCACCTTGCGGGCCTGTTCGAGCCACCCGGCGGGCAGGTCCACACGGCAGCCGCCGAAGCGCATATAATTGCACATCATGCGCGAGCCGCTGAGCGATTCGAAGAGATCGAGGATCCACTCGCGTTCGCGGAAGGCATACATGAGCGGCGTACCGAGCGCGCCCATGTCCTGGAGCAGGAAGCCAATGAGACAGGTGTGATTCACCAAGCGCGTGAGTTCGGCAGTGATGACGCGAATGTATTCGGCGCGCTCGGGCGGCTGGAGTCCGGTTAGCTTCTCGACGCTCAGGGCGTAGGCCCAGTTGTTCGTGAGCGAACAGAAATAGTCGAGCCGGTCGGTGTAGGGCATCGACGCCAGATAGGTCGTGTTCTCGGCGATCTTCTCGTGATTACGGTGGAGGTAGCCGAAGACAGGCTTGAGCTTGACAACCTTTTCGCCGTCGAGAACGACGTCCATGCGGAAGACGCCGTGTGTCGAGGGATGCTGCGGACCCATGGCAACCTCGAGCAACTGGCCATCGGAATCGTCGGTGGCATCCTTGGGGAGGATGGTGAAATTCGGATTGCCGGAGCCTTCCGGCGCGGGAGCGGGGGCCGAGGGGATGGGTTCCACTGCGGGAGGTTGTTCGGCGCCGGTGGTCATTGGCTTACCTCCGTCTCGCGGTGGTGTTTGGCTTTTTCGAGCACCTCGTCGTGGGGCGTGGGCTCGTATTCGTAATCGTCGGGTTCGACGTAATCCTTGCGCATCGGGTGGTCCTTGAATCCTTCCCACATGAGCAACCGGCGCAGGTCCGGGTGGCCGTCAAAAACGATGCCGTAGAGATCGAAAATTTCGCGTTCCTGGAAATCAGCGCCGCGCCAGATGGGAGTCAGGGACGGGAGATGGTTCTGATCCTTCCGGTTTCCAGTACGCAGGCGAATGATGACCGGCCCGTGCTTGAGCGCGATCGAGTAGAGGTGATAAACCGCTTCCAGATAGCCGGGGCGCTGCTTCTCGATTTGTTCCTCGACTTCCTTTTCCACGCCGTCGACGACTTTCTTGACCTTCACCTTTTCCTTGAGGACAAGGTCGGGCCAGTCAACGCCGGTGACGTTCGAGCAGTAGTCGAGGCGGAGCTGGGGATCGTCGCGCAAGAAGCGGGCGACGGCGAAGGCGTGCTCGTGATCGAGGAGGAGCGAGGGTTGATTGGCCGGGCTGTCGTTGGGAACGATGTCGGCGCGCGCGCCGGGGAGGGCGGCCTGGACGCGGGCTTTGATTTGTTCGAGAGTCTCCATCGCGCGGCGGATCAGGCGTCACCCCTTGCCGGAGCGGGCGGTTGCCACAGCGCGGTGTTTTTGGACGGCACGAGGTCGTGCTCGCCGAATTGGGGGACGGGAAATTCGCTCGGGGCTGAGGCGTCCAGGTGGCGCGGGACATCGGGCCCGGTGAGCGCCTGGGCGTCGATCTTCTTTTGCAGGACCATGAAGGCGTGAATGAGCGCCTCGGGCCGCGGGGGACAGCCGGGGATGTGGACGTCCACGGGAAGGAAGCGGTCGATGCCCTTGAGCACGTTGTAGCCCTGTTTGAAGGGGCCGCCGGAGATGGCGCAGGCGCCCATGGCGATGACGTATTTGGGCTCGGGCATCTGGTTGTAAAGACGGACGACCTGCGGCGCCATTTTCTTGGTGACGGTGCCGGCGACGATCATGAGATCGGCCTGGCGCGGCGAGGGACGGAAGACTTCGGCGCCGAAGCGGGCGAGATCATAGCGTGCCATGGAGGTGGCGATCATTTCGATGGCACAGCAGGCGAGGCCGAATTGGAGCGGCCAGATGGAGTTCTTGCGGCTCCAATTGTACAGGTCGGCGAGCCTGGTCGTGAACACGCCCTGCTTGCTCAACTCACTGCGGAGACCTTCGTCCATAAAAAATCAAAGCGAAAAATGGCGGCGGTTCAGGTCCATTTGAGAACGCCTTTGCGCCAGGCCCAGACCAAGCCCTCCACCAACAAGAGGAGGAAGACGATCATGGCGATGAATGCGCCGACGGGCAGGCCGGTGAAGGCGACCGCGAACGGCAGCAGAAAAACGGTTTCGACGTCGAAAATGAGGAAAATAATGGCGTAAAGGTAGTATTCGGACCGGAACTGGACCCAGGCGTCGCCCTTGGATTCGAGGCCGCACTCGTAAATGGCGTTTTTGTCGGGGCCGGGCTTTTGGGGCGAGAAGAAGCGGGCCCAGAGAAAGGCCAGGATGAGCGGGCCGGCGGCGAAGGCCACGGCGGCCACGAGGAACACCACCAGCAGATGAGGGTCTGGCAAAAGTGGATTTGGTTCGTTCATCAATCAATCAGTCAATCCGACATTGCGGCATATCGCGCAAAGGACGGTAACCAAGACCGGACGGAAGCGTCAAGGGAAGCGACGGATCGCGAGGGAGTGCGGAATGCGGAGTGCGGAGTGCGGAATATGGGAAAGAACGGACGTTCGAACACGCTCAAAGAATGGAGGGAGGTGATTTGGGGGACCGGGAAACCGACAAGAAGGAGAATCAATCAGGCGCGGCGCAGGCCGACCGAGTGGGCGATGTCGTCGAATTCCTCGCAGGTGATTTCTTCGAGGCGTTTGCCTTTGGAGGCGAGCTTTTCGTTGATTTTAATGGCTTTTTCGGTGAGTTGCTCGTGGGTTTCCTCGGTGCCGCCGAGCAGGGCGAAGTTTGGACCAGCGGTGACCCGTTTGTGGCCGTCGGTATCCAGACCGATGCCGAGTATGACGGCTTGGCGGCGCGGGTGTTTTTTCTTCGACGCTTTGCCCATGTACTCAGAGTAGTGGCGGGGAGGGAGAATTCAAAGGGAAAGTTTGGTGGCAGGGCGGAAGGCCGGACAATTTTTGAGAAAAGTTTGCCAAGAAATGGGGGCGGGGTGCTTCCGCACGGGCACTGGCGGGCAAAGAAGGTTGACCGCGGATGAGGGGGAAAGTTTTCAGTTTTCCGCCTGCGACGCCCTTGCCGATTCGCGAGAGATTGCTGGAAATACAAATCGTTTGACGCGGTGAGAGGCGCATGACAGTATACAGACGCGTTAGGGCTGGGCGCCCCTTTAACTACAGCGCCGGTCCGCAGGAGGAGTCAGCGGAGCTGACTGATCCAGGATACATGATGCGTGATGCATGATCCGGGATTGAAACCCGCCAAATTGTCAGGTCACCTCGTTGGTTTTTATCCACTCCTGATTGTTCTTTGACAATTGAATAAGGCCCAATGCGCGATGCGCGATCAGAAGCGCTTGCGGGTTCGTCCGCCTTTTTGGGGGCGGAACCCGTGGGCGTTCCGTTCTTACATGCCGCTCCGCTGGAGCTTGGGATTTTTCCGGTTCGCGAACTATATACATGTCGCTCCCAGGGGAGCTTGGAAGCATTTGGGATCGTTGCGGATGATTTGGGATATTTGGGGTGTTTCGGGATAAAAAGAGGCATGGGGGGAGGGGGTGGTGGCGATTGCGGATTGCCGATTGCGGAGTGCGGATTGAAAACGGAAGCCGAGCGCGAAGATCCAAGCTCGCAAGGTCCAAGATCCAAATCTGGATAAAATGCGAATCCGACCAGGTCAAGGTAGATCCTTTGGGATGCGGAGTGCGGAGTTCAACCATGCTCGCGCTGGCGCGCTCGGGGCTGCCGCCTGAAGTCGGCCTTCCTAGGAATCAATGAGTTGCGGAGGATTTTACGATATTGTCCGGTTTTTCCGATAAGCTCCTGGTGCGTGAGCCCTTTCGACGGGGTCGGCAAGCTCACCGCATCGAACATTGCTGCGCCTGAATGGAGACATGTGCGACGGCGCGCAGATATTGGCCTGCGGCGCCTGGGTTGATTTGCAAGGGTTTGCACGGAGCTCAGGGAGGTATGCGCAGCTAATCGCAGCTATGGTGGAAAAGTTCCAAATCAAGTTTCCAATCGGTTCGGCGGGTACGTGGGTGCGCAGCAGTCCTGGTTTGACGGGTGGCCAGCCGACTTGGAAGTCGGCGATACAGCAGGCTCGGAGGCACGCGCTACGTCAAAGCAGCTGGCAGAAGGGAGTTTGGGGTAGTTTCCATTGTTTCCGATATTTCGAAGGCTAAAGGCTGAAGGCTAAAAGCTAAAGTAACGGACGGCGCACGGCCGGGATAGGCTCGGCGGAACTCGGAGCGGGCGAATCGCATCGTGGCCGCTGCGCGTGGGGACACGCGCGCTCCGGGCGCGGGAAGACGGAATGGGCGCAAGGCGATTCGTAAGCGAAGTGTGGATCGTACGGTTTGTTGCGCCGCTGGACGCGGCGCGGACCGCGCGGCGGTTCGACTTCGCTCACCGCAGGCGCGCGGTCCCTACCTACTTCTCGCGGGGGTTGAAGGCGGAGGAGCGGGCGAGGTCGGACCAGAGTTTGCGCTCGGATTCGGTGACGGTTTTGGGGACCTGGACCGTGGCGACAACAATGAGGTCGCCGTTGGGGCCGGAGCGCTGGGGAAGGCCGCGTCCGCGGACGCGGAGTTTCTGGCCGTTCTGCGTGCCGGGCGGGATGCGGATATTGACGTGGCCCTCGAGCGTCGGAACTTCGATGCTGGCGCCGAGCACGGCCTCCCAGGGAGCGAGGTCGAGCTCGTGGATGAGGTTGTGGTCCTCGACTTCGAAGTCGGGATGTTTGGCGAGGTGGACGCGGAGGTAAAGGTCACCGGCAGTACCCCCACGGGAACCGGCTTCGCCGCGCCCGGGGACGCGCAGGAGCTGGCCTTCGGTGACACCAGCGGGAATCTTGACCTGGTAGGTCTCGGTCCTGGTGACGTAGCCTTCGCCGCCGCAGGTGGGACAGGGGCGGCCGCCCTTGCGACCGGTGCCGTTGCAGTTTTCACACGGAACGGCGCGGCGAAGTGAAACGGAACGGACGGAACCGTGCAAGGCCTCCTCGAGGGTGACCATGATGTCGCCTTCGACGTCGCGACCGCGTTCGGCGTAATCCTCCTCCTCGGCCAAGCCGCCCCGGCGGCCGAAGGGCGAACCGCCCCCGCCGCGGCGTGAGCCAAAGAGTTGCTCGAAGAAATCGCTGAAACCGGTGGTGCCGCCGAATTCGAATTCGAAGTCCTGACCGCCGGGGCGTCCCCTGCCCCCGGTGAAGGGCGAGCCTTGTTGTCCCCAGCCGGGCGGCGGACGGAAGTCGGCGCCCTGCTTCCAATTGGGGCCGAGCTCGTCGTATTTCTTGCGCTTGGTTGGGTCGCTGAGGACTTCGTAGGCTTCGTTGATCTCCTTGAATTTTTCCTCGGCGCCCTTCTTGGTCTTGGCGACGTCGGGATGGTATTGGCGCGCAAGTTTGCGGAAGGCTTTCTTGATGTCGTCGGCGCTGGCGGTGCGCGGGACACCGAGGACTTCATAGTAGTCTTTAAACTGGACTGCCATAAATGTTCACGGAATTAGACAGGAGCACAACAAATTCTCCAGTCAAATGATGCACGCGAATGATGGCCGACGCAAGGAGGGGGAATGCGATTGGCGATTTCGGATTAAACGGGCAACCGCGAATGGACGCTAATTCGAAACGCGAATTCGAAACGGGCCGACAGTTCCACAGCCCACCACGAGTATATAAAATGTTACTTCAAGGTGACTGCGCGCCCGAGTTCAGTGGCCGTTTGAGGCCACGGCGACAGCGGGAGGATTGGCGGCATCGGGCTCGGGAAGCCCTACAAGCTCGCGGAAGGTGCGGCCATCCATGGTTTCTCGCTTGAGGAGTTCGGCGGTGACGAGTTCAAGTTTGTCGCGATGGGCGATGAGCATCTCGCGGGCTTCGGCGTAGGCGGCGTCGAGGAGCTTGCGGACTTCCTCGTCGATTTCCTCGGCGGTCTTTTCGCTGCAATCTCGCTGGAAGGTGCCATCCTGAAGATAGATGCTGCCCTGGCGCTGGGCGGAGCGGGCGAGACCGAGTTTTTCGTTCATCCCGAAGAGGCAGATCATCTGGCGCGCGAGAGCGGTGACGCGTTCGAGATCGTTTTCCGCACCGGTGGTGACTTCTCCGTATACAATCTCCTCGGCAGCGCGGCCGCCCAGGGCGCTCCGGATGCGATCGACGAGTTCGGAGCGGGTCATGAGGTATTGCTCCTCGGCGGGAAGCTGCATGGTGTAGCCGAGCGCGGCGCGGCCGCGGGGGATAATGCTGATCTTGTGCACCGGATCGGCGTGCTTGCTGTAAACGGCCACCAGCGCGTGGCCAACCTCGTGGTAGGCGACGCGGCGTTTTATTTCCTCGGTCAACCGGCGACTGCGGCGCTCGGGGCCGGCGACCACCTTCTCAACCGCTTCCTCAAGGTCCTTCTGGCCGATCGTGCGGGCGTGGCGGCGCGCGGCGAGGAGGGCGGCTTCGTTGATGGTATTGGCGAGGTCAGCTCCGGAGAAACCGGGAGTCGCGCGCGCGATTTGGCGAAGGTTGACGTCGGCATCGAGAGGGACGGCGCGGACATGAACGCGGAGGATGGCCTCCCGGCCGTCAATGTCAGGGGCGTCCACAATCACCTGGCGATCGAAGCGGCCCGGTCGAAGCAAGGCGCGATCGAGGACTTCGGGACGGTTGGTGGCGGCCAGAAGGATGACACCGGCATTCGGGGCGAAGCCATCCATTTCGACCAGCAGGGCGTTGAGCGTTTGTTCGCGTTCGTCGTTGACCGCGCCAACGTGCACACCGCGCTCGCGGCCGATGGCGTCCAACTCGTCGATGAACACGATGCACGGCGCCTGGGCCTTGGCCTGAATAAACATGTCGCGAACGCGCGCGGCGCCCACGCCGACAAACATTTCGACGAAATCACTGCCGCTGATCGAGAAGAAGGGGACATGCGCTTCGCCGGCGACAGCCTTGGCGAGCAGCGTTTTGCCGGTGCCAGGCGGGCCGACGAGCAGGACGCCCTTGGGAATTTTTGCGCCGAGCGAGCGGTAGCGGTCGGGGTTCTTGAGAAAATCGACGATCTCCTGAAGTTCGTATTTGGCTTCGTCGCAACCGGCGACGTCGTTGAAGGTGACGCCGGTCTCGCGTTCGGCAACGAGGCGGGCGCGGCTTTTGCCGAAGCTGAGGATGGATTGGCCAGCGCCACCGGCCATGCGCCGGCTGACGTAACCCCAGATGAGGAACATCACGACGATGGGTAGCACCCAGGCGAAGAGTAATTGCGTGAGAAAGCCTGGCCGCACACCGACGAATTTGACATGGGCGGCTTCGAGGTCCTGGACCAATTGCGGGTCCTCGACCCGAACGGTGCGGAACAGGTACGGCTTGTCGGGCGATTCCGCGGGGGCAGCGGGCGAAGCGGCGTTGGTCGGTGATTGAGTTTTCTCGGGCTGTTGAGCGGAAGGACCGGGGCGCGGCTGGATTTTGCCTTCGACGGTATCGGCGCGGATGGTCGCTTCGATGACTTCACGATTATGAACTGCGGCTTTGAAATCGCTGTAGGGAATGATGCGGACGTTGAGATTGGCGAACGCCTCCTGCCACATCCAAAGGACGAACACCATGAGCGGAAGGTACCAAAGTATGGCGCTCCATTGGGGCGAGGTGTTCTTACCCTTGGGCTGCGGCCGGTCTGGTTTCATTACGTCGGCTCCCTCCGATGCATCCGGGAGCGTCCGCGTTCAAGGCGGCGTCCCAGACCAACCTAGCACGGGCTGGGAAAAGCGCGACTGAGGGAAAAAACCGGAATCAGCGGGGCGGGGTCATGCCCATGGGAAGGCTGCCGTTTTGCCAGCCTTCCGGGGAATTCCAGGGGCGTGAAGAAAGATTGTCCGGTTCGGTGCTGGAGCAACCGACGGCGCCGAACCCAACCACGGTCAGCGCCAGCAGGAGCCAGAGCCAGCAACGATGGATGGAGGCGCGTTTCATGAAATTAATAGAGGACCTGGTCGCCTTCCATGATGTCGGCCTGCTTCCAGCCGGGCATGACATTGGCGATGCAGCGGTCGGCCTGGACGCTCTTGATTTTGACCTTGGCGATCAGCTTGCCGTTGCGGTTGACGAGCATCTTGCCGTCCTCGAGCACACCCTGGTTTTCGCCGATGTCCAGCACCACGAAATCATACCGGGGATCGGCCACGAGGACCTTGCCCTTGAGCCCGACGGGAAGCGGGACTTCGTAATCGGCATTGATCAGGGTGTTGATCTTGTTCTGCAGCTTGGTGACCTGGGCGTTCAAAATCTTGTTTTCCGCTGCCACAGTGTCGCGTTCCTCGGAGACGGTCTTGAGGGAGGCAAGGGTGGCCTTCATGTTTTCGATGGGAATACCGAGAGCCTTCCAGGCGGCGAGCTGGTTCTGGGCGTCATCGCGCTCGCCCTCGACCTTCTTCTCCTCGGCGACGGCGGTATCGGCGCGCTTCTCGGCATCCGCAGCCTGCGCGACAGCCTGGTCGCGCTCCGTTTTGGCCGTGTTCAGCTCCTGGGTGGTCTTGTCGAGCTTGGTCTGGGTGTCGGCGGCAAGCTTTTGAAATTTCCTGTGGGCCGCCGTTTCCTCGTCAGCGGTTTTGTGGAACTGATCACGCTCGGAGATAGTGGTCTGGATCTTGTCCTTAACCTGGAAGAAATTGAGACCGGCGACGCCAAGGCAGAGCACGATGGCGATGATGAGGCTGATACGAATTAACATGGCTACTTCTTTCGATCTAGAGTTCACGTCAAGATTAGACGGCGCGCCGGGGGGTGTCAATGCTCTTTGGGAGCGCGCTGGCGGAGCGAGCCATTGGCTGAATCGGCCTTGTATGTCATAATGGCGGCAATGAAATACCGGCGCTTCGGGCGAACCGAGTTGCCCATGCCTGTCCTCTCGTGCGGGGGGATGCGCTACCAGCACAAGTGGGACGACGTGGACCCGGCGGAGATTCCGCGGGACAACCAGGAGAACCTGGAGGCGACGATCCGGCGCGCGCTGGAATTGGGCATCAACCACATAGAAACGGCGCGCGGCTACGGAACGTCCGAGGTTCAGCTCGGTCGAATCCTCCCCACCCTGCCCCGCGATCGAATGATCGTGCAGACAAAGGTCGTTCCGATGCTGCATGCGGAGGATTTCCTGAAGACCTTCGACCAGTCCATGCGGAACCTGAAGCTGGACCACGTGGACCTGCTGGGTTTGCACGGAATCAACAACCGGCAGCTCATGGATTTCGCCCTGCGCAAGAATGGCTGCCTGGCGGCGGCGCGGAAGCTGCAAAGGGAGGGTCGGGTGCGGTTCATCGGGTTCTCAACGCACGCCACCACGGATGTCATTCTGGACACCGTGATGACAGGCGAGTTCGATTATGTGAACCTCCACTGGTATTTCGTAAACGACCTCAACTGGCCTGCGGTGCTGGCAGCGCGGGAGCGGGACATGGGGGTGTTCATCATCAGCCCCAACGACAAGGGCGGGAAATTATACGAGCCGCCGCCAAAGCTGGTGGAGCTTTGCGCGCCGCTGTCGCCAATGATGTTCAACGATCTTTACTGCCTGGCGCGACCGGAGGTGCATACGCTGAGTTGCGGCGCGGCGCGGCCTTCGGATTTCGACGAGCATATCCGCGCGCTGGAACATTATGATCGGATCACGGAGACGATCGGGCCAATCGAACGGCGTTTGCGCGCTGAGATGGAACGCGAGTTGGGTGCGGACTGGTGCGAGCGGTGGGCGGAGGGGTTGCCGGGTTATCTCGACGTGCCGGGGCAGGTCAATGTCTCGGAAATCCTGCGGTTGTGGACGTATGCCAAGTCGCTGGATTTGGTGGCGTGGGGGAAGATGCGCTACAACCTGCTGGGCCAGGCGGACCATTGGTTCCCGGGAGAGAACGCGGGAAAGGTTGGGGAGATGGATTTAACAGCGTGTTTGAAGCACAGCCCATTTGCAAAGCGGATACCGGGAATTTTACAGGAGGCGCACGCCCTGCTGGTGGATACACCGAGACAGAGGTTGAGCCAGGAGTGAGCCTGGAACGGGCAGGCACCGACTTCAACGGAGGGAACCAGTAAACGTGCGGCACCACCTTCGGGGTGGCCAGTCTGTGGCAACCTTCCGGGCCCGCAAGTCAGGGCAACGCAGCGCTACTTCGCAGAGCCGGCGGGTTTGGTCCCGGTGTCGCCTGTGGACGCGGGAGCGCCGGCGTTGAGCTGCTGAAGGATGGCATCGGTCATGTCGTTCTCGCCGTTGCTGAAGAGGACGATGGGTGTGCCATTGATGCTTTCAGCGGCAGTATCAATGACCATGGTGTACCCGGCCGACTTGGCCTTGGCCTCGACGGCGGAGTGGATGTCCTGGAGGATGCCGTCCCGCATGCGCTTGCGTTGCGAGGTGAGGGTGTCCTGCGCGTTCTGCTCAAAGGTGCGGATGGTGTTTTCGCTGCTTTTCACCTCGAGGAGCTTGGCTTCGGCGGCGGTTTTGCGCTTCTCGCGTTCCTCGGGCGTAACGGATTGGTCGTTGGCCGCGGCGACCAGCTTGGCGTAATCGTCCTTGGCCTTGGCAAAATCGTCCTGGTAGGCCTTGTCCTCCTTCTCCAATTCCGTGCCGCGTTCCTTGATGGCGGCCTCGGCCTGCTGGCGCTTCCAGTAATTGTCGAACACCTTGCGCAGATCAACCGTGGCGATGCGATTCTGGCCGAGGACAGGCAGGGCCAGGAATGAAAGCAGGACCACACCCGGAAAGAGACGTGTCATCATTTTCTTCATAGCTCAAAGGGCAACCATTATCAGAAAGGACGCTGGAAACCAACACTAAATTGGAACTTCCCGCCACCGCTGCTGAACTGGTCGTGGTGGATGGGTATGCCGTAGTCCAGCCGCAACGGACCGATGGGCAGGTCCAGACGCAGACCGAAGCCGTAGTTGTCGCTGTACTGCCCAGTGTTGCCGGCGGTAAAGGGAGTAAACAATGAAATGGGAGGAGGAGACACGGCGCCGCGACCGGAAATGGAAGTGGGGCTGAAACTGTAAGGGCTGGCGGAGACGCTGCCGATGTCATAGAAGAGCGCAAAGCGCAGGCGCGAGATCACCGGCACACTGTATTCGGCGGACGCGAGCCAATAGGTGTCGCCGCCGATCGGTTCGTAGGCGTCGCCGTTCTGGGTCGGCTCGCGCGGGCCAACGGCCCGGTAATCGAAGCCACGGAGCGTGTACTGGCCGCCGAGATAGTACCGATCAAAGAAAGGAACGTCACCGCCGGACAGGCCCTGGGCAACGCCGATCTCGCCGAGCAATTCCAAAACGTGGCCGGGAGCGAATCCCTTGAAGTACCAGCCGTTTTTGAACTCGGCCTTGTAGTAGGTGTTCCGGTCTCCGATAACGTATTGCCCGCTGAGTTCGGCGCGCTGGCCCTTGTTGGCAAGTCCGTAGGTGCTGCGCGTATCATAGACGAGCGAGGCGCCAAAGCGATTGAGCAGATGATGGCCGGAATCGCGCAGAATGGTATCGGGCGCGTTCTGGTTCACGTCCACGATGCCGAAGTCTTCGATTTTGTAATTGATGCCGCCGATCAAGAAATCGCTGCCCAGCGCGCGGGTGAGGCCGACAGACGCGCCCGTGTGGGTCTCGTTGTAGAGATTGTCGAGACTCTGGAAATTGTATACCGAATGGAAGAGGTCGATGCTGAGCTGGAGCTTGCGATCCAGGAACCACGGCTCGACGAAAGAAACCAGGTAATCCTGTTCCTCGGTGCCCAATTGCACGCGGAGACGGAATTTCTGGCCGCCGCCGGTGAAGTACGGGGGTTTGAAGAGGTCAAAATTATTCTGGCTGATTTCGGCGAAGCCAAGGACGCTGTTCACCGTGTTGTAGCCCGCGCCGAAGGTGAACTGCCCCGTCGACTTCTCATCGACGCCGACGATCAGGTTTTTGCGATTGGCCATTATGCCGGTGGGCTCGATCTTCGTGTCCACCTTTTCAAAATACTGGAGTCCCTCGAGGCGTTCCTTGCTGATGCGCACGCGGACCATGTCGAAGACATCACCGGGCGAGACGGCAAGCTCACGGCGGATGACCTTGTCCTTGGTCTTGGCGTTGCCCTTGATCTCGATTTTTTCGATGTATGATTTTTCGCCGGCATTGATCTCGTATTCGAGGTCCATGGTGCCGGTCTCCGTGTTGGGAATGCGGCGGACGCGGAGATTGGGGCCCTGCTTGACGTCAATGTAGCCTTTTGAGCCGTAGAAATCCTCGATCGAGTCGATGTCATGTTCGAGCGCCTGCGGCTTGAAGATGAACCCGACATCGGCCTCGAGGCTGTGCGGGCCGATGTTGGTCTTGGAATGAGACTGCTCGTGCCGCTGCCTGAGCCAGGTGGCGAGCTCGTTGGTGCTGAAGAGCATGTTGGTGCCGACGAAGGACACAGAACCGACGCGGTAGAGGCTGCCCTCGGAAATAATGAAATCCACCTTCATGGTGCGCGGCGTCGGGTAGGTGAGCTTCACGTCGCGCAGTTCGAAATCAATGTAACCTTCGCCGCGATAAAAATCGGCGAGCTTGTCCTTGTCCTCATCGAGCTGGTCTTCCTTGAAGACACCGCTGCGGGTCAGCCAGGACCACATCCAATGGCGGCGGGTCTTGACCACGCGGCGCAGCTTGCGCTGGGTGAAGGCCTGCGCGCCCACGAAGTTCACCTCCACGATCTTGATCTTGACGCCTTCCTTGATCTCGAAGGTCACACCCGAGCGGCCCGCGGCTTCATCGAAGTTGTTGAAGACGTAGGTGACGGTGGTGTGAGGGTAGCCGGCCTTTTGGTACATCTTCTCGATCTCCTGGGAATCGGAGAAGAGTTTGCGTTCGTCGAGCGGTTCGCCGATTTTTGAGGTCACCTTTTTGAGCAGCTTGGAATTGCTGTACTTGGTGTTGCCTTCGAACTTGATGTTGGTGAGCTTGAGTTTGCCCTGGAGGATGTAGGTGAGGACGTAGCCCTCGTCAGTGAGGCGGTCCGCCACCCGGATATCGCTGAAGTAACCGGTGCCGTAGAGGTTCTTGACGTCCTCATCCACGCTGGTGCGGATGTAGAGGTCGCCGACCTTGACGTGGATGTTGGCGCGAACGAGGTCCTCGCTGACGGCTGGAGGACCGATGTTGGTGATGACGATTTTGGCGATGCGGTCGAGCGCGGTCTGGGCCGACGCCGTCGGAAGCCAAAAAAGTAGGAGCAGCAACCCGATGCCGCCATGGCGGATCAGGGTCTTCATCGGCTATTTATCCATCGGCACATCGTCGTCACTAACCTTCGCCGCACTCTCGAACCGCGTATAAGACTTCATGAATGTCAGGCGGACATCACCGGTCGGCCCGTTGCGCTGCTTGGCAATCAACAAGTTGACCGGCACCGCATCCTGTTCCTCAGCCCCGCCGCCGCCATCGTCGTCATCACGGCTGGGCTTGTAAAGCAGACAAACCACATCGGCATCCTGCTCAATGGCCCCCGACTCCCGCAGATCCGACAGTCTGGGCTTGCGGTCCTTGTCCTTCTCCAGTTCGCGATTCAACTGGCTCAGGACGATCACCGGGACATCGAGTTCCTTGGCCAGGGACTTGATGCCATTGGAGATGTCCGCGATCTCCTGCTGCCGGTTTTCTGCTCGGCGCGCAGTAGAATGGAGCAATTGCAAGTAGTCAATCACAAACAGTTTAATGCCATATTGCTGGGACATGCGGCGGGCCTTGGCGCGGAGCTGCAAAATTGAGAGCCCGGAGGAGTCGTCGATGAAAAGCGGGGCGTTGGCCAGCTTGCCGGCGGCGCCGGTGAGCTTCGGAAAATCGCGTTCGGCAAGGAAACCTTCGCGAACATTGCGCAGATTGACCCGGGAACGGGAACAGAGCATGCGCAGAACGAGGGATTCGGAGGTCATTTCCAGGCTGAACACACCGACGGGCAGTTTCTGGTCGATCGCCACGGCCTCGGCAATATTCATAGCCAGGCTGGTTTTTCCCATGCTTGGGCGGGCGGCAACGACAATCATTTCGCCCCCGTGCAGGCCGCTGGTCATTTTGTCGAGATCCGCGAAGCCGGTGCCGACGCCGGTGAGAGTGCCCTGGCGTTGATGGTAATCCTCGATGGTGCTGATGGCCTTCTTGACCAGATCCTTGATCTTGTCCGTCTTGCCCTCGACACGGGTTTCGCTGATGCGGAGGATGTCGCGTTCGACTTCGTCGAGAAGGGCATCAACCTCGCCTTCGTGATCGTAAACGCGGCCGACAACTTCTGTGCAAGCCTTTATCAGTTTTCGAAGAATGTGCTTTTCAAGAACAATTTCTAGATAGAACAGCAGATTTGCCGCCGAAGGCACCGCATCGGGAAGCGAGGCGAGATAAGCAATGCCGCCAACTTGCTCCAGCACATTCTTATCTCGCAGACGCTGCTGGACGGTAATCAGGTCAATCCCCTCTCTTTTGTCGTACATTTCCGCGAGTATACTGTATATCGTTTGATTACGAAGATCATAAAATACTTCTTGCCCTCCTTTGAACTTCTCGATGCATTCTCCCATCGTATCATTTGGAGAGAGAAGAATGCACCCCAAGACTCCTTCTTCAGCTTGAGGGGAGTGGGGCGGAAGACGGTCCACTGTATGCTGTTCTTGCTTAGGAGGCCGAGCGCGACCTTTACTCCTCAGATCTGGCACCTCTGACGCGGAATTGATCATAGCAAAAGCAAATTCTTACAAGCGATCCAAGGCGACTTCGAGTCAGAAGAGGCCTTTCTTTATTCCAAACAGTTTCGACAACAAGAATTAGCGGAATCTGCCTGAAACACTGTCTCGCCAAGAGCGTGGAGGACAATTCCGAGGGGGATCGTATTTCGATTTAGAAGCGCTCAATTCGGGCTCTCCTTCCGTCCACGAGTCGAGGTCGAAAGGGACGCGAATATAGCGGAACGCCTCAATGGCGTCTTCATCTGAGAAATCGCGACTGTACGCTCCAACTGCTGCATCACGCGGACCTGCGAAGTCCCTGCAGATCAGCATGTCGCCAAGCCACACTTCCCAACGTGATAAATCCCGCAGGCTCCGCCTAATATAGACGTGTTTCCCGTCAGGAATCTTAACATGATAGCAATCGACGCACATAAGAAACGACGGCTCATTTAACAAAGGTTTTTGAGGGCCGACAATGAAGACTTGTTAACAGTATCCACAGCTCAGCGAGCACCTTATTTTACTGAGTTTCTTCACTCTTGTTCACCGTCTCCAAAGCCCCTGAAAGCGGAAATCAGCTCGGCAAAACCAAATAGTTGGCTTTCGGTTGCCCACGACTTCTCCTTCAAATGATCAAGCCACGTCGCAAGATCGGCTTCAGTACGAAGATCCCTTAGGTCAATGTCGTATGGGTCCGGAGTGCAGAGAATACAAACCTGCTTTCCAAAATCAAGAACCACGTCCGCGCAGCCTCGCGGTCGGCGCTCTTGATCTGCCTCGAATTGCTCCAAATTGCGCGGACGCATAGGCCTCGTTTTGTTTTAACAAAACATGATTTGTCGCAGACAAACAGCTAAATGTGATACCTCAATATGCTTGGGGAAAAAGGGACCGAGTGCGTGGCATTTCGAGCATTCAAATGCCACGTTGATATTCGCCGCCGCTGCGGATGAGGACATCCGCGCTCCGATAAAAGGGGCCGAACTGCGCAATCAGGGCAGTTGCAGGATGTAGAAACCACGGGGACTGTTGGGATCGCGCGGGAGGGAGAATTGGAAATTGCCGGAATTGTCGAAAGCGTTGGTGGCGATCACGGACCACTGGGCCGGCGGAAGGGACATGTTCGTAGTCCAGAGCACGTAGTAATTGGCGCGGGGCTGGCCGCCGAAACCGGTGAAGGAGAGCTGGCCGGGTGCGGGGCTGATATGGCCGATGTGCGGCGGCGGAGCGGTGATGATCTTTATGGTCCCACTGCTCGCAAGCGAAGTGAAGTCCCAGGCGAGTCCGGAGCCGGGCATGGCGGGAACAACGTTGGTGAAGGAACCGGCGGGAGCGGAGCCGGTGAAAAGTTTGAAACTGTCGCCCGGCGCGAGGACGCCGGAAATATTGGTGAGCTGAAGAGTGCCACCGCAATTCAAAGAGCCGCCGACCTGGAGGGTGTCGCAGGCCAGCGCGGTCTTGTTGAGCTTCATGAAAGTCGTGCCGTTCAGCGTTGCGTTACCGGAAACCATCAGAGCGCCTATCGAGGCAACTGAGCCGGGGGCGATGAAAGAGCCGAAAGGCGATTGCAGAATTCCCACAATGCTGCCGGAACCGCTGAGCGTCTGCCCGGCGGCGAGCGCGAGGGTCTGGTCGCCGCGGCCGGTGGCGTCGAGAGCCGCGCCTGAGACGATGGTCACAAGCGGGCTGGAGGCGAGTGAGACCGAGTTGGAGAGAATGAGGCTGCCGGCGTTGATGGTGGTGTTGCCGTTGTAAGTAACATCGGAGGCGAGAATCAAAGAGCCGGCGCCATTCTTGGTGAGACCGCCATCGGGATCGGGATCGAGAGAAGCGTCATGAAGGAGCGGCTCGGCAAAAACATTGGTCTTGCCGTTGGTGTCGATGACAGCGCCGCCCGCCTTGACGACAGCAGTTATGGGAATGATCGGCGCGACGGTGCCGCCCTGGAAAAACGGCGCGGTGCTGGAATTCAGGCGGAGCGTGCCGCCGTCGAAATTGAAGGTGGCGGAGGGACCGTGCAGTCCGGTCTGCGAATTCGCTGTGGCGGTGCCAACCTTTGAAGCGAGGATGACGCCGCCGCTCAGGTTGACCGTGCCGACGGTGCCGATCGTGTTGCCGTTGGCATTGCGCGAGAGGTCGAGCGTGCCGCAGTTCAGAACCGCCGAACCGCTGATGGTGAGCGTGCCCGTGCCGCGGCTGGCGACGTAAAAGGGACCGCCGCCGCCTCCGATATTCATCGTGCCGCCGGTGAGATTGACCTGCGAGACTTCGCCGGAGTTGCCGCCGTTCGCGCCCTGGAACTGGCTGCCCATGTTGAAGGTACCGCCGGATTGATTGAGGATGCCGGTGGAGTTGGCGGTGGTGGCCGTGTTGAATCGGGAGACGGTGGTGAGCGTGCCGTTCACCATGTTGAAGGTGGCCACTGCGCCGGAGAGAGCGCCGACCTGGTTGTCCTGCGGATTACCGTTCGGCGGGGTGGTGCTCAGCGTGGGAGCGCTGCCGGGGGCGCCGAAGTTGAGCGTCCCGTTGTTGACGGAGATGATATAGGCTCCGCTCGTGGATGCCGAGGCGGGATTGTCAGCGATAGTCCAATTGGCCGAAGGATCGGCGAGGGCAATGATGTTGGTGCCGCCGGAGCTTTTGAGGAGATTCGTGAGAATGCCGGAACCTGAAAGCGTGAGCGTGGTGACACCGGCGGAGGTAGTGTTGGTGAGACCGTTTCCGATGACAAGAGTGTTGCCTGCACCATTGAGAGCAAAGCTCGTGGCGAAGCTGAGACCGAGGTCAACCGTCTGGGGATTTGCGGAATTGTTCGTGATGCTGCCGACGAGCGTGATCGGATTGCCCGTGAGCTGGAAAGCGCCGGCGCCGGCGTTGAAGGCAATGTTGGAGTAGGTGGTCCCCGCGGCGGTGTCATTCACGGGAGTGAGACGATTGCCGCCCGCGAATTGCAGGCTAACGCCCGACGCCGGGGCGAAGCCGCCCCAGTTGGTGGCGTCACTCCAGTTATTATCGGCGGCGCTGCCGCCGTTCCACACGAGCAAAGAGGGGATGGTCAGGGTCAGGCCGGCGGTGGTGGAGGCGACCGTTGCGCCATTGGTGGCGTAGAGAGTGAGCGTGTAGCCGCCGGCGGGCGAGGCGGCGGCGTTCACCGTGAGCGTGGAAGTGCCGGCTCCGCTGAGAGAAGCGGGGTTGAATCCGGCAGTCGCGGCGGCGGGCAAGCCGGAGATGCCGAAGGAAATGGAACCGCTGAAGCCGGTGTTGGTCGTGATCGTTACCGTGTAAGTGATATTGGACGAACCAAAGGGAACAGACTGCGCGGGCGGACTGACGCCGATGCTGAAGTTACCGACGGTGAGACTGACGGTGGCGGTGTTGGTGACCGAGCCGGAGACGCCGGTGATCAATAACGGGTAGGTGCCGGGAGGAGTTGCGCCGGTAGTGGTGACGGAGAGCGTCGAGTTGGTGCTGACATAGGCGACGGAACCGAGATTGATCGAGCTCGCGCTGAAGCTGGCGTTCGCGCCCGTGGGCAGGCCGCTGACGCTGAGGGTGACGTTATTGGTGGATGCGCCCAGGGGAGCAACCGCCAGGGCATAACTGGTTCCGGAGCCTGCCTGCACCGTGCGGGAGCCGGGCGACGGCGAGATGGAGAATTGGAGGTGGCGGCGGTTCTTCATCCAAAGGATCGTGGCAGTCATGTAGGGCGTGGTTTTGTACCGGCCCGAGGCCACGTCGGCTGCCGCAACAACGTCGTAAACCGACGCGCGCATGTCGGC